>Ga0255347_1000510_pt1 | contig 70779 bp, 72 predicted proteins | sample wastewater_treat_2_FD_192479 | JGI IMG/M metagenome (GOLD analysis project Ga0255347, IMG submission 192479) | Wastewater microbial communities from Lulu Island WWTP, Vancouver, Canada - plant24 | ecosystem: Engineered > WWTP > Wastewater > Unclassified | place: Canada: Vancouver, British...
GATCCTCTTACCCTGCAGAGCGACGATCCGGATATCTTCGCCGGGGGCGATGCCGTAACCGGGCCAAGGACGGTTATCGAAGCCATTGCAGCAGGGAAGCAGGCGGCCATCTCCATCGACCGCTTTGTGCAGGGGACGGACCTCAAGGAAGGGCGCGAAAGAGAATGGCTGGCGGTTCAAGAGGTTCGCACTGAGGGCTACGATCGGATTCCGCGTGAACAGATGCCGCGTCTCGATCCGGCTGAACGCGTGAAGGGGTTCGATGAAGTACAGCTCGGTTTCACCGAGGACCAGGTGTTGACCGAGGCGGCGCGCTGCCTGGCCTGCGGAGTCTGCTCCGAATGCTACCAGTGTGTGGCCGCGTGCAAGGCCAACGCCGTGGCCCACGACCAGCAGGAAGTCACCCGCACCATCGAGGTTGGCTCGGTGATCCTGGCTCCGGGAGCCCAAATCTACGATCCTACGACGGTGGACACCTACCTCTATGGGAAGCATCCCAATGTGGTGACGAGCCTGGAATTCGAGCGCATTCTCAGTGCGTCCGGGCCCTACATGGGGCATCTGGTAAGGCCTTCCGACCGGCAGGAACCAAAGAGCATTGCCTGGCTGCAGTGTGTCGGCTCGCGCAACGTCAATCACTGCGATAATGGCTACTGTTCCGGGGTCTGCTGCATGTATGCCGTCAAAGAAGCGATTGTGGCCAAGGAACATAGTGCCCAGCCGCTCGACACCGCACTCTTTTTTATGGACATGCGGACCTACGGCAAGGATTTCGAGAAGTATTACAACCGTGCTAAAGACGAACACGGGGTGCGTTTTGTGCGCTCACGCATCCATACCATCGAGCCGGCCGACGACGGTGGCCTGGCCATCACCCATGTGACCGAAGACGGGACCATCAGGGAAGAGCAGTTCGATCTGGTGGTGCTCTCAGTGGGGATGGAGGTCAGTAAGGCCACCGTCGAGATGGCGGAAAGACTGGGGGTGGCGTTGAATCACTACCGGTTTGCGGTCACCGACGGCTTTACCCCGGTCAGCACTTCCCGGCCCGGAGTCTATGCCTGTGGCCTGTTCCAGGGGCCCAAGGACATCCCGTTCTCGGTGACGGAAGCCAGCGCTGCCGCCTGTGCATCGGCCGTCGACCTGGCCGGGGCGCGGGGCACCCGCGTGCAGGTGCGCCAGTTGCCGCCCGAGCAACCGGACCTGGCGGAAGCCGCTCCCCGCATCGGGGTGTTTGTCTGCAACTGCGGCATCAACATCGGCTCGGTGGTCAACGTCGGCGAAGTCAGGGCCTATGCCGCCACGCTGCCCCAGGTAGTTTTCGTCGACGACAATCTCTTTACCTGCTCCCAGGATACCCAGGAGAAGATCCGGCAGATCATCTCCGAACAGAAGCTGAACCGGGTAGTTGTGGCGGCCTGCTCGCCGCGCACCCATGAACAGCTCTTCCAGGATACCCTCAAGGCTTGCGGTCTCAATAAGTATCTTTTCGAGATGGCCAACATTCGCGATCAGGATTCCTGGGTGCATCAGAAGGATCCGGTTAAAGCCACGGAAAAGGCCAAGGATCTGGTGCGGATGGCGGTGGCTCGGGCGGCGCTGCTGAAGCCGCTGGTGGAGCGGCCCCTCGAAATCAAGCAGCGGGGACTGGTGATCGGCGGCGGGCTCGCCGGCCTCAATGCCGCTCTCAGCCTCGCCAGGCAGGATTTTGAAACGGTTCTGGTGGAGCAGGAAAAAGAACTGGGCGGGGTCGCGCGCCGTATCAACCAGACGATCGAGGGGCTGGATGTTCAGCAGTACCTGAAGGATCTCGTCGAGGAGGCCCGGAACGACCGCCGGATCGAACTCCTGACCGAGGCCAAAGTCGTAGGATTCAGCGGCTACAAAGGCAACTTCGTCAGCCAGGTACAGATCGGCGCCAATGGCGAGCGCCGGCAGATCGACCACGGCGTGGTGATTGTGGCCACCGGGGCCCGGGAATATCAACCGAAGGAGTTTGGCTACGCTGCCGGCAGCAACATCATGACCCAACTCGAGCTGGATGAACTCATTCGCGACCGCGAAAGCACGGTGGCACAATGGAAGCGGGTCTTCATGATCCAGTGCGTGGGTTCGCGGAACGATGAGAATCCCAATTGCAGCCGCATTTGCTGCCAGGGAGCGGTGAAGCATGCCCTCGAGCTCAAGGACCTGAACCCGGATATGGATGTCATCATCCTCTATCGGGATATGCGGACCTATGGGCTGCTGGAGGATTTTTACACCGAGGCGCGCGGCAAGGGGGTGCTCTTCTCGCGCTTTTCACGGAACGAACCGCCGGAGGTGACCGCCGCCGGTGACGGCGTGGAGGTCTCTTTTGTGGATCATGTCCTCCAGCGGCCGATGAAGATGAAGGGTGACGCCGTGATTCTCGGTGCGGCCACGGTGGCCGCCGATACCCACGAGCTGGCCACTCTGTTGAAAGTACCCCGCAACGAGGACGGCTTCTTCATCGAGGCCCACGCCAAGCTGCGCCCGGTGGATTTCTCGTCGGAGGGGATTTATCTCTGCGGCATGGCCCACGGCCCGAAACTCATCAGTGAGAGCATCGCCCAGGCCCTGGCGGCTGCTTCCCGGGCCGGCTCTTTTCTGGCGGCCACCGACCAGACCATCGGCGGGGTGGTGGCGCATGTGGATCCAACCCACTGCGCCGCATGCCTGGTGTGCGTCATGAGCTGTCCTTATGGCGTTCCGCGAATCAACGAGGACAATGTTTCCGAGATCAACGAAGCGCTCTGCCAGGGTTGTGGCGTCTGTGTCTCGGAGTGCCCGGCGGGAACCATTCACCTGGCCCATTATGAGGACGACCAGATCATGATCAAAGTCGAGACCCTATTGGAAGGAGTGATGTGATGGCACAGTTCGAACCGGTGATCGTGGCCTTCTGCTGCACGTATTGAGCGTATTCGGCAGCGGACCTGGCAGGTTCCATGAGATTGGGTTATCCGGCGAATGTCCGGATTGTGAAAGTGCCCTGTACGGGACGGGTGGCGGAGATTCACCTGATGAAAACTCTTGAACTGGGAGCGGACGGCGTGCTCGTGGCGGGGTGCCTGGAAGGGGACTGCCATTACCAGAGTGGCAATTTGCGAGCGAAGAAGCGCGTGGCGCATGTGCAGCAGATTCTGACAAGCATTGGCTTTGAGCCGGCCCGGGTTGCCATGTACAACCTTTCTGCGGGCGAAGGCCCAAGGTTTGCCGAGATTGTCCGGGAGATGACGGAAAAGATAAAGGAACTGGGACCCAGCCCCCTCAGAGCGGCAGGGGCCGGAAAGGAGAAAGCCGCATGATCATGGCCAAACCGAAGCCAATCGAAGAAATCATCAACGAGGTGAAAAATTTCCGCAAGATCCTCATCGCCGGCTGTGATGGTTGCGTGACCGTATGCGAAGCCGGGGGTCTGAAGGAGGTGCAAATCCTTGCCTCGGCGTTGCGCATCTTCTTCAAACAGCAGGGAACGGACATGGCTATCGATGAGATCAGCCTGACCCGCCAGTGTGATCGGCCCTACGTGACCCAGCTGGACGACAAGGTCGACCAATACGACGCGGTGGTCTCCCTGGCGTGCGGCGCGGGCGTGCAGTTTCTGGCCGAAACCTACAAGCGCAAAGTCATCCTGCCGGGGGTCAATACCTGCTTCATGGGGGTGACCGAAGAGCGGGGGGTGTGGTCGGAACGTTGCGCGGGGTGCGGCGCATGTGTCCTGGCGACCACGGGCGGTATCTGCCCCATCGCGCGCTGTTCCAAGCGTATGGCCAACGGTCCCTGCGGCGGCTCAGCCAATGGGAAGTGTGAAGTCAACAAGGAAATCCCCTGTGCCTGGCAGTTGATCTACGAACGGTTGGAGGAACTCGGCCAGTTGGATCGTTTCGAGCATCCGGTCGATCCCAAGGACTGGTCTCCCAGCCGTGATGGCGGCCCCCGCAAAATCGTGAAGGAGGTTTCGCAGCTATGAGCAACAACGATACTTCGAACACCCCTAGCAGGCTCCAACAAATCCTTCAGGCGGGCCACCTCGCCGTGACCTCGGAATGCGGCCCCCCGCGCAGCGCCGATGGGAAAATCATCGAGGAGAAAGCCCGCATCGTGGGCCCGGTCGTGGACGCCATCAATATCACGGACAACCAAACGGCCGTGGTCCGTCTGTGCAGCCTGGCGGCGTGTATTCGCATCAAGCAGATGGGGCTGGAACCGGTGCTGCAGATGGTCACTCGCGATCGCAATCGCATTGGCATGCAAAGTGACATCCTCGGGGCAGCTTCGTTCGATATCCACAACATCCTGTGTCTCACCGGCGACCATCAGAGCTTCGGTGACCATCCCAAAGCCGCCAATGTCTTCGACCTGGATTCGACCCAGCTGATTCAGACGGTCAAGCTGATGCGCGATGAAGGCAAATTGCTGAGCGGGATCGAGATGAAGGAACGCCCGAAGATGTTCATCGGGGCCGCCGAGAACCCCTTTGCCGATCCGTTTGCCATCCGGGTCCCGCGATTGGCCAAGAAAGTGGCGGCTGGGGCCCAGTTCATCCAGACCCAGTGCATCTACAACATGGACAAGTTCAAGCAGTGGATGCAGGGTATCGTTGACCGCGGCCTCCACGAAAAGGTGTACATCCTGGCGGGACTCACCCCGATGAAGGGTGTCGGTATGGCCCGGTATATGAAGAGCAGAGTTCCGGGGATGGATGTGCCGGACGCGATCATCAAGCGGCTCACCGGGGTGCCGAAGGAAAAGCAGGCGGAAGAGGGGATCAACATCTGTGTCGAGCAGATTCAGGAACTGAAGGAAGTCAAAGGGGTCAGCGGCTTCCATATCATGGCCATCGAGTGGGAAGAAAGGGTGCCGGAGATTGTGGAACGCGGGGGACTGTTGCCGCGGCCGCGGGAGGCCTGACGACTGCTGGGTCGTGGCCCCAAGGCTCTTTCATCCTGGTAAGAAGTCCGGTACAATGGGTTATCGGAGCAAGCGGGCCGGGTTGAGTAAGGTTGATCATTCAAAAGGAGTCTCATACGGTGACCACAGTGATGCCGGAAGGCGACGCGATACGTAAGGCGGTGAAATGGATTTCGGACCAACTCCAGGAAAATCCGGAGGAATCTCCCCAGAAGCTCGTGCAGAAGGCAGTCTCCCGCTTCGACTTGTCACCCAAGGAAGCGGAGTTCCTTATCGGGTTTTACCGGTCGGGAAAGGCGGGAGCAGCTTCGGATTCGTAAGAAAGCGACTCGGACGGCTTGTCACCCGTTGACAGCTGTCCCGGAAGGCGCTATAAAACCCGCCGAGTGGGGATGTAGCTCAGCTGGGAGAGCGCAGCCTTCGCAAGGCTGAGGTCGTCGGTTCGATCCCGATCATCTCCACCAGCCTCCGGTGTATTAATAATACACCTTGCCCCGAGTGATGGTTTTTGGCCGGCAACCAGGAGGGAACCTGTAGCCGCTTCGTGGTGTTACGGAAACACCCGGGAAACACGCTATGGCCCTGCCTCGTCTTGTCGGTGCTTGACTATTCGATGCCCGCTTCGTGGTTATCTCAAGACAAGCTCGGCCGCAGCTTGAATCACGCCCTTGAGCACGACCAGTGCCTGGAATCGACCCATGACGGGAACACCCATTAGAAGGCTTCGATGGTTCATGCTGCTGCTGCTGATGGTTCCCTTGGGGTTCGCAGTTTACAGCTGGGGGAAGCCGGGCACGATCCTCACTTGCTCCGGATTCAAGGCATGGAGTATGGCCGGAAAGCCGTTGACCGGGGGCAAACGTGATTCCTGCGAAGACAGCAGCAGCCCTTCGAAGGCCCTCTACAGCAATCGGGGCGGTACCACTGAACACAGCGACCCAATGATTGTCGATGCCTATGGGGGGGCGTCCATCCGGTCGGCCGGGCCGGTGCCGCTGGGGCGCCAGACGAGCGCTGAGGTGCTGGTGTGGTCGATGGATCATGTCAATGGGAGCGGCGGCAGAGACGACAACCGGACGATGTTCCCGGAACAGTACGGGGCGGCTGGAGATGGCAGGACGGACGATGCGGCGGCACTTGGAGCTGCGATCACGGCTTGCCCGGCGACCGGATGCCGCTTGCAGCTGTCCCGGACCTATCGGCTGAGCGATGATGTGAGCATCCCGGCCAAGGCAAGGCTGGTTTTTACGGGGACGGGGATGCTGTCGGTCGACGCGACCCAGCGCGTGACCATCGCTTCGCCAAGGCACATTACGGCATCGCCATCCCAGCAGATCTTTGATGGCGACGGCCTGATTTTCTTCACCGATCCGGGGGTGGTCTACCCCGAATGGTGGCAGGCCAACACGCAAGGCACAACCGACATGGCACCTGCGATCAACAAGGCTTTGGTTGCGGGGGGCACCGGGTCTACCCTGCAATTCAGGGAAGGGACCTATCTGCTGCACACCATCAGCAAGTGCGCTGACCTCGCGGCATGCGGGATGGACAGCTACCTCGAAAACTACTTCATCAACCTGCTCGATTCACGGACCATCAAGGGCACGGGCTGGGGGTCGGTCCTCAAGGTGGCTGACCATATCTATGACCAGCCAAACGACGATACCAGCAACGCCCATGTCTTCCAGGGGTTCGATATTGACAACGTGGTGATCCGGGATCTGCAGATTAACATGAACGGCTACAACAACCTTACCCCGCCCGGGAAGACCAGGAACAGCATGGCAATCCGCCTGGATGACGGCGGGAGCAACGTGCTGATCGAAAACCTCTTTGTCCTGAACAATCCGGGGCACAACAACGTAGTGGCGAACAACACCAGCCTGGCAAGCAAGGCAACAGGGTTGACGGTCACGAATTGTGTGATGTACGGCGGTGGCACTGGCGTCCTGGGCAACACCAAAAACCCGGATTTCAGTTTCCTCTATTCCGAATGGGCACACACCATGATCCGCAACAACCGGCTCGAACAGCCGGAACCCACCTACACCTGGTCGGGTGGCATCGAGTTGCACAGGAGTTGGTCTGAGGCTACCGACAACATCATCAGTTATTGCGACCCGGGGGTTTGGGTGGCGAGTGGTGATCAGACCGGCGCGGTTGATCTGGAACAGGTGATCATTTCCGGGAACGTGATGAAGAACTGCGCTCGTGGGGTTGCGTTCTGGGTTGCCGGCCTGATCAAAAACGTGACGGTCGCCAACAACGCGATTACCCTGATGTGGCGGGGCGGGGTTGATAAGAATACCTATGGAATACACATGGTTGATCGCGGCGGGGGGAGCTGGATGGACGCGAACGCTGCCGGCGGGCCGCTCTACAACATTAACATCCTCGACAATGTGATTGCGGGTGAGGATAATGACGCCCGGTATGTCGTTTTCGATGGTCATGGCATCTATGCCACCAGTTTTCACGGCCTCAACATCAAGGGCAACAAGTTCGATAATCTGATGGGGGATGGGGTGCTGATCGTGGGCTCACCCTACGGCCTGTCCGATCTTGTGATCCAGGACAATTGCTTCAAAAACTGGGGCAGGGGCCATAGTGGAGTGGGCGCCAAAGCTATTCATATCGACCTCAGTGGGGGTCCTGCAGCCTCGTGGGACACGACCGCGACAGTTCCCGATGCGGGAGCCTTCAAGCTGCGGAACGCGCTGATCACCGGCAATGTCTTCATCAAGGATGAAAACTCGACCGACAAGAGCGGAGCCGTGGTCAGTGCGTATCCCTGGATTGTAACCACCGACGACGATGATACTGCTGATCAGGTCCGTAATGTGATCATAAGGGGCAATATCGATCATCTGGGCGGCGTCACCAGGATCGAGCGGAAATCTTGGCGTCTGTTCAGCTCAACCACTATAGGAGAACGCCTCCTCTCTGCAATCCACCGCCTCCTCGGACTGTATCAAAGAATTCCTTAACGCGTGGGCTGTTCGCAACTCCTTAAAGGAGCGCCAGGAGTTCGGAGGGGCTGGAAAGGAGGGTTTTCGCACCGTTTGCGGTTAACTCTTCTGCCGGGCGAAACCCCCACAGGACGCCAATGGGAAACATGCCGGCAGCGGTCGCAGTGAGCATGTCGGTAGCGGTGTCGCCCAGGTATGCAAAGGCTTCCACTGGAATTGCCGAGAGCCGGGCAATTTCCAGGGCTGCGGCCGGGTCCGGTTTCCTCGGGATACCCGGGCGTTCGCCAAAAACACAGTCGAAATGCCATTGGGGCAGGAATCGGTCGACCATTACCCTGGTGAATTCATCTGGTTTGTTGGAGAGAACGGACATTTGGATTTGTCTCACAGCAAGCTGGTCGAGGAGTTCCGGTATCCCTGGGTAAGGGCGGGTCTGCTCCCTCCAACGCTCGCGATACTCCTCTTTCAGGGCGGCCAGACAGGCAGAGGCAAGGGCTTGATCATCCTGATGGGGTTTCGGCAGCGCCCGGTGGACGAGGGCTGCCATGCCGTTGCCGACAAAATATCGATAAGGATCCAGGGGATGGGGGGCAAAACCGAAGCGCCGGAGGACGGTGTTCATCGCATCTGCCAAGTCCTGAAGGGTGTCGAGCAGAGTGCCGTCAAGATCGAAGAGGACCGCTCTGAAGTTCATCAAAAGGTCTGCATTCCCTTATGAGCTGCTCTCGAATGGGCGTTCGCCGATAATGTCCGGCTTCCTGAAACCCCAAATGATGCCGGAGTTCGCCGCCATCGCCACGATGCCGTCCGCCTCAATCTCCCTGAAAACTTCGACGGGGTCCGGCGCGAGGTCCTTGATTTTCCAATAGGGTGAACGAATCTCCACGGTATCGGCCGGAGGCGAAGACTTCGGCTTGCCGGGTTCACGCAGTTCCGCGATTTTCCCGGAGGCTTCCCCCCCTTCCGGAAAGGTCAGAAGCATCTTTCTTGGCTGGACGTTGCCCAGCAACCAGGTGGCTCGACGAAGCCACCTGGGGTAAACAAGAGCCAGATGACGGCCAAAGTGGAACAGAACGCCTCCCGACAGGAAACATACCGTCGGGACCAGCCAGCCGACCGGAGAGGGCCGAAAACCTGGGGTGATGAACCAGTGCACCCAACCCACCAGGATGCCCACCAGGATGACGCCCCAGACGAGCAGAGCCACGCCGCTGATCAGAAAAACCGACCCCATGGCCAAGCTGACGCCGGCCTCCAGCCTCAGATTACGATGAATTCGCAGACTCATACTCCACCACCCCTGATCGTCCAATACCGATGGGCGCAAATCACGCATCATTCGTCGAGCTTCCTCCACCTCAAGCCATCTTCGAGGTCTGAAATTCCGTCTTCTCCCAGGAGTGGCAGCCCGGCTGCACGACCGGTGAGCACCGGGAAAAACTGCAGATAATGGCTTCTCGTCTCTCCCCAGCCCAGCCATCAACCGCGTGCGCAGGACGGCTGCATTTCACTCTTGGTGGCTTGGCGAAGGTCTTTGATGAGGATATCGAACTCCGCAGTAGTCCCTGCTCTTGGGTCGTTAAAATCGGCAACGATCACCTCATCGCGGAGTTCTTTCACCAGGAACTGCACCAGGCACTTCTTGCGCCTTTCCCGATACATCTTGCCGACTTTCAACCGTTCCTGCTTGTAGTCGCAACATGGCAGTTCGCGAACCAGTTCTTCGTCGTAAGCTCCGAACAACTCCTTCGGCGGTACGGTAACCCGCACTCGATCTCCCACCTTCCTGCCGGCGAGGGCTTTTTCAACCGAAGGATACTGGACGTCAACCCCGTAAACAAAAGAACATGTCTCGCACGGTGACTCGCCCTCCTGACCGGTTGGTCCCCTGGTGCGGACCATATACTCGATGGTCACCTTCATGCATTCTTTTACCTGCTCCATAACCTGTCACTCCTGTCTCATGGGTGAAGCTCTCCCCGGCTAGACTAACAATATTCCGGGGGATGTCAATAAGACTTGCCCTGTTCGGCCATTGGCGGTAAGGGTGAGGCGTAAGGTGAGAACAGTAGAAGTAGCTTTTCAAGACCCAGTGGGGCGGTTCATCGTATGAAGGCGGTGCGGCATACTTTTCACAACCTCTCAGAGGTGCCCGGTTTGGTGCATGGGATCTTCAGCCGCCACGGCGGGGTCAGCGAGAAGCCATACGCCAGCCTGAATGTGGCCTGGAACAATGGGGATGCTCCCGAAGCGGTGCAGGAGAATCTCCTGCGGGTGAAGCATGCCATGGCTGTGGAACGGCTGGTGGCGAGCAGGCAGACCCACAGCAGCACCATCCACTTAGCAGACGAAGAATGCCTGGCCCGAGCCGAGGTGCGGCCGCCAATTCTTCTCACCCCTGCGGGGGATGCTCTGATAACGGCCCAGGTTGGCGTCGGACTGCTGATCAAGATCGCGGATTGCCAGGCGATCTTGATCGCCGATCCGGTGCGCCGTGTCATTGCCAATGTTCATTGCGGTTGGCGCGGGAGCGTCGGCGAGATTCCCAGTAAGGTTGTTGCGGTGATGCGTGACCGGTTCGGTTGCCGCCCGCAGGATCTTCTCGCAGGTATCTCGCCCTCCCTCGGTCCCTGCTGTGCCGAGTTCCGGAATTATGCCGAGGAACTCCCCGACTCCTTCCGGCGGTTTCAGACCCGGCCCGCGTATTTTGATTTCTGGGCTATTAGCCGATGGCAGCTGGTCCGTGCCGGCCTGCGGCCCGACCATATCGAAGCGGCCAACCGCTGCACCGTGTGTGAAAAAGACACGTTCTTCTCCTATCGGGGCGAGAAGCAGACCGGGCGGAATGCTGCCGTTCTGGCATGGCATTGATCTTCCGAGGAATGAGCCAGTGCCCAAATTCCAGGAGGATGCAGTTCTTCTCGAGCAAGAGGAAGTGGCGGAACGGACCCATCGCCTGCGGCTGCGGTGCCAACGCATCGCCGCTGTGGCGCGGGCCGGTCAATTCCTCATGCTTCAGGTTCGAAGCGGCAGCGAACCGCTCCTCAAGCGCCCTTTTTCCTTTCATCGCATTCTGCCCCGGGAAGGTTGCATCGAAATCCTCTACCGCGTGTCCGGGCAAGGCACCTGGTGGCTTTCCCAGGGCCGTCCGGGAACTCGGCTGAATGCCGTTGGGCCGTTGGGCAACGGGTTCGACCTGCCCGACCGGGGGCAACGGGTGGTGGCCCTCGTGGCGGGCGGTATTGGGATTGCCCCTTTTGATCAGTTGATAACGGACCTTATGGCGGCACCTCCTTCCGGCGGCCATGACGTTCATCTGTTCTATGGCGCTCGGACGGCGGTGGAAATGGTCCCGGTGCATCCGTACGAGAGGCTTGGGGTCACGGTGCACCTCAGCACCGACGACGGGAGCCGGGGAGACGAGGGGGTCGTCACCCGGCTCTTCGAGCTGACGACCGCGGCAGACCGGCTGTGCCCGGGCCTGCTTTATGGCTGCGGCCCTCTCACCATGCAGGCACGGCTGGCAGCATGGGCCCTGGCGGCTGGCATTCCCGCCCAGCTTTCCCTCGAAGCCCTTATGGCGTGCGGCATTGGTGCCTGCCTCGGCTGTGCCCTGCCCACGCCGCACCCGGATGATCCCAGCGGCGACAATTACCTGCATGTTTGCAAGGACGGTCCCATCTTTCCAGCAGGATCAATCGCATGGCACAGGCTGCAAAGGCACCCGATCTCGCCCCGGATCTTTCGGTTCGACTAGGGCCGCTGACCCTCAGAAACCCGGTCATGGTAGCTTCCGGGACCTTCGGGTACGGCGAGGAGTATACCGACTTTCTGGACCTGAAGCAGCTGGGGGCGGTGGTGGTAAAGGGAATTTCCCTCACCCCCCGGGCCGGTAACCCCCCACCGCGGTTGGTGGAAACGCCCTCCGGGCTGATCAACGCCATTGGCCTCGAAAATGTCGGGATTGAAACCTTCCTGAACGCCAAGCTGCCCTTCCTCCGTTTGCAGCAGGTGCCGGTGATCGTGAACATTTTCGGGAATTCTCTGGATGACTATGCCGAATTGGCGTCACGTCTTGACGGAGTGGACGGCATCGCCGCGCTTGAAATCAACATCAGCTGTCCCAACGTCAAGAAAGGGGGCATGCTCTTCGGCACCAGCCCCGAAACCGCCGCCGCGGTGGTACGAAGGGTTCGCCGTGGGACAACCCTGCCTCTCATTACCAAGCTCACCCCCAACGTCACCAGGATTGCGGAAATCGCGCGCGCGGCCGCCGAGGCGGGGAGCGATATCCTCTCCTGTATCAACACGGTGGCAGCCATGGCGGTGGATGTCTTCTCCCGCCGCCCTAAACTGGCCAACATCATCGGTGGGCTTTCCGGACCGGCGATCAAGCCCATTGCCCTGCGTTGCACCTATGAGGTGCTGCAGGCGGTTGCCTGTCCGGTAATTGGAATTGGCGGGATCATGAAGGCCACCGACGCCCTCGAGTTCCTGTTGCTCGGAGTGCGCGCCGTCCAGGTCGGGACGGCCAACCTGGTGAACCCTCGCGCCAGTATCGAGATCATCGAGGGAATCGAGCGGTTCCTTGAGGTCGAAGGATTGCATCGCCTCGAGGATTTCATCGGGACTCTGGACACCAGTTGCGTCTTTCCCTTTGCGGAACAGGGATGTGGGATGAGGGGTGAGGAGTGAGGAAGGTTGGGCGGGGAGGGGGTCATGGGCCGGAGATGAATTCTTTTCCCGCCTGACGGCAGGCTGCTACGGCCTGGGGATTCCGGAGGATGGCGCCGCGCTCATCGACCTCCCGGAACGATAGCTCCCCCGCGCAGTTCACCCCCAGGGCATCATAGAAGTAGCGTATGGTAAGGATCGAGCATTCAAAGAGGCGCTTGCCGCGCGTTGCCCCGGCAAGCAGCAGAAATCCCCGGCGCAGCGGTGCCTCAACGGGATTTTTCCCTTCCTTTTTGGCTATTTCCCGCTTCATGAAGAGCGCCTGGGTCCGATCGATCAGCAGTTTGAGTTGGGCGGTAACTCCATAGAAGTAAATCGGTGACGCCACCACGATGCGCCGGGCCTCTTCCAGTAGAGGGTAGACCTGCTGCATGGCGTCTTTCTGGATGCAGACTCCCGTCCGGTCGCAGTGTCCGCAACCCAGGCATCCCTTGATCGCAAGATCGCGCACATAGATTCGCCGGCTTTCCCCGCCTGCTGCCTTCGCCCCCTCCAGAAACGCATCAAGCATTACGTCGGTATTGCCGCCCTTCCTGGGGGACCCGTAAATCCCAACTATCAACACCCGCTTCTCCTTTGCAACACGTGCTGATTTCAGCAACTTTTCGGGTTCATCCTGCCACTGTGAATCTTTGCGCACCACGCCGCAAGAAGTGGCTCATCACGCGACCAACGCCGGCGCAAGCGACTTTTGTACCTGTTCGAGCAAGAAGGGATAGACCAGGGAGGTGCCGCCGATGATATGGCCGTTGCCCAGGTAATCGTTGGTTCCCCAGAAATCGCTGATCATGCCGCCGGCTTCGGTAACGAGCAGGCTGCCGGCGGCGATGTCCCAGGCTTTGAGGCCGGCTTCCCAGAAACCATCCACCCGCCCGGCAGCCAGGTAGGCCAGATCGAGGGCTGCCGCCCCGGCCCGCCGGATGCCGCTCACTTCCAGGAAAATGCGCCTGAAAGCGTCGAGGTAGGGTTCGAGGAGGTCTCTGGTGCGATGGGGAAAACCGGTAGCGATGAGTGTTTCCTTGAGAGCGCCGGGCTGGCTGACGTGGAGTGGGTTGCCGTTAAGATAGGCCCCCTTTCCGCGTCGGGCGGAAAACAACTCCTGCCTTAACGGATCCAGCACCAATCCGAGAATCGGCGTCCGGTCCTGGCAGATGGCAATGGAAACGGCGACGAAAGGAAAACCATGAATAAAATTGGCCGTGCCGTCGAGGGGGTCAATGACCCAGGAGATTCCATCCTGCAACCCGTCGTTGGGGGTTTCTTCAGAAACGATGGCATGGTCGGGGAAGCGAGTGCGGACGCGATCCATGATCAAGGTTTCCGCTGCTTTGTCCACGGCGGTGACATAGTCGAAGGGAGCTTTGGCGTGGACGTGGGCAAAGGTAATGGTGCCCAGGTTCTGGCGAATGAGGTCGCCGGCTTCGGCAATCGCGGTACGAGCGACGGTTTCAATGGCCTCAAGGCTTATTTCTCTCGACTTCACGGCAAGATCTCTTTAAATAGTATGGTTGAAAGTCCTGATCTATCAATCATCAACAGGTTCACTTGTCATCCGTTTACTGAAAAGAAGTCAACTGAATATTTCAACTGCTCCGTAGATTTCAGGGTGGTCCAGGATGCGGATTGATGTTCACACCCATATTTTCGCCCCGGAAATCGTTCGGGATCGGCACCATTACTTTGATGGAGAACCTGCTTTCAAGGCCCTGTACGATTCCCCGCGGGCCAGGCTGGCAACTGCCGAATCGCTGGTGGAAGCCATGGCGCGCAACGCCATCGACCGGGCGGTGGTCTTTGGCTTTCCCTGGCAGCAGGCAGAACTGGCGGCGAGGCACAACGACTATGTCCTGGAGGCCGCGGCGAGGCATGCTCCGACCTTGATCCCTTTTGCCTGCGTGCATCCGCTCATGCCTGCCAGCGGGCGGGAAGCGGAGCGATGCCTGGCGCAGGGAGCGGCGGGACTCGGCGAACTGGCCATCTACGGGCCCTCTACCGCAACTCTGGCGCTGCCATGCTTCGATGAGCTGGTAGGGTGCTGTCGGGCTCACGGTGCGGTGATGCTCGTACATGCCAATGAACCGGTCGGGCACCCTTATCCGGGCAAGGCGCCCATGGGGCTCGCCTTCTACTACGCTCTGGCCGCCCTCGCTGGCGATCTTACCCTCATCCTGGCCCACTGGGGAGGTGGCCTTGGCTTCTTCCAGCTGCTCAAGAAGGAAACCTCGGAGGTTCTGAGGAATGTCTATTACGATACGGCGGCTTCTCCGTTTCTCTACAAACCTTCCATCTATGCTCACATGGCAGCGATCGTGGGTGAAGAGAGAATTCTGTTCGGCAGCGATTTCCCGCTAATCTCTCCCGACCGTTATTTCAAGGAAATGACGGAGGCTGGCCTTACCTCCACGCAAATCGAGGCCATTGCGGGAGGCAACACGGCCCGTCTGCTTCGAGTCTAGGGGCCGTTTAAGAATCGCGATTTCCTTTCTGCTGCGGGAGACGCGACTGGGACCACGAAGGCATTTGTTGCCGGTCCGTGGTTCGCGAAAGGCTGAAATCGGGCTGAGCGGGGTTTGCCACGGTCGGCAAGGGAGATGACCGGGGGCTGCGGCCTGCTCCCTTGTGGTGCCGACCCCGGCATGATCGGATGATAACGGGAGATCGTTCATGAGTGATCCTCACAGACTGACCCTCCGGCTGTTTGGTTCGCTGCTTTCCAGGCAATTGGAGCATCTCGTCGAGAGCCTGATTCAGATCGACCTGCCTGCCAACACCGTCATTTTTCACGAGGGGGACCATGGCAATCATTTCTACTTGGTGCTACAGGGCGCGGTGGAGGTGATCAAGGCTTTGGGCACGGGAGATGAGCGAACTCTGACGGTCTTTGGGCCCGGCGAGTGCTTCGGCGAAATGGCGCTTCTCGATCCGAAATATTGCCGCTCGGCGAGTGTGCGGGCGCGTACGGCGGTCAGCCTGCTGGAAATCAGACGTCAGGATTTCGATGCGATGCTGCGGATTCAACCGGCGCTTGCCTATGATATGGCGAGGATGCTGAGCCAGCGATTGCGGGATACAGATAATGCCATCATCCGTGACCTGCAGGAAAAAAACCGCCAACTGGCAAAGGCTTATGATGACCTGCGGGCGGCCCAGGCATTGATCATCGAAAAGGAAAAGCTCGAGCGGGAACTGGAAGTGGCTCGGGAAATCCAACGAAGTCTCCTGCCCCGATCGCTCCCGCAGTTAGCGGGCTATGACTTCGGGGCGCGAATGGAACCGGCTCGCGCCGTGGGTGGCGATTTCTATGATTTTATTGCGCTCGATTCCGGACGGTTGGGGATCGCGGTTGGCGATGTGTCCGGCAAAGGGGTGCCGGCAGCGCTGTTTATGGCAATGACCCGCAGTCTGATGCGGGCCGAAGCCCGTGCCGCAAGACTGCCCCGGGAAGTATTGCGGGGCATGAATGAACACCTGCTGGAGATGAATGATGCGGAAATGTTTGTGACGGTTCTCTACGGAATTCTGGAGATGGCAAGCGGCCGCTTTACCTACGGGCGTGCCGGGCATGAGCTGCCGGTACTCTGTGATGACCAGGGGGTCACGTTCACCCCCTGCTGTGGGCAGGGCGGGCCACTGGGGGTCTTTCCGGACCCACAAATCGATGAGAATACGGTAGAACTGGCGCCCGGCCAGACTCTCCTGCTCTTCACCGATGGGATGACGGAAGCCTTTGACCGGAACGGGCTGCCCTTCGGGCTCAAGCGCCTCCATCAGTCGCTCGGAGCCTGCTGCCACCATTCCGCCCAGGAGATTTGTGATCGCCTGTTCGACCTGGTCATGACCCATCAATGGCTGATCCCGCAACATGACGACGTTACCCTGGTAGCGATGCAGAGGTCGGAAGCAGAGCGGTCCTGAGCACCCTGGTTGTCGCGGAGCTGCGGAAAAATGGCTTGACGTCGTCGCCTTGGATGTGTTAGCTGAGCATTTTCACAAGAGGATTGCTCCTTGCTCCAACCCCCATCGGGAAAGGGGCTGCACAAACCACAAGGAGGAAAAGAGAAGGATGCGGAAATACGAGACGTTTTTTATCGTGGACCCGGAACTTACCGAGGAAGCCTACACCCTCGTCGGCGACAAGCTCAAAGGGATTGTCGATGCCAATGGGGGAAGCGTTCTCACCTATGTCTCCTGGGGCAAGAAGAAACTTGCTTATCCGGTCAAGAAACGCCATCAGGGCCACTACATTTTGACAGAGTACGCGGGCGGCCCGGAACTGGTGGCGGAACTTGAACGGAACATGCGCCTGGATGAACGGGTGCTCAAATTCATCACCGTGAAACTCGAAGACCGCTTCGACCCGGAAAAGGAAGCAGCCCGCAAGGATGCTGCCGCAGCGGTCGTTTCCGAGGACAAGGAAGACACGGAACAGGCAAACGAGCGGCTGGAAGAGCACCTGACGACGAGCGACGAACGGGTTGAGGAAGGGGAAGAGCCAGCCTAAATCCAGCCACGCCGGCATGATTTTGGAGAAGGGAGAACGAACATGGTGATAAAGCGCAAAAGACGAACGTTTCAGCGACGCAAGGTATGTCGCTTCTGTGTGGATAGTGAACTGAAGATCGATTACAAGGATGCCAAGACCCTCCGCTATTTCATCACGGAGCGAGGCAAGATTGTTCCCCGGCGGATTTCCGGCAATTGTGCCAAGCATCAGCGCGTGTTAACCACAGCGATCAAGCGAGGGCGTCAGATAGCGCTTTTGCCCTACACAACCGTCCATACAGTGTGACGGTCTGGTGGTGGAGGGGCTGTGTCACAGGCCCTCCACCCGATAGAAGGCTATGGGCTTGGACCCCGATTCCTCGGCACCGTGGCGGGATCGTGCGATGATGCGCGAGATCGTCGTCAGCGTTACCGCCAGCCTGCTGCTTTTTCTTTCGGTAGTGATGATTCCTGTGGTTGGTATCATGGTGGGGACTTTTACACCCCTGCCGACGCTGCTTGCCTATTACCGATGGGGAAGGCCCCTTGGCTTCTGGGTTCCGGGTGGTGTGGCAATCCTGGGCTACCTGGTGCTTGCCTCTCTCAATGCGGCACAGAGCCTCCCTTATCTGCTGGAGATGCTGTTGCTTGGCTTCCTGCTGGGTTTGGGTATGCGCTGGGGCTGGTCTCTGGAATGGACTGCCGGCATCGCGAGTGGGCTGACCTTCACTGTCGGACTCGTGGTCTTCTGGTTTTCGTACGGAGGCGGAACGGAAGCATCCGCCTCATTTCAGCAGGATCTGCAGGATGGGGTCGGCCTGCTGCTCCAACAATATGGGACCTCGTCCGCTGACCGACAGCTAGTTGAAGAGGCACTCCAGAAGCTGTTGCCGCTGCTGGTCAAACTGCTGCCCGGGGCTGCGCTTGCCTCGACGCTCATGGCTTGCTGGTTGAACCTATTGGCAGCCAAACGCTTCTGCCGGATACGCGAACTGCCGCTACCGGCCTGGCCGGCTTGGTCGCACTGGAAGGCACCGGAACTCCTGGTCTGGATGGTCATCGTCAGTGGTGGTTTGCTCCTGCTGCCGTACGGCTCTCTCAAGATTGCCGCCCTGAACGCCCTCATGGTGGGGGGGGTGATCTATCTTTTCCAGGGTCTGGCCATTGTCGGCTATTATTTCGGACGATGGAAGCTGCCGCCGGTTTTCCGGGCCGTCGCCTACGGGATCATCCTCCTTCAGCAGTTTTTCACGCTGGGAGCGATGCTGCTCGGCTTGTTCGATACCTGGTTCGACTTTCGGCGCCTGTCGCGAGGCGCGACGGCGAACTCCTAACCCCAACCCTCTTTGCATGGATCGAGGTAGTGATGATCATGAAGGTAATTCTGACAGAAAATATCATGCCCCTGGGGCAGATCGGAGAAGTCGTCAACGTCGCTTCGGGCTACGCCCGCAACTACCTGCTGCCCCAGGGACTGGCTCTCGAGGCGACGGGCAAGAACGTGCGCGAACTGGAACACCGGAAGCGAATCCTGGCTCAGAAGCGGGAGAAGGTCCGGCAGGAAATGCTTTCCCTGGCTGAAAAACTCAACCGGACGCAGCTGGTTTTCCGACGCAAAGTGATCGAGGAAGACAAGCTCTACGGCTCGGTGAGTGCGGCCGACATCCTGAGTGCCCTGGATGAACGGGGTTTCCAACTGGCGCGCAAGAGTGTCCAGCTGGAGCAGCCGATCAAGGCCCTGGGGGAATCTACCGTCCCGGTCCGGGTGGATGCGCAAATCATGGCTCACCTCAAGCTGGTGATTGAAAAGGAAGAATAAGGGATTGGACCGCAGCGCCGAAGAACTCCAGAAGGTGCCGCCGCAGCAGATCGAGGCGGAACAGTCACTCCTGGGCGGGATCCTGATCGAGAGCCAGGGGTTGCCCGCCGCCCTGGAAGTTCTCCGGGGCGAGGAATTTTACCGGGATGCTCACCGGACTATATTTCAGGCTTTCCAGGAGCTCTTTCAGCGCAACGAACCAATCGACCTGATCACCACCACCGAGTATCTAACCGAGAAGAATCAGCTCGATAAGGTGGGAGGGGCCACCTATCTGGCTTCGCTGACGGAAATGGTTCCCTCGGCCGCCAATGTTGCGGCCTATGCCAGAATCATCCATGACAAGGCCCTGCTGCGCAAACTGATCCAGACTGCCAACGAGATCACCGCGCTATGTTATGGTGGCGGCAAGAATGTTGAAGAGATCCTGGATCAGACGGAAGCTGCGATCTTTGCCGTGACCGAAAGTCGGATTCGCACCAGTTATTCGCCGCTCAAGGATATCGTCAAAAAGAGCATCGAGAACATAGAACGGTTCCAGGAATATCGTGAGATGGTCACCGGGGTGGCCAGCCATTACACTGACCTGGACAAACTGACGGCGGGCTTTCAACCCTCTGACCTGATCATCATTGCGGCCCGCCCCAGTATGGGCAAGACCGCCCTGGCCCTCTCCATCGCCCGCAATGTCGCCATGGTGGGCGGCATTCCGGTTGGGGTCTTTTCGCTGGAGATGAGCAAAGAGCAGCTGGCCATGCGCCTGCTCTGTGCCGAGGCGCGAGTTGATTCCCACAAGATCCGCACCGGCTTCCTGAGCCAACAGGAATGCGTTAAGATGCTCAATGCTGCCGGAAAGTTCATGGATACCCCTATGTACATCGATGACACACCGGCCATTTCGGTCCTGGAGCTGCGGGCCAAGGCCCGCCGGATGAAGGCCGACCGGGGACTCGGGCTGGTGGTTGTCGACTACCTGCAGCTCATGCAGGGGCGCCAGGGGGTGGAGCGGCGAGAGCAGGAGATTTCGGATATCTCCCGGTCGCTCAAAGGGCTGGCGAAGGAGCTGAACGTGCCGGTCATTGCCCTTTCCCAGCTCAACCGCAAGGTTGAAGAGCGCAATCAGAAGCGCCCGCTCCTGAGTGATCTGCGCGAATCCGGAGCCATTGAACAGGATGCCGATGTCATTGCCTTCATCTATCGGGATGAGGTTTACAACAAGGACTCGCCCGACAAGGGCATTGCCGAAATCGAAATCAGCAAGCATCGCAACGGCCCCATCGGCCGCGTGAAGCTGAAGTACATCGATACTTACACGCGCTTTGAGAACCTGGCGCTCACTGCTTGAGGCACGCAAAGATCATACTATGAAGAACTCGGATCAATACTGGGATGGTGATGTCGAGAGCCTGTCGCGGTCTGACCTGGAGAGCCTGCAGCTCGAGCGCTGGCAACGCACCCTGCAACGGGTCACGGCATCTGCCTTGTATCAGAAGAAATACGCGGAAGCGGGAATTCATGCCAAGGACCTGAAGACCCTTGATGATGTCCGGAAGCTGCCTCTGACAACCAAGCAGGACCTGCGGGAACACTATCCCTACGGCCTGCTCTGTGTGCCCCGCAACCAACTGGTGCGGCTACATGTTTCGTCGGGCACCACCGGCCAATCGATCGCCGTACTCTATACCCGGGCCGACCTCGACGGCTGGGCGGAGCTTCTGGCGCGGTCCATGTACATGACGGGAGCGCGCCCCGGCGACGTCTTTCAGAACCTCTCCGGCTACGGCCTTTTTACCGGTGGTCTGGGCTTTCAGTATGGTGCCGAACGACTGGGACTGCTGACCATTCCGTCAGGGTCAGGCAACAGCAAGCGGCAGCTGCAGTTGATGCGGGATTTCGCAACCAGTGTGATCCACATCATTCCCAGCTACGCTCTGCGCCTGATGGATGTGATGATGGAGCTCGGGATCGATTCCAGGAAGGACCTGCAACTCCGACTGGCCTACCTGGGGGCAGAACCCTATTCCGAAGAGGTGCGGCGGCGGGTTGAGGAATTCTACGGGATTCGGGTTTTCAACAGTTACGGGCTCTCCGAGATGAACGGGCCGGGAGTGGCCTTCGAGTGTTTGAACCAGGCTGGCATGCATGTCTGGGAGGACGCCTACTACGTTGAAATAATCGACCCGGAGACCTTGGTGCCGGTGCCCGATGGGGTTTTCGGGGAACTGGTGCTGACCAGTCTCAAGCGGGAAGGAATGCCGATCATCCGCTACCGGACCCGCGATATCACCCGGATCATCCCCGGGGAGTGTCCGTGCGGGCGGGTGCACAAGCGCATCGATCGCATTCAGGGCCGTTCGGACGATATGTTCATCATCAAGGGCGTGAATATCTTTCCCATGCAGGTCGAACAGGTCCTGATGAACATCCCCGAGGTGGGAAATAACTATGTCATTGTTCTGCAGCGCCAGCACAACGTCGACGACATGGTCGTGCGCGTTGAAATGACCGATCGAGCCTTCGTGGAAGACATGCGCCAGCTGCAGCGCCTGAAGCAGAAAATCACCCGCGATCTCAAAAGTGAACTCCAGATTACCCCGCATGTTGAACTGGTTGAACCCAACGCTTTACCCTCCTCTGAAGGCAAAGCCAAAAGGCTGATCGACCAGCGTCACCTCTAACACGAGGATTGCCCATCAAAAGAGTTCACGGCCATGTGGCCGGACTGAAAAGCAGCACTCGCCAGCGGATCGAACGGCTTTACCGCCGCAAGATACCCTCGTACCAGGTGGTATCTCCTGAGGTGGCGCGCGATCTGGCGCGGTTATCCTTTGAGTGCGGGCGCCAGGTGGGCCTCCTGCTGGCGCGAGACGGCTCGGTGGAGGCGGTGCTGGTTGGTGGGCCTCGCTCCCTTTTCATTCCAGACCTGCCCAAGAGCCGGGGAGGACGCTGGCGTTTGCGAGGGCTGCGGCTGGTGCACACCCATCTCCAGGAGGAACCTCTTTCTCAGGAGGATCTCATGGACCTGGTATTCCTGAGGCTGGATTGCCTGGCAGCGATTCGAGTCGATCCTCATGGAGGTGCCACCCAGCTGGAGGTTGCGCACATTCTCCCCGCGAACGACCGTGATCAGCCGGGCTGGCGCATTCTCCCACCAACCCCCTGCTATGAGCCCGACCTGGACTTCCCATCTCTGGTGCAGGCGCTCGAGGATGAACTGGAGCGGAATCGCCTGGCTATCCCGGCGGCGAGCCCGGAGGACCGGGCGATTCTGGTCAGCGTCACCACGGCCGATCGGGAGACCGCCGGGAAATCCATGGCGGAACTGATCGAATTGGCGCGCACCAGTGGGATCGCGGCGGTGGATACCATCATCCAGCGGCAGCGGCAGATCAACTCCAAGTACCTGATCGGCAAAGGCAAACTCGGGGAGATCGTGCTGCGGGCATTGCAGTGCGGGGTTGACCTACTGATCTTCGATCAGGACCTCAATCCTTCCCAGGTGCGCTCTCTCACCGATACCACGGAACTGCGCGTGATCGATCGCACCCAGCTGATCCTCGATATCTTCGCCCGCCGGGCGCAGAGTCGCGAAGGAAAAATCCAGGTGGAAATGGCGCAGCTGAAATATTTGCTGCCTCGGCTCGGCATGAAGGACGACGCCCTCTCCCGGCTCACCGGGGGGATTGGGGCGCGGGGTCCGGGAGAAACCACCCTGGAAATCAACCGACGACGAATCAAAGACCGCATCACTCATCTGGAAAACCAGTTGAAGCTGGTCCGGGAGGGGCGCGCGCAGCGCCGTTCGCAACGCATGCGCAAGCGGATGCCGGTCATTTCCATTGTTGGTTACACCAACGCCGGCAAATCAACGCTCCTGAATACCCTCACCAAGAGCCTGGTCTTTGTGGAAGACAAACTCTTCGCCACCCTTGATCCCAGCAGTCGCCGACTGCGCTTCCCGCGGGATTTCGAAGTGATCATTACCGATACCGTCGGTTTCATCCGCGATCTTCCGCGAACCCTCCTGGATGCTTTCGCTGCGACCCTGGAAGAACTCGATGATGCCGATCTCTTGCTGCATGTGGTGGATCTCAGTAATCCCCAATTTGAAGATCAGATGGCCACTGTGGACCGAATTCTGAAGGAATTGGAACTGCAGTACAAGGAGACCGTGCTGGTTTTCAACAAGACCGATCTGCTCGCCCCTGAATATGTGCAAAACCAGGTGAAGCGCTACGGCGGGGTCCCCATCAGTGCACTCTCTTCCAGGGCTCTGGAACCACTCATCCTGGAACTCCAGGATCACGTCGCGATGCTTCTCGCCCCGGAGTTCCCGGGAAAGGTACCGGTTCGACTGCCGGCAGCGGAACCTTTCGAACAGGGTGTGCCGGAAAACAAGGAAGCCAAGCCTGCGGACTCGGCTTGGCTTCCCGTAGAAGAAGTTTAACACGCCGTAAGGAGTGCTATTGATGGGTCCTTCTAGCACGGTCCTGCGGGCGTGGTAAAGTGGGAGGGGATAGTATTTCAGGGGGGAGAAGGTGAGTATTTCATGGGTAGGGAAAACATGTAGATCCAGCGGCGTGGCTCCTGACTGGCCATGGCGTTCGGGAGAACAGCCGGCAGCAATGAGTGCCTGGGGGAGAATTGTGGCGTGAAACCGCAACGGCTTGAGACTTGCCTCGGATCGCTGATCTTGTTGCTGCTGGTGGGCATCGCCATCGGTATTTTCACGCAACAGTCCCGGTATGACGAGGCGCTCTTTCGAGCAATCCTGGCCAGCTCTCCTTCCGCCGCAATGCAATCGCAGCCAGCCGGTTCCATTAACGATTTGCAGAGCTACCTCCCCGAGGGCATGGTGGTGCTGACTCCGGGGGAAGAATTCGGGCCGGAGACTCTCTCGGAAAAAATCGATGGGAAGGCAGAGCTGTACCTTGCCGCCGGCTTTCTGAGTCTTCGCACCCAGCGCTTTGCCGTCGCTGACCAGCCGGAACAGTGGCTCGAACTCTTTGTATACGACATGGGAAACCACCGGAACGCGTTTTCGGTCTACAGTACCCAGCAGCGGGCCAACGCCAGAGAGGCCACTTTGGCCCAGTTCGCCTATAGTGCAGAGAACGCCCTGTTTTTCCAGCAGGGGCAGTACTACGTAGAAATCATCGGTTCCTCAGACCGGATGCTTGAGCGCCTGCTGGTGGTGGGCGAGAGCTTTACCCGGCAGCATCCCGCGGTTCTCGAGGGCATTGATGAGCTCGCCCTGTTTCCCGAAGATTCGCTGATCCCGGGCAGCATTGCCCTCCTGGCGGAAAACGTGTTTGGCTTCGATCGGCTGAGCCACGCCTTTGTAGGCCGCTACGACCTTTCGGGAACTGAGCTGACGGCTTTCCTCGCCCCTCAGCCGTCGCCGGCGGCGGCAAAGGAGATGGCCTCCGCCTACTATCAATTCCTGCTGGCTCACGGCGGCGAGAAAGCGGTCATGGCGGAACCGATCCCTGACGCTTGGCTGGTCAAGGTTTTCGATACTTTCGAGGTGGTTTTCGTGCACGGTTCTTACCTGGGGGGCGTTCATGAGGCGGAGCGGCAGGATCTGGCATCGGCGCTTGCCGTGCAGCTGAAAGCGGCCCTGGTCCGGGCGAGGAGATGAATGGGGTAACCGGCGATTTGCATTTCGGACGATGGCGGGGGAAGTGTGACTGGCTTCGCGGAGAAGGACCCTGAAAGTCTGAGGGACCAAAGAGTGAACCATCCTGAAGACCATGATGGAATCGATCGCCGCCAGTTCCTGAAGCGGGTTGGGAAGGCGGGGGTGGCCATGGCTGGAGTTGGCTTGCTGAGTTATCGGCTGTATGACCCCCATGGGCCGAGCGCGGGGCAAGAATATGGGCGGGGGCAGGTGACGCTGCCCAGCTTTGCCCAGGCTGGAAAGAAGCCGCAGATGGCCATCGCTCACGGTGCCGACCGGGTGCAATCGCTCAATCTGGCATTTCGGGCCCTGGGAGGCATCGAAGCCTTCATCCAGCAGGGCGACCGGGTGCTGATCAAGGTCAATGCCGCATTCGCTTCGCCACCCTTCTTGTCGGCGACGACGAATCCCGAACTGGTGGCGGAACTGGCCCGGTTGTGTTTCAAGGCCGGGGCTGCTGCCGTGCGTGTCACCGACAACCCCATCAACGACCCCGAGAGCTGCTTTGCCCTTTCTGGGATTGGGCTGGCGGCGCAGTCGGTGGGGGCGAGCCTGATCCTGCCCAAGGATGCCTTTTTTCAGCCCACCACGCTTGCCGGCGGGACGCTGATCAAAAACTGGCCGATCCTTTTCACCCCCTTTGACGGTGTGAACAAGCTCATTGGCGTGGCACCGGTCAAGGACCACCACCGCAGCGGAGCCTCCATGAGCATGAAGAACTGGTATGGGCTGATCGGCGGTCGGCGCAATATTTTCCATCAAAACATCAACGATTTCATCAAGGAGCTGGGCTTGCTGGCGAGGCCGACCCTGGTTGTCCTGGACGGAACCATGAGCATGATGACCAATGGTCCAACCGGGGGCTCACTCTCCGACCTGAAACCCACCAATACCCTCATCGTCAGTACCGATCAGGTGGCCGCTGACGCTTTTGGAGCGACTTTGCTGGGCAAAACGGCGCTCGATTTGCCCTATCTCCAAAAGGCGGAGGCGGAAGGGGTGGGAACCGTCGATTATGAATCGCTCCATCCCATCCGGCTTCAGGCTGGGTGATGGCTCACACCCGGCGCGGGGACGGCGAGATACAGAGCGACGATGGTGCGGAAGTGAAGGGTTGCGGTAGGGGGGAGGGGTTGAAATGAGATATTCCCCGTCCACCGCCGAGTTCGACTCCTGCGTTTTAAGGTTCGGGTGTTCAGCATGCGCATCGCAACGGTTCGTCGAATCAGCCAGGCTTTCTTCCTGCTGTTCTTCTTGTGGTTCTGCGTGGTGAGTACTTTCGGCGCAGAATGGTGGCAGTTGCGCGGGTGGCCGGTCAACTGGTTTCTCCAACTTGACCCGTTGGTGGCCCTGGGTACCGTTCTCAGCACTGGCACCCTTTACGGTGGCCTGGCCTGGGCGCTGGTCACGATCGGGCTCACGATTGTGCTTGGCAGATTCTTCTGCGGGTGGGTTTGTCCCCTGGGCTCACTCCAGCAACTGGTGGGCTATCCCGGCGGACGCGGCCGGAGTGCCTCCCGTCGGGTGGCGGTGAATCAGTATCATCAAGGGCAATCGATCAAGTACTATCTGTTGTTCTTCCTGTTGTCAGGCGCTGCCGGTACCCTTGTGGGGGATGCCGTCCGGGTGGCGATAGAACACTCGGTGAGCCTCTGGATCATGATCGCACTCTCTCTGGGCGCGCTGCTGCTCACCCTTGTCGGTGCCTTTGCCGACCGCCGGAGAGCCGCTGCCATGGCCCTTGGCCTCATTGCGGTCTGGGCGCTGCTGGGTTTTTTCTTCGGAGCGGGTCCAATGCTCGGGGCGTCTCTCCAGACCGGGCTGCTCGATCCCATTCCGCTCATGCAGCGGTCGGTGAATCTGGTGCTTCTGGCCATCAGCGATGCGGCTCCACAGGTCCTCTCGCATACTCAGCGCTATTACCAGGGAGCTTGGATCATCGGGTCGCTCTTCTTCCTGATTCTCCTGCTGAACCTCAAGCGGCCAAGGTTTTACTGCCGATTCCTCTGTCCTCTTGGTGCCCTCTTTGGGGTACTCAGCCGCTACTGCCTCTGGAGGATTGGCAAGAAGAGCGATGACTGCCGCCATTGCCAGCTGTGCGAAAGCAACTGTGAAGGCGGATGTGAACCTGCTGGCGCCATCCGCAGCAGTGAATGCGTGCTCTGTATGAACTGCCTCCATCAATGCCAACATGAACTCATAACCTTCAGTACGGTACCGTCGGCAACCGGAGAAATCGCTGCCCCCGAGCTCTCCCGGCGGCAAGCGGTCCTCACCCTGTTGTCGGGCACGGTCCTGGTGCCCCTGTTGAACCTCAGCGGAACCACCGCCCGCAACACCTGCGCCGGTGTCATCCGCCCGCCGGGGTCGCTGGGGGAGCCGGAGTTTCTGAGTCGCTGTCTGAAGTGTGGTCAGTGCATGCGCATTTGCCCCACCAATGTGATCCAGCCGGCCGGTTTTGAGGCCGGGCCGGAGGGGGTCTGGACTCCCATCTTGAATTTCCGAATCGGCACCAGCGGCTGCCAGCTCCACTGCCTCGCGTGCAGCCTGGTTTGCCCTACGGCCGCCATCCGCCCGCTGAGCCTCGAAGAAAAGAAAGGGCTCGGCAGTTTTGCCGAAAGAGGACCGATCCGGATTGGAACCGCTTTCGTGGATTTTGGCCGTTGCCTGCCGTGGGCTATGGACAAGCCGTGTATCGTTTGCCAGGAAAACTGCCCGGTCAGCCCGAAGGCCATCTTCGTGCGGGAGCATTTCAGCACCATCCGGGACGGGATTCTGGAAGTGCGGAAAGCCACCCCCCTCACCGTGGAATTTCACCGAACGACCCTGCGCCCAGGCCAGTTGGCCAGCGGCGACTACTACCTGCGATGCCTCGACGGTCAGCAAGGTCCAGGCGGAGCAACGGCTGGCGGGCAGGCCACAACACTTGAGCAGCAAGAGCGAAGGGCTGAGAACCGGGAACCAACGCCCCAAAGCCAGGCGATCACGGTGCGGAGACTCATTGTCGGCAACACTGCCAGTCAGGTGACCATCCGGGTGGACCAGCCGTTTGCCGAATCGCCCGCCCCCGGCACGCGGTTGGTGGTCGAGGTCCGGCTACAGCGGCCGGAGGTGGACGTGCAACGCTGCATAGGTTGCGGTATCTGTGAACACGAATGCCCGGTAAGCGGCAGAAGGGCGATTCGGGTTACAGCGGAGAACGAATCCCGGAGCAAAACGCACTCATTGTTGTTATAAAGAGACGTGCGAGGCGGCCTGCTCGAACGTAGAAGATGAGCGCTACCGGTCGCTGGTGCTGCGGTAGCCGGGCACCGGGGTCGACCCTGCCTGGTACGGAAAGGAGACAGTCATGACGAGGTTAAGAGGCTTGTCACGTCGAGAGTTCTTGTGTACGGCAGGAGTGGTTGGGGCGGGTTCGCTGCTTGAAGCCAGGGAGGTACTGGCACAGGCAGCCGGAGAAGCGAGCGGGCAGAAGCCGGAGGGCACCGACGCGACGGTTCCCGTCCGGCCGTTTGGTAAGACCGGAGTCGACGTTTCGTGTCTTTCCCTGGGCGGGATGTTCGACCTTCCTTCGAATCAGCTCCTCCTGAGGCAGGCCGTTAAATGGGGGGTTACCTACTGGGATACGGCCGATTGTTACGAGGGAGGCCGGAGTGAGCTTGGCATCGGCCAGTTTCTCGGCAAGTATCCCGAGGTGCGAAAGCAACTCTTTCTCGTGACTAAATCCGATGCCCGTGACCCCGCAGGGATGACGAAGCTCCTCGAGCGGTCGCTCGAGAGAATGAAAACCGACTTCATCGACCTCTATTTCATTCACGGGATGAGGGACATCAACGAACTGAACCAGGATACGAAGGCTTGGGTGGCAAAGGCCAAAGCGAATGGTAAAATAAGATTTTTCGGCTTCTCGACGCACAGCAACATGGAAGATTGTATGGTGGGTGCGGCTAGGTTGGGATGGATCGACGGGATCATGATGACCTATAATTTTCGGATCATGCACAGCGATAAGATGCAATCAGCGGTGGAGGCCTGCGTCAAGGCCGGCATCGGCCTGTGCGCCATGAAGACCCAGGGGGGCGGTTCGGTGACCATGGAAAGCGAGACGGAGCCGAAACTGGCCGAGCGCTTCCTCAAGCTCGGCTTCAGTGACAAGCAGGCCAAACTCAAAGCAGTCTGGGAAAATCCCAACATTGCCAGCATCTGTTCTCAAATGCCCAATCTCACCATCCTCATGGCCAACATTGCCGCCGCGCTCGATCAGACCAAACTCTCCGCGAACGATCGCGAGCTCCTCAGGCAATACGCCTGTGAAACCGCCTCGAGCTACTGTGCGGGGTGTGCCTCGATCTGCGAATCCGCCTTCGCCGGCCCCCCTCCTCCCATCCGTGAGGTGATGAGGAGCCTGATGTATTTCCACGATTATGGGGAGAAGGATCAGGCGCGAGCGCTCCTGGCGGGGTTGCCGGGGAGCAGGGGCAAAGGTTTCGAGGCTGCGGATTACAGTCGGGCGGAGAGCGTTTGTCCCCAGGGCCTCCCCATTGGCAGACTGATGAGGGAAGCGGCATCCCTGATTGCCTGAGATGGTGCGGTTCATGAGGCTCCCGCCGGGGTTGGCCGAAGGGTGGGGCGGGTGTTCCAGGGAGCAGCCATGGCATGAGCAAAGTCAAGGTTACCGACGAGATTTGGCAGGTTGGGGGAGGACCGCTCACCGAGCCTGAGGACGCGGCGATCTACCTCATCAACTTCGATGGACATGCGGCTTTGGTCGATGCCGGCTGCGGTTTTGCCAACGATCGCCTGCTGGCGAATGTTCGCGCCTGCAACATCATGCCGGAACAGATCGAACTGCTGCTCATCACCCATTGCCACTTTGATCATACCGGAGGTGCCGCCGCCCTCCAGAAGCTGCTTTCCTGTAAGACCGTGGCGCACCAACTGGATGCTGAGTTTCTGGAAATCGGCGACAACGCGGCCACCGCGGCCACCTGGTACGGCGCCAGCATTTCGCCGTTTGTGGTGGACTATAAGATCTCGTTACCATCCGAAACCATTGCTCTGGGGGCGAGAACCATCACCGCGCTCCACACCCCAGGCCACTCGCCCGGTTCAGTGGTGTATCTGACGGACTCCCAGGGGTTGAAAATCCTCTTCGGCCAGGACGTTCACGGCCCGCTCGATGCAAGCTTTCACTCCAACCGCAGGGATTATGAAAATTCGCTCAGACTGCTCCTCACTCTTAATGCGGACGTTCTCTGCGAGGGCCACTACGGCATTTATCGGGGCAAGCGCAAGGTGCAGGAGTTCATCAGCCAATTTCTTGGCCGTCGGGGTTAACGGCGCCAGGCCGTGGAAGGGAGGTTCGATCTTGGTGGTCAATCCAAAACCGGCGGCAAAAACTGAGGTGGAGGAACCGACGCAGAGGCTTGCCGTTCTTATTGACGCCGATAATGCGCAGGCTTCCGTGATCGAAGCGCTCCTGGCCGAAATCGCGCGGTTTGGCGAGGCGACCGTTAAGCGAATCTATGGTGATTTTACGGTCTCGACCAGTTCGCAGTGGAAGAAGGTGTTGCAGCATTTCGCGATCAAGCCGGTGCAACAGTTTGCCTACACGAGGGGGAAGAACGCGACGGACAGCACCTTGATTATCGACGCCATGGACCTTCTCTATACGAGGCGCTTCGACGGATTCTGCCTGGTGTCCAGTGACAGCGACTTCACCGGACTGGCACTCAGGATCAGGGAGGAAGGTTTGACGGTCTATGGATTTGGAGAGCGTAAGACGCCCGAAGCTTTCCGAAACGCATGCCATAAGTTCATCTTTACGGAGGTCTTGAGGCCCATCTCCAATCAGGCGGTCGACAGCACCGTAGTACCCGGCAAGGCCAGCTCCGCTAAAGCCAAGGCGGCGAGTGGAAAGAAATCCTTGGTACGCACCAGTGAGGCGACCAAAGATGTTCCCATTGAATTCTTCAGGCAGGCGCTGGAGCAGGCGAGTGACGAGCAGGGGTGGGCTCATCTCGGGACTTTTGGGAGCTATCTGACCAAACTGCGACCGGATTTCGATTCCCGTAATTTCGGCTACAAGAAGCTGAGCGATCTGGTGCGGGCGCAGGACGAAATCTTTGAAATCGAGGAAAGGATCCTGCCAGATTCGGGAAACAAGGATCTTTATATTCGGGCGAAATGACTTTTATCACCTCCTGCTAAAGTCGGCGAGCAAGCGGGCGGGTGCCTGTCGATAGCCGCGAGTCGTCCCCCGGGCAGGAGCATCCTCGCGCCGGGGCCTCCCCATCTGCGATTCAGCGCCTGACGGGGGAATAGAATGTTCTGTGATTTGATAGAGATGGCCGGTTTCACGGGAATTTGCCAAGGACCAGTTTTATTTTGCTTTATGGCGGCCGAAACATTATTTAGATAGAACTTGGATGACCAAGGGTTTGTGGAAATTGTGAAGAAGAAGCAGCATCACTATGGAAATGGGGAAATCAGCGACCTTCTCCAAGGCCACTGAACGGGAGCGGCATCATGTTACTTGTCGAGGATCTGCAAGTGGAGCTTGCGGGAAAGATCATCCTGCAACACATCGATCTTGAAATCAAGCTGGGAGAGACCCATGTCCTCTTTGGCCCCAATGGGTCCGGGAAGACTTCTCTGCTCATGACGCTCATGGGCTACCCGCAATACCAGGTGGTTGCAGGCAAAATTGTGTTCAAAGGGGTGGACATCACGTACGCTCCCATCGATGAGCGAGCGCGTCTTGGGATCGGGATGTCCTACCAGCGGCCGCCGACCATCCACGGGCTCAAGACCCGCCAACTGGTGCAAATTTGCGCGCGCACCGAAGTGGATGTCACGAGCCTGGCGCAGAGGGTCAATTTTGAGGGGTTCCTGGATCGGGACGTGAACGCCGGCTTTTCCGGCGGAGAAATCAAGCGGTCGGAACTATTGCAACTTTCGGCACAGAATCCCGACCTGATGCTGTTTGATGAGCCCGAGTCGGGAGTGGATCTGGAAAACATTGCTCTCGTCGGCAACACCATCGCTGTGCTGCTGCAGAAAAACGGCGTCAAGGACAATTCCAAAAGCCGCCTGCAGCTTAAACAGGAACGCACCAAGATGGGGCTGATCATCACCCATACCGGCCATATCCTGGATTACGTGGCGGTCGACAAGGGCCAGGTGTTGTATAATGGGGTACTCAGCTGCAGCACGAACCCGCGCGAGATTTTGCGCTGTATTGCCGAGATCGGCTATGAGGAATGTGTGCGATGTACGATTCGCGAGAACTGAAGGAAAAAGCGGCCAAAGCCCTCGAGAAGAAGGGAGCGATCGGGCCTGACATCGAGCTGGCAGAGTTCCAGACCAGCCCTGTTCCCCACCACTACCTCTCTGACGAGGAACTCCAGGCGTTGCCGGAAGTAGAACGGGAGCGTCTGATGATGTCCGGTGTGGATGTGACCGAAAAGGAGCGAGGGGGAACATTCTTCCAGAAGGATACCGCGGTTGTCCACTGTAAGACCAAGCAGGACGGGATTGAGGTGATTCCCATCCGCAAGGCGCTGGAAGAAGTAGATTGGATTCGGGACTACTACTGGAAGCTGGCGACGGTCGACACCGACAAATACACCGCCGCCGCCGCCACCGGACTGCACAACGGTTACGTTATCCGGGCGTTGCCGGGAGTCAAAAGCATCTACCCCGTCCAGGCGTGTCTCTATCTGGACAAGCAGGGGCTTCAGCAAAACGTGCACAACATCGTTATTGCCGAGGAGGATTCCGAACTGCACATCATCACCGGCTGCTCCACCTCGCCCCATCTCACCAAAGGGATGCACGTCGGCGTCTCCGAGTTTTTTGTGAAGAAGAATGCGAAACTCAGTTTCACCATGATTCACAATTGGGCGGAAGACATTGTGGTGCGTCCCCGGTCCGTGGCCCAGGTGGAAGCTGGCGGGCTCTTTTTGAACAACTATGTTTGCATGAAACCGGTCCGCAGCCTCCAGATGTACCCCGTCACCCATCTGGTGGGGGAAGACGCCGTAGCGCGCTTCTACAGCATTATTGTCGGAAGTCCCGGTTCGGAGTACGATGTCGGTGGTCGCATTTTCCTTAAGAAACCGGGAACGCGCGCAGAGATCATTGCCCGCACCATCAGCAACGGCGGCCGAATCATCTCCCGCGGCCATCTCATCGGTGAAGTGCCGGAGATCAAGGCCCACCTGGAATGCAAGGGCTTGCTCCTGAAGGGCGGTCTCATCTACGCCGTCCCGGAGCTGGAAGGCCATGCCGACGGGGTTGAGATGTCTCACGAAGCTGCGGTGGGGAAGATTGCTCAGGAGGAAATCTGCTATCTCATGTCGCGGGGTCTGAACGAAGAGGAGGCCACGGCTACCATCGTTCGTGGTTTCCTCAACGTCGACATTCCGGGTTTACCGGCACAGTTGAAAGCCGAGATCGACCGTGCCGTGGAAATGAGTGAAAAGGATGTCATGTAATAACCCGAACCTTTGCGGAGATCGATGTGGAGCATACCCTATGAAGAAGACCCTCTCCCTTTTGGTGGTTGCAGCCCTGCTTCTGGCTCTGGTACCGGCACCGGCCATCGGCGTCGACGATGCGGTACCGTCATCGCCGCTGTCGCGATCGGCGCCGGCGGAGGATCCCAGCCGCAGCGATCCTCCCGGCGAATTGATCATTGCTGACGTACTGTTCCTGCGGACCGCCGGCTTGGTGGCGTGTGTGATCGGCGCCGTCGGGGCACTGGTGGTCTGGCCCTTTGCCGCCGCCAGCCGCAGTGAAAACGTGGTTTGTCGGCAACTCCTGGTCAAACCTTTTCGTTACACCTTCGAGCGCCCGCTGGGTCAGATGGACTGGCCGGAATCAGCGGACGACACCAGCCCGTAAGGGGAGCGAGGGTCGCGGGTAGGTCGGCCTTGGGACACTCGCGAATTGCCCTGACGGGTGGCATTGCTACGGGCAAGTCCACCGTTGCCGGGTTGTTTGCAGAACTCGGCGCGCACATCCTCGACGCCGACGTGGCTGCCCGGGAGGTGGTGGCGGTAGGGACCCCCGGCTGGCAGAAGCTCCGGGAGTTATTGGGGCCGTCCTATTTTGAAGCCGACGGCTCGCTCAAGCGCCGGCAACTGCGGGAACGGATCATCAGCGACGGGCGGTGCCGGTCGCTGGTCAATGCCCTCCTTCATCCCGCTGTCATGCAGGAGTTGGACCGGCAGTGGCACTCATGGCGGGAAATCGACCCCGAGGCCATCATCATTGCCGATGTTCCTCTCCTGTTCGAGGCCGACCTGGCGCGTCATTTCGCAATCATCATGCTGGTCTATATTCCGCGCGAAGTTCAAATCCAGAGGCTGATGCTTCGTGACGCTCTGAGCCGCGAGGCGGCTGAGGCTACTCTCGCGATGCAGCTCCCCATCGAGTCGAAGTGCGCTCTTTCCCAGTTTGTCATTGACAACAGCCTGGATCTCGAACACACGCGTCGCCAAGTCAGGGCGATCTGGGAACGGCTGGAGGCTCAAGGTTCCCGGTAGGTCTCGATGGGCGTGCGAGTGCGGGCTTCCTGGAGCCAGGCTTCCCAAATCTGTTCCTGCTTCAGTTCGGTTAACTGGGAAACGATGGTCGGGCGCTGCTGCTCGATTACGCCCTCCGGCAGCCTGCGCCCCAGTAGCTGGAACACCGCGTAGCGGGTTCCCAGCAGCAGAGGAGCTTGAGGAAAGGGCTGAGCCTCCTGCAGGCCAAAGATAGTCTCCTGGGCTTCGCCGACCAGGGCTGGCAAGTCTTTGTCGGGCTCCTTTCTGGAGAACCAGGCACTTTTCTTGACCTCAATTTTCGCTGCCTTGCCCGCTTCTTCCAGGCTCTTGAGATCCCTGGCACTGGCCAGCAGGTCGGAAGCCTTTTTCTGGGCCAGCATGCTGGCCTGGTCGGCACGATAGTCCTTTTCCACCCGATCCTTCACTTTCTCAAAAGGAATCGGCTGAGGAGACTGTATGCCCACTACCTGAGCAACCAGAAAGCCTCGCGGCACTTCAATGACATCGCTGATGGCCTTTTCCGGCAGGGCCAGAAGTTTATTCAAGGTGGCTGATGGCACTCCTCCTACTTCAGGAATGGTATCTTTGGGTGAAATCCAGGTGGTGACGACCGTCAGCGATGGCTGCATGCTCTGGGACGCTTTGCCGATATCTTTCTGGGCATAGGCCGCATCGGCCAGGTTGCGCGCCTTTCGATAGGCAAGGTCGCGAGCCCGCTCCCCCTTCAATTTCGCCTCAATCCTTGCCCTCACTTCCTCAAACGGGGTCTTTTTCTCCGGGCGGATTTCTTCGACCCTGATGAGGTGGAAGCCATAAGAGGTTCTCACTGGATCGCTTATCTCCCCTGGTTTCAAGTTGAAAGCCACTTCAGAGAATTCGGATACCATCCGGTCGCGAGTGAAAAAGCCGAGATCACCGCCGTTGTCATTGACGGTGGGATCGCTGGAATGCTTCCTGGCAAGCTCGGCAAAGTCCATGCCTTGTTTCGCTTCGGCCAGGATTTTTTGGGCCTGGGCGCGAACCGCATCAACCTCGGTGTCGGCAGCCCCTTCCTGCAGGCCGAACAGGATGTGACGCGCTCGCACCTGCTGTTCCTGGTGGTATTCCGCTATGTGGTCGTCATAGACCTCCCGGAGCTGCTGGTCCGTCAGCCGGACTTCGGCAAGATGGTCATCCTGGTTGGCCAGGAGGTAGGAAATCTGCCGCTTTTCAGGGTCCATGTAGTTTTGCTGGTGCTGTTCGTAGAATTCTTCAAGGGCCTTCCCCTCGACCTTGACCTGCGCTTCGAAAGGTTTCGGGTCAAACAGCACGTAGGCCAGCTCCAGCTGGGTATAGTTGAAGCGGAAATCGGCCTGTACTTCCGGCTCGGTCACCAATGCCCGCCGCTTGATGAAGGATTGAACCTTTTGCAGCGCGAGATCCAGTCCCACCTGCTGTTCAAAGGTTTCGGGGGACATGCGGTTCTGGCGCAGGATGAACTGGTATCGCTTCTGGTCAAACTGGCCGTCGCTCTGGAAGGTGGGGTAGCGCAGCACCTGCTGCTGAATCTCCTGGGGGGATGCGGCAAGGCCCAGATCCTGAGCGGCCGCGGCGATGAGGTAGCGATCGATGAGCCCATTCAGGGCCTGTTTCTTCAAGTTCATGTCGCGCAGCAGGTCTTCCGGGAGGGAATTTCCCAACTGGCGCCGATACATCTCCAGCAGCTGCTGGTAGTGCTGGTGATATTCATTGATCGAGATGTAATGCTCCCCGACCCGGGCCATCTGGCTTTCTTCGCGGGTGGTATACGAATAGCCGCCCCAAAAGATGAAGACGATCACAATGAGGAAGAGCGCAACCTTGATGAGCCAGGACCTTGCGTGTTTCCGAACCAGATCGAGCATGAGCTGCTTATGCCTCCTTTATGGGGTTGAAGGTTCCGATGGGGTAGTGTGACGGCGCGCGAGCAACAGGTAGCAGAGCGCACCCACACAAGGCAGGCTGGACACCACCAGGAACCACATGATTTTCTTGCGGAGACTGGAAAAGCGGCGCTTCGGAATATCCAGAATCGCCCAGAAAGTAGGTATCATGGGAATGAGGAGCAGGAGCATCACCAGCAGCAGGCGTGAGGTCATCATTGACCAAGCCCCCGCCCGGACTCCGCTGAGATGAGGCGAGAACCGGGTGCCCGTTGAACCCGGTGCGCTTTCTGCGAATAGTGAACCTGCACGATCTTCAATTCCCTGTACCCGATCCTGTTCCCTCCCGATTTGAGTGACTCTATAAACTTTTGTGCCGGTCCCTGCAACCCTTTCTTGTATTTCCCGGGACCGGGAAGCCCCCGAGGCTGATTGAAGGCTGCACCTCTTCAAGCCAGGTTCGATCTTGCGAACGAGTGCCTCCAGGGATTGGCAACGGCGTTGCGGAAAATGCAAGTTGAGTTTGACAGAGTTCGGTATGGCATAATATAGCATACACGCCAAGGCATCGCTTGCTGGTGCCGGTTAGTGGGGGAAGATTGTTTTCGATGAGCGATAGACGTGCCTAAACTTTACATTTCCGAGATCCAGCCGAATCAGGAAGTGGCGAGCAGCTTTGTGGTGGAAGAAAAGCAATTGCGCGCTGCAAGGAATGGCATCCCCTTCCTCACGCTGAAACTGGTCGACAAGTCGGGCCGGATCAGCGGGCGCATCTGGGAACGGGCTGAAGCTTGTTTCGAAGCCATTGTACCGCAGACGGTCGTCTTTGTCCGCGGCAGGAGTGACGTTTACCGCGATGAACTACAGCTGCAAATCCAGGAAGTCTCGGCAGTCCCCGTGGGATCTATCGATCCTGCTGACTTCCTGCCCGTTTGTGACAGAAGTCGGGAGGAACTCCTGCAGGATCTGGGAGAACTCATCCAGACCGTCAAAAAAGGCCCCCTGCGGCGTCTGTTGAAGAGCATCCAGAGCGATGCGGCACTCATGGACCGCTTTGCCATCGCCCCTGCCGCCAAGTCCATGCATCACGCTTATCTGGGCGGACTGCTGGAGCATTCGCTGGCAGTCGCAAAGCTGGTTTCACAGCTTGCCGCCTTTTATCCGAACCTGAACCGGGACCTCCTGGTGGCAGGCGCACTCATTCACGATATCGGGAAGATCGAGGAATTTGTCTATGACCTCACCATCGATTATTCCACCGTTGGCCGCCTCATTGGTCACATGGTGCTGGGGGTCCAGATTCTGGAGGAGAAGGTCCGTTCGCTTCGAAACTTTCCCGTGGCGGATGCGCTGCTCCTCAAACACCTGATTCTCAGCCATCACGGCGATACCGCCCTGGGGGCGGTCAAGTTGCCCATGACCCAGGAAGCCCTGGTGATGCATTTTGCCGACGATTTGGATGCCAAAATGAACCATCTGACCAGAATTCTGGGTGATTTGAAGGATGGCGATGCAACCTGGACCTCCTATCAGCGGCTGTTCGAGCGGTTTTTTTTCCGTGGTTTTCCGGCTTCTCCCCCCCGCGATACGGTCACCTGGCAGGGTGGGAATAAGGAGCAGGCAGTTCAGTTGGACCTATGGCCGAGCAAGCATGAGGGCGAACCTGGTACCTGAGCATCGAGACCGGCCTCGCACCAGGTGTATTGATCACTGGCTGGCGACCCCGACCACCAACAAAAGGATTCCATGGCTCTTCGGCACGTGTTCGGGCAGGAGCGGGCGAAGCGGTTTCTGAGGCGTTTGCTGGAGCTCGAGAGAATTCCTCATGCCGTTCTGCTGAGTGGTATGGCCGGCGTGGGCAAGGCAACCCTGGCGCAGGAATTTGCCAAACTCCTGAACTGTGTTGATCCGCAGGAGGATGATGCCTGCGAGGTCTGCCCCTCCTGCAGCAAGATGCGTGATGGTAACCACCCGGATCTCGTCCGGATCAAGAGCGAAGGAACCTTCATCAGACTCGATCAGATTCGTGGTCTGAAACAGCGTTTGGGCTTTCACCCGTTCGAGGGCAAATGGCGGGTTGTGATTATCGAAGAGGCCCACGACCTGCGAGAGGAGGCCGGTAATGCCCTCTTGAAATTGCTGGAAGAACCTCCCAGACAGAATGTCTTTTTCCTGACTACCCTGGAACCGCAAATGCTGCTTCCGACCATTGTCTCGCGGTGCTGCCATGTCCGCCTTCAGCCGCTCGATGAGGTTTGGATCGAGCGTTATCTGACCGAGACCCAGGGCCTTCCCCCGGCCGCAGCAGAGCAACTGGCGAACCTTGCGGAAGGCAGCCTGGAACGGGCCAGGGAATTGGCCGAACCGGAGCGCGTCACCCGTCTCAATGAGGTTCTCGAACATGTCGCCAGCTTGAGGGGCCTTCCCATGATCGACTTTTTCCCCCTGACGGCGCAGTGGGCCAAAGGCAGTGAGGACTTGGAGCAGGACCTGGGATATATTAAACTATGGGTCCGGGATCTCATTCTGGCACGGTTGCTTCCCGATCAGGAACGGGGGTTGACGACGGTGGCAGAGACCCCGGCGAAGGTGATCGTGGCTGCTGTGGAACCTCTGCTGTCGCTATTCACAGAGCTTGAAAAGGCGCAACGGCTCATTCGGCAGAATGCTCATAAACAGCTCACCCTGGAAGGGGTTTGTCTGGCGATAAAGGAAAAGCTCTATGGAGAGAGTGGTTGGCATTCGCTTCAGAGTGGGAGGTAAGATCTATCATTTTGATCCTGGAGATCTTCCCCTGAAGCGGGATGATTGTGTCATTGTCAATACGGAGCAGGGATGGGGTTTCGGACAGGTTGTGGAGATTCCCTGTTTGAAGGACCTCCGTTTTCACCCTGCCGAGCTCAAAAAGATCGATCATCCCGCTACCTCAGAGGAGATTCAGCAATATCTCGAGAACCAGAATTTCGAACAGGAAGCCAAGGCTTATTTCATGGATCGGATCGCCGCCCATGACCTGGCGATGAACTTGGTGGATGTTGAATATTACTATGATCGCAGCAAGATCATTTTCTTCTTCACTGCCGATGGTCGGGTGGATTTTCGGGAATTGCTCAAGGACTTGGTCCGTCGCCTCCGAACGCGCGTGGAACTGCGCCAGATCGGCATCCGCAACCAGGCAAAGATGGTTGGCGGATTGGGTGGTTGCGGACGCCCCCTTTGCTGTGCCTCGTTTCTGAGCAACTTTCACGCAGTTTCCATCAAAATGGCCAAGGAGCAGAACCTTAGCCTCAACCCCAGCAAGATTTCGGGAGCCTGTGGGCGCCTCATGTGCTGTCTCCAATACGAATACGATACCTATCGGGAACTGAAGAAGGATATGCCCAAGCTGGGCAAGAAGATCGAGCTGCCCGAAGGCCGGGGTAAGGTCGTGCGTCAGAATGTGATGCAGCGGTCGGTCACCGTGCAATTGGAAGACGGCAAGGAAATCGAGAAGATCCTCGACCCTCTGTAAGGATAGGACCGACGTGAACCACTTCTACATCACCACCCCCATCTATTACGTCAATGCCGAGCCCCATATGGGGCATGCTTACACCACAATCGTGGCCGACGTCATGAACCGCTTTCACCGTCTGCTCGGCTACCGGACTTTCTTCCTCACCGGGACGGACGAACACGGCGACAAGATTGTGCAGGCGGCGCGGGGTGCCGGGATGGACCCCAAGAGTTACGCCGACCGCATCAGCCGGATGTTTCGCGATACCTGGCCGACCCTGAATGTTCGGAATGATCGTTTTATACGCACCACCGACCCGGAGCACATCCGGGTGGTGCAGGCCATCCTGCAGCACGTCTATGACGCGGGAGATATCTACTTCAGCCACTACCGGGGGCTCTACTGCGTTGGCTGTGAACGGTTTTACACGGAGCGCGAACTCGTTGACGGCAAATGCCCCGACCACGACCGGGAGCCGGTTGAACGGGAGGAAGCCAACTACTTCTTCCAGATGAGCAAATACCAGCAATGGCTGATCGACACCATCAATGACCAGCCGGCCTTGATCCGTCCCGAACGCTACCGGAACGAAGTCCTCGCCTTCCTTCGGGAACCGTTGGAAGACCTCTGCATTTCGCGGCCGAAAGAAAGGCTGGCCTGGGGCATCCCACTGCCTTTCGACGACCAGTACGTGACCTATGTGTGGTTCGATGCCCTCATCAACTATGTCTCCGCCCTCGGCTACCCCGACGGCTCCCTCTACCATGAATTCTGGCCCGCCGTGCAGCACACCATCGCCAAGGATATCCTCAAACCCCACGGCATCTACTGGCCCACCATGATTAAGGCTGCCGGGCTCCCGCTGTTTCAGCATCTGAATGTCCACGGCTACTGGAAAATCGATGAAGGCAAGATGAGTAAGAGCAAGGGCAAGGTGGTCCGCCCTCTGGATCTGGCTTCCAAATACGGAGTAGATGCCTTCCGCTATTTCCTGCTCCGGGAGATGGTCTTCGGACTGGACGCCAATTTCAGTGAAGAAGCGCTCGTCCAGCGCCTCAATGCCGATCTCGCCAATGATCTGGGCAATCTTTTCAGCCGCACCCTCGCCATGACGGACAAGTACTTCGCCGGGAAGGTCCCGCCGTTCACTGCCACTGCGACGGAGCTGGATGAGCAGCTCCAGCAGCAGGTCGCCAAAGCCGCCGCCGAAGTTGTCGCCGAAGTCCCGAAATTCGGCTTTCATAAGGCCCTGATGGCGATCTGGGAATGCCTCAACGCCGCCAATCGCTATGTCGATCATGCCGCTCCCTGGAATCTCGCCAAGCATCCCGCTCACCAGGACCGCCTCAAGACCGTCATCCGCACCCTTCTCGAGGTGAACAAGGTGACGGCGGTGCTCATTGCTCCGTTCATGCCCGAGACGGCGGAAAAGATCCTGGCGCGGTTGGGTTGTTCCAAACCGTCGCTGGAGCTGAGGCTGGCTGATGACGGGCAGTGGGGAACCCTGGAAGAGGGCAGGGCGGTGAGCAAGGGGGAGGCGCTATTCCCGCGGATCGAGACGAAAGAGCCAAAGCCCGGGCGGCAAGCGAGTCCTCCGGTGGCCCAGGAAGCCGAGGGGCGGTCCCGGTTGCTCCCCTTAGACCGGTTCAAGGAGCTTGACCTTCGGGTGGGGGTGGTCAAACACGCCGAACGGATTCCTAAGTCCAAGAAGCTGCTGCTGCTCAAGGTCGATCTGGGCGAAGAGCGGCAGGTAGTGGCGGGCATCGGCCAGACTCATACGCCGGAGGAACTCATCGGCAGGCAAGTCCTCATGGTCGCCAACCTTCAGCCGGCAAAGCTTATGGGCTACGAATCCCAGGGCATGATTCTGGTCGCTGAGGACGGTGAGAGGCTCCGCCTCCTTACCCCGGAACAACCCGTGAAGGCCGGTGCGAGTGTCTCTTGAGATGCCGTCCCTGCTGGATGGCCGGCAAGAGCTTTTCCGGCGGCTCAAAGACTGGTATGGCTGGAGCTGACCCGGCGCCAGCGGGCGGCAAAAAAGCCGTCCACCCCATGGCGGTGGGGCCAGGATTTGAAGCATTTCGTCGGCACCAGGTCCCGGCAGGTCGTGGGAAGCGAATCGCCAGCCGCTTCCAGGTCGAAGTCACGCTGACCCCTGCCGAAATCTTCCACAACCCATTCATCTTCCTCGGAAAAAGTCGTACAGGTGGCGTAGACCAAAATCCCTCCTTCTCGCACAAAGAGGGAGGCCCGCTCCAAAAGCTCTCGTTGCTGCTGCGAAAACCGGTAAGGGTCCTTGGGATGGCGGCGCCACTTGATATCGGGTTTGCGCCGGAGGGTCCCGAAGCCGCTGCAGGGAGCGTCGAGAAGTACCCGGTCAAACCGCCCGAGTTTTGCGGGGCTGAGTTCGCGAACATCGTCCACTACCGTAGTGACCGTGGTGAGTCCCTGGCGGTGGGCGTTCTGGCTGAGTTCGTGAAGTTTCCACGAGGAGCGATCAACGGCGATGATTCGGCCGGTGTTGGCCATCAGCATCCCTAGATGAGTGGTCTTGCCTCCGAAGCCCGCGCAAAGATCGAGGATACGCTCTCCTGGCCGAGGATCGACGATCAGGGAGACGGCCTGCGAGGCTTCGTCCTGAACCTGGAACCAGCCCTCCTGAAAGCCGGGCAACCTGGCAAGGTCCTGCCGCAACCCGGACAACCGCACCGCCTCCGGGAGGCAGGGAGAAGCTTCGGCATGGACCCCTGCCCCCCGGAGGCGCTCAACCAGCTCGAGTGCCTGGATCTTTCCGGAATTGACGCGCAGGACCAGCGGGGCGATGGTGTTATTCGCCTGACAGACGGCGGTGGTTTCCTCAAACCCGAATTCCTTCAGGCACCGTTGTACAAACCACCGAGGATGCGAGGTGGTTGCGGACAGAAAGGCATCCGGTTCGCGTTCCGGTGAGGGCCAGGGCCAGCGGCCTTCACGGCGGATGGCTTCTCTCAGGATTGCGTTGATGAACCCCGCTACATGGGGCGGGTGAGTAGTCCTGGCAATCCTGACCGTTTCGTTGACCGCGGCATGGTCCGGGATGCGGTCGAGGTTCAGGATCTGGTAGAGCGCCAGACGCAGCAGCAGGCGGACTGAGGACGCGATCTTGTGCGGCTTGACGGTGCTCAGCTGGCCAATGTGCCAGTCCAGGGTTCCCTGCCAGCGCAGCACGCCGTACACGAGCTCAGTGAACAGGGCTCGCTCTTCGGGCTTCAGCTGCGGGTGCCGCTGAAGGGCCGCCCGCATGAGACGGTCGGGATAGGATGCCTGCTTTTCAAGGTTGAGGAGGACCTGATAAGCCAGTCTTCTGGCGTTGGTCATGGTCCTTCCCGTTTCATGGCGGCGATTTCCTGCAATACCGCATCCACGCGTTCGAGGGATACCCGGGTATTGAAGCAGGGCCCGAAAGGACGTTCGTTGAAAATCCCGTAAACGGGAAGGGGGGTTGTGTCCTGAATGCCACTGGTGAGGTCACGTTCGCAGGCCACGGCAATGATCAGGTCCGGCCGCCGTTCGAGCACGATCCGGCGGGCAATGGTGCCGCCGGTCGCCACCGCCAGATCCACCCCGTAGCGCCCCGAGATCTCGATGAGCTCTTTGATGGGGCATTTGCCGCACAGTTTGCAGTTCTCCACGTGATGAGTGATTTTGACCTTGCACTCGCTGTCCTGCAGGCAGTGGGGCATGAGCAGCAGGATCCGGCGAGGGGGATGGCCGTTGCGGCATTGTGCCATGACCAGTTCATTGTTGACCGCCACAAAGGCGTGCTGCACCGCTTCCCGGCGAAGGCCGACGAGTCGCCCGACAGCAACGAGCACCGGTAGCAGAAACCTGGTGCAGAGGCTGCGGAGCGGCCGGGAAAAGGGTACATCCTGGCCGAGGAGTGCCACCACAATGAGCAACACGAGGGCTAGCAGGATGAATCCGCCCAGCGCCCCCATCACGACCCCCATGATCCACGGCAACTGCGCGTTGATACGCTCGAACCCGTAGTAGGGAACCACATAAAAGATGCCAAGGATCGTGGAAACAATGACCGCCGTCAGTCCGAGCAGGAGCACCAGCGTCAATTTGCCTGGCGGACGGGCCAATCCTTGCTGATCATCTGGCTTAGTTGGCATGGGCGACAACCATAGTCGGCAACCGTTCATTCAAGGAGAGAACCAACCGGCAGGGGCCGTCCCCGGAGGAATTCGCCGGCCGGGAGACGGAGCTGCCCTTCCAGCTGCAGCGCACCGACAGTGAGCGCCTGCCCATTCCCGCCCAGGACCACCAGGCCCTTTTGCCCACAGCCAACAATTTCTCCAGCCCGGCCGGCACCACTCCACGGCAGCAGGGACGCCTGAAAGAATTTCAACCGCTGTTCCCGGAAGAACCCGAAGGCCCCGGGGGCGGGGTCCAACGCCCGGATGGTGTTGACAATTTGGGCGGCGGGAGCTTCCCACACAAGCCGAGCTTCGCTCTTGAGGAGGGGAGGGGCATAAGTTGCGCTGGCATCGTCCTGAGGAGTGGGCACGATTCGACCCGCCCGCCAGGCTCTCAGGGTTTCGAGGAGGAGTTCGGCGCCCGCCTGAGCCATCTCATCATGGAGAGCGCCAAAGGTGGTTTCCGGTCCGATCAAGACCTCTCGCTGAGAGAGGACCGGTCCCGTATCCATCCCGGCATCGAGAAGCATGATGGTCACCCCGGTGCGGCTTTCTCCCGCCAGCAGACAGCGCTGCAGTGGTGCGGCGCCCCGGTAGGCCGGCAGCAGTGACGCATGGACGTTCAGAGTTCCCAATGGAAACGCATCGAGCAAAGTCTGCGACAGGAGCTGACCGTAGGCGACGACCACGGCGCATTCTGCCCGGTAGACCCGAAGCCGGTCGATGACTTCGCTGGCTCTGATCCGGTGGGGTTGAAGAACGGGGATTCCCAAGCCTTCCGCCACTACCTTGACGGGAGGAGCGGTGAGCTTCTTGCCGCGCCCGCTGGGCCGGTCCGGCTGAGTGACCACTGCGATCACCGGAACGTGAGCCTCCTCCAATTTCCTCAGGGAGGGAACGGCAAACTCCGGGGTGCCCAGGAAAATGATTCTGGGGAATGCGGCCTTGATTACTGAGCCTCCCTCTGCTTCTTTTTCCATTTACGGATGAAGATATCCTTGGCCATGGAGCCGATCCGGTCGATGAACAGCCTGCCGTTGAGATGGTCCATCTCATGCTGCAAGGCGATGGCTAGCAGGCCGGTAGCCTGGATTTCCATCGGGTTCCGATGTTCATCCAGCGCCCTTACGGTCACCTCATTGCTGCGCTTCACCGTGGCAAAAAACTCAGGAACACTGAGACATCCTTCCTCGTAGGTGACTTCCCCGTCAGCGGCAACAATTTCGGGATTGATCAGGACGATCAAACCTTGTTCGTACTCGGGTTTTTGCAGATCGATGACCAACACCTGCTCCGCTCGCCCCACCTGGTTAGCGGCCAGGCCGATACCCGGCGCATGATACATGGTCTCGGCCATGTCTGCGATCAATCGCCTGAGCTCCTCGTCAAAGACCGATACCGGGGAGGCCTTGGTACGCAGAATCGGGTCGGGGTAGGTACAGATTTCCAACAAAGCCATGGCTGGTTCCTCGTTTCGTGATTCGCAAAGAGCCTTATTCTAAACACCGGGTAGGATGTTTTCAACCGCAACCTGATTCGCTTCTGTCCCTGCTGCTAATTGGCTCTTCGCTCGTCCGGAACCTGTGGCGGGAAACTCAGAAACTCCGTCAGTAATGGCTCTATCGATGAAGGAACCCACAGTATTTGTCATCGTCCGCACCGTAGTAAACTGTTGCATGGGAGAAAACCTCGTGATAAAAGGGACAACCTGATTATGACCGCAAGTAGAGAGGAGAATGCGCGATGAATTGGCCATGGGTGGTTGGAGTACTGATCCTGTCGATTGTTCCGGGGATTGTTGGCGGCGGACTTTTTTGGCATTTTTTCGAGCAGTGGACAGCTGTCATTGTCTGGGAGATCATCCTTTTTTGCGTTGTGATGCTGATTGTTGCCAAAGGGGTCAAACAAGGGGCTCCTGCCCATTAGGGGGCTGGTGGCTCTTAGCTCTTGGCGCTTAGCTCCGGGTGGGGAGTGGTTGCTTGCGGGGCTCGATGGTCTGCCCCTGGAGGGTGAGTTTTCCATGGGAAAACCTCTTTCACCGTTCCTGCCGATAAGGGAGGCAGGGTAGGTCAGAGAAGCGGTAACGCAGGCAGCTTATGGAGAATTCGAAGATCCATGAAAAGGGTTCTCGGTCTCGGTACTCACAACTCGGAACTCTTAAGAGTATGAGACGATGGATTGCAGAAAAGACCAGAATCTGCAGAACTGTAACTGCAGTTATGATCCTTGCGCCAGGAAGGGCATCTGCTGCGAGTGCCTGCAATATCATTTAAAGAGCCGCCAGTTGCCCGGTTGCTGCTTCCCGCAAGAGGCCGAGAGGACTTACGACCGCTCGTTCGAGTATTTTGCCCGCCTGGTGAAGGAAAAAAGAATCTGACCCGATCCCCGCTTCATCTTTTCTGGTGCCCGGTCTCCGAGGCTGGGCAGGTCGTCACGAGCCTTTCCGGCTCGTGCCTGCTCGCTCTTCCCCTATTCTTGCCGCTTGCTCTGGCGGGCCGACCTGAGCAGACGTCTTACGACCACCGTGTTGGTGTGCCCAGCCAGGTAGAGCAGGGCTGCTGCCGGCAGACCCTGCCAGAGCGGTGTGCCGAGTCCCGAGATGGCGATAAGTGAGATTCGGGTCCCCTTGCTGACCAGGGTGGGAGAGCCAAGGTCGATCCCGAGGTTCTCCGCCCGCGCACTGGTATAGCTGATCTGGCTGCTGCCGATGACAGCCAGAGCTCCGATCACGAGCAAAGCCCAGAGCGGTTCCAAAACCGGAAGCCTGACCAGGTAGACCACCACGCCGATCACCATGGCCCCGTCGGCGTAGCGGTCAATGACGGAATCCAGGAACGCCCCGGCCCGGCTTGAGCTTCCCGTCAGACGGGCAAATTGACCGTCCACTCCATCGAGGATTTGCGAGAGGGCTGCCGTGAGACCGGCCGCAAAACCCATCCCCAGCGCAAACAAGAACCCTGCCAGAATCCCGAGCGACGCCGCGAAGAGCGTGATCATCCACGGACGCAGCCACCCAAGGTGAACCAGCAGGGGTGTGATGGGGGCGGACAGGCGGCGTTTGATCCACTTGAGGATGAAGCGGTCGCTGGGCTTGGTCCGCCAGTCGGGTTGGGGGAAGGCATCTGGCATTGAGATGAATCCTTTCTCTTCATCCACGAAGGCACACGAAGCGACACGAAGATGCTTGTCTCCCGTCGCCCGGGAGACTGTCCAATCACAAACCTTCCTCTTAATCCCAGCGTAAGGTGGGCTGTGACCACCGGCTGCGCCATCGGCGGGTGCAGCCCATCAAAATGGCACCCTTGTTTCCGGACGATCACTCAAGGGTGAACTCTTCCGGGTAGCTTTTCACCGCCGTCTTCTTGGTCTTGAAGGCACCGATCGTTTCCAGAAACATGAGATAGCTGGCGAGGTCATGGTTTGTCTCGGAAGAGGGCTGTCTCATCGCTCGAACAACCTCCGGCGGCAGAGGAAGATCGGTTTCGAGCGCGAGCAGCCTGCTGTTTCGTGCGGACGAGTTCATCGAATTTCTCCAATTGCCCATACTTCTCAAAATAGCCGCGCACCTCGTCCTCGTCGATTCCAGGAAGTCGCAGAAGCTGCTGGATATCGGCCATTTCTCGAAAAGTCCGTTGAGGGTCATTCTTCATCGCGTAGATCTTCAACGCGATGAGGTGCTCGGGCTTTACCACCGGAAGGGTCAGATTTTCAAGAAGGAGCAGCGGTCTGGTCCCGGCAAATATCAGGTTGGCGGTTTCACCGGCCACATACACGAAATCTATGCGGCCGAGGGCTGCCATTGGGTGAAGATGGCTGGAAAAGCCTTTGGAGCGATGCAGCGTTTCATATCCGAGGGTTTCCAGAAACCGAATGATCTTTTGCTGCTCATTTCCCCTTGCGACAAAATCCACATCCTGAGTCGCCCGAACATAGCCGTAAGCATGGAGCGCAAACGCCCCGATGATGGCAAAATCGATCCTTTCCCGCGCAAAGAAGTGGACAATAGTTTCAATGACCGTTGTGAGATTCATATCTCCCCCCAGTTCCAGCCAGCTTCGAGGTGCGCCCCGGTGGTCAGTGGCACAACCGGAGGTACCCCGGCCGAGCTCTCTGTAGGTAACTCGCACCTCTTTTTTAACACATAACTCGGGAAGGTACAGGAAGATCATCCCAAGAGCACCGGGGCGGTGGGGACAGGGCTGCAAGGTCATCTGATGCATACCCCATCGGTGGAGTTGAACCCGAGAGGTGCCCGACAAAGCGTGAGCTGGATCGATTGTCGGGATTCCTTACATTCCTGGATGATGGTTGAAGCCGGGGGGGCTGCAAACCAGCAGGGGGTTCCTATACCACCATTGGTTTTTGTCGGAAATCTTTACAAATCGCCAAATCCTTTGAAAGGCTAGTTGTATCAATCGGTTGGGTAGTGAGGTTTTCTCGCATTGTCGGTTTCCTTTACACAAATGAACCCGCGCCATAATGGCCTGCATATCTATTTATCGTTAAATTATAGGTAGATAGTTAATATGGTTTTTTTTTGCGTAATGAGCGGAAATGTGCGTTCAGAGCTGAGGTGCTGCGAATGGGTTGCTTGAGCGGGTGGGTGCGATTGAGCATTGATGCTTTATGAAAGGAGGAAGGCAGAATGAGGAAACGAGCCCTGAGAGTAATTTTACTGTTTATGGTATTCACCATACATGCGGCAATATCGGCACAGGCTGATGTTATCTATGATACTTTTGCTTTGACTAGGACCGAATTCTCCGCATGGAGCTTTGCCTACGGCGGCTTCTATGATGGCACTCCCAACGCAGTTGGTATGGCTTGCGGCTTCGTGTTTACGGCTGGGGCTCAAGATTATCTGCTCGATTCAGTTTCCCTCTTGGCATCGAGTAGCCAGGCAGAGATTTATGTTCAGGTTCGAAACAATGTGGGAGGTCAACCAGGGGCTGTCCTCGAAATCTTCCTTCTCGGTGAGCCTACGACAGATTCCGTATATACGGGAATCTCAAGTACTCACCCCCCACCTTACAGCCGGCAGTTCTCATTGGCTCGTGGCTTTCGCCCCTGAGGATGGAGACGTGGCTTGGCGCTTGAGTTCGTGGTTTACTGGCTTTGGTGGCGGTCTGTATTTCCACGGCACGGTGGATTTTGAAAATGACGGAATTGGAAGTGCGCATGATATTGATTTTGTTACTTCCAGTTGGCCCTTGGTTGGGACCTTCAAAATTGAGGGCACTTCCCCCGTCCCTACTCCCGAGCCCGCCAGCATGCTGCTGATTGCCTTTGGCCCTGTGGGTTTGGCCGCTTTGAGAAAGAGCTCAAAACAAGCCTGAACCGTAAAAGTCGGCTTTTTCGAGCAACTCCCTTGGCGGGGTCGGGAACGGCCCCGCCCTTCGCTTTCTTTACCTCTATCCTCGATCCTAGCTCTGCATCAGCCCGACCTTAAAAAGCGCGTCCAAAACTTATAGTAGCCATCAGGCAGGTCGCTTTGCGCGAGCGCGGTGGCGGTGCCGAAAAGCGCTTGACACCTCCTGACAGATCTTTATAGTTAGGGGCTTTCGTAGAATGAGAAAGGGGTGTCATGCGGGTACGGGTGGATGAAATACCGGAGGCAGGATGGTTCCTGCATTTTCACTGGGCGGATGCTCAGCTCCGGCAGTACCTGCCCGAGGATGACCCCTTCGAGTTCAAGCTGCTGCGCCCGCTCAATGTGGATCTCGAGATCCAGAAACGGACGGATCACATTCATGTTTCGGGGTCCATCAAGGGAACCCTGCAGGTGAACTGCCATCGTTGTCTGCAGTCGGTGCCATGGCCGCTGGACGAGAAAGTTGACGTATTCCTGGTCGCAGAAGAGGAGCTGGAACCCTCAGAGGAAATTGAGTTGGACGCGAAGGATCTGGATTACGAGTTTTTTGACGGGGTGGTCATCGACCTTGATTCCCTGGTCATCGAACAGATTTTTCTTGCTTTGCCGGTAAAAATCCTCTGCTCGGATAGCTGCCGCGGGTTGTGCCCGCATTGTGGAACCAATCTCAATGAAGAGTCCTGCGATTGTGAAAGGAAGACCGGCAAGTCACCCTTTGCTGCTCTGGAAGCGGTCAAGGCACACCTGTCCGGCCCCCCGGAAGACGCCTAGCGTCTTTGCTTGTGAAGGAGAATCATAGATGGGAGTACCAAAAAGAAAGACCTCCAAGGCTCGACGGGACAAGCGGAACGCTCATCGAGAGCTTGCGACGCCGTCGTTGGCGCCTTGCCCGAAGTGTAACGAACAACGCCTTCCCCACCGGATCTGTCCGGCATGCGGCCATTACCGCGACCGGCTGGTTTTGGAGCTTGAAGAAGAATAAGCGTTTTGCTCCAGAGGCAGAGGTTCTTTGACTATGAGGATTGCGGTGGATGCCATGGGGGGGGATCATGCTCCCGAGGCTCCCGTTCTGGGGGCTCTCCAGGCAGCATCGCAGACTTCGGCCGAACTGCTTTTGATCGGGCAGGAGAAGCGGCTGCGCGAGTTTCTGGGGGATAGCGCAGAAGCTTCGGCGATTCGAATCATCCATGCTTCCGAAGTGATTGAGATGGGCGAAGCCGGCCCGGTGGCCCTGCGCAAAAAGCGGGGGGCGTCGTTGAGTGTAGCCATGCGGCTGCTGGCCGACGGTGAGGCGGATGCGGCCGTCAGTGCCGGGAACAGTGCCGCCCTCGTTGCTACCGCCAAACACCTGGTAGGGCTCATACCGGGTCTCCGGCGCCCGGCGCTGGCAGTGCCCCTGCCAACCCCCGGGGGCAGAGTGCTCCTCATTGATGCCGGGGCCCAGGCCGAGGCAAACACCGTTCATTTGACCCAGTCGGCAGCACTCGCCAACACCTATCTCAAGGTCACGCAAGGCCTGGACCATCCACGCGTTGGGCTGCTCAATATCGGTCAGGAACCCGAGAAGGGCAAGCGGGTCATTCAGCGGGCTTTCACGCTTCTGGAACGCTCTCCCTTGAATTTCATCGGTAACGTGGAGCCGCAGGAGCTCTTTGTGGGCCGTACCGATGCGGTGGTCTGCGATGGCTTTGTGGGGAACATTCTTTTGAAGATGTATGAGGGGCTGATGGATACGCTTCTGCCATGCCTTGCGACAGCCCCGGACGATGGTGAGCCCTGCGGTCATGGGGTGCGATGGGGCGAGATCCTCCGGCGCTTCCAGGCTTGTCACGACTATCGCACGGTTGGCGGCGCCCCTTTGTTGGGGGTGCGAAAACCGGTGGTGGCGGCCCACGGCCGCTCGCACGCAGAGGCTGTGAGCAACGCCATCCTGCTCGCTGCCAGGCTGGTGGGCGAGCGAGTCTATGAACGCCTTGCCGCCGAACTAGAACAGGCAGAGGTGCTCGCTGCCTTGAAACATCAGCATACGACGCTCATGCTGGAGCAGTTCCGCAGCAAGTGGGGGTTTGCCCCCAAACCGCCGGTGGGGGATGGGAACTAGCGTCGGCGAGGTGAAACGAACCACGGCCGGGTTGCTCCCCCGATAGGGACGGCTGCTCCGGATGATGATTGTCGTGGAGTACTGAGATCGGCATATGAGGAGAACACAGCGGTGGACTATTTCTTGACCGAAGAACAGAAGATGATCCAGGAGCTGGCTGAACAGATCGCCAGGGAAAAAATTCGCCCGGTACGCGCGGAGTTGGACCAAAACGACGAATTCCCCTGGGAGATCCTGAAGGTGCTGGCTCAGTCCGACCTGTATGGGCTCTATATTCCGGAAGCCTATGGGGGGATGGGCGGGGGCATTCTCGAAAACTGTCTGGCCGTCGAACAACTGGCGCGGGCCTGCGTCGGCGTTGCCACTTCGTTTGCGGCCAGCGGCCTGGGGGCCTATCCCCTTCTCCTGTTTGGCAGCGAAGACCAGAAGCAGCGGTACCTTCCCGATATTGCCAGCGGCAAACGACTGGCGGCCTTCGCCTTGACCGAACCGGGAGCGGGCAGCGATGTCTCCGGGGTGAAGACCACCGCGGTGCGAAACGGCGACCACTACCTCTTGAACGGAACCAAGCAGTGGATCACCAATGGCGGTGAAGCTGAGATCTACACCGTGCTGGCTCTCACCGACCGGGCCAAGGGTCCGCGGGGAGCCAGTTTCTTCGTCGTGGAAAAGGGCGATCCGGGCTTTGCTTTCGGAAAGAAAGAAAAGAAGCTGGGGATCCGGGCTTCGGCCACCCGCGAACTGCTCTTTCAGGACTGCCGGATTCCTGCCGACCGCCTGATTTCCCGCGAAGGCATGGGCTTCATCATTGCCATGAAGACTTTCGACAAGTCCCGTCCCGGCATCGGTGCGCTGGGAGTTGGCCTGGCGCAGGGTGCCATGGAGCTTGCCATCGAATATGCGCGCACCCGTGAGCAGTTCGGCAAACCTATCATCAACTTTCAGGCCGTGCAGCACAAGCTGGCCAACATGGCGATCAAGACCGAAGCCGCCCGCGCCCTGGTCTATGCCATTGCCCGTTACATGGACAGCGAGCCGCCGGATGTCAGCAAGTACGCGGCAATGGCGAAGGTGTTTCCCGCCGATGTGGCCATGGAGGTGACCATCGAAGCGGTGCAGGTCCTCGGCGGGTACGGGTACATGCAGGATTATCCGGTGGAAAAGATGATGCGCGATGCCAAGATCCTTCAAATCTACGAAGGCACCAACGAGATCCAGCGCAATATCATCGGCCAGGAACTGAACAAGGAATACGGCCGAAAGAAAGAAACCTTTTTCTAACAGGAAAGGCTTCATGCACATTGCAGTCTGTATCAAACAGGTACCAGACGCCAAGAACGTGCGAATTGACCCGGAGACTCACACCCTGGTGCGACAGGGAGTGGAATCCATCGTCAATCCCTTCGATCTGTTTGCCGTGGAAGCCGCCCTCAAGCTCAAAGACACCGTCGGGGCCCGCATCACGGTGCTCACCATGGGACCGCCCCAGGCCGATGAAGCGCTCCGGGAGGCTCTTTCGCGGGGCGTGGATGAGGCGGTGCTGCTGAGCGATCGGGCCTTCGCCGGGTCCGATACCTGGGCGACCGCCACGACCCTTGCCGGCGCTATTCGCAAACTGGGTGAGGTGGATTTGGTTCTGTGCGGCAAACAGGCTATTGACGGGGATACCGCCCAAGTGGGTCCGGAAGTGGCAACGCTCCTCGATCTACCCTATGCAACCTTTGTCAAGAAGATCGAACTGCTTGACGAACGTCACCTGAAAGTCATGCGCCAGACCGATGAAGGGGTGGAGCTCTGGAAGCTGCCTCTGCCGGCGCTGGTGACCGTGATCAAGGAGCTGGGCGAGCCGCGTCTGCCTTCGCTGCGCCACAAGATGCGGGCCAAAAAGACCGAGATCCCGGTGTGGGGGATTGCCGACCTGGGGCTGGAACCAACGATGGTCGGCCTTGCGGGGTCTTTCACTCAGGTCGTAAGGGTCTTCAGTCCGCCGCGCCGCAGTGATCGTATCCTCCTTCAAGGTACGGTCGAGGAACAGGCTGAGCAGCTCTATCGCTATCTCAAGGAAGCCAAGGTGCCCGGACTATGAAGGTTCTGATCGATCGCAAGAAGTGCACGCTGTGCGGCATTTGTGTCGATGTTTGCCCCTTTGCCGCCATTGCCGTCGGTGAAACGACCATCGAGGTCTCGGACGATTGCACCCTGTGCGGAATGTGCGTGGATACCTGTGAATTCAGGGCACTCACCCTTCCCGAAGTCGGAACGGGACCGGCAGCAGATCTGGCGACCTACCGGGGCCTCTGGGTGTTCGCTGAATGGCGCGAAGGCGTGGTCCACAGGGTCAGCCACGAGCTCCTGAGCACCGGTCGACGCTTGGCGGACAAGCTTGGAGTTTCGCTGGCGGCGGTGCTGCTCGGGTACCAGCTCAATGAGGATGCCATTAGGGAGCTCATTGCCCACGGGGCGGATACGGTCTATGTGGTAGACCACCCGGAACTGGCTCATTTCCGTGATGATGCCTACGCCAAAGTCGTGGTGGAACTGGTCCGCGAGAAACGGCCGGAAATCCTGCTGGCTGGTGCCACCGCCATCGGCCGGTCGTTCATCCCCCGCGTCGCGGCTTCCCTCGGGACGGGTCTCACCGCCGACTGTACGGAACTCGATGTCAACGAAGAGGGCCTCCTGCTCCAAACCCGCCCGGCGTTTGGCGGAAACGTCATGGCCACCATCATCTGCCCCAACCAGCGTCCCCAGATGGCCACGGTGCGACCCAAGGTGATGAAGCCGCTCAGGCGCCCCGATCACCAGGGGGAGACGGTTCCTGTTACCGTTCCCGATGCTTGCCTGGCGAGCCGCATCGAGGTCTTGGAGGTGGTCCCCGAAAAGGATCAGACCGCCAAGCTGACGGAAGCCGACGCCATTGTCTCAGGAGGGCGAGGGCTTCAAAAGCCGGAAAATTTCGTGCTCATCGAGGAACTGGCGCAACTCCTCAGGGCCGCCGTCGGGGCCTCGCGCGGCGCCGTCGAGGAGGGCTGGATCGCGCCATCGCATCAGGTTGGCCAAACCGGTCGCACCGTCTCCCCCGCCCTCTACATGGCGGTCGGGATTGCCGGGGCGATTCAGCACCTGGTGGGAATGCAGAGCTCGAACGTGATTGTCGCGGTGAACAAGGATCCCATGGCACCGATTTTCGAGGTCGCCACCTACGGTGTGGTTGCCGACCTGTTTGAATTCATTCCCGCATTTGTCAGGCGCATCAAGCAGGAACGCGGCGATAGCGGTTAACTCTTGGCGCCAAGCGCTAAGGGCCTACAGCCAGGAGCCAAAATTGAATAAGGGAGGCGGAACATGCCGCTGGAACGAGTCATAGTTGTCACCGGAGCCAGTCGCGGGATTGGACGGGGCATAGCTGTAACCCTCGCGGAACCCGGGGATACGGTGGTGATTAACTTCAGTTCGAGCTCCGAGGCAGCCGCGGAAACTGCGGCGGCGGTTGCTGCCAAAGGCGCGACGGCTCACCTCTGCCGCTTCGACGTGGCCAACCCGGAGGCCGTCAAAGAAGCCTTCAAGGAGATCATCGGGCTGCGCAACCGGGTGGACGTGCTGGTCAACAATGCCGGCATAAACCGCGACAACCTGCTTGCTCTCATGAAAGCCGGGGAATGGGACGCCGTTATCGACACCAACCTGAAAGGGGCCTTCCTCTGTTCGCAGGCGGTTGTCAGAACGATGATGCGGCAGAAACATGGGCGCATCATCAATGTAACGTCGGTGGTCGGGGTGATCGGCAATCCGGGCCAGTGCAATTATTCCGCTGCCAAAGCCGGGTTGCTGGGTCTGACTCGCTCCCTGGCACGAGAGCTGGTTTCGCGCAACATCACCGTGAACGCGGTAGCGCCGGGATTTATCGAAACCGACATGACCCTTCGGTTGCCCGAAAAGGTTAGAGTCGAACTGCTGACCCAGATCCCGGCTGGACGCTACGGTACGCCCGAGGATGTTGCCGCAGCCGTGAAGTTCCTGGCCAGTGACACCGCCGGCTACATCACCGGCCAGATCATTCACGTAAACGGCGGCATGTTCATGGGATGAGGTGAGCCAACAGCCGAGAGCCAACTACCAGACTGGAGATAATATATGGAATTGAGCAAGCGGCGTCGCGCCGTTGTCACGGGGATCGGGATCGTCTCCCCGTTGGGAGTGGGCATTGAAGAAAACTGGCAGTGCCTCATGGCGGGGAGGTCTGGCATCGGTCCCATTACCCGGTTCGATTCGAGGAATTTTGCGACGCGCATTGCCGGGGAGGTGAAAGGTTTTCATCCCGAGGAGTTCATCGCTAAAAAGGAATTGAGAAAGATGGATCCATTCCTCCAGTTCGCCCTTGCGGCAGCTCGGCTGGCGCTGGAGGACAGTCGCCTGAAGCTGACGCCAACGCTTTCCAACCGTGCCGGAGCCATTATGGGATGCGGGCTGGGAGGCATAGCCACGATCGAGGAGTATCACAAGATGCTCCTGGACTTTGGACCCAAGAAGATCAGCCCCTTCTTCATTCCTATGATTATCAGCAATATGGCGCCGGGCCTGATTTCCATCTATCACGGTCTGAAAGGCCCGAATCTCTCTGTGCAGACCGCCTGTGCGGCCGGAACCCATGCCATTGGACAGGCCTATCATATGATTCGGGAGGGTACCACCGACGTCATGTGCTGCGGGGGCGTGGAAGCAACGATCAGCGCACTGGCCGTGGCCGGCTTCAACGCCATGCGCGCCCTTTCTACTCGGAATGATGAGCCGGAACGCGCTTCTCGACCGTTTGACCGCGAGCGGGATGGCTTTGTGATAGGTGAAGGCAGTGCCGTTCTGGTGCTCGAAGAACTGAACCTGGCGCTTGACCGCGGGGCCCGGATCTATGCCGAGGTGATCGGTTTCGGCGCCTCGGGTGATGCCTTTCACATGGCGGCGCCGGCGCCGGATGGTGAAGGGGCGGCCCGGTGCATGGCCAATGCTCTCGAAGATGCCAACCTTCCGCCGACCGCGGTGGATTACATCAATGCGCATGGAACCTCTACCGATCTCAACGACAAGTATGAAACCCAGGCCATCAAGGCCATCTTTGGCGATCACGCCTGGAAGATGGGAATCAGTTCCACCAAGTCCATGACGGGCCATTTGCTGGGTGCTGCCGGCGGGGTGGAGGGCGCCTTCGCGGTGCTTGCCATCGATCGGCAGATCATGCCTCCTACCATCAACTACGAGCATCCCGATCCGGACTGCGACCTCGATTATGTGCCCAACCAGGCCCGCCCGGCCGCCATCCGGATCGCCCTGTCCAATTCCTTCGGATTCGGGGGAACGAATGGTTCTCTGCTTTTCAGAAAGTGGAACGGAACAGTGTGAGCGTAATTGGGGGATGATCATGAAGATCATGATAGGATGTGATCACGCCGGCTGGGAACTGAAAGAGGCCCTCATTCCGCATCTGCAGGCTCTCCGTCATGACGTGGAAGACATCGGCACGCACGGGCCGGAATCGGTCGATTACCCGTACTACGGAGCACAGGTGGCGTGGGCCGTGGCGGAAGGGAAGGCGGACCGCGGCATCCTGGTCTGTGGGAGCAGTCTGGGCATGTGCATGGTGGCCAATCGCGTTTCCGGGGTCCGGGCGGTAGCCGTCTGCGAACCCTACGCCGCCAAAATGAGCCGTCGCCACAACGACAGCAACGTGCTCTGTCTTGGCGGCCGCATGATCGGCCGCGATCTGGCGCTGGAGATCGTGACCGTATGGCTGAATGAAAGCTTTGACGGGGGGCGCCATCAACGGCGGCTGGAGCTGATCGAACGGCTGACGCAAAAGGGATCTGCCGCGCAGTCCGGTTCATGAATCGGCGACGCGGCTTCTTGGAACTCCTGGGAGTTGGCGCCGGTGGCCGTTCCGGCAGGAACCTCCCAGGAGGCTGCCGAAAGGGAAATGCATGTCGCAACTGGAAATCGTCGATCCGGAGATTGCCCGGGTAATCCAGGATGAGGAGCAACGTCAGCGGGAAAAGCTCGAACTCATAGCCTCCGAGAACTTTGTGAGCAGGGCGGTGCTTGAGGCTCAGGGTTCGATTCTGACCAATAAGTACGCTGAGGGCTACCCGGGCAGAAGGTACTATGGTGGTTGCGAATTTGTGGACATTGCGGAACGACTGGCTCAGGAAAGGGCCTGCAAGCTGTTCCGCGCCGAATATGCCAATGTCCAGCCTCATTCCGGTTCGCAGGCCAATATGGCTGTATACTTTGCCGTGCTTCAGCCGGGAGATACCATTCTGGGAATGAACCTGAGCCATGGTGGGCATTTGACCCATGGCAGCCCGGCAAGCTTCTCCGGCCGCTTTTTCAACGTGGTTGCATACGGTGTGAAGCGGGATACCGAAACCATCGACTACGACCAGGTGGCGGAACTGGCGCGGAACCATCGTCCCCAAATGATCGTTGCCGGTGCCAGCGCCTATCCGCGGGTTATCGACTTCAAGCGGTTTCACCAGATTGCCCGGGAAGTCGGCGCCTACCTGACGGTCGACATGGCGCACATAGCCGGGGAAGTGGCGGCAGGATTGCATCCCAACCCCCTCCCTCATGCAGACTTTGTCACCTCCACCACCCACAAGACCCTCCGTGGACCTCGCGGCGGGCTCATCCTCTCTCATGCCGGATATGCAAAGCTGCTCGACAGCCAGGTTTTCCCAGGCATCCAGGGAGGGCCGCTCATGCACGTCATTGCCGCCAAGGCGGTTGCCTTCCAGGAGGCTCTTCAGCCGGCATTTCGCGAATACCAAAAGCGAACCATCGACAATAGCCAGCGCCTTGCGGCCGAATTGATCCGGTTGGGATATCGGCTGGTTTCAGGGGGAACCGACAACCACCTCATGCTGGCGGACCTTACCTCCCAGGGACTGACGGGCAAGGTTGCCGAAAAGACCCTGGATCGAGGAGGCATCACCGTCAACAAGAACACCATCCCCTACGACCCTCAGAAACCCGGCATCACCAGTGGTATCCGCCTCGGCACCCAGGCCATGACTACCCGCGGCATAAGGCCGGATGACATGCCTAAAGTTGCTCGTTTCATCCACCGCGGGTTGCAGGTGGTAGGCGATGAATCGGCTTTGAAGGCGCTGCGGGCTGAGGTCGCGGGGTTCTGTGCCGACTTTCCCCTCCCCGGTTAGCGCATCGCTATTGGCTTTGGGTGGTGGTGTGGTTCGCAGGGGCAGGGCCGTGGCCCCGGATGCGAGCCAGGAAAGAGCAGGAACGAAGAGCTGACGGCCGGGAGCGGACAGCCAACGGCTGGAAGCCGGTAATCATGAGCCGAGAGCCAAACAACGACATTTTCATGAGGGAAGCCATCCGGCTGGCAGGAAAGGGCCGTGGGTGGACCAGTCCCAATCCCATGGTGGGCGCGGTGGTGGTCCAGCAGGGCGTCATCGTGGGAAGAGGCTACCACGAAAGGGTTGGAGGACTGCATGCCGAGGCGAACGCCCTGCGGGAGGCAGGCGCCGGAGCGGCTGGGGGGGTGCTTTATGTTACCCTCGAACCGTGTCACCATCACGGGCGAACCCCACCATGCACGCAGGCCGTGGTCACCAGCGGCGTCTCCCGGGTGGTGATCGGCATGGCTGATCCCAACCCGCACGTTCAGGGAGGAGGGGCGGATTACCTCCGCAGCCGGGGAATCATCGTCGAGATGGGGATCCTGGAACGGGACTGTCGCCTGCTCAACCAGGCTTTTATCAAACATAGTACCACCGGCCTGCCGCTGGTGACGCTGAAGGCTGCCTCCACCCTCGACGGGCGCATCGCGGCCCGTTCCGGCGACTCCCGTTGGATCAGCAATGAGCGTTCCAGGCGGTTTGTCCATCGCCTGAGGGCCGGCTCGGATGCGGTTCTGATAGGAATTCAAACGGCGCTGGCCGATGATCCCCAACTCACTGCGCGTCTGCGGCGCCCTTGCCGCCAGCCGGTCCGCATCGTGCTGGACAGCATGCTTCGGCTGAGTCCGACCAGCCAGCTCGCCCTGACCGCCCGAAAAGTGCCGGTCTGGGTGGCCTGCAGCCAGGCCGCCCCTCGGCAAAAGGAGAAGATACTGGGCGAGGCCGGTGTCGAGGTGCTTCGACTGCCAACCGACGAGGGGCGTATCGACCTTTCCCTGCTCCTCAAAGAGTGTGGCAGGCGGCACCTCACCAGCCTGCTCGTGGAAGGGGGCGGGGGGGTTTTGGGAGACTTTCTGGAAGAACGGCTGGCTGATGCATTCTATCTTTTCTATGCCCCCAAGATCCTGGGAGATCCCGATGCTGTTCCCATGGTCCGGGGTCGGCCTCGCAACAGCATCGCCGAGGCACTCCCGGTATACGATCTGAAAGCCAGGTCAGTGGGAAATGACATCATGATCTCCGGCAGATTGCGCGAAGCCGTCTATTAGGGAAGCCATCATGTTTACGGGATTGATACAGGGCCAGGGAATGCTGCTCAGGACCGACCGCTACGGGCCGGATGCCCGCTTGGTCATTCAGGCGCACTACGATATGCGAGGATTGACTCTGGGGGAAAGCATCGCGGTCGACGGCGCCTGTCTGACCGTGGTTTCTTTTCAAGGCAACCTGTTCACGGTGGACGTTTCCCTGGAAACCCTGAACCGCACCACCCTCGGTCACAAGCCTCCCGGCAGCCATTGCAACCTGGAACGGGCCTTGCAGTTGGGAGACCGGCTCGGTGGCCACCTGGTGACGGGCCACGTGGACGGTTTGGGAACGCTTCGCAGCCGCCGTCAGGAAGGCCGGTCGTGGCGGCTTCATTTCGAGGTGCCGTCGGAACTGGATCGCTACATCATCGAAAAGGGTTCCATTGCTGTCAACGGCATCAGCCTCACGGTCAACGGCTGCGGCCAGGGCTCATTTGACGTCAATATCGTACCCCACACCCTGGCCGAGACCACCCTGGGAGAAGTCAAACTCGGCGAGGCCGTGAATATTGAAACGGACCTGCTTGGTAAATATGTGGAAAAGATACTGCGGGGCTTTTTAAACCGCATCGGCGATTCGCCGCCATCCGGCGGGATCGACACGGTGTTCCTGCAAAAACATGGCTTCCTCTAGCGTGTTTTTGCCTTCTCACCGCCCATGAACGGTCATCACCCGCCCTTGATGCGGCAAGACCGGTCTCGCTGCCCGGGTCCCATGTCCCTCGAGAAGTCACCTGGAAGCGATGACGTGTCAAACCCATGGCACTCCTTGAGGTTGCCCTCGGTTCATGTTATACGAACCATGGCAGCGCCGTGGAATCGTAAGAAGTTGCCGTGTTGATTATGGATTGATTTCGACGAAGGAGTACGAGCACATGTCGTTGGCAACCATTCCCGAAGCTTTGGACGACATTCGCCAGGGCAAGATGGTCATCTTGGTGGATGATGAAGATCGCGAGAATGAAGGCGACCTGTGCATGGCCGCCGAAAAGGTGACGCCCGATGCCATCAACTTCATGGCAAGATTCGGCCGGGGCCTCATCTGCCTCTCTATGACTCAGGAATGGGTTGAACGCTTGCGGCTGCCCATGATGGTTTCACAGAACCGTTCCAAGTTTGAAACCGCGTTCACGGTCTCCATCGAGGCTCGCCTCGGGGTTACCACCGGGATCAGTGCCGCTGACCGGGCCCGAACGATCCTCACCGCCACTGCCGAAAATGCCAGGCCGGAGGATCTGGTGAGTCCGGGGCATGTTTTCCCCATCCGTGCCAAAAAGGGCGGGGTTCTGGTCCGAACGGGGCAGACGGAAGGCTCCGTGGATCTTGCCCGCCTTTCAGGATTGACACCGGCTGGCGTCATCTGTGAAATCATGAAAGATGACGGTACCATGGCGCGCATGCCGGATCTCGAGAAGTTTGCGGACGAACACGGACTCAAGATCGTCACCATTGCGGACGTCATTCAGTACCGGATGCAGAATGAGATCTTCGTCCATCGCGGCGCCGCCGCCAGGCTTCCGACCGCTGCCGGTGGTGAATTCCAGGTTATTGCCTACACCAACGATATCGACGACTATACGCACCTGGCCCTGGTGAAGGGCGAAATTCGGCCGGAGGAAGAAGTGCTGGTGAGGGTCCATTCGGAATGCCTGACCGGCGATGTCTTCGGATCGCTCCGCTGCGATTGCGGGGGACAGCTGCGCGCGGCGATGCTGCGGATCGGCCGGGAAGAAAAGGGGGTTATCCTCTATATGCGCAACCATGAAGGGCGGGGCATCGGACTGCTGAACAAGATCAAGGCCTACGGTCTGCAGGAGCAGGGGTTGGATACGGTGGAAGCGAATCTGGCGCTGGGACTGCAGGAAGACCTTCGCGATTACGGTATCGGTGCCCAGATGCTGGTAGACCTGGGAGTGCGGAAAATGCGCCTCATGACCAATAACCCGACCAAGATCGTGGGACTGCAAGGCTATGGAATCACCATTGTCGAACGCGTACCGCTCGAGATTCCGCCCAATGTGTGCAACATTGACTACCTGACCGCCAAGTGTACCAAGATGGGGCACCTGCTGAGCTGTGTCTAAGGAACGGATATCGGATAACGGGTGGCGGATGGCGGGCGCCGGCTGAATGACTGGGTGCCAACTTCCAGTACTAGTCCAGGGGGAGTCTATGAAGGTTTACGAAGGCAAACTGCTGGCGCAGGATCTTCGCTTTGGGATCATTGTCAGCCGTTTTAACGACTTTATCTGCGATCGGCTTCTGGGCGGCGCTCTCGATGCACTCCGGCGCAACGGAGCCAGCGAAGACAACTTCGATGTCTATAAAGTGCCGGGAGCCTTCGAGGTGCCCCTGATAGCCAGGAAAGTGGCTGGGTCCGGGCGCTACGATGCGGTGATCTGCCTGGGAGCGGTTATCCGGGGAGCGACGCCGCATTTTGACTACGTGGCCAGTGAGGTATCCAAGGGCATAGCCAACGTGAGCCTGGAAACAGGCATTCCCATTGCTTTTGGGGTGCTCACCACCGACAGCATCGAGCAGGCGATCGAACGGGCCGGTTCCAAAGCGGGGAACAAGGGATGGGATGCAGCCATGGCCGCCATCGAGATGGCAAACCTTATCAGACAGCTCCCCTGAGAATTCGAGACAACAGCCATGGGCCAGCGCAGGCGTTCTCGCGAAGTGGCGCTTCAGATCCTTTATGGAATGGAACTGACCGAGTTTTCACCCGATGAGGCCATTCCCTCTCATTTCGAAGCCATGGCCACGAACGACGGCAGAGCATCCGATGCTTTGGTGCTCTGCCGTCCCTTTGCCGAGCGTCTGGTACGTGGGGTTTATCTGCACCGGCAGGAGCTTGACCGGATGCTCACGGCTGCCTCGCAACACTGGCAGCTCGACCGGATGTCGATTGTTGACCGCAACATCCTGCGCATAGCACTCTTCGAAATGCTCTACTGTCCCGAGGTTCCGCCCAAGGTCTCCATCAATGAAGCCATTGACATCGGCAAGCGGTTTGGGAGTGAGGACTCGGGGTCGTTCATCAACGGGGTACTGGATCACATTCTCGGGAGACTGCAACATGCTGCCGCTCGCCAGGAGCCCTCACCAACCGAAAAGCCAGACCCGGCAAGTTGCTGAGCTTCAAGGCCAAACCGCGCACGGACTCGAGCGAGTGAATCCTCGCAGCTCTTGCCGTGCGACCACGGAGGGTCTGGTTGTCGGTTCCGACAACACCAGCATTGCTTATTTCTTGTCCGACTTGTAGCTTTCCTGAAAAACCTGCGGGTTGATGTTGCCCGAGCCGGGACCTCCGCATTCGGGAATGTAGCATGAGACGTCGAGGAACTCACATGTCTGATTGCACGAGGGACACTTTTCGGGTGGTGTCACCACATCAATGGTATTGCCGCATTTATTACACTTGAAAACAGCCATTTCCATCCTCCCTGTAGCGATTGTCTTCACCATGTAAGGAACGCGCTTAAGCCTCACTTCGGAAGTACTACGAGTGGCTGCAATATAACATCGCCCCCTGGAGGAATCAACTCGCACCGGTGGGCATATCTTTGCCGCCTTCATCTTTCTGCTTTGCAGACGCCGCGCGGTCTACTATGTTACCGGCGGTTCGGCGATCAGGCCGGTGGGAGCCCCCCGGCCAACTGCCGGGTTTCCTGTCCGGAGGATACGAGGGACGGAATCGCTTTCAGCAACCACAGTGAGAATACAAGGGAGCCGGAGCGTCAGCAGTGGCGGCCGGCCGGATAATCGGTCCCGGTCTCCACGGGAAGCAACGTCATGGTAGGAACGATCATCAATGTTGGCAGTATTGTAGCGGGCAGCCTGGTGGGAGTTGCGGTGGGATCGCGGCTGCCCGAACGGGTTCGCCAGACCGTACTCAATGGCCTGGGACTGCTGACTCTGCTGGTGGGGCTGCAGATGGCCCTCGGCACGAAGAACGTGATGATTGTCCTGGGGGCCATCCTGCTGGGCGGGATACTGGGAGAGATGCTAAGCCTGCACGACGGACTCGAACGGTTGGGGACCTTTCTTCAGACCGCACTGGCCAAAGATCAGAATCCACTCTTCGGAGAGGGCTTCGTGACCGCCAGTCTCGTATTTTGTATCGGCCCCATGGCCATTCTCGGCTCGATTCAGGACGGGATGACCGGTGACTACCGTCTCCTGGCCGTCAAATCCGCACTCGACGGGTTCGCTGCGGTGGCCTTCGCCGCCAGCCTGGGCTGGGGAGTGGCCCTGTCGGCCGTGAGCATCCTCCTCTACCAGGGCGGCATCACCCTCTTCGCCAGCACCCTCGCAAGGGTGCTGACCGAACCGATGATTGTAGAAATGACGGCCACCGGAGGCCTGATCATTGTGGGCATCAGCCTCAGACTGCTGGATTTGAAAGATGTGCGCCTGGCCAGTTTTTTGCCGGCGCTCGCCATTGCCCCCCTGATTGTGGCCCTGCTGGCGTTGTTTGGGTAAGGAAGGGCAGATGTTCCGCAGGGCAGGCCCGTGCCCCCTGCTCCGCTATTCGCGACCGGACCATCTGCCGGCCGTTGAGAACGTGCCCGGGAGTTCGACAGTTCCATTCTGAAGCGTCTGCAAGTGGTAATACAGGCCTGCCTGCTGCATCAGGGCGTCATGAGTTCCCTGCTCGACAATGCGTCCGTGATCCATGACCAGAACCCGGTCGGCCCTGCGGATGGTGGACAGGCGATGAGCAATCACGATGCTGGTGCGATTCGTCAGCGCCGCTTGAATGGCTTGTTCCAGAAGCATCTCGGTTTCCGAATCGACATTGGCGGTTGCTTCGTCCAACACCAGCAGGCGAGGGTCCCGGACAAAGACCCGGGCCAGGGCGAGGAGCTGCTTCTGGCCAGACGAAAGATCCATGCCGCCCTCGCCGATACGCGTCTCGAGTCCCTGCGCGAGCCGTCGCACCACCCCGGAGAGTTGCGCCAGGGTCACCGCCCTCTCCAAGACCTCGTCCGATACCGCTTGTCCCAGGAGAATGTTTTCCCTGATGGTCGCGGGGACAATAAAAACATCCTGCATCACGAGCCCGATCTGCTCCCGCAGCCAGTGAGGGTCAAACCGGCGCAGATCCACCCCATCAAGGGTGACGGTCCCGCGGGTGGGGTCGTAGAAGCGTTCCAGGAGATTGATGAGGGTGGTTTTTCCGGAACCGGTCGCACCCACAATCGCCAGGGTTTCACCGGCATGGATCGTCATCGTCAGATCTTTTATAACCAGCCGGTCCGGTTCGTAGGCGAAATCGACGCGACTGAAGGCAATCTCGCCCTGAACAGCTTCCAGCACCACCGGCTGGTCCGGACTCGGCATGGTGTCCCGCACTTCCAGCAGGTGAAAGATCCTTTCCGCCGAGGCCATGGCGGACTGGACCACGGAGTACTTCTGAGAGAGTTCCCGCACCGGCTGAAAGAAAAGCCGCATATAGGCGATGAAGGCTGTCAGAATACCGATGGTCATGTGTTCCTTCAGGATTTCCCGGCCCCCGTACCAGATGATCAGGGCAAGGGCAACGGAGCTCAGCACCTCGATGAGTGGCATGAAAATCCCGAAGATCCAGATCTGATGTAAAGACGACCGGTAGTAGCGGTCATTCCGGCGGGAGAACTGGTCATGGGTATCCCTTTCCCTGAGGAACAGCTGGATCACCGAAATGCCGGATACCGTTTCCTGGAGAAAGGCATTGATGGCCGCGAGGTGGGTACGCATCTGCCGGAAGGCATCCCGGCTCAGGCGCCCAAACCAGGTGGTCATGAGGAGCATGACCGGGAAGGTGAGGCAGAGCAGCAGGGCCAGGCGCCAGTTCATCCATAGGAGGATGCCGAGGATCCCCAGGAGGCGAATGCCGTCGTTGAAGAGGGTGATAATGACGGAAGTGAACATTTCATACATGTTCTGGATATCGTTGGTCAGCCGCGTGACCAGCCTCCCTACGGGCTGGGTGTTGAAGAAAGCCAGATTCAGATTGACCATATGGTGGAAGAGGCGCTGGCGGACGGCATCCATGATGCTCTGACCGGTCCATTCGAGAACGATGACCTGGCAAAAATTGGCAATGAAGCCGATGACAATCACCGCCAGGAAGACCAGTCCGAGCTGAGTCAAGCCGGCGAGGCGGTCGTCAACTGCCAGGGTGGTATCGACGAGGTAGTGGTCCATGCCGATCTGGATCAGCCGCGGCAGGGCGAGGCTTGCTGCCGTCACCAGGAATGACAGGAGCACCGCGACGGTCGCCCAGCGCCATTGCGGCAGAATGAATCCGACCAGGCGCCGCCACAGCTGGACATCCCCAATCTGACCAATTTGATCGTCTTCAAAATAGCCGTAATCATGCTGCATGGAATAATCTCGTCACGCCCCAGCCATCCTTTGCTGGCGATAGATGGTGGCGTAAAAGGGACTTGCTGTAAGCAGCTGCTGGTGGTTCCCGCGGGCGGCGATCCGTCCGCGTTCCATCACCAGGATTTCATGGGCATCGGCAAGAGGAGCGATCCGATGGGAGACAATGATACAGGTGTGCCCCCTGAGGTAATCGGCGATAGAGCGGATGATCGTGTGCTCGGTTTCCATGTCCACTGCCGAGAGCCCGTCATCGATGATGATGATCGGCCGCTCCAGCAGCAGCGCCCGCGCGATGGCCAGGCGTTGCCGCTGACCGCCGGAAAGCTTGACTCCCCGTTCCCCGATCCGGGTCTGGTATCCATCTTTCATGGCGATGATTTCGCCGTGGATCGCCGCCGCCCGAGCCGCCGCCTGAACTTCCTGCAGTGAGGCTTCCGGTTTTCCCATGCTGATGTTGTAGGCGATGGTCTCGGAGAACAGGACTACTTCCTGAGGCACATAGGCAATGGCCTGCCGCACCGCTGCCAGAGGCAGCCGGTTCACGTCCCGGCCGTCATAGAAGATGGTACCGTCCGCAACCGGATAGAGTCGGGTGAGAAGGTGGCAGAGGGTGGTCTTGCCGGACCCGGTCCGTCCCACAACCCCCAGGAACTGACCCGGCCGGACCTCCAGCTCAAGGTCGTGAAGCACGGTCTGCGACTGATTGGGGTAAGTGAAGGAAAGGTGGTGGAGCCGGATCTCACCGGTCAAGCGAGGCGGGCTTTCGGCGGGAACCTGATCCATCAGACACGGGCGCTCGTGGAACAGGCTTTGAATTCTCCCCAGCGAGGTCATGCCCCGCTGAAACAGGTCCGTCACCCAGCCGACGGCCATCATCGGCCAGGTCATCAGCAGGAGGTAGTTGATAAAAGCAACGAAATCTCCCGCCGTGAGGGTCCCGCCGATCGCCATGCGGCCGCCAAAAACCAGGACCAGCAGCAGGCTGGCATTGGCAAGCAGCCCGGAAACGGGGAACAGCATCCCATAGATGAACGACAGTCGCAGATTGTCGCGAACATAGGTTTGTCCCAGTTGCTCGAACCGGGCACTCTGCCCCTGTTCCTGGTTGTAGGCCTTGATCAGCCGTATTCCGGAAAAGGTTGACCGAACAAACTCGGTCAGATCGGAAAACTGTTCCTGCACCTTCTTGAACCGGCGGTGGAGGCGGGCGGAGAGGTAACGAGTGATGATGGCCAGGAAGGGCATAGGGGCGATGGCGATGAGCGTGAGCCATGGATTGATGTAGGCCATGAAGGCAATAGCGGCCACCCCCATGAAGGCCGCGTCCACAAAGGCTACCAGGCCCATGCCGGTTGCCAGCTGGACGGAGGAGAGGTCGTTGGTGGCCAGGGCCATGATCTCACCCGCCGAGCGCCGCTGAAAGAAGGCCCGATCAAGGGTCAGGAGGTGGGAAACCATGCGGCTGCGAAGGTCCGTTTCCACACTCCGGGAAAAACCCAGCAGCATATTGCGCCAGAGAAACCGCAGGACGGCGATGAGCAGGGCCAGAACGACGATGATCGCGCCAGCCGCCAGGAGGCTGTTGGAAGTGGCCGTTCCGAACTGGATCGAGTCAACCGCCTCCTTAATGACACGCGGAATGACAAGCTGCAGGAAATCCACCGCCACCAGCGCCAGAAAACCCACCAACACCTTCCGGACGTGGCGTCTGAAATACGGAAGAATGAGGCCAACCGCACCCCATGAGCTATTCGGCAACGCCCAACTCCCAAAATCCGAAACCCAAGAGCTAACAGCTAAGAGCTAATGCCTTCCCCGCCTGGAAGGCCTCGTCCAAATACTCCGGGTGCCGCAATATGTCCCCTTCGAAATCCAGTCGGCGGTATAGCAGGGCGCGCCAGAGTTCCATGTCGAGTACATCGAAGAAATAGCGGATGCTGAGCAGCGTCCCGTCAAAGAGTCTTTTCCCACCGGTGGCGCCAGCGGAGATAAATAACCCTTTCCGTTTGATTTCACCCTGGCCGAAAGGCACCTGGTCGATCCAGTATTTTTTCACCCAGAGCGACTGGCACCGGTCCATGAGGATTTTGGTGTGGGCACTCACCGTATAGAAGAAGATCGGTGAAGCCAGCATCAGGGCCTGGCAGGCCAGGAGCTGATCGTAGACCCGCTGAAAGTCGTCCCGGATGATGCACCGGCCGTCTTTCTTGCAGCCATAGAGCTCGAGACAGGGACTCATCCTGAGATCGCGAAGCACCACCTCCTCGACCTCGGCGCCAGCCTGGCGTGTCCCCGCCACCGCCCGCAGCAGCAGCAGCGAGGTGTTGCCCTCCCGCCTGGGACTGCCATAAATGGCCAGGATCTTCATTGCTTCAGCTCACACACGATGCAACGTGCCTTCCAGTGAGGGGCTACCGTGAGCAGCGAAAACAAATGCAGTGCCGTCTTCCCCAGAGGCACATGCTCTTAGATACCATAAACTTATTCCCATGGGATGACAGCCATCAGTACAATCCCATGTGTGTGAGGGGACAACCTTGGGATGCGGTATTTCAAACACCCGTTTGACGGTTTAAGATGTCTTCGAACTGGCTCAGGAATGCCCCGCCTTCGACGGATTGATCGAACTTTGCCAGCCAGTCGGCAATATACTGCGAGTCAAAAATAGGGTTTTTCAGAATGATCGAGCGAACGTCTTCGAGGTCTCTTGGTCTGCCCGCGAATATTTTGTGAATGATGACATCTTCCAGGGAAGCAAACTTTACGATCGTTCCTCGAAGAACGACTGCGGCGGCTCGCTCGATCGCTTCCCTTTCGTAAGGGGTAACCGAGAAAATGAGGTCAACTCTTATCCCGGAGACCTCATCCTTGGTTGGCAAAACCCAAGTGCGCCCAGCGAACGACTGGTAGTCCTCCACCAGGATCTTCAGGCCAGCCGTGCGCACTACAGCCACAACGTCCTCCAGCCTGTCGATAGCAACTCCAAGGGTAACATCGATATCGCGGGTCATTCTGGGCGTTCCATAGAGAAGGACTGCCTGGCCCCCGATGATCATGTACGTAATGCCGGCGGCATCGAGACCAGACGCAATCCTGGCGATCAATTCTTCAAACATGGTTCAGGATCCTGGCGACGCGAATGTCGACTTCGATACCCTCCAGGGGATCCTCCAAGGGCAACACCCCCAGCGCTATCCCTTCCTGCCACATGGCTTCGAAAAATGCCAAAGCCTCCGCGTAGGTTAGCTTTTCAGCCTGAATCTGTTCTCTGTCAAATTCTGCCAGGAGACCGACGTCTTTGATCATGGTTCAACTCACTCCACGCCCCTTTCAAACCACGCAGGCGACAAAGCGCACGAAGAAAGCACTTTGTGGTGAACGAGGCTATTCCATGGTTGGATAGTCCCTAAAAGCTGAAGAAGACCTTCTGCAAAACCCTTGGGGTGATTCCAACGAGGTCCAGGTACATGGTGAGGCCTCCCATAAAGAAAGGCCAGCCAGCGCCCATGATCATGGCGAGGTCCACGTCCCGGGAACTGCCCACCACCTTTTCATGCAGGATCAGATCCGTTTCCCGGGCAAGATTGCTCAGGACCCGCTCCTGAATCTCCTCGAGGTGGAACTCTCTTTTCCCGGTCTTCACCCAAATGCCCTCAATTTCGGGGTCCAGCTGCTTGCGTCTGCCTTCCCTGAGATAGAAGGCGGTCTTTTTCATATCTACCAGTCTTTTCAGGTTGGCATTGAGGGGAAACCGCTCGGGTCCAAAGGCGTGGTGCAGAGTCTCGGTCACATGGCAGGCCACGGGCAACCCCACCAGGTCGAGCAATTCGAAGGGCGCCATGGGCAGTCCGAGGGCTTGAAGCGCTTCATCCACCTGCTGAAAGCTCGCTCCCTCGTCGGCCAGGCTGAGGCAGTCCACCAGCATGCGAACCAGCAGCCGGTTCACCAGAAAGGCAGGGGAGTCTTTGACGGCGATTCCGGTCTTGCGGAGTTTCGCAGCCAGATCGAAGGCGGTCGCCAGGGCCAGATCGCTGGTCGGTTCGGCCCGAACAATCTCAATGAGGGGCATGACGGCGACGGGATTAAAAAAGTGAAGCCCCACCACCCGTTCCGGGTGTTCGAGCGCCCTGGCCATTTCGGTCACACTGAGCGACGAGGTGTTGGTGGCCAGCAGGGCGTTCGGTTGGAGGAAGGGTTCTGCTTCGCGAAAGACCTGCTGTTTGGTCTCCATCCGTTCGAAAACCGCCTCGATCACCAGGTCGCAGTCGGAAAAATCGCGGTAATCGAGGGTTCCCTTGAGAAGCCCTGCCAGATAGCGGGCCTTTCCTTCGGTGAGTCTCCCCTTTTCAACCAGTTTCTGCAGTTCCTGGCGGACGAAAAGACAGCCCTTTTCCACCAGTTCCTGGCTGACATCCTTCATTACGACCGGCACGCCCAGTCGATGGATGAAGATGTGAGCCAGTTGAGAGGCCATGAGGCCGGCACCGATAACGCCGACCTTGGTGATGGCTCCGGGTTGCACTTCCGGCACCACATTGAGTTTCTTGGCGTAGCGATTGACGAGATCGAAGGAGTAGATAGCGGCCTTGCACTGGCGGGATTTGATCAAGTCACCGAGGGCTTTGTTTTCCTCTTCGAACCCTCGCTCGATATCCCATTCACAGGCGCCGGCTATGAGTTCCAGGGC
>Ga0255347_1000516_pt1 | contig 70228 bp, 56 predicted proteins | sample wastewater_treat_2_FD_192479 | JGI IMG/M metagenome (GOLD analysis project Ga0255347, IMG submission 192479) | Wastewater microbial communities from Lulu Island WWTP, Vancouver, Canada - plant24 | ecosystem: Engineered > WWTP > Wastewater > Unclassified | place: Canada: Vancouver, British...
GTTTTTAATGAAAAATTACTGCCTCTGAGCCGGTATCCTTTCAAGCGCTAGGCCGGTATCCATTTGACCGCTACGAGCGGTATCCATTTGAGCGCTACAGACGGTATCCTTTAAGCGATATATTCAGTATTGTTTAAGATAGTGTTTATAGCCGACTAATCTGTGGCAAATGATAACAGGAATTCTTGCAATCTTTTTCATACGAGAAGAAGAAGGGGCATTAAATTCTTTTATTGAATAACCCCAATATTTCCTAATTCTTTCTGCTTTTTTGTAAAGTCTTTCTGCCTCAGAAGAATCGTCAGGTATATTGTCAATAATAAATATGTCAACATAAATGCCATAATTCACAAACTCTCTTTGTCCATATTTTTGCAAAATCAATGTTCTGTCATCATAAATTTTTGCAAGTGGAGCAAAATATCTATTATCGTTAAACATAGAAATAAATCGACAGTAAGGATGTTGATTGTTATCAAATAGACTAATAAATTTTAGAAAATTTGGTCTGGTCATCATAACATCAACATCATCATCCCAGGGGATAAAACCTTTATGTCTTACAGCACCTAGTAATGTTCCGTAAGCTAGCATATAATCTATTTTGTTGCTGTCACAAAAAGATTTGAACTCCTTTAGAACACCAAGGGCAATTAATTGTCTTTCTCTTAGATTATTTATAACTTTCATAAATTATCTTTTAAACATTGACAACATAGAATGAATCAAATGCCTCAATTTTTTAGCGTTAATAAGATATACTAAAACCAATGAAACTATGGCAATTAAAAAAAAGTTTTCAGGAGAATAAGCAATCATGATTGCTTCTATAAGTATAATAGAAAAACTTAACACATCAATTTTGACATCATATTTAATTTTCACCACCCTAGAGCCAAGCAATATATACCTTACGACTACAATAACAATAAAGGAGATAACAGTTGAAAGCGCCGCGCCAGAGATACCCCAGAGTTTAATTAGAAAATAATTAAGTACAATGTTTACACCAGCACCAACACAAGTTGAAATAAACAATATATTTGTTTTTTTTGCTGCGGTATATGCCGAAGCTAAAGTGCCGGCAATAGCAGAGAAAACCGCCGATAATACAAGTAATGGAACGTAAACCCAAGCCACATAAAAATCATTTCTGAAAAGAATGGAAGCCAAAAATTTACAGAGAATAATAATTGAAACACTACCGACAGCTAAAACACAATTTACAGACTTAAGCACATTAGTAAAAAGTTCTTGAAAGTTATGATTGCCGTAATTCCTCATAGCAGAAATTTGCCATGCCTGTGTAAATAAGCCGGTTAAAGTTGTTAAGATTGCGGGTATTTGATGGGCAACACTATATAATCCATTCGCACTAACCCCAATCATACCTGAAATCATATATTTATCCGCAGAAATATTTATCCACCATGCAATAGTCGCAGGAACTAGAGGCAATGAATATTTGAGCATTTCGCTTAATAGTTTTTTATTAACCGAAAGGTTTATTTTAAACTCATACAATTTTCCACATATAATAATAAAAATTATAGTGAGGAAATTTGCAGATATAATTGAAATGAAATATCCAGGCAAACCATATCCAAGCAAAACAAGAAGCACAAGATTGGCTGCAACTAGAACGATTGTGTGAAAAATTCCTTGTCCGGCAAATAATTTAATTTTCCCTATACCTTTAAGGAAATTTGATAAGCCGTGACTTGTGGATGTTACAATGAATAGTGGGATATAATATATGAGGTAGGGTTTAATAAATGGAAATAAAATAACTCCTAATAATGATAATAAGATATTAATTAGAGTCGCGCCAATTATCACAAAGACAAAAACACTTAAAATGTCATTATAGTCTGAATCTTTTTGATAGCAAAACCTTAAAACGCCCTCAGAAATACTACAGGTTAGTATAGGGAAAATCAAACTAACAGCCATATTAACCAAATCAGCAGTACCATATTCTGCTGTTGATAAATATGAAGTATATAGAGGAACAAATAAAAAAGATATTATCTTGGATCCGAATGTTCCAATTGCAAAGGTTCCACTATCTTTAAGAATACCCTTATACTCTTTTGTGTTATTCACCGTTGTTAGTAATCAATTTATGAAGTGCCTCAGTAAAGGAAAGCGAATTTTTGGATTCAGCAGAAACAGACTTGCGTATTTTTTCAATAGTAGAAAAATTTTTGACGACATCAATCTTTTCTCCTAATACCTTGTTCCCTAATTTACTGATTTCAGAAACATTAAGATATAGCTCTGGCAAGTTGAGTCTTCTGTGCATTAAATCATAAATCTTGCCTTCATAGCCACTAGTGTTTGATAATTTGTCGATAGCTAATACCGGGGTGTCATTTAAAAGAGAAAGAATGGTGGCATGAAAATACTCTGTAATAGTAAATTCGGCTAGAGAAAATAATGATGCCCATTCAAAAGGCGTTAAATTATATACTGTATCAGTAAAAATTTTGTTGCCCGTAAACACTGAGACTATTTGGAAATCATCCTCCAGTTTTGTTTTTACAAAACTGGCAATACTGGCATCCGGAGTCATTAACACAACAAAAGGGCGAGTGATTTTGCACTTATGTTTAATTTCATCAAATGAAACCTTAGAATGTATCAAGCCTATATCAAGCAAAAAAGTAGGATCACAATTATGGAAGATTTCACCGGTGTATCCACTATATGCAATAAGTTTTTCGGTTTCTAAATCACGCACTCCTAAATAATTAAAAGACTCAAAGGCCTCAAGTATATATTTGATTTTATCCTTTGTTGCGTCTTTGTAAAATAATCGATGAGAAGAAGCGGCATAACTTAATTTTTTGCCGTGATAATCATGAAGAAAATAAGCCGTGGGAAACTTCTTCCCAGACCAACTAAAAATCGCATCACTTCCAGCAATTATAATGTCGTAATATTTATTTGATAACCTGTTAAAGGTTTTAATGTCATCGGAAACAATTTTGAATTTCGATAATGGTAATGAATTGCTAAACCTTTTAAACATAAAAAGTTTAAATATTTCCCCTAAAGCAGCCTTAATGTTTTGTCTGAATAGTGAAGATACAATAGTTTTAATGTGAGAAATTCTAGCGCTATATGTGGAATAATCAATAAACTCAACATCAGCTGACGGGCATGTTTTTTTTATGTAAGATACTAAACTATATGATTGTAGAACCGCACCATAATTGGTGGCGCGATGAAAAGTAATTATACCGATTTTCATATTAATAGATATTAGATGCGGGTCTATTCGCGAAACCTATAAAATAACCAATAGAAAGAGAAAAAACGATCATCATCGTAGGGTATATAACTGTATGAGAAACAAAAGACATAGCAATAAAAATAAATATCAAAGTAGAAAAAGAGGGTGAAATTAATTTTTTATTCTTAATATAATATATAGCACTCCTAACCATCGAAATAATCAAAGAAAGAAAAGAAATAAAAGCAACAATACCTAAATCGTAAAACAGTTCAAGATATTCATTGTGTGCAGAGCTATGATTAGAAGTAATAGATTTAACAGAGTCAAGTCCATGACCAAAAATAAAGCCAAAAAGGGAGACATGTTTTAATTTTTCAATAACTTCTGCCCAAATTTCCAAACGACCAGACCCTTCATCATCTTGCATGCTTGATAATCTGTCTAACATTATATTGTCGCTAGACTTTAATAATTGAACAATCACAAAATATAGAATTGCAAACAGCAAACAAAATAAGAAAATACGTCTAAAGGGGGATTTGTTATTTATATTATCATATTTCCAATATGCTAAGTAAAAATATATAATGAATCCTCCAGCTCCCACAATTGCCCCTCCTCTTTTATTTGAATAAATAATAACTGTAATTGTAATTATGGCAATAATCACTTGAAATTTTCTCTCTGAAAAAAAGGACATTAAAGGAAAAAGAAATAACAATATGTAAGAAGATTTCAAGGATGGGAATCTATTGCTCCAGGGTAGTAATTTACTAGATATAAGACCTAAACGAACATATGTTGAAAAGTATGAGAAGACTAGTATAAAAAATGTTATAAAAAGTAGATGTTTTAAATGCCTATCCAATGTTTTATAGTAAGATAGATAATAGAAAGCTTCAAAGCATGTTATATAACAAAGTAAGCCTAAATAAATATTTCTAGAACCAACTTTGACAAAAGGCGCATGAAAAAAGGAAAAGAAAATGATAATACAGCAAAAGATAATGAAGCGCGATCTCAACTTTAATTTGTAATAATACCCTTTTCGCCTTAATAATAGCACTATTAAAAATGAAGACAAGAATATTAATCCGAGATATAAAGTTGAAGTCAAAGATGTGTCATCATGTCCCAAAAAAGTTGAATATTCGAGAACAATAAATTCACGAAGAAATAGTGTTAATGCAGCAAAAAAGATAACAAGGAGGCTTTTCACCCCAAATGTCGTATTTTTAGACAGACCTTCAGGCATCTTAAGTAATAGTGATTATATCTTTTCCAAGATGTATTTAGTAATTCTCACAGAAGCCTGTCCATCGCCATAAGGATTAACTGCCTTGCTCATCTCCTCATATGACTTTTGATCGTCGAGAAGGGTTGAGACTTCATTTACGATTTTGTCATAATCGGTTCCCACAAGGCGAACAGTGCCACTGGACAGCGCTTCAGGACGCTCTGTGGTGTCTCTCATCACAAGGACCGGTTTGCCTAATCCCGGGGCCTCTTCCTGGATTCCACCTGAATCTGTAAGCACCAGAGTAGATTTATCCATCAGGTAAACAAACTCTAGATATTGAAGAGGTTCAATAAAGAAGAAGTTGGGTCTTGTAAGATTTCCCCCAAATACTTCGCATATTGGCTTGCGAACATTAGGGTTCAAGTGCATCGGGTAAACAAAGTCGACTTCAGGATATTTTTCTGAGAGGTCCTTCATTGCAGTTACCATACGTATAAATCCTTCCCCAAAATTCTCGCGTCTATGGCCTGTAATAAGAACGAGTTTCTTTCCATCCTTGAGTCTGCTTACATCATATCCTGCTGTTGCGAGAATTACCTCCTGCTCTTTGGCGAGTTTCGGGTCGGACTTAAGTTTTCCAACGACCGTATGTAGCGCATCGATAACAGTATTGCCTGTCACATAGATATTCCCATGGGCCTTTTCTTCCTGAAGATTCTTTTCGGAAAGTGGAGTTGGAGAAAAGTTGTATGTTGCAATACGACCGGTAATCTGACGATTCATCTCTTCCGGCCAAGGGCTGTAGATATTGTGTGTACGAAGACCTGCTTCCACATGACCTACAGGAATATTAGCATAGAATGCAGCGAGAGCTGCAGCCATAGAAGTTGTTGTATCCCCATGCACAAGTACCACATCCGGCTTGCACTCTTTAAACACATCGCGCATACCGGTAAGCACACGTGCGGTAACATCGGTCAAGTCCTGACCTTGCTTCATTATGTTAAGATCATAATCAGGCTTAACATCAAAAATAGTTAAAACCTGGTCAAGCATTTCCCTATGCTGTCCGGTTACACAAACGATTGTTTTAAATTCATCCACACGTTTCTGAAACTCTTTTACCAATGGACACATTTTGATTGCCTCCGGACGAGTTCCAAATACCAGCATCACTGTTTTCATAAGATAGAACAACTAATTATAACTTATATAGGCTCTTGAATATTGAAAAGCTTAAAAAGGAATATGTTTTACGCGCCATATGTTTTTTATGAGATATTAATCATTTTAGTGCATTATAATGGTGTTGAGATCTTTTGCATATTATCTTAGGTTATCCATGTAAGCAAAATTGTTCGCAATAATGAATCAAGCCTTTTTAACATCACCTCTAATCCAACGCTGAAAATCTCGATTGCGAGCTCTTATATTCCGGAACAATCTCCTTCATAATCTTGACAATAGCCATATCATCAAATGTATATGATGCATCCAGGAGGCGTTGTTCATTTGAGCATGCTATCTTGTAATCATATTCGCGAACAGACGCTACCAAAATTTTTGGATGTGCTGTCGGCTTGGTGTTTTCTTGTTTGGATAGAACCTCCTCATAGAGCTTTTCTCCATCTCTAAGGCAGGTGAATTCGATTTGCACATTGTTTGCATCAGAGAGGGCTATCATGCGCTTTGCTAAATCCACTATCTTTACCGGCTCTCCCATATCGAAGACAAAAATCTCTCCACCCTTGCCCATAGTTCCTGCCTCAAGAACGAGCTTGCAAGCTTCCGTGATAAGCATAAAATAGCGAATAATGTCAGGATGAGTCACTGTGACCGGACCGCCCCTTTTTATCTGCTCACGGAAAAGAGGAATTACAGAGCCATTGCTTCCAAGAACATTTCCGAAGCGTGTGGTAACAAACTGAGTCACTCCCTTTACCTCGCCCGAAGCAATGGCGTTATTGAGCGATTGGCAGTATATCTCGCAGATTCTCTTGCTGCATCCCATAACATTGGTTGGATTAACTGCCTTATCGGTGGAAATCATAACGAACTTCTTTGTGCCGTATTTAACGGCAAGATCCGCTATCACTCGAGTGCCATATATATTGTTCTGGACCGCCATTGCCGGATTATCCTCCATTAGAGGCACGTGCTTGTATGCTGCCGCATGGAATACATATTCCGGCTTATGCTCAGAAAATATCTTGTCCATATGTTCCTTATTAGTGATGCTGGCAACGATTGTTTCAGCTTTAATATCCGCAAAATCGCGAGCCATCATCAATCGAATGTTATGCATTGGTGTTTCTGCCTGATCAATCAAAATCATTTCTGCAGGGTTGAAAACAGCCACCTGGCGGACCATTTCACTGCCAATACTTCCGGCGGCACCGGTTATTAGAATGCGCTTATCTTTGAGAAGCTCGCCAATGGCATCCATATTTACTTCAATCTTCTTGCGAGGGAGAAGATCTTCAATATCTACTTCGCGAAGCTTCTGTTCAATATCTGTTTTGCCATCCCACTCTTCAGCATGCGGCATAAACATAATTTTGATCCCGTTGTTAATGAGATTATTTATAAGCTCGGTTTGCTCGCGGAAGCTGTCAAGATGAGTTGATGACACAAGGATTATATTAACCCCGATAGCTTTCATTTCGTCAGCAGTATCGGGTCTTATAGGGCGTACTTTTACGCCCATCAGGAACTCGGCCTTAATGTCATCGTCCGGGCTTAAAAAGCCTGCTAATGAGAACTTTACAGGCGTGGCATTCCGAATGCCTTTTGCGAGAGCAACACCACCTTCCTTAACACCGTATATAATTACTTTTTGGGTGTTGGCATCTTTGCGAAAGAGGTCGAATAATTGCTTGACAGATACTCGAACAATAAGCATTGAAATTGTCGTGAATGCAAACAGAATGATAATGCCATTGAACGTAAACATAATAATCTTTCCATTGCCGATGGACGAGACAATAGCAGATGCCAAAAAAGTGAGCAGCGACCCGATGAGAGTAGCTAAAGTAACCCTCTGCAAATCCACGAATGACGAATATCTGATTATACCGGAGTATGTCTTGAAAAGCCTGAACGAGATTACAAAAAAAATCAAGGTCAAGAGCAAGCCGAGCGAAATCGGCCATAAATTGATCCGGAAGAAATGACCGCCATATGTGATTAGTATGGCTATAATTCCGGAAAACAGCACTATTATGCAATCAATAGCCAATACAACCCAATAAGGGAGCGCATTTTTGGAAAAGCACCAATTTGATATTTTATTCAGCAGCTTTCCCATTTTTATTTCTTAATTCTCGAAATTCCTGCAATCAGGTTTAAATCATCTCGGACAATCTTAATCCGAAAGATTACGCCGCTATCTCGATGTGACATATAAATATCCTATCAATTGTAGAACACAAAAGTAGGCAAAATAACCCAATTATACAACTCCTTTAAGGCTACGACACTATTTGCCAGGAAGTTGTTATATATGTATTATGCTTTTGCGATATAAAATAGAGAGTCTATGATGGCAGCTATAAATTATTTAAGTGAATTTGAAATAAAAATCCGATTGATAGCTGATTGTTACTTGTGCTTAACGCCATATTTATCCAGAGCTGCTGTAAAGACAACAAAAAAGTTCTTGATATCCTCTGGATAGATATCTCCCAAAGAACACAATCTAAATGTGTTCGTGGTTGAAATTTTGCCAGGATAAATAGTGAAACCCCTCTCGTAGCAGTAATCGTGAATCTTCTCAAAACTGAAATTCGGGTCATCGGGGTACTTTACGGATACAACCAAGCCCGACTCAATCTTGCGATCAATAATAGTTTCAAGACCCAACTTGTCAATCCCATCGTGAATGGCCTCATAAACAGCACGGTGACGAGCAAACTTAGCCTCTTCGCCAACCTCGAAATACTCTTTCAGCGCCTGTATAGTCGCATATATTGTCTGAACAGGAGGAGTGAAGTGCATTTCTCCGGTCTTCTCAAAGTACTCATATTGCAAATAAAGATTACAATAATAAGAACGTGTAGGATAATTTTTTGACGCCTCAATAATGTCTTTTCTTCCAATGATAAATGAAAGGCCGCTCATAGCCATAAGCCCTTTTTGGGCAGATGCCATACAGAAATCCACATTGTCTTTAACAACATCGAATGGAATCATACCTAAAGCAGATGTTGTGTCGCTAATCATAATGGCACCATACTTATGAGCAAGAGCGCCAATCTCACGAATTGGATTTAGAACGCCAGTGCCCGTCTCGTGCATGCAGCAATAAACCACAGCCACATCAGGATTAGCAAGAAGTGTCTTCTCAACATCTTCAAGATTTGGTTGTTCATAAACGCTTGATTTTAGGTCTATGTGAGGGATATGATAGAACCGACATACATCAACTGCTCTTGAGTTATAGGCGCCATTATTTACTACAAGCACCTTCTTGCCCTCCGGTGTCAGAGAATTAATGCAAATATCTATATTAATGGTGCCAGAGCCGCAGAAAAGAACAGAGGTATAAGTATCTTCCGGTGCGTGTGCAATTTTAAGTAGGTCTGAGCGCAAACCCTTCATCAGCCCTGCGAACTCTTTCTCGCGAGGACAGATGTCAGGAACTACTTGAGCAAGCTTTACTGTATCTGTCGTAGTGGCCGGACCTGGATTCAAAAGAACATTTCTTTTGATTTTAATATCTTTCAATTCCATAAATTAATTTTTTAAGAACTCCATAAGAGCCTCTTTATTCTGTACAGGCGTGGTTGTCGGGCGGCCGAGGTCTTTTCTGTTCCCCTTTTTAACCTTCACCTCAAGGAATACCGGACCTTCCGAGGCCTTGACATCCTTCAGGACAGTTTCAAGCGAGGACTTTTCATTTACCAAGAAAACCGCCTTGTAACCGACGGCCTTCGCTACAGCAGGTATGTCAATTTTAAGGCCGACGGTCGGCTGGCCGCCCACCGAGTCGTGTGCGCCGTTGTTGAAGACAACGTGGACAAAATTCCCCGGCCCCCTGCTTGCGGCAATCGCCATGGAGCCCATATGCATGATAACTGCGCCATCGCCATCAAAGCACCAGACTCTGCGGTCCGGCTTCTGCATGGCAATGCCGAGGGCAATCTGGGAGGCGTGTCCCATAGAGCCCACGGTCAGAAAGTCCCTTTCGTGACCCTGGCCCCAGGAGACGCGCGCCTCGAAGAGCTCGCGGGAAATCATACCCGTGGTGGAAACAATCACATCCTCGGGGTCAAGAGCCGCGGCGACTGTCCGGACTGCCTCCTCACGGGACATGGTCAGGTCATTGCCCTCTGCGCTCCGCAGCTTGTACTCCTCGAATGTGCCCTTCTCAACAATAAGAGCATAAACCTCGTTGTTCCCGAGGGCTTCAGCCGCCTTGGCAATCTGCTTTGCCGCCTTGTCCTCTTCCGTGCTTAAAACATCGTATTCAACGCCCATCGTGTCAAGCAGAGCGGTTGTCACCTTTCCCTGCTTAACGTGCTGAGGCTCATCATGAACACCGGGGCGGCCTCTCCAGCCGATAAGGAGAAGAACGGGGATATTGTAAACCTCCCTGTCGGTAAGCGAGGCGAGGGGGTTGATGATGTTTCCCTCTCCCGAGTTCTGCATATACACGACACCGGCTCTGCCGCTCGCAAGATGGTACCCTGCCGCAAGAGCCACCGCAGCGCCTTCATTGGCGGCAATGATATTATGCCGCGCATCCATATTGTCGGCAATATAGGCGCAGATATTCTTGAGAAGGCTGTCCGGCACCCCTGCAAAAAAGTCGATGCCGTACCTGCCCAATTCCTCTACAAAAAACTTCGGACTGATCATAACTGCTTTTTCTTGGTGCCGGGAATAAGGTTTAGAATCTGTTTGATAGGCATGCAGTACTTATCAGATGCTTCAAGACAGCGCTTATGCTCAAGAATTGACTCAGCGCATTTTACCATTGCCGGATAAGCGGATCGAAGCATGTGGTTCGCATAAATAACTATATTAGCACCCCATTCAGCGAGTTCGTCTTCATTGATTTGAGCATAAGTTGTAGGAACAACCACGATAGGGGTTTGTAAATCCTTCTCGCGGAATCTGAGACAAAACTCTTTTATATCCATTCCGTCCTTATTCTTTGAATGAATCATAATGCCATCAGCACCGGCTGCAACATATGCATGACATCTCTCAAGAGCATCCTCTACAGGTTTGCCGGCGATAAGGCTCTCGCAACGGGAAATAATCATGAAATCACGAGTAACCTGAGCCTCTTTTCCTGCTTTAATTTTAGCGCAGAATCCCTCAATAGTATCCTGAGTTTGAATTGCATCTGTTCCAAAGAGAGAGTTCTGCTTGAGACCGACTTTGTCCTCTATTATAACTGCTGAAACACCAAGACGCTCAAGGGTACGAACCGTAAATACAAAGTGTTCACTCTTTCCACCTGTATCGCCATCGTATATAATGGGTTTAGTAGTAACCTCTATAGAGTCATTCAAATCATTTAAGCGTGCAGTGAGATCAACGGCTTCAATATCAGGTTTGCCCTTATTAGTAGAATCAGTAAGAGAAGAAGCCCACATACCATCAAATTCACGAGTTTCACTACCAACCTGGACTTTTGTATGCTCAATAATGAGGCCTGTAAGGCCACAATGAGATTCCATAATGCGAACGATTGGCTTTGCCGAGAGAAGCCTACGAAGAGACTTAAGTCTTGCCTCAGGGGTTGTTCCAAGAGATTCTATCTCTTTGGCAAGTCCGCTTGAAGTAATGCCTTTTGTGTAGGGGATTTCAATAACTTCTCCACCTTGTTTTTTCATAATATCAAACACTTCGTCACGTATGTATTTATCTGGTCCTTCAACCCAATCATCGCCATGAATAATATAATCCGGTTTATATTTTATAAGATTAGGCACATAACTCCACTCTTCCTGAGGGACAATTTCGGAAACCCCCTTAATGTTTTCAAGAACATTTTTTCTCTGCTCATAAGTCAGATAAGGCAGACGTTTGTGTGTAGCAATAGCCTTATCTGTGTAAAGGCCAATGACAACATCGCCATACTTTGCACCTTCATTGATTATATTAATCAATCCCGGATGCATAATGTCGGCAATCATGCCAAGGTAAACTTTCTTTGCCATAGTATATTTATTCTATATTAATATTTTTTTTTGCCCAGACTAAATCATTCTCATCATCTATTTCATACCACTGAAGGCCGTCGAGTTTGAGAACATTCATTATACCATTCACAAGTTCGCCTTTAACTCCTTTTTGCGATGTCAGGAGTAGCTGATACTCGTAACCGAGCTTTGGCATTTTATCAATAACTTTTTCATATTCAGAGACAACCGTCTTATAGAACCTGTTACTGAGTTTGTGTATTCCTACAAGTTCTCCACTTGGTTGAATCTCATCCTCGTTTGTGCTGCAGTTTATCAATTCACACTTATTGTTCATCTGTACGTAATACTGATCTTGAAACTTAGTAACAGGAGTAATTAACATTGCGCTCTCGAAATGACATTCAATCAAGCCAGTTATTGCTCTACGTTCAAAAATAAGATCTGATTCCAAGAGTATGAAATCATCAGCCCCAATAGCTTCTCGGCAGTTCCATAGGGTATACATACTATTAGTTTCCGCAAAGCGAGGAGAGAATACGCAATGAATCTGAGGATATTTCTCCATTAAAGATTCATATTTCTCTCTATGATGACCGGTTCCAATAATAATTTTCTCAATCCCGCAAGAAATAAGAGTATCAATGCTGCGAAGCACCATTGCTTTATTATTGTACTCAACAAAACCCTTGGGTATAAGTTCCGTATGTTTGCCAAATCGAGTTCCCATTCCCGCGGCCAATATTACTGCTGTGTTCATTAAATGGGATTATTAACCTCAACCTTTCTCATCCAAGTTGTCTTCTTGCTTTCTCATTATTAAATGTTAGTAGCTTTGTCATCTTCTCTGCTTTGAGTAAAATTGAAAGAATTGCCTGAAATCAAAGAGTAAACGGATGGCCGAAATTTCTCTTCGACACGGGCAATCCAGAAGATTACGCTGCTATCCTGATGTGACATATAAATATCCCATCAATTACTGAATGCAAAAGTAGAAAAAATAACCCAATTATCAAACCTCTTTGGGCCTGTAACACTATTTAAAGAAAACATGAAAATATATTTGTTGTTATATGTGTTGGGCTTTGTGATATAAATATCTATAAAAGTTATTCCGAATTGTTCAAGCAAACCGCCTATCTTTCTTAATTATTGCTATCTTTGTTATTTACCCGTGAATTGTTTTTCGGGGGTATCAACTTTTATAGAGGTTATAAAAATAGAAAAACAACAAGATGTCAATTTTTAAAGACAAAGTCCTTTTAATTACCGGAGGCACCGGTAGTTTCGGTCATGCCGTGTTGAGGCGTTTTATTAATAGCGACATTAAGGAAATTCGTGTTTTTTCTCGCGACGAGAAGAAACAAGACGATATGCGCCATACTTATCAAGACCCCAAGTTGAAGTTTTATATTGGCGATGTGCGTGACCGCCAGAGTGTTGATTCTGTAATGACCGGAGTGGATTATATATTCAGCGCCGCTGCATTAAAGCAAGTGCCAAGTTGCGAGTTTTTCCCGTTAGAGGCGGTAAAAACCAATGTCCTCGGCACAAATAATGTGCTTCTATCAGCAATAGAGCACGGGGTAAGCAATGTGGTGGTTTTATCAACCGACAAAGCCGCTTATCCAATCAATGCAATGGGCATGTCCAAGGCGCTTATGGAGAAGGTGGCATATGCGCGTGGTCGTGAACTTGGAGACAATGCAAAAACGACTATTTGCTGTACACGTTATGGCAATGTAATGGCAAGTCGCGGCTCGGTGATCCCTCTGTGGATAAGCCAAATGGAGCAAGGTCAGCCCATCACTATCACAGACCCCAACATGACTCGTTTTATGATGACTCTTGATGATGCCGTTGACCTCGTGATATATGCATTCACCCATGCAAAGAATGGGGACCTCTTTGTGCAGAAAGCGCCGGCGGCAACTCTTGAAACTTTAGCCCAGGCCTTAAAAGAAACTTATTCAAAGGTTAATCCTGAATATGGTGAAACGGAAGTTAAGATTATCGGTACTCGGCATGGAGAGAAATTATACGAAACCCTTGTAACTCAGGAAGAAATGATAAGAGCTATCGATATGGGAGACTATTATCGGATTCCTTGTGATGGTCGCGATTTGAATTATGATAAGTTCTTTACTGAGGGGAGCGTTGATATAGAGCAGATTACTGATTACAATTCCCACAACACCAAGCGCTTGGATGTTGAGGAAATGAAGAAACTTCTTCTTAAACTCCGCATCATTAAGGAAGATCTCGGATTGATTCCAAAAACAAAGACTGATAACATCAGGAGCGAATAAATGAAAATTTTAGTTACAGGCGCTAAGGGTTTTATCGGACGGAATCTTTGTGCGCAGTTAAAAAATGTCAGAGACAATAAAGCTCGTTGGTACGAAGCCCAAGTGGATGAAATCTACGAATATGACATAGATTCCACATCTGAAGAGTTAGATGATTGGTGCTCAAAGGCCGACTTTGTTTTTAACCTTGCGGGTGTAAACCGGCCTAAGGATCCAAAAGAGTTTCTTGAGGGTAATTTTGGATTTGCATCCACTTTATTGGATACGCTGAAGAAGCACAAAAACACTTGCCCTGTAATGCTTTCAAGTTCAATCCAGGCTAGTTTGAGCGGACGTTTCGGCGACAGCGAATATGGTCGCAGCAAGAAGGCAGGGGAAGAACTTTTCTTTAATTATTCCAAAGAAACCGGTGCAAAGGTGTTGGTATACCGTTTCCCAAACCTTTTCGGCAAGTGGTGCCGCCCCAACTACAATAGTGCTGTTGCTACCTTCTGCAATAATATCGCCAATGACCTTCCTATTCAGGTAAATGACCCGAATGTAGATATGGAGCTTCTCTATATTGATGATTTGGTTGATGAGATGATGCTGGCTTTGGTTGGCAAAGAGCATCGTAGCGAATCAGGATATTGTTACTGTCCCATTACTCACAATATAAAATTGGGCGAAATTGTAGACCTGCTTAAGAAATTTGCTGAACAACCCCGGACTCTTTTAATGCCGGAAATTCCGGATAATTCATTTCCAAAAAAACTGTATAGCACATACTTGAGCTATCTTCCAAAAGAGAAAACAGCTTTTCCGCTCAAGATGAATGTGGATGAGCGCGGCAGCTTCACAGAACTTTTAAAGACTGCCAATTGCGGACAATTCAGTGTAAATATAAGCAAGCCGGGAATCACCAAAGGGCAACACTGGCACAACACCAAGTGGGAGTTTTTTATTGTAGTAAAAGGGTGCGCCCTTATTCAGCAACGCAACATCGCCACCGGTGAAAAGCGGGAATTCGAGGTTTGCGGAGATAATATTCAGGCAGTCCACATGCTGCCGGGCTATACGCACAATATTATAAACCTTAGCGATTCGGAGGACCTCATAACAATGATGTGGGCCAACGAACTCTTTGACCCGAATCGTCCGGACACATATTCAGAAAACGTGTAAGATATGAAAGTAGATTATAGCGACATTAAATGGCAGGAAAACGGCAAACTTAAGCTGCTGATAATTGTAGGCACCCGGCCGGAGATAATACGCTTAGCTTCAGTCATCAAAGCCTGCAGAAAGTATTTTGACTGCATTCTTGCCCACACAGGTCAAAATTACGACTATACCCTTAATGGCATATTCTTCAAGGACTTGAAGCTTAAAGACCCAGAAGTATATATGGATGCCGTGGGCGATGACCTTGGCGCCACCATAGGCAACATCATCAACTGTTCCTATAAGCTGATGAGCGAAATTATGCCTGATGCAATGTTAGTCTTGGGTGATACCAACAGTTGCCTCAGCGCCATACCTGCCAAGAGACTCCACATTCCTATCTTCCATATGGAAGCGGGTAATCGTTCCAAGGATGAGTGCCTTCCGGAAGAGACAAATCGCAGAATCGTAGATATAATCTCCGATGTAAATATGGCCTATAGTGAGCGTGCTCGCACTTATCTTCACGAATGCGGCCTGCCAAAAGAGCGCACATATGTTACCGGTTCTCCAATGGCTGAAGTGTTGCGCGAAAATCTTAAGGACATTGAAGCAAGTGATGTTCATCAGAGACTTGGCCTTGAGAAAGGCAAGTATATTCTACTGAGCGCTCACAGAGAGGAGAATATAGACACCGAAAAGAACTTTATGTCCCTTTTCAATGCTATCAATAAAATGGCCGAAAAATACGATATGCCTATTCTTTACAGCTGTCATCCGCGCAGCCGTAACCGTCTGGTAGCAAGCGGTTTCCAACTCGATAAGCGTGTCATCCAGCACGAGCCTCTTGGCTTTCACGACTACAACTGCTTACAGATGAACGCCTTTGCAGTAGTGTCCGATTCCGGCACTCTGCCCGAAGAAAGCAGCTTCTTCACAAGTATCGACCGTCCTTTCCCGGCTGTATGCATCCGCACTTCAACCGAACGTCCTGAAGCTTTGGATAAGGGCTGTTTTATATTGGCCGGTATAGATGAAAACTCTTTACTGCAAGCAGTGGATACGGCTGTTGAAATGAATAAGGTAAGAGATGACGGGCTTCCCGTTCCGGACTATGTTGACGAAAATGTCTCCACAAAAGTTGTAAAGATTATTCAATCTTACACAGGTATTGTCAATAAAATGGTTTGGAGAAAATTCTAAGTTTTTTTCCATGGACGCTTCAACGAGAAATACATTCATATCTTTAGTCCGTCTTGGAATAGGTCATAATGAAACTGTTATTTCTCAGCCTATAGATTGGGAGGCAATCTTTTCCCTATCCTCCAAGCAAGGGCTTGCAGCTATTGTTTTTGACGGGGCTTTCTCAACAAAACAGAAGAATAGTCCTGCAATAGGGACTACAATAGACCCTGATATTAAGCAGCAATGGATGGCTTCTGTCGTTTTTAACTACGAAAAACGCTATAAGGCGTATTCTAAAGCCATTAGTTCCTTGGCAGGGTTTTATCAAGACCATGGGCTGAAAACCATGCTGCTTAAGGGCTATGCCTGCTCATTAAATTATCCAATACCATCGCACCGTCCGTGCGGTGATATAGATATTTGGCTATTCGGTAGAAGCAAAGATGGTGATAGGATTATTGAAACCAAGACCGATAAAAAGGTGGACAATAGCCACCATCACCACACTATATTCTATTGGAAAGGATTTATGGTGGAGAACCACTATGATTTCATAAACATACATCATCGCAAGTCGAATATTGAGCTTGAGAAGATATTCAAGGAATTGGGCAAAGATGACTCATATTCTATAGACATAGAAGACAAAAAGGTATATTTACCTTCACCGAATCTTCATGCGCTTTTCCTGCTTCGTCATAAAATAAGCCATTTTGCCGCAACTGAAATATCGCTAAGGAATTTATTGGACTGGGCCTTTTTTGTAAAAGCACATTTTAAAGAAATTGACTGGGTATGGCTGCAAGATGTGCTGAAACGTTTTGGAATGGAAAAGATATTCAGCATATTCAACGCTATCTGTGTCGAAGATTTAGGATTTGATGTTGACATCTTCCCCACAATTCAATGTGATGCGGAAGTTAAAGAAAGAGTGCTTTCAGATATTCTTTCTCCGGAATTCAAAGGCGAAGAACCCTCTAATTTATTGCCGAGAATAGCTTTTAAATATCGCCGATGGAAAGCAAATGCTTGGAAGCATAAACTCTGCTATAAAGAAAGCATGCTGTCGGCTTTCTTATCAGGAATATGGCTACGCATTTTGAAGCCATCGTCGATATGATTCCAGCATTTTTACATGGTATCTCTTACTTTATCGATGCCAAATACTCTTCATGAAGGTGATAGTTCTTTTTCATGAATAACATATAAGCCAAAGCCAGAACCAGAATAGCAAATACCAGGTAAATCCAATGGGCCAATACTGTATTGGGGCAAAGGAATATGAACCCAAGGCTTATTGCTAATTGCAGGCAAGCATAGAAGACAGATACTTTAAGGTGTCCTATTTTGAGTTCATTAGCCATTATCTGGTAAGCATGCTTTCTGTGAGCTTCCCCAAGATTTTCGCGAAGCAAAATTCTATGGATAATTGTTAAGCAGCCATCTATTCCATATACAAGCAAAAAGATAAGATAAGTTACATCGCCTGTCATCATTATCAGAGAACCGATAATGAACAAAAGAATATATGCCACTTCAATTGCTCCCACATCACCGGCAAAACACTTGGCTTTTCCTTTTGGTCTGAAATTAAAGAAACAGAAGATAATATCTGCCAATGCTATTGAGATAATCAAAGACTCCGATACAAATCCTAACTTTCTGTTAAGAAGGAACAACGGAATCAACGAAGCCATTACATAGGCTCCGGTAATACCATTGATACCGTCCATAAAGTTAAACACATTGGAAGCCCCAACACAAACTATCAGTCCAAGCAACACCACCAACCACATATTCCAATGTAACATATCCAACTGATAGAACATCAATACCATTGCGGCAAACTGAGCCACAAGACGGACACTGTCAGGGAGTGAATAGATATCATCGATGAAGCTTACTCCTGCTGCAAGGGTTACCGCTATCAGAAACCATATGTATTGGAAGCCGAAAAAAGCAGCCCATATCCAGAGAGCGAGGACGAAGATTATACCTCCTCCCCTAAGGACGATTGAACTGTGACTCGAGCGCTGGTTAGGCTTGTCAATAATGTTGAAGCGGTCGGCAAGCTTAAAATACACGAGCTCCAGTATTAGTAAAGAGCAGAAAATCAGCAAGTATACCAACTCTGACCTAATCGCCATATAAACCTAAATTTTATAGTTAGTTAACACATCCAACGGCTCCCAACCAAGTTCTCTTCTTGCTTTTTCATTACTAAAGGTAAGACTCTTTGTCATCTTCTTCAGCTTGTATGAATTAATTGGCGCTTTGGAACCAAGCAAATCTCCTATCTTCGCCATACACCATGCCATCCAATAAGGAATGCTGATGGGTTTATGTTTTCCAAGTTGCTTTGCAACTGATTCCGAAAGTTGACCAAATGAAGGCTGGTTTGTATCACAAACATTATATACCCCACCCTTCTCTGCAATAATAGGAAGTATGTTGGCAATATCTTCAGCCATAAGAATACTCTTTACGACATTACCTCCGGCGATATTCATATACAGGCCTTTCTGAATGCCTTTCACCATTGCCCCAAGGTTGCCAGGGGCGTTCTTCCCGGCGAGTAAAGATGGACGAAGGATGCCAAGAACTACATTATTCTTCTTACACCAATCTGTAAGGTATTCTTCTGCCATTATCTTACTCTTTGCATAAGGGGAATCCCCGTTGCAAGGATGATCTTCAGTAATCAAATCGCCAAACTCACAGCCATAAACTGCTACTGTGCTGATAAATATCAAAGCCTTTGGTGCGCCAGCTTTTTCAAGACCAGTACAAAGATTTACCGTCCCTTGATAGTTTACATCAAAAAACTCCTGTTTCTCAGCCTCTGTTTTAGGCACAGTATGAGCCTTGCCGCAAGCGTGTAAAACAATATCATAGTGCTGCTTCAACACAGGGGCTTCCTTTGCCAGATTTGCTTTTATCATATCATCCGGAGTGATTCCGCAGGTGGTCACCTCATACTTTTGTGCAAGGATTGGCATTATATTTTTTCCAAGGAATCCGGTTCCTCCTGTAAAGAGCAGTTTATCCATGTTGCTTACAATTTATTAAAGCTTCTACTACCTTTGGCAAATTAGCAGATCGAGACAAATGCTTTTCAGCGAATATTCTACCATTCCAACCAAGAATATTCAGCTCTTCCAGTTTCTTATTTGAATATGCTCTAAATCCATTTGCTAAAGCTTCAATATTATCAGGCTCAACATATAATCCGCAATTTGCTTCTGCAATATATCTTGTAGTAGCACTGGTTTCCACGCTCGCTAAAATCGGACGGCCTGACAACATATAGCTGGTCATTTTTGATGGTAGACATAGCGCCCCGTTTCCTTTTGGAAGAGCTAATACTAGGACGCTCATATCCGATTGAGCTTTTGGAACTTTATTCCTTTCAATTATTGAGAATGAAACATTGTCTATGTTGAACTCTTTTACAAGCTGCATACATTGTTCCTTATGGCTACCACCGCCAAAAATTCTCAGTTCTGCATTTTGAATATTCGCCTGCATAAAAGCCTTTATTATCAGTTCTGTATTAGAATGACTATTAATACTACCGACATACCCAAAAACGATCTTGTTATTTGTGATAGGCGTATATACAAAGTCTTCATCATTTTGCCAATTATCAACAACAAGATAGTTGTTCCTGGGAACCCCTCTGGTTTTTGATAGATAATCAGCCATTTCTTTAGATATAGTTCTGACTTTACATGCATGCCTTTGATTATACTTATCAAGTGGTAACATAAGGTAAGAAGCGAGTTTTTTAACTATCGCCGGGTAATTCCTTTTCGTAAAAAGGCCTTCAGGATATATATCCTGGATAGGAGTCATATATTGTATATTATATTGTACACAAGCTTTGGCGGAAAGAAAATAGCCGAATAAGGCCCAGGAATCATTATAGATAATATCTATTTCATCCTTGTGTCGCCGGATGTATTCAGCTGATCTTTTTCCAAAGCTATAACTTTCCCTTAAACGACCCCAAAGTTTTGATTCGGGATAAACATAAGAATTTAATGTTACACATGTAAAAGGGAACTCTTGCCGTATTATTTTATAATTTGAACCCATTGGTCTTGAGGGCCTCTGCCTTATTACGGTGACGTTATGCTCTTTTGATAAAGCAAGCGCTAAATCATAATTTAGTAGAGCAGAAGTGACCGGCTCTGGCGGGAATACTGGAGAAATTATAAGGATATTCATTTTCTCAGCTTAGCATTATTATTCGCCAAACATTTTCTTTACACAGGTTTCAGTAGCAAAACCCCCGAAATTGGTAAGACGATTCTTTATCATTTCTTTACTTTTTACGCATTCAGATTCATAATCCATCGTTTTAATATGTTTTATTACCTCTTGTTCAGTTCTCTTGACACCGCTTGGCATATCTGTTTCCATGTCAAGATATAAACCACGTGTGGCACAATACGATTCATAATCATAAGCAAAGCAGATTATAGGTCTCTCTAAAATTGAAAAGTCAGCAATGCATGAAGAATAATCTGAAATAAGTATATCGGAAATTTTAAACAAATCATTTATCTTAGGATATGTGGTAAAATCTCTGATAAAATCATTAAATTCTATACCCAACAACTTGTTTGTGTAAGCATGTGTCCTTAGAAGAACAACATAGTCATCCTTTAGCTCTCTCTCCCAATATTCCACATTAATTGGTGGCTTTATCGCATAAGTTTGACCTTTATCCGTGCTATCTCTCCAAGTTGGAGCATAAAGAATAATTTTTTTATCAAGCGGTAAGTCTAACTCTTTCTTTAATAACGCAACCTCTTCTGGCGTAGTTTTGTACAATTCATCATTTCTTGGAAGACCGGTAGGAATCATAGCATCTTCTCTGGCAAGAAAATCCCTCATCAAAATCTCTTTATGATACTCACTTTCGTAGCAAACAAAATTAATATTGCTAAAGTCGAAGTCCTTCCTTCCCGGAACAGCATTCCCGCAATGATTTATTGAGCAACCATGCCATGTATTTAGATATATACATCCTTTCTTTTTATAGTGTAATCCCCTCTCTATATTAACACATGTTATCCAATATTTAGCTTTAAGTGAATATTTGAAATATGTCAATGTGTCCACTTTAATTTTTATTACAGGTCCTGGAATATCAACGTTGGCTGGGTCTTCTAAGGCCCAAACATACTTATATCCAGCATACTGAGGGAGTCCAATCATATATTCATAAATCGCCTTCGGACTATCATTATATTTCCTACTATGTCCGCTGAAAAGAATCAACTTCTTGTCCATAGGCGTGAACCCCCCCCACAAACGCATAAATGCGCTCATTGTTGTGCGGAATGCCTTATTAATGAACGAGTTGTGTTTAAGGAGATAATCAAGTCTTGCACGGGAATTATGCATTTTTTGTTCGGACATATTTAATATTTAATTGTGTGTTTTATGTTTTAAAGGCTATTCTTGGTGTTCACTTAATAAAGATTTTTTCAAGTTCAATATACTTCTGGAAACATTTATCCATATCTAATCTCTTTTTAGCATGTTCGTTGCAATCCTTATAAGAGAGAAATCTTACTTTCATGTACATTGTCGCCTTTACTTAGGTTTCAATACTGATCCTGCTCAAAAACCATAAATTTCGATTATTGGCTCGTATACTCGGTAACAACATCTATATTAATCCTAATAATAGCCATATCATCAAACGTATAAGATGCATTTAAGAGGTGCTGTTCGCTTGAGTAAAATATTTTTTGTCCTAATCTTAATAATATGCAAAATTGCTTTCCTATTTGATCAGCTTTTATTTTTATACACTATTATTTTTCATAGAATCAAGCTGGAAAACCAGGAGTCAAGTGTAAGAACAGTTTATACTTAAACAAAAAACCTACGAATAACCTAATAAACAAACAGTAAAGGTCATCATTATAATCTTCCATCAACAATATTTCTGTCTAGCGTGCCCTTGACATCAAAAATAACATGTTTTTCTTTAAGAAGTGTCAAGACATCAAGTCCTTCAAACTTCTTGTGAGCCACTGCTGCAATGGCGGCATCGAATTTTTTCTTCGGAAGCTCATTAATAACCTTGATTCCATATTCTCTCTCGACGATTGCAGGATTTGCCCAAGGGTCATAAACGGTAATATTGAGGTTGTACTCTTTTAATGCTTTATAGATATCAATAACCTTTGTATTACGAACATCCGGGCAGTTCTCTTTGAAGGTAAAACCAAGTATAATAATATCCGAGTTATAGACTTGAATACCTTTCTTGAGCATATGTTTGATAGTTTCATCTGCTACATATTCACCCATACTGTCATTCATTCTACGCCCGGCAAGGATAATCTCCGGGTTGTATCCATGTCTCTGTGCACACTGAGCAAGATAGAATGGGTCAACACCTATACAGTGACCGCCTACAAGACCAGGACGGAAAGGGAGGAAGTTCCATTTGGTGCCGGCAGCTTCAAGAACGTCAAGAGTGTCTATGCCTATCTTGTTAAAGATCTTAGAAAGCTCATTAACGAAAGCGATATTTATATCTCTCTGAGAGTTCTCAATTACTTTTGCTGCTTCTGCAACCTTAATAGTGGGAGCAAGGTGGGTTCCGGCTGTGATAACTGAAGAATAAACTTCATTAATATACTTACCAATTTCAGGAGTGGACCCGGAAGTAACCTTTTTAATATTCTCAACAGTATGCTGTTTGTCACCCGGGTTAATACGTTCAGGAGAGTAACCAGCATAAAAGTCAATGTTCATCTTGAGACATGAAACCTTCTCAACTACAGGAATGCATTCTTTTTCTGTCACACCAGGGTAAACGGTAGATTCATAAACAACCACATCTCCCTTAGATATAACCTTGCCAACAGTAGTAGAAGCACCATAGAGAGGAGTAAGATCGGGATTGTTATACTTATCAACAGGAGTAGGTACAGCAACGATGTAGAAGTTACAATCCTTGATTTTCTCTATATCGGAAGTGCATACGAATCCGTGGTTCTTGATGGCATCCTGAAGTATATCATCAGCAACCTCAAGGGTAGCATCGTGACCGGCCATAAGGGCATCACAGCGTTTCCGGTTTATATCAAATCCGACAGTCTGATACTTTGTTGAGAACAGACGAGCAAGAGGAAGGCCTACATAACCAAGGCCAATCACACATATTTTAGTTTCTTTCATTAGTTTTCAAAATCTTATTAGATTAAAGATTTGCCTTGTACCACTCAATAGCTTCATTCAGACCTTTTGCGAAATCATAATCGGGGGCATATCCAAGAAATCTTTTTGCTTTGCTGATATCAGCATTGGAGTGCTTTATATCACCTTTACGTTCCGGTCCGAATTTCGGTTCGATATTCTTCCCAAGAGCTTTGGTCAGATCGTAGTAGATATCCAGCAGAAATTCTCGACCACCATAAGCAATATTGAAGACTTCACCAGATGCTTCATCCGGAGCGAGACAAGCTTTAAGATTTGCCTCAATAACATTCTCTATGTAAGTGAAGTCACGGCTTTGTTTACCATCACCATTGATTGTAGGTCGCTCGTCATTCAAGAGCATCTTAATGAACTTGGGGATAACAGCAGCATAGGCTCCAGTAGGATCTTGACGACGACCAAACACATTGAAATAGCGAAGACCTATGGCTTTGAGGCCATAGTGCTTTGTGTATTGCTTTGCCCATTCTTCATCACAACGTTTGGTGAGAGCGTATGGTGAAAGGAGATTTCCTTCGACTCCCTCCTGTTTTGGCAGTTGTGCCTCATCGCCATAGACTGAACTAGATGATGCGTAGACGAAAGTCTTTACTCCTTTCTGACGGGATGCTTCCATCATATTAAGTGTTCCTTGAATATTGTTCGCACAATAGAACAGGGGCATCTCAATTGAGCGAGGTACCGACCCCCAAGCTGCTTCGTGCATTACGTAATCAACTCCTTCGCAAGCCTTCAAACAGGTGTTAAGGTCTTTTATATCTCCCTTTATAAACTCATAGTTATGGTTGTCCTTAAACAGGTCAACATTTGCTTGCTTTCCAGTAGAAAGGTCGTCAAGACAACGTACTTTATAACCGAGGCTAAGAATGGCCTCACAAAGATTAGAGCCAATAAAACCCGCTCCACCAGTAACTAGAAATAATGAGTTCTCGGGGAATTTTAAATGCTTATAAGCCATAACAATGATGAATTGAAACACTTGTTTTCATCTTCCGGTCTTTCTCAATAAATATCCTACATTAATAGGCACAAAAGTATACAAAATAACCCAATTCTCCAACTTCTTTGTGACTGGAACATTGCTTGCGTAAAAGTTAAAAATTAATTTATTGTTATATATGTGTTATTTTTTGTGATATAAAATATAATGCATATGAAAATTCGGAGAATTCAAATATCCTTCAGTTTGCATATAAATCTTAAAGCAAATGTCATTGTTCTTCTCCAACCACGGAAGCTGCTCTGAATTATTCAAGCAACCATCTATTAGCCCGTATTTATTACTATATTTGTAAAATTGTTTTGAAGCGACATTGTTAATTTATAATACAATACTTTTTTAAGTATCAACGCTTTGTTTGCGGCTAAGGAGATATAGTGATGTGTTTTTTATAAAGTTATCATTTAATGTCCTCTTGTGAATGGAAGAGAATAAAAAAATGAAAGTATTATTGGTTTCGCCTTATTCAAAAAAGAAAGTTGGTGGAATAGGAACGTGGTCAAAACTTATAATTGATTACTGTATAAATAATAAGAAAGTAGATCTGGTATATCAAAACACATCTTTTTTTCTAAGAGGCAATTTACATAAAAACATGGTTCATAGAATATCAATTGGTATAGTTGATACCATAGTGATATTGGTAAAATTATTTTTCAACCTTTTATTACATAGGCCAGATACTGTTCATTATACTAGCAGTGCTTCGTTTGCTTTGTATAGGGATAAAATAGCGACCTTTATAGCCAGAAAAATTTTCAAGAAGAAATTCATTATACATTGGCGTTTTGGTAGAATTCCTGAACTTTGCGCATTGAAAAACAAAGAATACTATTTATTATTAAATGTATTAAATGTTGTTTCGGAATCAATTGTTATTGATATAAAAAGCTATAATACTCTGAAAAGAATAGGGATGCACAATGTTGTTTTTATTCCAAATCCTATATCAGACCAGTTAAAGCATATCTCAGAGCAATTAGATATAAATAGATTGCATGAGAAAAGATTAAGTGGTGTAGTTGTTTTTGCCGGACATATTTTGAAATCAAAAGGCGTATTTGAGCTTGTAAATGTATGCTCGAAAATGAATAATGTAAAACGCCTGATTTTGATTGGACCTTGTCTTCCCAGTATAAAAGATGAGTTGTTAACAATTGCTAAACAGCGAGAGGATGGAAGATGGTTGGAATTCACAGGCAAATTATATAGAGAAAATGTATATGAATATTATCAAACTTGTTCTGTGTTTGCTCTCCCTAGCCACACAGAAGGATTTCCGAATGCCGTATTAGAAGCAATGGCTAATGCTTGCCCAATAGTGGCAACAAAAGTTGGTGCAATACCGGAAATGTTAAGTGATAACTGTGGAATATGTATTGATGTTAAAGATGAGTCGCAATTACAAGATTCTATCAATATATTGTTATCCGATAATAATTTGGCCGTTGAAATGGGGAATAATGCAAGGCAAAAAGTATTGTCAAATTATTCTTTGGATAAAGTGTTTAATCAATATTTAAATATTTGGAAGCATTAACAACACTTTTGTGAAAAAGAATTATTGTGCTTTTACTTAAGATAGTAACAAAGCGTTTAAAAAAATGACCCGTTTTGTCGAAATGCCAAATCAAATAAATTCATTAAAAACCTTTGATTTATAGAAAGCCACTCTGCAAACCTAAGATTTGTACCATGTCTGTAATCTCCCAACCCCCTAACTCCATTATAATGAAACGTTTATTATCTTTTTTCTTCATTCTTTTTTCCGCAGTTCTCTTGATAGAGGCGCGCGTGCCGAATCCTATTGTTATTCCGGACGTTCCGGGATATCACACTTTGAAGCTGGAATTTCATGTTCATACCGTATTCTCTGATGGCTCGGTTTGGCCGACAACCCGTGTTCAAGAGGCTTGGTATGAAGGTCTGGATGGGCTTTCAATAACTGATCATATCGAAGCCGGGCTTCAGAGAACGATAAAGAAATTCCCGAGTGACAGTATTGACAGGAATACATCTTGGAAGCTTGCTTTTGAAAAAGCGAAGTCAATGGGGCTCATCTGTATTCACGGTTGTGAAATAACCCTCGGTTCCAATTATTTCCCCGGTCACTTCAATGCGCATTTCATTTCTGATGCCGATGCTCTCGCTGAGGTGGAGGAAAAGGCCTTGAATTCGACCAAAGATAAAGAGAAGAGGCAGGAGAAGGCCCTGTTTGCCACATTGAAAGCCGCTCGTGAGCAAGGGGCATTCCTTGTTTGGAATCATCCCAACTGGATTCGACAGGCGCCTGTAGAAACGGAGTGGTATCCTATTCACGAGCGTATTTATAATAAAGGGCTGATAGATGGTATAGAGATAATTAATCAGTGTGGAGGTTTGTACAGTCCCGAAGCCTTTCATTGGGCGATAGAGAAAAATCTTGCCGTGATTTCCGGCTCAGATGCACACGGACCCATGTTCGAATGTGTCGATTGGGCATTAGGGGAGTATAGGCCGATGACGCTCGTATTCGCAAAAGGGAGGACTGAGGCAGATGTTCGCGAAGCCCTCGATGCCCGCCGTACCGCTGTTCTTGACCGCAATAAGGTTTATGGACCGGAAGCAGCGTTGGAGCCCTTTGCAAAAGCCTGCCTTACAATCGAAAATGTAGTATATAACAAGAATGGGTTTACGGTGCATTTCAAGAATAATTCATCGATTCCGCTCGAATTGGTGAAAGCTCCCGGCAGCGAAAATCTCTCCTATAATCGAATGATTAGCTTAAACTCTCAAGAGGCGGAATTCTTTAGCGTAAGATTTATCGACAGCTCTTCTGTCCCCGAAACCGTAACGCTTAACTTCTATCTCAAAAACTTTGAAGTTGACGCCGGCATTCCATTAAAATTGAGTTATACAATCAGCACCAGGCCAAAGGAGTAGTGCGAGAAAGCAAAAAGGCCGAAAACGCTTAATCATGAAGCGGAAATTGAGAGGTTGTGTATTTTTAACACCTCACAAGTCATTTCGGAGATCAAATTCCCACTTTTTTATGCGAGCATCTATCTCTTCCAATGGTAGGCGCGTGTTATTTACTTTCAATTTTGTTATAATCTCAATAGCGAGCTTCAGCGGTAATATCTTGTGAGATATTAGCTCATCGAAAAGATAAAGTATTCCGTGAACATTTATGTTTTTATCAATAGCAACTTTTCGTAGATTTTTATCTCCGGTAAGAAGAGTGTAGCCGTTTTTCTTTGCATAAAAACATATAGAGAAATGTAACCGGAATCGAGAAATGCAGCAAAAGTGGTAACCAGAGTGCAACATAAATAGTAACAGTAGTACAGCGAAATCGGTAACAAGAGTGCAGCAAAAACGGTAACAGGAATGCAACGTTTTTGAATATTAATCCGACCTTTGAGTCATAACTTTTAGCAAAGGTGTTATGACAACAAAGGACTACAAAGCACTCAGTCGACTGATTATGTACGACAAAATCAAAAGGTTCTACGAAGAGGACCACCAATCAATCCGCTGGATAGCCAGGGAGTTGAATCTAAACTTCAGGACTGTAAAGAAGTACCTGGAAATGGACCAGCGTGAGTTCGAGCAGTTCTCGGACGCGGTTATCAACAGAGGTCATATCCTTGACCCATACAGAGACTTTATCATCGGGCGCCTAAGCCAGTACCAGGAAACTCCTGCCGCCCAGATGCATGACTGGCTTAAGGAGAACTACAGTGACTTCCCCAAGGTCTCCCCGAAGACGGTCTACAACTATGTAATGAAGATCCGTCAGGAATACGGGCTTCCTAAAATCAGTGAAAGCGAACGTCAATACTCTGCACTCCCGGAAACAGCCCCAGGAGAGTATGCGCAGGTTGACTTTGGTCAGACCAAACTTCGCAAGAGCGATGGCACGCGTGTAAAGGTGTACTTCATTGCAATCCTGCTAAGCCATAGCCGTTACAAGTTCATATGGTTCCAAGACAAGCCGTTCACCAGTGAAACTGCAGTAATCGGTCATGAGAAAGCCTTCGATTTCTTCCACGGGATCCCTAAGAAACTTGTATACGATCAGGATGCAGTGTTCCTTTGGGATGAAAACGCTGGTGACTATCTCATGACTCAGGTCTTTGACAGTTATGTTAAAAGCCGCCCGTTCAAGGCCGTCTTCTGCCGCCCCGCAGACCCGGAAAGCAAGGGCAAGGTAGAGAACTGTGTCAAATATGTGAAGCAGAACTTCCTCTTGAACAGGCAGTACTCAACACTCGACAACCTTAATCAGGAAGCACTCGCTTGGCTTGACAGAACAGGCAATGGTATGGTTCACAATACGACTTGCAAGGTACCATATGAAGTGTGGTGCACAGAGTGCAAGGAACTGCTGACGTTCATCCCGGCTCTGGCGCCCGAAGCAAAGGCCGGTCACAAGGTCCTCAAGACCAACAGCATAAAATACAAAGGCAACACTTACTCCTTGCCAATAGGCACCTACCGTGGGGAGGATACTAGAGTATACCTCTCCGAAGAAGGTGGCAGTCTTCTTGTGAAAGATGTGGACGACAATCTCATCGCTAAGCATACCATCCCTGCCGGCAAGGGACAGACCGTGATAAACAACAATCACGCGAGAGATACATCCGTCAGCATCAATGATAAGTGTGACTATGTCAAAAGTCTGTTCACAGACCAGAATGCAATAGGTCTCTTCCTTGTTCATATCCGTGAGCGCTATCCACGTTATATGAGAGATCAGCTTGCGGTAATCATGACATGCGTCAGCAAGTATGGTCAGAAGCGCGCAGACGAAGTCTTGACGGTATGCGTACAGAACAAGTTGTATAGTGCAACGGACTTCAAAGAGATCATCTCATCCTCTCCAGTGCCAAAACCGGATGATGAAGTCCATATAAAGCCTCTTGGTGATGCGTCATCGCGTCTCATGGTAAATGTTGAACCAAACAGGTCTTCTATCGATGTGTACGAGGACCTCTTCAAGAAGAACTGACATGGAAGAGTATAATGACAAGATAGTGTGCATAAAAAGTTATGCTAAACGTCTCAAACTCTCATGGCTATGTGCAAATGCGGCGGAGATGTTATTGGAAGCCGGCTCCAACGCTCCTAGTTATGATGACTTCATATGCAATCTTCTGGTCCACGAAGTGCAAGGCCGTGAGGAAAGGCAACGCCTTAAACGCCTTAAAGAGGCGCGCCTACCGATGTCTCATGACCTTGACCAGTATGACCATAGCATGTCTAACGGTCTCACCAGAACGCAACTCAATCAACTGAGGGAGTTACATTGGATAGAAGAAGGCTTCAATCTCATGCTCTCCGGGCCCAGTGGGGTTGGCAAGACATATATAGCCTCAGGGCTATGTTCTGATGCGATAGACAAAGGCTACAAGGCTTACTTCAGGACAATGGATGAGATACTTACAACACTCAAACTGAAAGACATAACACCAAGTGCTAAAAGGGAATACAAGTGTCTTTGCGAAAGTGATGTGATCGTCATCGATGACCTGATGAATATCATTGTAGGCCATGATGAGGGCAATCAATTGTTCTCGTTCATAAACAGTACCTTCGAATCGACGTGCTTTATAATAACCACCAATAGGTCGCCAGCTGAGTGGGCCAAATCTCTAAATGATGAGGTCCTTGCAACCGCTTTGCTGGACCGACTTCTATATAAATGTGAACTCATCCAGCTCTCCGGAGCGAGCTATAGGATGAAGAACCGTAAAAGAATCTTTGCCGCGGATAAGGAGTAGCGGCTGCAGCCGCTACTCCTTATCCCAAGATGAATAAACTTGTATGATAAATAAAAAATAATCTTACCTTTGCTAGTGTTGTAGCGTTGTTACCAAATCTGCTGCATCGTTGTTACCGAAAACGATGTACTCTTGTTACTCAAAACGCTGCACTACTTCTTACCGAAAATGCTGCACTCGCAGTTACCGTTAACAACAATTGAGGCCTTTTACATTTCACAGCAAAGTGTCGATTTTACTTTACCAAAATATGTCGATTTTACTTTGCTAAAAGATGTCGATGCAAAGTTACTTGTTACAGACAACGATGGTGTTAAATATTGGTGCAAGAACGATAAAGCAAATAGATTTAATTTGGTTAAGTATTGGGTTTCAAAATCAAGGGCAAAAGAATAGATAATACTCTCATTTTTATCCTTGCGGCACTTGCAGCTTTCTTACTCGTTTGTTTTGTATTTTTTGCCATAATCGATTAATATTTACTCCTTTACCAGAAGGAACTGACGCTTTTCTTCGGTAAGCATTAAACCATGAAAAATAATATGTTTATCACATATTTATTGACATGTAAAGATAATAACTATTTCTAATTATTAGCACATTATTAACTTAAAAATTAAGAAATTGCACATTTTGTTTGTTTTTTTAGGAAATAAACCATACCTTTGTATTCCAAAACTTCGGATATGGCTTATGTGGAGTAACGCGAAAATAAAGCTGATTGTGCGGACGAAGGAGATGAGCCTCTATTTGTTTGTAATAGATAACAATATCAAGACGGAGTTTGAACGATTCAAAGAATATGGAAACAGTCTTTCTAATCCAACATTAAAGAATGAATTCTATAAAATAATGCAACTGCTCCGAGAAATGCTAAGTAAGACAGGCGCATTAGAAAGATTGTTTAGAAACGAAGGTAAAATGAAAGACCATACATGTGCGGTGCTTACATATTACACAGGCAAGAAAAGAGATGCAATTAGATTATACTGTCTGAGGTTTTCTGATAATATATTGCTCGTAGGGAATGGTGGAATAAAGCCAAAAGGAATTACAACATACCAAGAAGATGAGCGACTGAACGCCTGTGTGGAAGATTTGCAATTGTTGGATAAAAAAATATTTGAAGCCGGCTTTGCAGGTGTTGGTGGAATTCAAATCATTAACGAGATACCTATAGGAATTGAAGGGGCTGAATTTAGTATAGACAAATAGTTATGAAAGATACAGATATAATAATGAACAATCTCTTCGGAGATATTCCTGCTGAAGTTCGGGCAGAGGTTGAACTTCAATTCGATGTCGCCACGCGTATTGCCGAGGTCTTGAAAGCAAAGGGCGTTAGCCAGAAAGAACTTGCTGAAAGACTTAATAAAAAAGAGGCAGAAATCTCCAAATGGCTTACGGGAACACATAATTTCACTCTAAAGACATTGGCTTTAATCTCCAATGCACTGGGAGAAAAAATTGTAGATGTTCCGCATGAACCGGAAATCTGTTTTGTCCCTATAGAAACTTATATTGATAGCAAAATCAACAATTATACTTTTACTCTAAATAGAGGTAGCAACTTTTTTTTAGTCGACACATTTTGTAATATATCTCCCAACCATGTCACAAGTTAAAAAACAACTTTCAATGAGGCTTCTTTCGGTTAAAGAGACATCGTGTTCTATTAACTCGGGTCCCGAAATCGAGGCAAAAATAAACGATAAGTTGCGTGTCGGTTTTTATCAAAAATCAGATGCCAAAATAGAGGACTCAATATTTATTTTTGAGTTCGGTGTTAAGTATGAAGCGGAAGACAAAACCACGCTTCTCGATATTGTATATGAGTTTCAATACCACATAAAAGATTTGCAGGATTATGTCGAAATGAACGAGGGCGAAATAACCAAAATCAGTGTCATCCCTCCTCATTTGGTGAATGTGGCTATTGGAACGATGCGAGGAGTAATAGCCGTCAGAACGGCGGGAAGCAAACTGTCTGACTATCCATTGCCCTTGTTGGATACGATGTCTATAGTCAAGGCCTTGTTTGGAAAACCGACTAAAGCTAAAAGCTAGGAGTGTCTTGAACTAATAATTCTTAGAATGTTTTTCTGTGGAAAACAGCCAAAAACTGCCGAAAATGCTTAAACATGTGGCGGAAGATGGCTGAAACGGTGGCGGAAGACCTCATGGTATGACAAAAAAGGCCGAAAGTGTCGTAGCCCTTCCATTTTTCCCAGGGGGGTATGACGGAAAGGGCCGAAAACGTCGTACCATGAAGCGAAAAAGAGGGTTTGCGAAGGCGTGGGTGGCGGGAATCAAGCGAAAACCGCCGAAAACGCCCTACCATTAAGCAGAACTGAGAGCAGTCAACAATTATTTTCCCTCTCTTTTGAAGAGCTGTTTCAGGTCTAACGAAAAGAAATCTTCAAGAGGCAAATTCTGCGGGCCGACAATAAACGCAGAGGTGATTTTCGGAGCATACAGTTTTTTGAACTTCTCGAAACCTACGGTGCTGTCGGCATGTCCGCTCTTTACTTCTATAGCAACCAGGGATTGTCCTTTTCTGAGGACATAATCACATTCTTCCCTGCGGTCATTGCGCCAGTAAAAAAGTTCAAAATCATCCATTACCGCCCTCCCCGCAAGATGCGCCCCGACCGCCGATTCGGTAAATCTTCCCCACTCGGCAGGATTTGTTCTGGCCTCATCAAAAGAGAAGGGACAGTAGCGACTGCGGAAGCCGCTGTTAAACACTTGCATCTTGGGGATAGAACTCTTTTCTTTTACAGGGGATGGGGAATATTTCTGCAAAGGCTGCACCGTCATTGACTTTGAAAGAATATCTAAATAGTTTTTTATTGTCGGCACAGTACCGCTGTTTATGGTGCCTTGCATTTTTGTCAGAGAAAGCTCCCTGGCAGATTCCGTGCAAGCCAATTCGAATACCTGACGCAGAAGTGCCGGATTGCGTATTCCCTCTATTTCCATTATATCCCTAGTAAGGATAGGGGAGATGATGGTGTCTTCCATAAGATTGCGCCAACGGTCCTCATCACGGATGTCCGGCGCAAGACCGGGAAAGCCTCCGAAATAAATGAACTCATCAAGGGAAAAACCGAAAGCATCACGCATTTCCGGCCATTCCCAATAGCCCATTTTAAGCATCTCGAAACGCCCTTGAAGGGATTCCTCTAAACCTTTCTGAATAAGAAGTCGGGATGAGCCCAAAAGAATTACTTTCAAATTGCGCTTAGTGCGGGTGTCTTCGTCCCATTCTTTCTTTACCTGCTCGCTCCAATTATGGATTTTCTGAACCTCGTCAATAATGAGGATATGCTCCTGTTCTGCACTGATATCCATCTTCATTCTTGCCTGCTGCCAAATGTTTGGAATCCATGATTCTTCGAAGCGTCCGATATTATCGGCGGCGTGCAGATCGTAGGGAATATCTATTCCTTGCACAAATTGATCTACCAATTTGGATTTACCCACCTGGCGAGGCCCCATGATGATTTGTATCCTTCGCCGAGGCTCTGCCATTCTGGTTTTAAGGATTTGAAGATGTTGTCTTTCGTACATAATGCTATTAACTATTTAGGGAATTTGTAAAATGTGTTTTACAAATATATAAAATATATTTTACAAAATCACAAAACAGACAAAAACATTTTGCTCTCTTCGTCCCACATCTGCGACCGTTGGCATTCCATTGAAATTGAGTTATACCCTCCCCGCCTGCCTCAAGGCGCAGCGTAAGCAAGCCAAAGAATATCGACAAGAGTCAACCTTTACAGTAAATTGCACTACAAAACAAGAACTATTTTTAAAAACCCTCAACATTTTGAGGTTTTAGGGGAAAACGGCTTAAAACATTTTGAGGATTTTGGGAAAAACAGCCAAAAACATTTTGAGGAAATGAAGATAAATATTATTTTTGCGTTGTAAAACCAATAATTATGAACTCGGAAAGAATATTCAAAAGAAAAATATATGACCGTCTTCTTCAATGGAAACAGGAGAGCAATGGAAAGACCGCCCTATTGATAGAAGGAGCCCGTCGTGTCGGAAAATCCACCATTGTAAAAATTTTTGCCGAGAACGAATATGAATCATATATTTTGATTGACTTTACAAAATGTTCACAAGAGGTTAGAGACTTGTTTAAAGATGTTTCCGATCTTAACTATATCTTTCTCAGGCTTCAACTTATTTATGGTGTACAGCTCGTTGAGCGTAAATCCCTTATCGTGTTTGACGAGGTTCAGTTTCAGCCTTTAGCTCGTCAGGCTATAAAATCGTTTGTGAGCGATCGCCGCTACGACTATATAGAAACCGGCTCTCTTATATCCATACGTAAGAATACCGAGAATATCCTTATACCAAGCGAAGAAGAGCGCATAAGCATGTATCCGATGGATTTTGAAGAGTTTTATTGGGCGCTTGGAGATACCGCTACCATTCCGCTTCTTCGTTCAATCTGGGAACATCCGCAGCCGCTGAATGAGGCTCACCGGAAACTGATGCGGGATTTCCGGCTTTATATGTTGGTGGGAGGTATGCCGCAAGCGGTGGATGCATACTTGGATTCCAATAATTTTGAGGTTGTCGATAAAACCAAACGTCTTATTTTGGATTTGTATGACGAGGATTTTAATAAGATAGATCCGTCCGGCCGCGCTGCCAGAATTTTTGCCGCCATTCCGGCACAACTCAACAGTAATGTTTCTCGCTATCAAATATCTTCAGTTATCCCAAAAGCAAAATCGGAAGATTATATCGAACTGATTTCGGAGATGGAGAAGTCTAAAACCGTCAACATCTCACATCACACTTACGACCCTAATGTCGGTCTTGGGAGTATGGAAGATTTCAAACAATACAAGATGTTTCTGGGCGATACGGGGCTATTTGTTACGCTGGCTTTTCGGGATAAGGCTTTTACGGAGAATATTATTTATGAACAGCTTCTTCGCGACAAACTAGCAACAAATTTAGGTTATCTATACGAAAATATTGTAGCCCAAATGCTTACTGCGTCAGGAAATAAACTATTTTATCATACTTGGCCAACAGAAAATAGAAAACACTGCTATGAGGTCGATTTCTTGCTGTCAAGAGGCACCAAGATAACACCTATAGAGGTAAAATCTTCCTCGTATAAGGCACATGCATCTTTGGACGCGTTCTGCGAGAAGTTTTCCTCACGAATTACGAACAACAGATATGTGATTTATACTAAGGATTATGCCAGACACGGACCTGTGCATTATCTGCCTGCCTACTTGGCTTATTTTCTGTAGCGCCTAATTCGAAAAACATATTTTCTTTATCACGCATTTAATATCGCAAGACTTTGATTATTTTTGAAAAATGAATATCAACCTTCAACTTTTCCTGGATATTTTGAACTTCGATTCCACGAGCGGGTCGGAGCGTGAGCTGTCGCAATTTTTGGAGAAGAGGTTGGCAGAGCCGATAGGGGGCAGATGTCCTGGGGTTCAGAGTTGGGAGCTTGAAGATGGCAGCCGCAATCTGCTGTTTTTGTGGGGGACGCCGAAAGTGGTATTCTGCACCCATATAGACACGGTGCCGCCGTACATTCCTCCGCGGGTTGAGGGCGAGCGCATCTGGGGGAGGGGCAGCTGCGATGCGAAAGGGCAGTTGATTGCCCTTTACACCGCCTGCTGCAAGTTAGCGGAGGAGGGTTTGGATGGCTTCGGCCTTCTGCTTTTAAGCGGAGAGGAGACGGGCTCGTGGGGAGCAAAGGCATTCGCAAAAGAGCCCTTCAAGGCGCCCTACCTCATTATAGGGGAGCCTACCGATAATAAGATGATTTCGGCCTCTAAGGGCACCAAAAGCTTTAAGATTACCTTTGAGGGGAAGGCTTTCCACAGCGGTTATCCTCAATTCGGATATAGCGCGGTAGATGCTTTTGTAGATTTTGTTGAGGCTCTTAGAAAGATAGAGTTTGAAAAAGACCCTGTTTTGGGAGATACCACTTGGAATATCGGCAGGCTGAGCAGCGACAATCCCCAAAATGTCCTTAGCCCCGAACTCTCCTGCCGCCTCTATTTCCGCACCACCTTCGCTACGGATGATTTTGTGTCCAAGCTTATTCCGAGTTTGGTAACCGCCCAAATCCCTGCTACGTCAAATGACAAAAACCTCGTCTCTTCATACGATAAAACCTCCGCAACATCAGCCGACGCTTCCCAACCCCAACGTTGGCAAAAAGCCCTGAAAGTCGAATCAATAGGCGGCGATGCTCCGGCAAATTATTTCACTCTCCCCGGCTTCGAAACCATGCCAGCGGCTTTCGGCTCCGATGCTCCGCATTTAAGCAACTTCAAGCATCGTGCTATTTGCGGCCCGGGCAGCATACGCTTCGCCCATAGAGAGGACGAGCATATAGATTTACCAGAGCTCCATAAAGCCGTGGAGCAGTATGTAGCAATGTTCAAGGCTCTCAAATGAAATACTTTATAAACACCTGCACAAACCCCTGGCGCAATATGGCGTTTGATGAGTGGTGTCTTCAGAATGGCCCTGATGAGGCCGTTTTTTATCTTTGGCGCAACGAGCCCTCTGTAATTGTGGGTTTTAATCAAGATGTTTATACCGAGGTCAATCTCGATTATCTAACAGCTAACGGAATTAAACTCGCCCGTCGCGTAACCGGAGGCGGCGCTGTTTACCACGACCTCCAGAATTTGAATTATTCTTTTGTGGGGCCCATAGGCACCGTACATCCTTCGCTCTTTGTAGAGGCGCTAAATAAAATCGGGTTGAATGCCGCCCTTAGCGGCCGCAATGATATATTTGTAGATGGTCGTAAAATTTCGGGCTATGCTCGGCGCATTTGGAAAACCCGCGAACTTGTGCACGGCACGCTGATGTATGATGTTGATATAGATACGCTTACAGAGGCGCTGAATGTGTCCGAGCGTTCCAAGCTTGCCAAAAAGGGAGTATCTTCCGTCCGCAGCCGCGTTGCAAATGTGAAGGATTATCTTCCGCAGTATAAGGGTTTGGATGATGTGCAAGCGGTATTGCAGGAATTTTTGGCGGGGGAAGACGGCGAACTTGCCGTAAGCGAAGACCAGGCCCGACAAGTAGAAGAGCTTTTCAAAGACAAATTCTCCACGCACGACTGGCTCTACGGCCGTTTTGAATAAAGTTTTAGGGGGCTTCCCGCCACCGTCCCTTCGGCAGCCTCTACCTCTCCGGCAAAAACCCTTTCTCCACCAACAATAGCGCAATCTGGACAGCATTCGTGGCTGCCCCTTTGCGCAGATTGTCGGAAACGCACCAGAAATTAAATGCGTTCGGCAATGTAAAATCGCGCCTGATTCTCCCGACAAACACCTCATCTTTACCCCAGGCATACAGCGGCATCGGGTAGACATTGTGCGCAGGGTCATCCTGCAAGACAACCCCCGACTGCGAAGCCATTAATGCCCGCACCTGCTCAATAGTAAAGGGCTTGAGCGTTTTCACATTGATGCTTTCGGAATGTCCGCCTTGCACAGGCACTCGCACCGTAGTGGCGCTGATGGCAATAGACTTGTCTCCGAAAATCTTCTGCGTTTCATTCACCATCTTCATCTCCTCCTTGGTATAGCCGTTTTCTTCGAAAGAATCGATATGGGGGAGGATATTTTGGTCGATGGGATGGGGGTAAACCTGAGGATTGGGTTTTTGGCCTGCGCGCTCGGCGTTCATCTGGTCGATGGCCTTATAGCCCGTGCCTGTCACGCTTTGATAAGTAGACACCACTATGCGCTTGATGCCGAGCTTCTTATATATAGGGTTTAAGGGGAGAACCATTTGGGTGGTAGAGCAATTGGGATTGGCGATAATCATATCCCCCTCGCCTATGGCGTCACCATTGATTTCGGGCACCACCAACTTTTTGCTTGGGTTCATGCGCCAAAAGGAAGAATTATCCACTACGCGGCAGCCCACAGCGGCAAATTTGGGTGCAAGTTCCGAGGAGATGCCGCCTCCGGCAGAGAAAAGGGCTAACGCCGGCCTTGCGGCAATGGCATCTTCGGCAGATACCACCGGCCACTCGCGGCCGCGGAATGCCACTTTCCGCCCTATCGACTTTTCGGATGCCACAGGCAATAACTCGCTTACGGGGAAATCCTTTTCCTCTAACAACTTCAATATCATTGTCCCCACAAGCCCTGTCGCTCCGACCACTGCAACTTTCATATATTTTCAGCTTAAAATTTCGTTCATTATACTGCCTGCAGCCATGCGCGCTCCTTCGCCGGCGCCTTGAATCACAAGGGGATAGGGATGATAGGCACTGCGAATTATGATGGCGTTTTCTGTTCCGAGTATACGGAAGGCAGGATGTCTTCGCGGCACATTGTGTACCGCGATTGTCGCCTTATAGCCGAGCGGCTTGGAAGAATCTTTTTCCAAGGTGGCGAGGAATCTTTGACGACATTGCGAACGGGCGGCGGCCTTTTCGGCAGCCTCGAATTCTGGCTCCAAAGCCTCCAATCTTTCGTAGAATTCTTCCATAGGCAAATCCATCAGCTCTTTGGGCACTGCCGGAATTATCTCCACATCCTCCTCCTCCAACGGCACTCCGACCTCCCTCGCCAAAATCAGAAGCTTTCGCAAAGCATCCTTGCCGGCAAGGTCCTGACGCACATCCGCCTCGGTAAGTCCCTGCTCCTGAGCCTTTTTCACTGTTTCGGCAAAAGAGCCGGGATATCTGGCGTAAGAAGATAGGATTTGATTGAGGGTGCAGCTTACAACTGCTTCTATGCTGAGGATTTCTTCGCCCGCATTGGCGCTTCGGGAGATGCCTTCGAGCAGGGGAAGGGCGTTGCCGACGGTGGTTTCGTAGCGCACGAAGCAACCGTTTTCGGCAGCGGTGGCCATCATGGAGGCGTATTCCACATAAGGTACAGCGATTGAGCGGCGGTTGGAAGTGATAATGTTGAGGCCGCTGCGTAGAAGGTCTTCGAAAGATTTATAAATGCTTTCGCTGTTTGTAAGATCTAAGAAGATGCTGTGGCGCGGAGCTATCTCCATTACTGCCTTCTCGAAATTGCCTTTTTGCCCTTCTTCCAGTCTTTGTGCGGCTTTAGCGGGGTCTATTCCTTTGGGGTCGATTACGAATCTGCTGCTATTTGCAATTCCTGCAAGACGAAGAATTTTTCCGTTTTTGGCGGCAATATCTTTTTGGCGCTTAGCTAACATTTTTACAAAGGTCTTGCCCACTGCTCCGTAGCCTGCCAAGTAAAGATTCAAGACTCTTTGGGGTGCATTTTCGAAAAACTCGCGGTGGATGGCCGCCAAAGCCTGTTTTTTTACGGATGGATTAAGCGTTGCATAAACGTTTAATCCATCTGAACTGCAAGCGAGAGCTTTGATGCCGGCCTTGAACAAACAATTCGCTACACGCTTGCAGGCAGCTTCGCCGTTTTGTGCATCTTCCGCCACAAGACAGAGCTTGGCATCGCCATCTTTCTCCATTCCGGTTACTCCGGCCCAACCTTTAAGGGAAACATTGCCCACAATAGTTCCGGGATTATCGGGCTCGAAAGTATTGCGGATGCTAATAGCGATTCCTGCTTCCATTGCCGGCTCTATTGAAGGGGCATACAGCACTTTTGCTCCGTTGGAGGCCATATCCAAAGCGGCCCTGTAGCTTATTTGGGAAATGGTTTCCGCAGCCGGAACATCTTTCGGATTGGCGGTCATTATGCCGGGGACATCTGTCCAGATTTGCAGGCTTCCGGCTTCGAGAGCGGCGGCATAGATAGAGGCGCTTAAGTCGGACCCCCCGCGCCCTAAGGTGGTGCGCACGCCTTCATAAGTGCTTGCAATAAAGCCTGATGCAACGAACACCTGTACCTCAGGATGAAAACCTACCGCTGTTTTTATGTTGCTGTAAGTCAGTTCTTTATGGTCTTTTATCACCAACTTGCAAGAGTCTAACCATTTGCTCTTCACTCCGTCGCAAGTTAGTTTGCGGGCTAATATCCGGGAGGAAAACACCTCTCCATAGGTCACCATTTCTTCAGCAGGAGCAGATGACATATCTGCAAACAGCGCATGACATTCATCTTCGGCCTCCTTGCGCTCTATGCCGGTGAAAAGGCGCTTGATAATCTCTAAATGACGGGCTTTTACATTACGCACTTTTTCGGCGAATTCAAGGGCGGCGGTTTCAGCTTCAGCGAAAGACATTACCAGCATGTCCTTGTGCTGTTTTTGGGCAAGCTCGGATAGCGTAATCAACTCGTCCGTACAACCCTTGATTGCCGAACAAATAAGCACCACCTTGCCTTTTGAGGCCGCCTCTCCCACAATATCCAAAACCCGCGACATATTAGTGGCGTTTGCTAACGATGTGCCTCCGAACTTTAAAACCTGCAACATAAATTATACAAATTCAACTCTCGCCTTGCCAGCTTCCATCTCGCCCCCCTTGCTCGCTTCCGCCGCACTTTCTTGCGGTAAACTACAAATATAATTAATTCGAAATTAAAATACTACCTTTGTTCAGCCACAGATTTTTTTACTATGACAAAAGCAACAATCGACTATCTTGAATTACTTTCTCGCTTTTTTCCGAATGCCGCAGCCGCGAGTGCAGAAATTATCAACCTTAATGCAATCCTTAGTCTCCCGAAAGGAACCGAACATTTTATTGCAGATGTGCATGGGGCCGATGAAGCTTTCTTGCATCTTCTTAAAACCGCCAGCGGCAATATCCGCCGTAAAGTGGATGAATACTTCGGCGATTCCATCCGCGAATCGGAAAAGCGCCAGCTTTGCACTCTCATCTATTATCCTAAAGAAAAACTCGTCCTCATAAAAGAGACAGAGAGGGATATGGACGACTGGTATAGGATTACTATCCCCAGATTGGTGGCGGTACTTAGGGAAGTATCTGCTAAATACACTAATTCCAAAATCCGCAAAGCGCTTCCGCCCCAATTTTCTTATATAATAGGGGAGTTTCTGCAAGAGAGTATGGAAGATGATAATAAAGCTCTCTATCTTAAGTCTGCCGTAGATGCCATAATCGAAACCGATTCTGCAGATAAGTTTATTATTGCTATCAGCGAGGTTATTCAAAAATTAGCGATAGATGTGCTTCATCTGCTTGGAGATATTTACGACAGAGGCCCGGGTCCGCATATTATCCTCGATCATTTAGCCGGATATCGCCAATGGGATATTCAGTGGGGCAATCACGATATTTTGTGGATGGGTGCGGCTGCCGGCAATGAGGCATGTATTTGCAATGTCGTTCGCATCTGCCTGCGCTATGCCAATTTTGGAATACTCGAAGAAGGATATGGCATAAATTTATTGCCGCTGACCACCTTTGCGATAGATGTTTACGGCAACGACCCTGCTGTTGAATTTATGCCCAAATCCGGCCCCGGCTGTTCTGCGCTCAATGTCGAAGATAAGCCGGTGATAGCCCGCATGCATAAAGCCATAAGCATTATACAATTTAAGGTAGAAAATGCCATGTTTCGCGCTCATCCCGAATGGGGAATGGAGAGCCGTATCATCCTGCCCACATGGAAAAAAGAAGGCACGGTAGAAATTGAGGGCAAGCGTTATCCTCTTACCAGCAATAACTTCCCTACTCTTATCGAAGGTTCTGATGAACTTACTCCTCGTGAGGCCGAACTTCTTAAAAAACTCTATCATTCTTTTACAACAAGCGAGAAGCTTCAGGCCCATATCGCCCTTATGCTCAAACATGGATGCATGTACAAAATCACCAACGGCAATCTGCTCTATCACGCTGCCATACCCATGAATCCCAACGGCACTCTTAAAAAAGTGCTTGTGGGCGGCAAAAAACTTTCCGGTCGGAACTTGCTTCATGCCATAGGGATGCAGGTGCGTAAGGCTTTCGACCACGAGCTCTCTCCCGCTGATCGTAAGGAGGCAATCGACTACTTCCTTTATCTTTGGTGCGGCCCCGACAGTCCCCTCTTTAACAAGAGCAAGATGACAACGTTTGAGCGTTATTGGATTGCCGACAAGGCCACACATGAGGAGAAGAAAGGAGTGTATTATGAGCTTAGGGATGATCCGAAGGTGGTAGATTATATTTTAGATATCTTCGGTGTGGAGGGTAAAGACCGTCATATTATCAATGGTCATGTTCCGGTGCACGCTTCGCGAGGGGAAGACCCTATTAAGGCAGATGGCAAGTTATTGGTTATAGATGGCGGTATTTCGGAGAGCTATCATAAGGAAACCGGTATTGCCGGCTATACCCTTGTTTATCATTCGAAGATGATGGAACTTGTTCAGCACGAAGCCTTTACTACCGTTGCTGATGCTGTCGCCAAAGAACTTGATATCAAAGGGACCAAGCATTTGGTGGAATGGAAGAAAAAGCGCATGCTCGTGCGCGACACCGACACCGGCCGCGAGCTCCAAAAGCAGATAAATAATTTATGGCAACTCCTGGAAGCCTATCGCAGCGGAGTAGTGAGAGAAAAGGCGGTTTTAAAATAATTGATCTCTTTTTTATGCGTCTTCTTCTTCCTTTTTCATCTCTTTCTCCTTCTCTTCCTTCCTTTTTTCCTCTTTCCTACTTCCACCACCCTTTCTCATCTACCACCTTCTTCCATCCTCTTTCATCTTTTCCTCCCTCCTTTCCAATAAAATTGTTTCCGGTGTTTTTCTGTTGAAATAGCTTCCAAAAAATGTTATATTTGTACCGCTATGAAAGATTACAAAAATTTAAAAGGAACAAAAACAGAAAAGAATCTGTGGGAAGCCTTTGCGGGTGAGTCAGAGGCTCGCAATAAGTACACCTATTATGCCTCCAAGGCAAAGAAGGATGGCTATGAGCAAATTTCAGCCATCTTTACCGAGACGGCGGCAAACGAGAAAGAGCATGCAGAGCTCTGGTTCAAATATCTTCATGGAGGCGCTATTCCCAGCACTCCCGAGAATTTGGAAGATGCAGCCGCAGGCGAAAATTACGAGTGGACAGAAATGTATGCCCGTATGGCTCGCGAGGCCGATGAGGAAGGCTTCACGGAGATTGCCTCAAGGTTCCGCATGGTAGCAGCCATTGAGAAAACCCACGAGGAGCGTTATCGTAAGTTAGCAGCTAACATCGAAGAAGGTATAGTTTTTAGCCGTGAAAGTGATGAGGTTTGGATGTGCCGCAACTGCGGACACATAGCGGTTGGCCCCGATGCTCCCGAAATGTGCCCCTGCTGCGACCATGCCCAGAGCTATTTCGAACTTCGCTGCGAGAATTATTAGCAGGTGTGAATCTTCGTCAGAAAAAGCGCCTTAGAGAATACGAGGCATCAGAAAAGCATAGAAAGTCACCATGGAACGTAGTGACTTTCATACTTTTTGTCATTTTGGCCGTCGTAGCCCTCATACTGAATCGCGGTAAATAAAGAAGGTTAAAAGTACCTTAGCCCTCGTTTCGGTTGACTTCCATGGTATGGCAATAGGGGCCAAAAATGCTTAACCCCGGCTTTGGTTGACTATCGCTTGGCTTCATGTTTAAGCAATAAAGGCCGAAAGTGACAAAGCCCTCAACTTTTTTGGCGGGGGCTTGAGCAGAAAAGGCCTAAAATGCTTAACCATGAGGCGGAAATGCAGAGGCAGAATGGGGAAATGGGAGACTATGGTAGGGGGCTGGTCAAAAACCGCCAAAAATGCTTAACCATGAAGTAAGAAAGGGCGTTTTTTAACAAACCGCCATCCGCCTAGAACCGCCGCTCGCTGCAGGTAATACTTAACATGAACTGCCACCGTCTAATGTGGAAAAACAAAGAGGATGACCTCAAAGCATTTTGGCCATCCTCTTTTGTCGGGAAGACAAGACTCGAACTTGCGACCCCGCGCCCCCCAGACGCGTGCGCTACCAACTGCGCCACTTCCCGTAAGCGGGACGGCAAAGGTAATCAAATTTCTTTGAAAAAACGAATTTTTATTTCTTAACTTTGTCACCCTGCTTAGTATTATGTCTGCGATTAGAAGAGCTATGTCGGCAAATTGCAAAAACCATGTTGGCAGACCTGAAATAATATTCAGACAGAGTAGAAAAACTTTGTCAGCAGTATGGAAAAGCTATACCGGCAGATTTGAAAGATCGTGTCGGCGGTCCAGAAAAAGATATGCAAGCAAATTGCAAGAGTTATGTTGGCAGTCCGGAAAAGATATGCAGACTGAGTAGAAAAGTTATTCCGACAAATTAGAAATACCGTATGATAAAGAACATTATTTTCGATTACGGCAATGTTTTGCTTAACTGGAATCCGTATTTTCAGTTCGAGCCCTTTTTTGCCGACAAGCAGAAGTGCAAGTATTTTTTGGAGGAGATTCTAACGAGTGAATGGTATGATGAGGAAGATATAGGCACTCCTTTGGATGAGGTTGTGGAAAAGTGGTCGGCCCGTTATCCTGAGTTTGCAGATGCTTTCCAATTTTATGTAGATGGTTTTGAAGATAGTATAAGAGGTGAGATGCCGGGGATGTATGAGCTTATAAGCGATCTTAAACAGCGAGGCTATCGTATTTGGGGCTTAAGCAACTGGTCGTGGGAGCTATTCCAAAGAATTCTTCCGAAATACCGCATCTTTTCCCTTATGGAGGGGATGGTGATAAGTGGCAAGGTGGGCATGATTAAGCCTAATTCCGACATTTACGAATATTTCTTAGATCGCTATTCATTAAAGGCAGAGGAGTGCGTGTTTATAGATGATCGCCCCGAAAATATTGTAGGAGCCGCCTTAGTTGGGATAAAGGGGATTGTTTTTAAAGATGCAGGGCAGCTGTCCGCCGAATTAGAGCCGCTGTTGTCCGGCAAGAGTCAGCGTTAGCCTAAATCGCTGCTGCCGTCGTTGCCGCTTCCCTCCGCCAGCCAATCTACTCCTTAACAAAAGCCAGCGTGGCTGCGGAAATCCTTGTCTTAGCGGGGAAAACCTTCCTGAGCGCCCTTTCGCAGGCGCAGAGGGTTGAGCCGGTGGTAAATACATCATCAATCAGTAGAATATGTTTAGGGGTAGGGTTGCAGGCCTTCGCCCTAAAGGCGTCTTTCACATTGGAATAACGCTTGCTCTTATGCAATTTTGTCTGCGTCTTGGTATATCGCACCCGCTTGACTAAACCGCACTCAATGCTTATCCCGCCCATCTCCCTTGCAACACTCTTCGCAATAACTTCGGCCTGATTATAGCCCCTCTTCCATCTCCTTACCCAATGTAGAGGCACCGGGACAATCACATCTACATCGGCAAACAAAGCCGATGACGCTAACTCCCTCCCAAGCATCTTCGCAAAATACCTCCCCTCGCCGAAATTGCGCCCATATTTTAATCCACGGGGGATATTTTTATAGGCGGAAGAGCCGGAATAATAAATCAGCGCAGTCGCATAGCTGAAAGGCTCGAATCCCTCCTCGCCCGCCTCTATCTCCTTTTGAATCATAGAATTAAAAGCCTCCGCCATGGGATTATCCCGCTGCCGGACAAAATGAGTGAGCGGCAGCTCCGCCTCGCACTCGGTGCAAATATGGTTTTCGACGAGCAGCAAATCTCGGCCGCATACCACGCATACCCGCGGCATCACCAAATCTGCCATTGCCCTTATGGCCTTGCTCAAGCTGAGCCTTAGAATTCTCGAATCCATACCGGACAAAAATAAGTCTTTTTCGTTATCTTTGTAAGTCATGTTTAAAAAAGAGATATATATTGCCCGCAGGAAGCAATTGCTGAGCTTGCTTAAGGGCGAAAAGGGAATAGCGGTCTTCATCGGCAATGTGGAGGCGCCCGCTCAGTACAAAGACAATTGCTACAAATTCCGTCAGGACAGCACCTGGCTTTATTATTGGGGAATAGACGAGCCCCGTTTTGCTGCAACCATAGACCTTGAGTCCGGCGAAGAAACCATTTATGCCAATGATGTCTCCATAGATGACATTATTTGGATGGGGCCTCAGCCGAGCGTTGCCAACAGAGCTGCTGAGGTAGGGGTTGCTGCGACTGCGCCTTACTCCAAATTGGACCTCATCGTGAGCGCCGCTATAGTGAAGGGCCGTCCTATCCACACCATTCCTCCCAGCCATTATTATAATATTCTCAAACTCCAGAGTTTGGGTATTGATGAGCCGTCGGAGACGCTTATCCGCGCAATCATCAAGATGAGGTTGGTTAAGGAGCCGGAAGAAATAATAGAGCTTGACAAGGCCGGAGTGTTGGGGCAGAAAATGCACACTGTCGCCCGCAAAGGCATCCGCATAGGCCGCATAGAGCAAGAGATAGTAGGAGAGATGGAGGGGGTGGCTTTATCCGAGGGCTGGGGAGCTTCTTTTGCCACCATCCTTACCCAGCATGGAGAGATTTTCCATAATCGAGAGCATGGTTTTCCGATTGTCCCCGGCAAGTTGATGGTGATAGATGCCGGCGCCGAAACCAATTCGCATTATGCTTCCGACTTTACCCGGACCTACCCGACATCAGGCAAATATTCCCCGAAACAGCGGGACATATATCAGACGGTTTATGAATGCAATGAGCTGGCTTTCAGTCTTATTAAACCTGGCGTTGCATACAGGGACGTGCATCTTGCCGCAAACCGCCATATGTTGGACAATCTCCGCCAATTAGGGTTAGTTAAGGGAGATTTGGATGAGATGATGGAACTCGGCATAGCGGGACTCTTCATGCCGCACGGGCTCGGCCATAATATGGGCTTGGATGTGCATGATATGGAAGATCTTGGAGAAGATTTGGTGGGATATGATGATGACCAAAGCCGCAGCAAGCAGTTAGGGCTCGGCTCTCTGCGAATGGCCCGCAAGCTTGTTCCCGGCAATGTGATAACCGTAGAGCCGGGCATCTATTTTATTCCCGACCTGATAGCGCTTTGGAAAAAGAACGACACAGATAAAGGCCATGTGAACTACTCGAAGATAGAGGGGGGCTATATCGACTTCGGAGGCATCCGCCTCGAAGACGATGTGCTCGTCACCCCTGAGGGTGCGCGCAGGACAGGCGGCAAGCGCCTGCCCATAGCCCCCGACGACGTAGAATCCGCCATGGCCGCAGACCTTTAGCACGTCATCGCTCCGTTAACGTAGAATCCGCCATGGCCGCAGACAAAGAATAAGCTGACGAGAATTTCGGTAGTTTAGAAAAGTGCAGTATGTGCAAAATTAGCACGTACTGCATTTTGACCTTTAGCAGGTCATCGCTCCGTCAACCGTAATAACCTGACCGCTTACGTAGCTTGAGAGGTCGCTGGCGAGGAAGAGGGCCACGTTGGCGATCTCTTCCGTTGTACTGCCGCGCCTCATAGGTATGCGCTTTTCCCATTCCTTAAGAATGTCTTCGGGAAGAGCGGCGGTCATTTCGGTAATGACAAAGCCGGGCGCTATGCAGTTTGCGCGTATGCCGCGGGGACCCATCTCCTGGGCAATACTCTTATGGAGAGCTATCATCCCGCCCTTGCTTGCGGCGTAATTGCTCTGCCCTGCGTTGCCGTGAAGGCCGACAATCGAAGCCATTCCTATAATAGAGCCTTCACGCTGGCGCATCATAATCGGAGTAACGGCGTGAATATAATTGAAAGCCGATTTCAGGTTAACATTGATGACCGCATCCCACTGCTCTTCGCTCATTCGGAGCATAAGACCGTCTTTGGTGATGCCGGCATTATTTACTAAAATGTCGATTCTTCCGAAGTCCGCAAAAATTTGAGAGACAACTTCTTCGGTGGCCGCAAAATCTGCAGCATTACTCTCGTAAGCCTTTACTTTTACGCCGAGATCCGCTATTTCATCAATAGTTTCGGGAATAATTTTAAGATCCGTGAAGGCGATATCTGCCCCTTCTGAGGCGAACTTCAGGGCAACAGCCTTGCCGATGCCTCTTGACGCTCCTGTTATAAGCGCAACTTTTCCTTTTAAAAGACCCATGATATAGTGTTATTTGTAATTTCTGAATGCTAAGCAGGCGTTGTGGCCGCCGAAACCCAAAGAGTCGGAAATTCCGAGAGTGAAAGGAGCTTTTACCGCCTTATTTGGAGTGTAGTTGAGGTCGCACTCCGGGTCGGGTGTATCCAAATTAATGGTAGGGCTTATAATGCCTTCGCGAAGCGAAAGCACTGTGGCGATTGCCTCTGCAGCGCCGCCTGCTCCCAACATATGGCCTGTCATGCTCTTTATGGAGGTAATATGAGCCTTATAGGCATCATCTCCGAGAGCGAGCTTGTACGCAAGAGTTTCGGAAACATCGTTCAGAGCCGTACCTGTTCCGTGAGCGTTTATATACAGGCAGTCCTTGGAGGGGTCGTAGCCGGCCTCATCCAAAGCCAGGCGTATGCAATGCGCCTGTGTGGTACCCTCCGGCCGGGGAGCGGTGGAATGATAAGCATCGCAGGTATTGGCGTAGCCCACAATCTCGCTGTAGATTTTAGCTCCGCGCTCAAGCGCATGCTCGAGGCTTTCGAGAATGAGTATGGCGCCTCCGTCTCCCATAACGAAACCTCCTCTGTTGGCATTGAAGGGGAGAGATGCATAATCGGGGTTATCCGATGATGAAAGCGCTTTTGAATTGCCGAATCCTGCAAGTCCGATAGGAATGGTGGAATATTCGCATCCGCCCGTTATTATAGCATCGGCATGGCCGCAGGAAATAGCCCTGAAGGCCTCCCCCAAACAGTGGGTTGAGGTTGCGCACGCGGTTACAATATCGAGGCAGGGGCCTTGAGCCATATTTTTGATGGCTATATGTCCGGCTGCGATATTGCCTATCATAGATGGTATAAAGAGAGGAGAAATCCATCTTCCCGTAGGGTCCTCAATCATCTTTTCAACCTCTCTATAGATAATGTCAAATCCGCCTATTCCGGAACCCACATAAACGCCGAGCCTGAAGGGGTCGATGTTGGCATCTTCTCCCTCGCTTTTAAGGCCGGCATCGTCCATGGCCTGACGGGCAGCCGCCACGCCGTATTGAGTAAACATGCCCTGCTTCCGCACAAAGGCCTTGTCCATGCCGTATTGCAAGGGGTCGAAATCTTTTATTTTGGCTGCAACATGAGCCGGAAATTCGGAAGTATCAAATTCAGTGATTTTTTCTATTCCGCAGACACCCTTTTTAAGGTTGTCCCAAAATGTTGGTACGTCGTTGCCTATGGGAGAAATAATCCCGAGGCCCGTTACTACCACTCTGTGTTGTGTTTTCATATCAAAATAAAAATTACAAGGCGGCGTTAAGCTATTGTTCCGCCCGCCAAATATCCTGCAAATTTAATGAAAGATTTTGAATAGCTTAGAAGTACTTATTCTCCTACCTGTCGAGGGTGGTGAAGATGAATTGGGAGAGCTGTGGAGATTTGGGTTAGAAGGATTTATTCTCCTACCTGTCGAGGGTGGTGAAGATGAATTGGGAGAGCTGTGGAGATTTGGGTTAGAAGGATTTATTCTCCTACCTGTCGAGGGTGGTGAAGATGAATTGGGAGAGCTGTGGGAATTAAGCTTAGAAGTACTTGTTCTCCTGCCTGTCGAGGGCTATGAAGATGAAGAGAAGTATTGTAAAGGCCCATAGGGAGGAGCCGCCGTAGCTGATGAAGGGCAGGGGGATGCCTATAACGGGCATAAGCCCGATGGTCATGCCTATATTGATAAGCAAATGCATGAAGAGGCACGATGCCAAACAATATCCGTATATGCGCGTGAAAGCCCCTCTGCTCTTTTCAGAATTCTTGATAATCCGTATTATCATTAAGGCATAAAGCAGAATCACTACTGTACATCCGAAGAATCCCCATTCTTCCCCTATCGTGCAAAAGATGAAGTCGGTGCTTTGCTCCGGCACAAAACCGTAGGTGGTCTGGGTTCCTTGCAAGAATCCCTTTCCAAAAAATCCCCCCGAACCTATTGCTATCATGCTCTGACGCACATTATACCCGACTCCGGCAGGATCTTCCGTCATACCTAACAATACCTCAATGCGCTTGCGCTGATGCTCTGCCAACACCTTATCAAACACAAAACTGGTGCTCAGGGTCATTATAATTGTTCCTGCCACTCCCAAAAACAATAGCGGCAGCGCCTTTCTTCTTTCGCGGGAGCGGGGCCTGAAGTTGCGGAGGATAATCAAAAGCCCGATAAGCGCCGCCACTCCGACCACTATAAGCGCCACCCATACGGAAGTTTTGAGAGTGAGGATAAAAAGTATGATGGCCGCTAAGATAATTACCAAATACCAGCCGGAAAGGCCCTCACGGAACATTGCAAACATAAATCCCACATACACAAGGGCGGAGCCGGTTTCGCTTTCGGCTACAATGATAAGCATGGGGATAAGCACCGCCGACATCACGCGCCAAAAATCCTTTCTTCGATTGAACGAGAAATTGCTTTTACTCATGAGTGTTGCTAACATGAGCGAGGTGGTTATCTTGGAGATTTCGGCAGGCTGAAAACTCACAGGGCCGAATTGGAACCACGAGTGAGAGCCCTTCACCTCCGAGCCTACGAAAATCACCGCAACAAGCAGAAATCCCACCACAAAATAGGCGGGGACAGAAATGACTTCCCAAAGCCTGGGATTGATTACGAAAAGAATCAGCGCCGCAATCCCGAAGGATGTCAGCATCCATATAAATTGTTTTCCGCTCCGGCTGCCCCAGGCGAAGATACCTGACGGCTCGCTCGAATGGATGGAGGCATAAATACTAACCCACCCAATGAATACTAGCAGAAGGTAGTAGAATACCAACTGCCAATCCACGGTTTTACCGAGGCCCCTGTCAATTTTCTTATTCATCTTCTATGAATTTAAGGTCTAACATACGCCTTTCGAGGTCGGGTCGGGAGATGGAGCCGGTGAGATATTTTTCCACCAAGAGAGAGGCGATAGGGCAGGAGGTGCTGCCGCCCCAGCCGCCGCCTTCCACATAGCCCACGACGGCTATTTTAGGATTGTCTTTGGGGGCAAAGCAGATAAAAACTGAATTGTCCGCCCCATGCGGATTCTGCGCAGTGCCTGTTTTGCCGCAGATGTCAAGGCCGGGCACACCTGCCCAGGAAGCCGTTCCTCCGCTTCCCCAGCCTGCATTGACCGCGAGCCACATGCCATCTACCACTTCCGAGAAATGCGTGCTGTCTACCATGGTGTAATGCTTTTCTGTAAAGTGGGGCGAAGAGTCTCTGACTATATGAGGGATTTTATACCAGCCGCGATTTGCCATTATGGCCGCAAGGTTGGCGATTTGCAGCGGAGTGGCGCCGATTTCACCCTGACCGACGGACAGGGATACTATATTACTGAATTTCCAGCGGTTTTTGCCGTAAAGTTTGTCGTAATATTTGCTTGTCGGGATATTTCCACCGAGCTCTGAGGGAAAATCACTGCCTAAGGGCGCACCGAAGCCGAAACTCAGTACATATTCACGCCATTTGTCAAAGGACTTGTCAATATTGTCTCCCTGTTCCAAGACATTTCTCATAACATGGCAGAAATAGGCATTGCAACTCATCATGACCGCCTCGGTGAGGTTGAGGGGAGAGCGGTGAGTGTGGCAGCCGAGCTTGAGATTTCGGGTGTAATAATATCCGCGCGAACAAGAATATTTATATGAGGGCTTCAGCACGCCTTCCTGCAGACCGATGAGCCCGTTCACCAATTTGAATACCGAGCCGGGAGGATAAGATGCCTGCACCGTACGGTTGAACATAGGTTTGTTGGGGTCCGTGACAAGACGGGCGTAATTTTGACTTATGCCCGCAAGTTCGTCAACCGAAATCCCCGGACTGGAAACCATCGCCAAAATCTCGCCGGTAGAGGGCTCAATAGCTATGAGACTGCCTTTCTTTCCCCTCATAAGCTCCTGGCCGTATTGCTGCAGGGGGGCATCTATGGTTGTGGTTATATCTTTGCCGGGCACGGCATCCAAATCGAACTCCCCGTCTGCATAGGCGGCCTGGCGGCGGTTGCGCGAATCCCTCAGGAAAATATGATAGCCCTTGGACCCCCTCAACTCTTTTTCTTTTATGGCTTCAAGACCGGTTTTGCCGATATAATCACCGCTCCTATAGGCTTCCGGTTCGGCTTTGATTTCATTTGGATCCACTTCATTTATATATCCGAGCAGATTGCCGCCGGCATTGTAGGGATAGTCGCGAATGCTCCGCACCTCACCGCGAAAGCCGGGAAAGGCATATTCTATTTCCGCAAAGTACATATATTGCTCTACCGGCAGCTGCTTTACAAAAGTGAGGGTTTGATAACCGATGCGCGTGCGGTAAGTGCGATAATAATTCATCTTTTCGCGAATGAAATCGGGCTCGATTCCCAAGGCTTTCGCAAGCAGGAGAGTGTCGAAAGGCTGCACCTCCCGCGGGGTGACCAAAATATTATAGGATACCTTGTTGCCCACGAGCATCAGTCCGTTGCGGTCGTAGATTATGCCGCGGGGAGGATAGATGGTTTCGTAAACCATCGAGTTGTTGGTGGAGTCGAGCTTGTAGGAGCCGTCTAAAATTTGGATATAGAAGAGTCTGCCAAGCAGGATGGCGACCACAACCCAAAGGCCTATAATTAGAATTTTCGCTCGATTCTCCTTGTCCATATGCCTAATCTTCCATGTCCAGAAGTCCGCTGAGCAAGAGTTGCACGGGGGCGCTTATAAGAGTGGAGAGGAACCATCTCAGCAGATTGAAGCCGAAGGAACGGGTGCCGGCGGCATCCACCCAAACATAAATGGCAAAGAAGATGGCCGTTGCTATAAGCAGTGAGAGAATCATTTTAACCAAACCCTGCTTTTTTACGCTTATATCTTCGCCGCGGGAATATACCTCGCTTCCGAAGACAAGCACAATAATCCAGCGCCTTAGGAATGCCACCGGAAGGAGGGCGACTACGCTGAGTCCGAGTATTCCGTGAGTGAAGAAATCTACCGTAAAAGCAGTAGCAAAAGTAATCAGCATAATGGCAGCATCGTTGTGTTTGATGGGGATGCTTAGTATGAGGAGGGGTAGAAGGCTGATGATGATGTAAGGGCCGAGATTCAAGAGATTCCCTAACATCACCTGCACAACCACGAGCAGAAAATATATTAACCTATAATGTTTTCTCATTCCTCAAACCCTCCCATTCCGTAATCGTTTTGGTTATCTACAATAGCCACATATCGAAGGGCGCTGAAATCGAGGAAAAGTTCCACTTCCACCTCTTTCACAGAGCCGTCAACGGTTCTGCTTTTTCCGGTAAGACCAAGCGGAATATCAGGGGGGAAGATGCCGGAGAAGCCGCTGGTCCACACCGTATCTCCCTTAGCGACCTCAATATGCATTGGTATATCTTTGAGTACGGCTAAATTGCTTCGGCGTCCGCTCCATTCCAAAGGGGATACAGCCCCATGGTGACCTATTCTTGCGCTTACGCTCACCAACACATTTTGCAGAGTGATGCCGTAGCAGAAACGCTCATCAACCGCCTCCACTATTCCTACCACGCCATTGGCTGCCACTATGCCGCTTTTCGGAGATATGCCATCCGCGCTGCCCTTATCCAATATTATATAATTGTGCTGGGAGTTGCGGCTCATTTTTACAATTGTGGCCGGAGTGTATTTATAATGGCCTGTAAGGGTGTCTGCAACTGCTCCCGTAAGAGCTGATTTTTGTCCTTGCAGCCGCCTCAGCGCCTCCGACAAGCGTATATTCTCCTCGGAGAGGGCGCGGTTTTTTTCGCGCAGGCCGAAATAGCTTTTTATGTTTTCACCGCCTTGCCAGATTAAGCCTAAAACGCGGTGGGTAGCCTTGTTAATCCATATATTCTGAAGACTTCGGGTGCTGTACAGCATAAAGATTGCGGCAAACTCCAAAACTATGAAGATTACCGCATTTATTAAAGTGCTGTTTCTCTTGCCTGCCATGCCCTTCTATCGCATGAGGAAGGGGTAGCTGTCGGTGTCTTTCAGAGCCATGCGAGTGCCGCGTCCTACTGCGTGCAGCGGGTCTTCGGCCACATGGAATTTTATATTTACCTTGTCGGTTAGTCGTTTGTCCAAGCCGCGAAGCAAAGCTCCTCCGCCCGAGAGATAAATTCCGTTTTCCACTATGTCGGAATAGAGTTCGGGGGGAGTGAGTTCCAATACATGGAGTATGCTGGTTTCTATCTTGGCGATGCTCTTGTCCAAGCAATGCGCTATTTCTTCGTGTGTGATGGTGGCTTCTACGGGATGTGCGGTCATCAGATTGGGGCCGCGGACCACATAGGGCTCGGGTATTTCATCCAAATCGGATATTACCGCACCTGCTTCCAATTTTATTTTTTCAGCAGTAATTTCGCCGACCTTGATATTGTGCTGCTGACGCAGATAATATTGAATATCGCTTGTGAAAACATCTCCTGCGGTACGTATGCTGTCTTGCATAACCAAACCGCCAAGCGAGATGACTGCGATTTCGGTGGTACCGCCTCCTATATCCACCACCATATTGCCATTGGGCTCAAGAATGTCTAAACCTATGCCGAGAGCGGCGGCCATAGGTTCATATATTAGATAAACATCGCGCCCGCCAGCATGCTCGGTGGAGTCGCGCACAGCCCTTATTTCAACCTCGGTGCTGCCTGATGGGATGCCTACCACGATTTTCAGATTCGGGGTGAAGATAGAGCGACGCTTGCTGTTCACCTGTTTTATGAATCCCCTTATCATCATTTCGGTGGCGTTGAAGTCGGCTATTACGCCATCCTTCAAGGGACGTACCGTCTTGATGCCGGGATTGCTGCGCTCATGCATCCGCTTTGCCTCTTTGCCTATTGCTATGCACTTGCCTGTATTATTGTCTATAGCTACGATGCTTGGTTCATCCAACAAAATGTCCTCATTTTGATAGATGACCGTGTTGGCTGTACCAAGGTCGACTGCGAGTTCTTGATTTAAAAAAGAAAATGCCATTTTACGAATGGAAGTATTAACAAGTATTAAACAGACAAATTTACATAAAAATGACTAATTTTGCCATACATTGACTGAAAGAAAAAAATATCTTATCGTGGTGGCCGGCGGAAGCGGCTCCAGAATGGGCTCTAAAATTCCGAAACAGTTCTTGGAATTGGACGGCATGCCCATACTTCAGCGCACCATAGAGCGTTTTGTGGAGGCCGAGCCGGATATTCATGTGGTAACGGTTTTGCCAAAGGCCCATCGAGCCCTTTGGGATGAGCTTTGCTTGAAGCATTGCCTTAACAGGCCTCAAATTTTGGCCGATGGCGGTATTACCCGCTTTCATTCCGTGCAAAACGCCCTCGAAAAAGTGCCGGACGGCGCCATTACGGCCATTCATGACGGAGTACGCCCGTTAGTATCAGTAGCTCTTATCCGCAAGATGTTCGCTCTTATGAGCGGCGGCGTCCGCGCCCTAATCCCCATAATGCCCATTACGGATACCCTTCATATATTGGATAAATCGGAAGACGGCCCCGCTGCGGCCTCCGCCTCTCCTGCCTCCGCAGTCGGCACAGCTTCCGCCGGCCCTTCCGCTTCCGCCATCTCTACGGCTTCCATCTCCAAACCAGCCACCGCCGATTTGTTGCAGCTCGCAACAGCGCCGGACGCCGAGGTCCCCGACAGATCCCGTCTTTTCGGCGCCCAAACCCCGCAAATGTTCCGCAGCGAAGACATCAAGGCCGCCTATCGCGACACCGGCTTCCGCATCAACTTCACCGATGACGCATCAGTCGCCAGGGCATATAAAATACCCCTCTCCTACATCGCAGGAGAGAGGTTTAATATTAAAATCACCACGCCGGAAGACCTTTCTTTAGCAGAACTGCTGCTTACTTTTTAAACCATATCCGCCTTGAAAGGCCACCCGGCATTGGCATTAGTGCCAGCTAATTATCTTGTACAGCCGGAGAAGAAACCCGATTTTGAAGATGATTTTTTCCCGGGTTGAATTCTTACGATTTTGCAGGTATGCGGGTCAAGAACCACATCGAACGACTTTGAATGGGCGCCCAAATTCTTGTGGGTCCAGAGGTCGCGGATGTTTTCCACATACGGGCTCTCTAATCCGAGCATATCCACAAAGTCGATTTTGAAAGGAAGTTTATACTCTTCTCTATTGAAAAGTCCGAGTATGATGTCTCCGTTTTTTGCTTCGCCGAACCAGCAGGAACTTAGGGGAGAAGTGATGTCCATGGAATACGGGTTCCCTACAAATCCTTCATTATTCAATGCGAGGAGTTCGGAATTCGTATATACTTCCAATATTTCCTTCGTGGCAGTATCGTATTCATCGGCAACGGTCAGCGATGAGCCGGCCATTACCATCAGCGAGAATTCAAATCTGCGCTCCTCAAGGTCCCTGAGGCTGGATAGTCTTATAAAATCGCCGTCAGCAATGAGCTGTCCGGGATTTGTTATATCCGAGAATGCTATAAAGCCATCGAACACGTTATCGTATTGCGGCCAATGACTTCTGCGTTTCCCACGATTTCGAGCGCTGACAAAATTCCAGCCGCCATCAAAGCAATCGTTGCTGACGCGGATCATATCGCCGTATTTTATTTCCGTCTCTCCGTGCTTATAGCAATTAGGCATCACTAAACTAAGGAAGAGCTCCTCTCCCGCTTCTTCGGAAATCCATTTAAGAGCGGTGTCGTATGCTTCTGTCCCGTAGTTTCTCTCATAGTTTTCTAAAAAGTCGATTCGCAGATAGCTTACACCGAGATTTATAAAATACCTTACATAGCCTTTTATCCATTGCTCGGCTCCTTCTTTGCGGACATCCACCCAGAAAAGTTGATCATTGAAGTTGTGATGTCCGACTATCTCCGTTGTTTTTATACCATCGGTGCCTGCTACTACGGTATTGGCGAAAAAAGCGGCGCGAGTCATCCACATTGGGTTGTAATACACACCAACATTCATCCCTTTATCTTTAATGTACTTATTCCAGTAGTCGAAACCATTTTTCCAATAGCTGCAATATTTGGTGATATAGCCATTTTCGTTGATGGTTTGCGCCGCTTCTATCCAGCCGTCATTGCTTATCATGTTATAGCCGTGGTCCCGGAGATTTTCGGCCATCCAATCTATGTTTTTCTGCCATCTGTCTTCCGGGATAGGCCTGTCATTATCGTAACACCATGCATAGGCAATCCAATATTTGGGACCGCTGCCATGCCTTGTGTATTTACTATCTCTGGCGAGCAGAGAGGCGCTCGCCGGAGATAGGAGTAGAATAAACAACAGAATCCTAATTCTCATTACTTGGACTCTACTTTTAGTTTAAGTTTCTTGGTATCAAGAGTCAGTTTGTATTCGCCTGCAGTTGTAATCTTGAATTTATTGTCAGGGCTTCCATCGGGGGTGAGAGTTACGTCATATGTATTTCCTACGCTAACCTCTTTGCCTGCTTCATCTGCAATATAAGTCGGGCCGTCCCATCTGAATTCTACGGGGAACTTCATTTCGCCTACGGCAAGCGGTCCTTCATAGGTGAAAATATCTCCGTTCTTAACCATAGGGGTGGGGGAATTAATGTCCCATCCAGCAGGAGTTGCATCTCCCACCATATAAACCATTCCTTCCTCCCATTGGATTTCCGGCTTGTCGGGAAGAGTGCTGAGTTTTTCTGCAGTTACTGTGTTTTTGCGGGGATTGACTGTAAGGCGGTATCTTCCGCTCTTACCTGCTTCCAAGCCGAAGAACCAGTCTTTGAGATTGCCGTCTCCATCAATTTTTACGCTGGTGCGCTGAAGGTTGTTTACGCCTTCTTTCAGGAATGCGTATGCCTTGTCGGGTTCAACTGCAGCGGGCACAAGATATTCGGTTTCGCTCCATTCTTTACCTTTAGTCAAGCAGAATTTAATGAGCTTGTTTTCGTTGCACTTGATTAAATCCACTTCAATTTCGAAGTTGTCCTTGGATTTCAAGGTCATGGGTTCGGGATCCATGGAATCCCATTTGTTAACGGCTCCTCCGAGAGCATAGAGTTCTGTGTACTCTTTTTCGAAGTCGATAATGTCATCTTTGGGCTTATCCTTTTTGCAGGAAACGAGAGCCGCAACTCCAATAAGGAGGGTTGATAATAAAATTTTTCTCATAATTTAATGTTTTTAAATATGGTTGTTTATGTTTTTTATTCAGGTCTTGGATAACCTTCGTTTTGATCGAGTTTCGGATTTGCATTCAATACATCCCTATGCAAGGGGAAAATAATGGTATGATTATCGGCATCAGGCGTTTTATCCCACCAGGTTCCGGTGCAGAATTTGCCGAAGCGAATTAAATCTATCCTCCTTCTGCTTTCCGACAGGAATTCCCTTCCCCATTCATCCAAAAGTTCTTTTTCATCTAAAACAACAGGGCCATCGGGTTGATAGAGATAGGCAGGGACTGATGCCACGGGATAGTTGCGCCTGCGGACATTGTTCAGCAAACTACCCGCATCCGCCACTTGTCCCGCTCTGAATTTGCATTCCGCGAGTGAATAATAAATTTCGGGAAGTCTGATTTCGGCCCAGTCGGCTTCGAGCTGCCCCTCATCCTCATCGGTGTAGAAAGGATATTTTATATATCCCCATCCGCTGTTATGGTCTCCATGCGACATGTCAGAGGTGAGGTCTGCCGGGATTTCATTCGGGGCTATGCCCTTGAAAAGTCCGACAGCATCCCTGAGGTACAGGTCATATCCCCCTTCCGGGCTTGTTACGCGCCTGACCGCTCCGCCTTCCAAATATTCCAAATAGCCGAAAAGCATCATGCCCTCACGCGTGCTGTTTCCGAGATTTTTATACATTTTCAGACGATAGTCATCAGGGTATTTCTTGAATTTCGCCACAGGTCGTCCAAGTTCCGTAGTGTAAGGCGTTCCGTCGGGAGCAAGACTCGGAGCAAGCCTGTATTTACAGTTGTGGTCGCCGTTGAGAGACATTGCCTTGACATCGCCGAAATAATAGCTTACTTGACGGGCGGGAACAGTCCACCAGAAGGTATCGCCTGCATATACATAATGGTTGTAGCCCTTGGAGGATGGGAAACCGAACAGAATCTCCGGAGAGTTTTCGTTGTCCCAGTCAAACACCTTGTCCCAAGTTGCTTCAAGCGAGTAAGAGCCGTAGTCTCCATCCAAAATTGATTGTGCATAAGTTGCGCATTCCGTGTATTTGGGCTTTCCGATATAAACCTCTGCATTGAGATATAATCTTACAAGCAAAGCTGCGGCAGATGCTTTTGTCCACTGCCCCTGATTGAGGCCGTTTCCGCCTGCTCCAACTTTTACGGGCAGATCCGCTACGCACTCAATCAATTCCGTTTCTATAAATTCGAACAGCGTTTCGGGACTTACGTTTTTCTCCGAATTTTTACTTACATCCGAACTAACCGCCAAGGGAACATTCCGGAATTCATCGAGCAGGCGCAGATAGAACCACGCCCTCAGGGTTTTGCATTGACTTACGAGAGCATCGAAATCTTCTTGTGTCAAGTCGAATTTTTGAGGGTCAAGTTTTGTCAAATCATCCATAAGGTAATTGCACTGCATTATCCCTTGGAAACATGCCTCCCATTCAGTTTTGAATAATTCCTCCTCGATGGTCCAGGTGTGGTAATGGAGACGGCTCCATTTTCCCCCGTCTTCCCACCAGTCATCCTTTTTCCAGGTTGCAATCAAGTCGGCAGGCAGTTCTTGAATCACCTGACGTGGTTGTACGCTCCAATATGCATGTTCGAAGGGACGGTACACGGCCCTTACTATATCCATTTGTGTATTGTAATAATTGTCCGAGCCTACCTGGTCATACAGGGTTTCCGAAAGGTCCGTGCAGGATACGGATACTAACAGAATAAAGGCGGACAGTAAGATTTTTTTAGCTTTCATGGTTTTGTATTGTTTAGAAGCTTATTTGTAAACCTGCGATGAACTGACGGCAGGTCGGGTAATAATTCCTTGAGCCGGTGGCTCCCGGAGTAAGACCGTTTATGCTGTATGTAGAGGGATCAACGCCAGTGAAGGCGGTAAGAGTCAGCAGGTTTTTGCCGCTCAGGCTGAACTTTATGCTGTCTATGTATTTGCTGTTAAGATTGAGAGTGTATCCGAATGATACAAGATCGAGTTTGAGATAATCTCCTCTTTCTATAAAATAGTCACACACTAAAGGATTTTCAGTAATGTTGACATTCTTTGTAAAAGCTTTTTTCAGCACATTGCTGGTCATTCCGGGAATGCCGTAATAAAATTCGTGAACATTGAATATGTGGAAGCCGAAAGCTCCTCTAAAATAGAGATTCAGACTCAGGTTTTTGTATCTGAGATAATTCGACCAGCTCGCCGTATATTTAGGCAATCCGTTTCCGACTATATACATATCTTCATCGACGCCATCCATTCCGGCCTTGTATTCTCCATCCTTATCATAGATTATCCATTCTCCGGAAGAGTTGAATCCGGCATGCTTCCACATATAGAAGTTTCCTATGCGCTCTCCCTCCTTGATTCTTTGCAGATAATGGAAGGGGAAGGGGTCTTCCGTGGGGGCGACATAATAGTATTTCTGACCCTCATATTCCTGATTGGAGAAGGAAACGAAGCGGTTGTCCATTGTAGAGCCGATGAGGGATGTGTTGTAAGAAAAGTCTTTCATTTCCACCACCGTACCCTTGAGCTCAATCTCTACTCCGCTGTTTTTCATGGTCCCTACATTTACGAAAGTTGTAGAGAAAAGATATGGCGGAACGGAGACATTATAATCTCCAAGAAGGTCTTTCTGCGTACGGTTGAAGTAATTGATGGAGCCGCTGAAACGATTTCCGAACATGGCGAAGTCGATACCTATATTCCAGTTGATGCCTTTTTCCCAACTCAAGTCGGGATTGACATTCTTTGATGCTCCCCATACGGTAAAGAACTTTCCCTTATAATAATATTGTCCGAATCCGGTCATGGTATTCATCGACATATAACTGCCGAAGTCCTGATTGCCGGTGATTCCAAAGTCAGCTCTGAGCTTGAGATCATTGAGCCAGCCGGAAGCGCCTTTAAGGAAATCTTCCTGGGAAAGTCTCCAGCCGGCGGAAACAGCGGGGAAATATCCCCATTTATTGTTGATGCCGAATTTGGAGGAACCTTCATATCTGAGGGATGCGGTGAGAAGATATTTACCCATATAATCATAATTGATGCGGCCGAAGAAGGCAATCAGCTTGGAATCGTTTTTATATGAGTTTGTTCCGTCATGCCCCTCTTCGAGCCCCCACTCTCCCTGTCCTATGGCATTGTAAGTCGTTCCGTCATTCGGGAACATTTTATTGGCGGCGGAAAAACCGCTGTTTGTTATTTTCTGCCAGGAATAGCCGACCATCGCTTTAAGATTATGGTCTCCGAACGATTTTATGTAATTCCCCAACCACTCTACGGCATTCTTTTCAACCTGATTGTACGACCTGCTTGCCTCAGACCTGTTGGTTTTATTATTTGTAGACGGAGTAAAGTAAGCTCCAACGCCTCCAATGTATTGGTCGGAATAAGTAACTTGTGTGGACAGGCCGGGGAGTATGTTTAGTTTTACCGTTGCATCCCAGTCCAAGAGTTTATACTCGTGGTCATCGAGCTCCGTGTTTATTATCTCCACGGGGTTTTTATCGGCCCGCTGGCCGAGGAAACTGAAATACCTCGTGGGATTGGCGGGGTCGTATATGGGTGAGGTTGGATTTGCCTCAATCGCATAATGAAAAACATGCCAATCGGCGAGTTTGCTCTTAACTAATCTCGGGGCAAGATTCAATGAAAAAGTAAACAGACCGTTCTTTGTATTGTGATTAACGTTTGCGCGTGCGCCGTATTCATTCCTTTCCGAACGCCTGTCCATACCGGTGGATTCTTTATAGTCTGCACTGACCCTGAAATTGTTCTCGGAGTTGCCTCCGGACAGGGTGACGGTATGCAGATGTGAAAAGCCGACACGGCTTACTTCTTTAAGCCAATCTATATTGCCGCCGAAATCTTCCGCGCTTCCGACGGCAACCTTATATTTTCTGAACTCCTCAGCGCTTAACATGTCAAGTTCCTTTACCATGACATTAGCCGAGGTGATTACATCATATGTGGTATGGAAAGAACCATCTTTAGAGCCCTTTTTCGTGTTTATAAGGATAACGCCGTTGCTGCCGCGGGTTCCGTAAATTGCCGATGCCGCACCGTCTTTCAGAATGTCTATGGATTCTATGTCATTCGGATTGACGTTGGAAAGATTGCCGCCCGCAACCCCGTCTATAACTATCAGCGGCTCGATTCCGGCATAGCGCGATGAAATTCCCCTAATCTGGATGCTGGCCTGATTGTTCGGGTCTGCCATTCCGGTGTTTTCGATAGATACGCCTGCCACTTTTCCTTGAATCATCATGGCAGGGTCGCTGCCGGCAGTTGTCAAGAATTCCTTGCTTGAAATGTGGGCGATTGCCGAGGTGAGCTCTTTTTTGTCAAGAGTACCATAGCCGATTACCACCACTTCATCCAGCTCCGAGCGGTCTTCCATCATGCCGAAATTGATGAATGCATCGGAAGAGCCTGTTTGTTTTTCCTGCGTTTTGAAGCCAATGCATGATGCTTCAATAACCGAAAATGCAGGTACTTTTATCGAGAAAGTTCCGTCATTTCCGGCTGTTGTCCCGATTGTAGTTCCTTTTGCCACCAGGAAAGTTCCCGGCAAAGGAGCCCCTGTTGCCGCTTCTATAACTTTTCCGGTGATTGTGATTTGCTGGGCTGCGGCTGTTAGTGAAAGCAAAGCCAAAAACAGCACAGCGCCTATCGCTTTGAATGATGAACTCATGGTTTTATTTTTGCTTAGTGTTTTAACAAAATTAACCAGCAGTCCTGTCCATTCAAATAGCATACAAATAAAATCCAATGTTTTATTAAAGGTAAAACATTGGAAATCAATAATGAAGCCTAAATGTACAGGCTATAAAATATAAACCATATATAATTATATGGTCCTTATTTTCGCAACATTTTTCTCAAAATTCTCGGGGTCGATGGCTTTCAGGCGCATGCGTGACCTATAAGAATAGACTGTGGCTTTCGAGTATTTCAGAATGGATGCTATCCTGTCCGAATCTGTTATCCCCAACTTAATGAGGGCAAGTATTCTCAATTCTGTCGAAAGACTTCTTCCCTTATATGTGAATCGCGAATCGGCTTTCAAGAGTTTGTTTACGCTATCTATGAATGTTGGTACAATCTGAAGAAAAATGCTGTCGAATGTATTGAAAAAGTCGGTCCTTTGTTCCTCGACAAAAGTAAACGACCTGAGCTCCTTAAACACTCCGGCCTTGTCTCCCGCAAGAGCTTTTTTATTAAGCGCCTTCCGGTATGAGTCAAGCTGGTCTATTCTTGTTATGCATTCCAAGAGGAGATTGGAGATGAACACGTTTTTTATCGGGCTGGCCTCAGACAATTTCCTGTTTGCCTCATCCAAAGCCCTCTCCTGCCTTTTATTCTTGCGCAAGAATATAAAGGTAACCACAAGAAGAATGAAAATTGCGGCAATAAGGCAGCTTAACAATAAGACATGCGAATGCAGCCTTTGCTGATAGGCGGATTCCAACACGGGATATATCTGCGAGACCTGTATTTCCCTCAGTCTCGCATTGCAGAAGCGCGCATCCGCAAGGCATTGCATAATGTATTTGTGCGCCCTGTGGATGTCGCCTTCCTCGTAAAGTATTTCGGCAAGGCGCCTGAGCGACAGATATTCTTTTACTGCACATTGAATGTCGGAGATAGAAGAGGCAATCAAATACCGTTTTTCTTCTTCCCTCATTCCTATTCTTTTATAATAGCGCGAGATTACATAAGCGGTGGGGCCGATAGACCTGTCCGTTGGCAGCATTTTGTTGTATGTATCCAGCAGAAGGTTCAGGGCCTGTTCTGTTTTTCCTTCTGCAAAGAGCAAAGCCGAGCTTATATAATAGTTTCCGGGGCTTACTATGCTTATGGAATCCTTGTATGCAAATTCCTTTTGCTGATAGGCCTGTTTTTGGCGGGGATTCAAGGCGTAATCGGAAAGCGCCTCATAAAGAGCATTGAATTTATAATAATAAGATTCGAGCAGATTATCCGGCACCGATGCTCGGGGAATATCCTCAAGCAACTCCTTGGCATCTACATACATACCCTCCTGAATATACTCTTCTATTACATTGAGACGGGCCAAAAGTTTTTTATATGGGTCGTCCATGCCTTCGGCAAGCTGCTGCATGGCAAAGGAATAGGCCAATGCAGAATCCACTTGATAGAAAGAGTATTCGTTGAAGAGGTCGGCGTAGCCCCAAAAAAGAGAGTCAGTGTCGGCAGTCTTCTCCAAGGCCTTCTTCTTTGAGGCTATCCTATTCTCCCGAACAGCCTGATACTCGGATGAAGACTCTATGGCTCTATCCAAATCCTGTATTGTAGGGCGGTATTTTTTGTGATCCGGCCCTGATGCATAAAGGTTTAGAGCCGCCAAGAAGAGTATGCCCGTCAAGAATCTCTTCATCACTCTTGGTTTACTCTTTAACCCACACCTGTCTCTGGAAGGCTTCTTCCAGCGAAAGCATGGTTTCGGTGGACTGGATGTTGGGGATGTTCTGAATGCTGTTTACAAGCACCTCCATCAAATGGTTATTGTCTTTGCAATAAATTTTAATCAGCAGCGAATACTTTCCTGTAATAAAGTGGCATTCCACCACCTCGGGAATCTGCTTTAGGGCGAGAATAACCTCTTGCAGTTTTGTGGACTCGGTCACCACTATGTTGATGAATGCACATACGGTCAGCCCGAGAGCAGACGGTTTCACAAGCAGTCGTGAGCCGGTGATTACACCGTTTTTCTGAAGCTTGTGAACCCTTTGGTGTATGGCGGCACCTGAAACTCCGCATGCTCTTGCTATTTCCAAATAAGGCATGCGTGCATCTTTTACAAGGAAGTGAAGTATCTTCCTGTCAATGTCATCTATCTGATATTTCATGACTTTTTAGTATAACGTTTATTGAACTTATTCTTTTTTGAAGTCGGCTTGGATTCCTTTATTATCTTTTTACATGCTTCCTCGCCAAGGGAGGCGGCATCTGTGCCTTTCGGTATGCGGTAATTGTTTCCCGCATGTTTAATGTAAGGCCCGTAACGCCCGTTTATTACTTGTATATCGGAATCTTTATATTCAAGCAAGACAGCTCCAGCAGCGGGTTTTGAATTCTGCTCCTCGATGAGTGCGCCGCATTCCTCAATGGTGATTTTCAATGGGTCCTTGCTTTTAGGGAGCGAGTAATTCTTGTCGTTCCATTTGAGGTAAGGGCCGAATCTCCCCCTTGTCGCCACCACATCAAAGCCATTCCATTTCCCAACTGTGCGCGGAAGTTCAAAAAGCTTGAGGGCTTCTGCAAGGGTGATGGTTTCGATGAGCTGGCCTGCCAGAAGGCTGGCATATTGCTTGTCATCTCCGCTGCCCTTTTGTACGAATGCTCCATACTTGCCATAGCGGGCCACAATGGGTTCTCCTGTAGCCGGGTCGTTTCCCAACTCCCTTTCCACATGGTTAAACTTTCCGTCGTTGAGGTCTTCCTCCACTTCTTTATGAAATGGTCCGTAGAAAGCGGCTATAACCTTGTTCCACTCCTTGTCGCCTTCTGCTATCTGGTCGAAATCCTTTTCTACATCCGCCGTAAAATTATAATCTAAAATGCGAGGGAAATTCTCCACAAGATAATCGGTCACTTGCATACCCACCTCTTGCGGAAGAAGTTTACCGCGTTCTTCACCTATCACCACCGTTTTTTCCGACTCTGTTATTTTGCCCCCTTTCAGACTAAGATTGGTCACTTGCACCTTCTTGCCCTCTTTATTCCCGCGTACTAAGTAGCCCCTGCCGGTAGTGAGGGTAGAGATTGTAGGTGCATAAGTGCTCGGACGGCCGATTCCGAGTTCTTCCAATTTTTTAACCAATGTGGCTTCGGAATAGCGGAAAGGCGGCCTGGTGAATTTGCATTCAGCCTTGATTTCATTGCAAAGCGGCTGTTCGCCCGCTTTTATTTCGGGGAGGATGGTGGAATCTTCTTCCTCTGCAGCATCGTCCGTACCCTCTGAATAAAGTTTGAGGAAGCCGTCAAAGAGCACCCTTGTGCCGTTGATTATGAATTTTTCGGGGCGATTGTCTATATCTATTACAACCTCGGTGTTTTCGACTTTCGCCTCGGCCATCTGCGATGCCACCGTTCTTTTCCAAATCAGGTTGTAGAGTTTTTGCTCTTGTGCGCTGCCCTCGATTTGAGTATTTTCTATAAAGGTCGGGCGGATGGCTTCGTGGGCCTCCTGCGCACCTTTGCTATGTGTTTTATATTGGCGGGGATGAGAATATTCAGGACCGAATTCTTCGGTGATGTATTTTTTGGAGGTATTGAGCGCAAGACTCGAAAGATTGGTGGAGTCGGTACGCATATAGGTGATAAGACCTTTTTCGTAAAGCGCCTGAGCCACCCTCATTGTAACGCTTACGGGTAGATGCAGCTTTCGCGAGGCTTCCTGCTGGAGGGTGGATGTGGTGAACGGGGCGGCGGGCCAGCGCTGAGCTTCTTTCTTTTCCACCTTTTCTACCTTATATACCGACGCCTTATTGTCTTCGAGGAACTTGCGTGCCTCATCCTCATCTTCAAAATTCTTATTCAGCTTGCCCTTGATGCTGTTTTTGCCTCCTATCCGGAAATCTCCCTCGCATCTATAATATTTTTCAGGCACAAATGCTATAATCTCCCTTTCCCTATCCACCACAAGCCTGAGCGCAACGCTTTGCACCCGCCCTGCCGACAGACCGCGGTTGATTTTTCTCCAAAGGACGGGGGAGAGCTCGAAGCCTACCAGGCGGTCCAATACGCGGCGTGCCTGCTGGGCGTTTACAAGGTTCATGTCTATGTCACGCGGATTCTTGATGGCGCCAAGAATAGCGTCTTTGGTGATTTCGTGGAAGACTATTCTGCGTATTTTTTCCTTTGGAATTTCAAGTATATCCGCAAGATGCCACGAGATGGCTTCTCCTTCGCGGTCCTCATCGGATGCGAGCAAAACCAACTCGGCTTTATCTGCAAGTTTTTTCAACTCCGCCACCACCCTCTTCTTTTCATCAGGAATTACATATTCCGGCTTGAATCCATTCTCTACATCTATACTAAGCTGCTTTTCATGAAGGTCGCGGATATGTCCGTAACAAGATTTCACGGTGTATTCTTCTCCAAGAAAACGCTGTATGGTTTTTGCCTTTGCAGGCGACTCTACTATTACAAGCTTGCTGCTCTTATCTTTCATACCTCTTATTATATATAATTTTATCCTGTTTGCAAAAGTAGTGAAAAAAATGTTACTTTTGTAGATACTTAAGCTTAGACATGACAAATAAAACTCGTAAAAACATAATAAAGTGGTTTTGGATAATCCTCGCCACCCCCTTTGCGCTCCTTTTTATAATGCTGCTCTTAGTATGGATGTTCGCCAAAATCCCTTCTTTCGAAGAACTTGAGCGTCCCGAAAGCAAACTCGCAACGCAGATACTTTCCGATGACGGACAATTGCTCACCACTTTCCATATCGAAAACCGTACTTTCGTAAGCTATGAGGAGCTGTCCCCTTATCTCGTGCATGCCGCTGTAGCCACTGAGGACGCCCGTTTTTACAGGCATTCCGGCATCGACACAAAAGGCCTTGCACGCGTCTTCTTCAAGACTCTGCTGATGAGGGATTCCTCTCAGGGCGGCGGTTCCACCATAACCCAGCAATTGGCAAAAAGCCTTTATCCCAGAAGAGAAATCAAGAGCAAGTTTCCGGGTTGGAAACAGACCGTAATGGTTTGGACCAAGTTAAAAGAGTGGATAACAGCTGTGAAGTTGGAGAGAAACTATACCAAGGATGAGATTGTGAACATGTATCTCAATTCTGTTTTCTTCGGCAGCAGCGCCTACGGCATCCGTGCGGCAAGTGAGACCTTCTTTGCCAAACTTCCCTCCGAAGTTACGGTGGAAGAGGCGGCCACTCTAATCGGAATGGTGAACAAGCCCACCCGCTACAATCCCGCCCTCAATCCCGACAAAGCCCTGAACCGCAGGAACTTTGTGCTGAGGCGCATGACTCAGAATTCTTATAAAAACAAGGGCTTTCATCTCCCCAAAAAGCAGCTGGATTCTCTTCAGGCCCTTCCCATCACCCTGCAGTATCAGGTACAGGACCATCATGCCGGCCTCGCCCCCTATTTTAGGGACCGCCTTCGCCGTGACATGAGCGCCAGGAAGCCGGTGCGCAGCAATTACCAATATATAGAGGACTATCTCTATGACCAACAGCGTTGGGAGCAGGACCAGATTTACGGCTGGCTCATCAAAAACAAAAAGGCCAACGGAGAGCAATACGACCTCGACAAGGATGGTCTGAAAATTTATACTACGATAAATTATAAAATGCAGAAATATGCCGAAGAGGCGGTGGATGAATGGCTCGGAGGCAATCTGCAAAAGACCTTCAACCGCGAGCTCCGTTGGAAGAAATATCCGCCTTTCGCTGATGACACCGAGCCGAATGTGCGCGAGCGCCTTATGAGCAATGCCCGCAGGTGGAGCGACCGCTATCGCCTGCAAAAATCAGCCGGAGTGCCCGAGGCGGAGATTTTGGCTCAATTTCGCAAACCCGCCAAGATGAGGGTGTTCGCCTACAACAGCAAGGGATATGCCGATACCACCATGACTCCGGATGACAGCATTCGCTATTACAAGGGTATGCTCCGCTGCGGTTTTGTGGCGATGGAGCCGGTAACCGGCCATGTCAAGGCCTATGTCGGCGGACCCAATTACCGCTGGTTCAAATACGACAATGTTTCGCAGGGCAAACGCCAGGTGGGCTCTACCATAAAGCCCTTCCTCTATACTCTCGCAATGCAGGAGGGTATGAGCCCCTGCGACAAGACTGTTTGCGTGCCTCAGAGTTTTCTCGCCACCGACGGCACCGAATGGACACCCCGCTCCACCGACAAAGATGAATGGATAGGCAAGACGGTTACCCTCAAATGGGGTCTTACGCACTCTTCCAATAATATATCCGCGTATCTTATGAAGCAGTTCGGCCCTCATGCCATGGCCGAAATGATGCGTAAAATGGGCATTCACAGCCATATAGATGAGGTTTACTCCCTTTGCTTAGGACCTACCGATTTAAGCCCCTACGAAATGGTTGCGGCTTTCAACACCTTCCCCTCCAAGGGAGTTTATATAACTCCGATGTATGTTACCCGCATAGAAGATAAGGATGGAAATGTGCTCACCGAATTCACCAATACCAAACGCGAGGCCATAGGGGAGCGCACGGCTTATCTTATGGTCAACCTCATGTCGGGAGTGATAAATCATGGCACAGGCTATCGTCTTCGCGGCACTTACGGCCTCACCGGTGAGATTGCGGGTAAAACCGGCACCACCAACGACAACTCTGATGGCTGGTTCATAGGCTATACCCCCACCATTACCGCCGGAATTTGGGTGGGAGGCGAGGACAGGCAGATTCATTTCAACAGCCTTGCGCTCGGAAGCGGCGCGAATATGGCCCTGCCGATTTGGGGGATTTGGATGAAGAAATGCCTGGCAGACGGCTCTGTGGGTATCAGTGCGGAAGACCGTTTTGTGGCGCCGGCGGGCATGACGCTCGACCTCAGTTGCACCGGTGATGAGCACGATGATGCCACCGAAACCATAGCAAGTCAAGAAGAATATTATTTCGAATAGATATGTATAAAACCATTGCAGTAATGTATGGAAGCGACTCCTCCGAGTGGGAGATCGCATGCCGCAGTGGCGAATTCACCGCCTCCCGTATAGACGGTTCCAAGTATGATGTGTACGAGATTTTCGCCCGTTTCGGAAAATGGCAGGTCGTGGCTTTTAAAA
>Ga0255347_1000517_pt1 | contig 70165 bp, 85 predicted proteins | sample wastewater_treat_2_FD_192479 | JGI IMG/M metagenome (GOLD analysis project Ga0255347, IMG submission 192479) | Wastewater microbial communities from Lulu Island WWTP, Vancouver, Canada - plant24 | ecosystem: Engineered > WWTP > Wastewater > Unclassified | place: Canada: Vancouver, British...
TGCTGCAATCAAAGAGTTTTTGGACAATCACAATCAAACCCCGAAAGTGTTTGTTTGGAAAGCATCGGTGGAGAAAATATTGGCCAAGATTGCCAAATGTAAAGAAGCGTTAGACGCACTGCACTAGGTTCTGTCGTACTTTCTTCAAGGAACGGTCAATGAAAAGACCAGAATTACTGATACCTGCTGGAAATCTGGAAAAACTGCGGACAGCTCTGCTCTATGGCGCGGATGCTGTCTATGTCGGTGTGAAGGGGTTGAGCCTGAGGGCAAGTTCCTCTGAAATGTCCATGAACGATCTGGTTTCTGGCGTGAAAGAGGCGCACGCCAGGGGTGTCAGGGTTTATGCGGCAGCCAATGCCTTTACCCGCAATGCCGATCTGGCGCTGGCAGAGAAATTGATCCCTGAGCTGGAGGCAACCAGCATTGATGCACTCATTATCAGTGAACCGGGAATACTCAAGCTGGTTCAAAATCTGGCACCGCGTTTACCCCTTCATTTAAGCACACAGGCCAATACCACCAATGCAGAAGCCGTGCGCTTCTGGCAGGACCAGGGCATCAAGAGAATTGTTCTGGCCAGAGAGCTGAACCTGAATGAGGTCGGAGAAATCGCTGCGGCTGTTCCGGAAATGGAGCTGGAAATTTTCATCCACGGCGCCATGTGCATATCGTACTCCGGCCGATGCTATCTTTCCTCTTTTCGCAACCGTCGCAGTGCCAACGAAGGAGATTGCTCCCAACCCTGCCGCTGGGAATATTTACTTTGTGAATCAACCAGGCCAGATGATCCGTTCATTCTCGAGGAAGATGACCGCTACAGTTATCTGCTCAGTTCCAAAGATTTATGTCTCATTGAATATCTGCCCGACGTGCTGGCTTCCGGCGCCACAAGCTTAAAAATCGAGGGGCGGATGAAATCATCCTATTATGTCGCCGTGGTGACACGTACATACCGTCAGGCCCTGGACGCCCTCGCGCACGAAAAAGATCAGTATCGATCTAGGCCGGAATGGATGAATGAGCTGACAAAGATTTCCAACCGCGGTTACACCACAGGGTTTGCTTTTGCCGAAGAAAAAATAAACGAGACGAATCCGGACATCAAATACGTTCAGACACATGAACCTGTCGGCATCGTATTGCAGTATGATGCAGTGAAGAAATTGATGCTTGTCGGAATCCGCAATCACCTGACAGCCGGTGACGAAGTGGAGTTATTACTCCCCGATGAAATCATCAAGATAGATACGCACGAGATGATTGACGAAAAGGGAAATGTCATCCGGGAAGCCAACAATGATAACCGGGTTTATCTGCCCGTGGAAAAAGAAGCACCTGCCGGAGCCATCCTGAGACAGAAAACCAGGTAGCCGCTACTGCTTCTTTGGAGGGGCAATCTTCACAATTCTTTCACCTTCTATCATCGATATCGCGTTTTGCGGACAAAAATGAGCGCACACCCCGCAACCAATGCACATTTCTTCTTTCCTGCCCGCTTTCTGATTATCCTTCAAATACACCGCATAAGTGTGACACTCTTCCACGCACTTGCCGCAACCGATACATAAAGCCTCATTCACGGAAGCCAAATAATAGGTCACGTTGTTGATGGGAGCAATCATCATGTCGGTTCCGTTGGCGCAACAGCAGCGGCAGCAGTTGCAGATGCTTGTTTCATCCTTGCTCGTGTCAAAATTCGGATGGTAGGCCTTGTGCACCAGCCCGTCTTCTTCGACCTTTTTCATCACTTTCAGCGCTTCTTCCTTGGTAATCATTCTGGCAAAGCCCTGTTCAACGGTAAATCTCGCCGACTTGCCGAATGTAAAGCAGGTTTCCCGCAGATCGGTCTGCTTGCACGGCGTTCCCGATATATCTTTGTAATGGCGACAGAAACAATGCCCTAATGCAATTTCATCAAATTTTTGAATAAGCTCCTCAACCCTTTGGGTCGGGAGAATTCTGTTCTGCGCTCCGTCAATACTTTCATTGACAATGATTTTCACGGGCTCTTTTTTTGCCTTGTTTTCCAGAACCGGCACCGTCCTGTCAATAGGCGGCATACCCATAAGCACCGGCATAATCACATCATAGTTGTCCTGAACAAGACTCTTTAAATCCACGAATAACTGATTAAACAGCGTGCTGATTTCCTTATCCTTTGCAGTCTTTTCCAGCTTGCCCATAAACTTATACTCAAAGGTTCCCACATTCAGCAATGGCAGTAATCTGTAAACCATAATCCCTTTGCTGTTGGGCTGATTAAAAATGACTCCCCTTTTTGCGAGGTCTTTGACTTTTTGACTGATTTCATCTTCGTTCAAACCACTGGATTGCATCAGCTGCTCCATGGTCTGGGATTTCTTTTCCGCAAACGCGGCGATAAAATCCACTTCATCCTCCATGATGAAATATTTCAGAAGTTTAATCAGAGTGTCGTTGACAGGAATCGGCGTTCCTCCCGCTGTGCTGATGATTTCTCCAGCTCGTTTATATTTTTCGTCCCTATTCATTTCTCTATCCTATCCTTTCTTTTTAGAAACTCCTGTCAAACCATGATAGGAATTTATATTAAATTTTTGATTGTGGCAACTTCTTTCTGCAACCAGCCAACCCATTGACTGATCCCCGCACCCGTTTTGCAGGAAACTTCGATGATCTCGATGCGCGGGTTCAGCGCCAGTACTCTTTTGCGCATAGCTTCCATATCAAAGTCGCTCAAGGGTAAATAATCAATTTTATTGACCAGCAGCACATCACAAATGGAAAACATGAGCGGATATTTCAGCGGTTTATCGTCTCCTTCGGGCACACTCAAAATCATCACATTCTTATGGGCGCCGGTATCAAATTCCGCCGGGCAAACCAGGTTGCCCACATTCTCAATAATGATCAAATCCAAGTCGCTCACCTTCAGCGCCTCAATCCCTTGAGTGACCATGGTGGCATCCAGATGACAAAACCCCCCTGTCCGGAGCTGCACAGCAGGAATTCCTCTGGCCGCGACTTTTTCTGCATCCACGCTAGAATCAATATCGGCTTCGATCACTCCAAGACGCAAACGGCCTTTGAGACCGGCAATCGTTTGCAGAATCAGGCTGGTTTTACCCGAGCCCGGTGAAGACATCAGATTGACCAGCATGGTTTTTGTCTTCTGCAGGTTTTCCCGGACCCCCGCGGCCACCTTAATATTATCCGCCAGAATTTCTTCCTTGACTTCAATCAATCTTACTTCTGCCACTACTGGACCTCCATATCTTTAATATAATATTCCCGCCCGGAAACCAGTGAGCCGCCCTCTTTTTTGCAATACGGGCAAACCAGTTTTCCCAATCCCGCCATCTCAACCTCATAGGATTGCGAACAGGAATTACACTGCATCTTAATCGGAATCCGTTCTATTTTAAGCTTGGCCCCCTGCGCCAAAGTGCCCCTGCTCAAGTGATCAAAATAACGCTGAATCCACTCATCTTCCAGGTCGCTGAGTTTGCCGATCTGCAAATTAATGCTGACAACCCGCTGAACATTGTTTCTTTGAGCGTGTTTCAAAACAACTTTCAAAATTTCTTCAGTAATGGGTAATTCGTGCATAAGCCCTTATCCCGGTCAGGTGAAATAATTTTTCACCATCAGACAACATATCAACTGTTCTCATATCATCTTTTATGAAGAAATGATATGATCTCTTACCGAAAGAGAGATAAACAATGCTCAAGCGAGCCTTTTCCCCGAAAGGACTGCGTGGATGAAAATTCTTCTTGTTCGACCTCCTAGTTTTAAAATGCCGATCATTATCCCCAATCTCGGCCTGGGATATCTTGCCGCTTCGTTGAGAAAGAATCATCATCAAGTGTCCATCCTGGATTGTGCTCAAAAAAAATTCGACCACGACCAGTACCGTCATTACCTTGCCGAGGAAAAACCGGATATCGTCGGCGTTCAAATGTATACCTGCGATTTCAGCTCTTCCAAAAGATGTGTTGATATTGCGAAAGCGTTCAACCGTAAGATGATTACCATCATTGGAGGACCCCACCCTTCGGGAGCTCCGGCATTAACCATGCACATGCTCAAAAACGCGGACTTCGCCTTTGCCGGTGAAGCGGAGCCGGGGTTGCCGAAATTAATTCAACATATTGAATTTCCGGATATGGAGAAAATTGATTTCATTGAAGGGTTAATATACCGGCACCGGGGACAAATCGTACAAAACAAAAGGGGTCATATTCATAACCTGGATGATATTCCCTTTCCCAGCTGGGATTTAATCAATCCCAGAGCATATCCGGATGCGCCCCATGGCACATTTTCCAAACGTTTACCGATCGCTCCCATCATTACCAGCAGAGGATGCCCCTATCAATGCACATACTGCGGAGTATCTGTCAATGCCGGCCGGATCTTCCGCATGAGAAGCGTTCATAATATTGTCGAGGAAATAAAATATCTACAGCATTCGTTCGGTGTCAGAGAATTCCATATCGAAGATGACAACTTCACGCTCGTCAGGCCCCGGGTCATGGAGTTTTGTAAAAAAATTCAGGAAGAAAAGATATCCATGGACTGGGCCTGTACCAACGGAATCCGGCTGGATAGGCTGGACAAGGAACTGTTGTTGAACATGGAAAAAGCCGGCTGTTATTCATTTTCTGTAGGCATTGAATCGGGATCACCGAAAATCCTTGCTGACATGAAAAGAGATCAAACGCTGGAAACGATGATAGAAAAGATGGAACTGATTCACGCATCTACAAAGATCAGAACCACTGGATTTTTTATGATGGGATATCCTGCGGAGACCAGAGAAGATATCGAAAAGACCATTGCATTGTCCCTGCGATTGCCTTTAAACAGGGCACAATTCAGCAATTTTCTTCCGCTTCCCGGAACAGAAATATATGAAAGACTTATCGAAGACAAGAAGTTGAATCCCGAGTCTATCCCGTGGGACCATTATCAAAACAACAGAATCGTATTTTCACCCGAGGGGATTTCAGCAAAAGAGCTTCGCCGCCTCATGAAAAAAGCATTTGTCAGATTTTATTTTCGCTTGCCGATCCTGGCAGGGCTCTCCAAAGAAATACATTCATTGAATCAGTTCCGTACCATCATCCGGCGTTTTTTCGATATTTTCAGATGAATTGGCACCATTTCTTCGTGATGACGAGTCCTTCCATAATTTTATGCTTAAGACGGCTTGTCATATTGAATATCTTATCATCAATCCCGGTCATTGAGATCCTTCATTTTTGAAATTTGTGTCTCAGCGTGAAATATGATAACATTTCAAAATTCACGAGGAAAGGGAATTCTGAAAATGTTTGAAGTGACTATTATTAAATCGTTTTCCGCGGCACATCTGCTTGCGGAAATCGGAGGGAAGTGTGAAACATTGCACGGCCATAATTTTAAGGTGGAAATCACTGTCGGTGCTGATCAGTTAAACTCGAACGGACTATTAATTGACTTCCGGATTTTAAAAAAATATCTTGGCGAGGTTCTTGAAGCCATTGATCACAAACATCTTAACGCGTTAAGTTTCTTCACAGACGTGAATCCTTCGGCCGAAAATATTGCTCAATATATCTATGAGCAAATGGATGCAAAAGTAAAAACGGCGGGTGTCCGAATGGTTCGTGTCAAAATCTGGGAATCAGAGAACGCATCGGTCACTTATCTGCCCTGATATAAAAAATCCACAAAAAAACAACCGCCAGAGATTTAAAATGATCGACATTCAAAGCCAAAAAGATTATCGAAAGATTGACATCAAAAAAGTCGGCGTCAAAAATATTAAATACCCCATCATCGTGCTGGACCGTGCCCGGGGCACTCAGCTGGTCAACGCCACCATTAATATGTACGTCAATCTCCCTCATCATTTCAGGGGCACCCATATGAGCCGTTTCATCGAGGCGCTCAACGAATTCAAGGGGCAGATCAGCATCAAAACATTCCAGGCCATTTTAGAAAAAATGCGTCAAAAACTGCACGCTCATTCCGCTCATATGGAAATCCAGTTTGCTTATTTTCTGGAAAAAACCGCTCCGGTTTCCAAAGCCAAAAGTCTGATGGAATACGGTTGTATTTTGATTGGCGAAAGCAGCGCGGAAAAGTCCGACTTTCTGGTCGGTGTTACCGTTCCGGTCACGACAGTCTGCCCCTGTTCACGGGAAATCAGTAACTTCGGTGCTCATAACCAGCGCAGCATGGTCACTGCAAAAGTTCGGTATAAAAAATTTTTCTGGATTGAAGATCTGATAAAAATTGTGGAAGAGTCCGCCAGCGGTGAGGTATACTCTCTCCTGAAACGGGTGGACGAAAAATACGTCACAGAAAAAGCTTATGAAAATCCGAAATTTGTGGAAGATGTCGTGCGCAGCATAGCCGTTGAGCTCAATAAAGATGATAATTTCACGTGGTATTGCGTGGAAGCTGAAAACTTTGAAAGCATTCATAATCATAGCGCCTACGCGCTGGTAGAAAAAGGATCATCCCATGCCCGCAAAAAAAATGGATAACTTTTTTAACCTGTACAGTCACGGTTTTATCCGTACAGCTGTCTGTACCCCTGAATTGAAGGTTGCCGAGACTGTTTTTAATGCGCAAAAAACCATTGAACTGGCAAAGCAGGCCGCCAATGACAAAGCCATCCTGGCTCTTTTCCCGGAACTGGGCTTATCTGCGTACTCCAATGAAGATTTGTTTCATCAGGATACTCTCTTGCACGGTGTTGAAAAAGCCATCGCGGAAATCAAAAGAGCGTCTGAAAAAATCAATCTGGTGATCGTAACCGGAGCGCCATTGCAAGTTGACTGCCGTCTGTTTAACTGCGCCGTCGTTTTTTATCGTGGTAAAATTCTCGGCGTGGCGGTTAAATCCTATCTCCCCAATTATCGTGAATTTTACGAGGCACGGCAATTTACGCCGGCTTCGGCAGCCTTTTCTTCCCATCTCGCGTTAGCGGGGCAAAGCAACATTCCCTTTGGCGCGGATATTATTTTTAAGATTTCCAACATTAAAAACTTCAATTTCTATCTCGAATTTGGTGAAGACTTATGGGTTCCCATACCGCCATCGAGCTATGCTGCCATGGCAGGGGCCACCGTGATCGGCAATTTATCAGCTTCCAATGCCACCATCGGTAAAGCTGAATACCGCCAGCAACTCGCCGCCCTTCAGTCTGCCCGGTGCGCAGCCGCTTATCTTTACGCTGCCGCGGGTACCGGCGAATCGACAACAGATTTGGCCTGGGACGGCCACACCATGATTTATGAAAATGGCGTTCTCATTACCGAGTCACCTCGTTTCTCACAACAGTCTCATATCCTCTACGGAGATATTGATCTAGACCGGCTATGCCAGGACAGGGTGCGCTTAACTTCATTCAGCCAAAATGCGGCGCTCCACAAAGAAAGAATTTTATCTTTTCGCAATGTTGAATTTACCGTGGATATTCCCGAAGGCTTTATTTCCTTGAAGCGCGACGTTCAACGTTTCCCCTATATCCCCTCCGATCGTTCCAAACGGGACAAGAGATGTTACGAAGCCTATCACATTCAGGTTCAGGGTCTTACCAAGCGCTTGCAATCTTCCGGTATACCAAACGCTGTCATCGGGGTTTCCGGTGGGCTTGATTCCACTCACGCCCTCATGGTGGCTGCAAGAACCATGGATTCCTTGAAATTGCCCCGTTCAAACATCAAAGCCTATACCATGCCGGGGTTCGCCACGTCGAAAAAAACCTATGTGAATGCGCTGAAATTAATGAAAGCCCTGGAGGTCGAAGTCAACGAAATTGATATCCGGCCGGCCTGCCGGCAAATGCTCAAAGACATCAAGCACCCGTTTGCGCATGGAAAAAATCAGTACGATATAACGTTTGAAAATGTTCAGGCGGGCCAGCGCACGGCTCATCTTTTCCGCCTGGCCAATATGCATAACGCGCTGGTTGTGGGTACCGGAGATTTAAGCGAGCTGGCACTGGGATGGAACACCTATGGTGTCGGTGATCATATGTCACATTACAATGTGAACGCAAGCGTTCCTAAAACACTGATTCAACAGCTCATCCGCTGGATCGCCGAGAGGAACCAATTTTCTTCCGCGGTATCCAAAATCCTTATCGATGTTCTGGAAACAGAAATTTCACCGGAATTGATTCCGGGAGAAAAAGGAGGTCTTCACGTCGTTCAAAAAACGGAAGATACGATTGGCCCCTATGAATTGCAGGACTTCAATAACTATTACATTACCCGGTTCGGATTTTTGCCGACAAAGGTTGCTTTTCTTGCCTATCGGGCGTGGAGTGATAAAACCTCCGGTCCGTGGCCCGATATCGCCGGAGACAAAAGAAATTCCTATTCCTTAAAAGAAATAAAAAAATGGCTAGGAGTTTATCTGACCAGATTTTTTAAAACGTCCCAGTACAAACGTTCCTGCGTACCCAACGGCCCGAAGGTCGGTTCCGGCGGCTCCCTTTCTCCACGGGGCGACTATCGTGCTCCCAGCGACAGCGAGGCCGAAATCTGGATTCAGAATTGGGAAACCATCCCTGAAAAAGAGAGGAGAAAATGAGAGAAACCTATAAAGATTTTGATGCCACAGAATTATTCTGCCCGAAATGTAAAAGGGCCGTGGCGGTTAAGAAAAAACTGCTGCTGATTCTTCGGGAAGGTGAGAAATATGACTATAGTTGTATCTACTGCGGAACATCCATTGGCGACAAACTGGTCAAAGATACCGCCAATTCCAAGTTAATCATCTGTTAGAATGATTCTTTCTTTTTTTCTAAAGCTTTTTTTAATTTCTCAGCCAGCAGACCCGATCCAACAGGGGTAGGCGCATCATCATAAACAAGACTGACTTCCTTTCCCTGTGCGCCACCACCGAGATATTCCGCCAATATTCCTCTGCTGTGCACGTCTTCATGACAATAGACACAAAGGTTTTCCCAGTTACTGCCGTCTGCAGGATTGTTATGATGATTTCCGTCTTTATGATGAACCGTTAAAAGGTGCCGCTTCGCTTCGGAAAACTCACGACCGCATCTGGCGCAGACCAATCCGTTTATCGCCAATGACTTCTCCCGGTAGTCCTCACCGGTCGACAATTTCTGCGATATTTTCATTTCCCGGACAATATCTTCCGCTGATTTTTCCTTATCTGTAACAGGTGTGGCCGGCTTTTTCTGAACTTTTACATTGCCCCATTTAGAGGAAAAGGTTACCTTCGCCATGTCAATCACTTAAGCTTTTCATCTTTTTCTTTATTGAACAGAACTTCGGTAAATACGTGCAACCCCCTGGCTACAGCAAAAATATTCCTGACGACACGAAAAACAGGCAGCTTTTTAGCAAGAGGAGCCCAATATTGAAGATTATTAAGAACATCGCTTAAAAGCAGGCTGGAAGCCTTCGACATATTAGCAAAATTCTGGATTTTTGTATTTATTAAAGCACTGGAATCATTGACATTTGCCGTAATCTCTTCCAGGTTTTTCAGTATTAAGGGCATGCTCTGGTTAAGAGACTGTAAGGTTACTGACATATTCTTGGATACACGCCATATTTGAAAAAGGACCGGAATGGAACAAACAACCAATAAGATCAGTATACCGACTAAAATCAACAAAACAATTTCCAGATTCATGGACCATCTCCTTTATCTGTTTAGCGAATCGATCTTCATGCTTTTTCTTTGCCGGCCTCTTCCCTGTATGCCTCCAAACCGGCATCAATCGCTTTTTTCAGTCTGTTTTTATTGTCCTGAATCGTCTCAATGCCCTGCTTGGCTAAATCACCCGCTTTCTGTTCGACTTCTTCCACTTTTTCTTTTGCCACCGTATTCAAGTCGTTCAAATAATGCAAGGTTGAGTCATAAGCCGCCTTCCCTTTTTCTGCGGCCTTTTCATATTCTTCTTTGGCTTTGTCCAGCAGTTCATTCGCCTTACGAGTGATATCGTCGCGAGTTTCTTTTCCGCTTTTGGGCGCAAGCAAAACACCTAAAGCGAGTCCTATTAACCCGCCAACAAACAGGCCTCTCAACCAATCGTTATTTTTTTCTGACATAAAGCACCCCCATGAATTCATTTTGTTATTTGATGATCAATCCTATAGCATATTTCATTAAAAAATACTCCATTAGATATAAAAAAATCGGACACTCAAAAAATGAATGTCCGATAAATCTATCCTGCTTTTTGATTGAAAGCAATTATTTTGCCGCAGCAGGCTCAGGCGGGGTTTCAGGCGCAGGGGCCACAGGTGCTCCTTCAGGCGCGGGTGCCGGGGCAACAGGGGCTTCCACCTTAGGAGCTTCTGCGGGCGCCGGTTCTTCAACTTTTTTGCAACCTACCGCAGTGATCGATAAAGAAGCGACAAAAAGCATGGCAACACAAATGGATAATATTTTTTTCATCAGCAGCTAACCTCCTTTCAAAATTTTGGATACACAGGCCATCAGTCATCATAACCTATGTAACTAAAAATAATACGCTTTTCTGGTGTTTTGTCAAGAACAATTTTATCGTTTCGTGCTTTTGGCCTTTCATTCAAGGGTTCGACAAAATAAAGAGCTCTATCAAATATTCTTTGATCCAATATTGTCATCAGCTGCTTTATATGCTACTCAACCTCAAAATTTAAAGAATACTTTTTTATCATTGAGGATCTGTCGTTGATGAATCATGATCGTGCTCAGGAAAGCATCAGGTTGCATGGCTTAACCCAACTGATCAGGCAGCTTCGCGCCCCTGATGGCTGTCCGTGGGATCAGAAGCAAAAAAAAGAGGACCTGGGAAAATACATCTTGGAAGAAGCTTACGAGGTCATCGACTCGATTGATAAAGGAGATCCTCAAAACTTAAAGGAAGAACTGGGCGATTTGCTTTTTCAGATCCTCTTTCTGGCTGAAATCAGCGCAGAATCCGGCTTTTTTACCATGAACGATGTCATGGAAGGAGTCCATGAAAAAATGATCCGGCGTCATCCACATGTGTTCGGTGACATCAAAGTGAGTTCTATTCAGGATGTAAAAGAAAACTGGCAAACCATCAAACGGCAGGAAGGTAAAAATCGTCAAGAAAATTTATTCTCCAGCATTCCCCGCGCACTTCCTGCTTTGAAAAGAGCACAAAAGATCACGGCAATGGCATCCACCCTGGGATTCGACTGGCAAGACAAGCAAGGTGTTTGGAAAAAACTTGAAGAAGAAACAAGAGAACTTAACGAGGCGGTCAAAGAGGGCGACAGCATGAAAACCGAAGAAGAACTCGGTGATCTACTCTTTACCATTGTCAATTTAAGCCGTTTTTTATCCGTTGACGCCGAAACAGCCCTGTCCAAAACAACAGAAAAATTTTTAAAACGTTTTGCATGGGTGACGGAAAGGCTATCTTTTCTCGGCTTATCACCCTCAGAAGCGACCCTTCAGCAAATGGATTCCCTCTGGGAGGAGGCAAAAACAAAGGACAGAACATGAAAGATTTACTTTGTGTAATAGGATTAATATTTATCATTGAAGGTTTACCCTATTTTGTTTTTCCGGAAAAGCTTAAAAAGTATCTGGCCAAAGTCATGACCATGCCGGATTCAACGTTGAGATTTTTGGGAATTACGTCTATGATTTTCGGATTGATTCTTCTTTATTTTGGTCGTCGGTAAATCAATGACATGGGTCATAAATTCACTGTCGTCTTAGTAATTAACACTTTTTTTACAGCCCTATGGATTTAAAAAAATTTTCATATCATCTCCCGGACGGACTCATTGCGCAACAGCCGCACCAAAGAAGGGATCAATCACGCCTGTTGTTTTTAAGCAAAAAAACAGAAAAAATAGAGGATTTACTTTTCTTTCAACTGCCTGATTTGTTGCAGCGTGGCGACGTTCTGGTCATCAATGATTCTAAAGTCATTCCCGCCAGACTGTTTGGTAAAAAAACGTCAGGGGGCCTCCTGGAAATTCTTCTCATGACCAAAAAAGATTCAGAAAACGGCTCGCAAACATGGGAAGCCCTGATCAGACCGGCAAAAAGGCTGCATGAGAACGATGTTATTGATTTGGGTAATCATTGTGAGGCAAGGGTTCTGGCGCGCCTGTCTCATAAAAAATGGCTGTTGAAGTTTGATACCCCGGACGGATTCGAAACCTATTTGCACAAGTTTGGCAGGGCACCTCTCCCCCCGTATATAAAACGAAAAAAAAATTCTCCTCCCGATCTTTCAGACCTGGAACGCTATCAGACCATTTACGCAAAAAAACCCGGTTCCATCGCTGCACCGACAGCCGGGCTGCATTTTTCGGATGCGGTTATGCAAACCTTACGGGCAAACGGTGTTCAAATCGCCCCGATAACGTTGCATGTCGGCTACGGGACCTTCCTGCCGATTGAAACGGAACAAGTTGAAAAACATGTCATGGAGCCAGAATATTATGAAATACAACCTGAAAGCATTCCAATCATTAATAATGCCAAAAGAGTGATTGCCGTCGGCACAACATCCGCCCGCACATTGGAAAGCGCGGTTGATGATGAAGGATGTATCCATACGACGTCCGGGTTTACCAATCTTTTTATCTATCCCGGCTATACCTTTAAAAAGGTCAATGGACTTTTAACCAATTTTCACTTACCTCAATCTTCTTTATTTCTACTGGTCTGCGCCTTTGCCGGAACAGATTTGGTTCAAAAAACCTATGCTCATGCGGTAAATCGCCGTTACATGTTTTACAGTTATGGTGATTGTATGCTGATCATTTAATGCTGGAGTTCAATCATGCGTTGCTCTTCTGAAACAAGAGCTTGGACAAAAAAATATGCCTTTTCGTTTTAATTTAAAAAAACAAGATACGGAAACATCTGCGCGTTGGGGAGAAATGGTCACAGGCCATGGCGTTGTACAGACTCCCGCCTTTATGCCTGTAGGAACACAGGGAACCGTCAAAGCCATGCTGCCCGAAGAAATCCGGAATTGCGGCGCGGAAATCATTTTAAGCAATACCTACCACCTGTTCTTACGTCCCGGACATAACATCATTAAAAAACTCGGCGGCCTGCACAAGTTCATGAACTGGCCGTATCCGATACTGACCGACAGTGGGGGCTTTCAGGTATACAGCCTCGGAGCTTTGCGTAAAATCACACCCGACGGCGTAATGTTCCGCTCCCATATCGACGGTTCCAGACACTTCTTAACCCCTCAGAACGCCATTGAAATTCAGGAAGCCCTGGGATCGGATATTATGATGTGCCTGGATGAATGTACCCCCTACCCGGCAACCAAAGCCCAAACCGAAACTTCCCTGATGCTCACGGCAAAATGGGCGCAGCAGTGCAAAAATGCAAAAACAAAATCGGAACAGGCCCTGTTTGGCATTATTCAGGGTGGGTCTTTCCTCGATTTACGCCGGAAGTCGTTAGATCAAACCGCGCCGCTCGATTTTGACGGTTACGCGTTAGGCGGGGTCAGCGTAGGCGAACCCAAGGAAATCATGTATAAAATAACCGATTCCATCACGCCCCTGCTACCCGCGGATAAACCACGCTACCTCATGGGCGTTGGGACACCGGAAGACATTGTTTTTGCCGTGTCCCGTGGCATAGACATGTTTGACTGCGTTATCCCGACCCGCTGCGCCCGGCACGGATTATTGTTTACAAATACAGAAAATGTTGTTATAAAAAACGCCCGCTGGCGGGAAGACAATAATCCGCTTGATGAAACGTGTGATTGCTATACCTGTCAGAATTATTCCCGGGCATATTTAAGGCATCTTTATTTTGCCGGTGAAATACTGGCTATGGTGTTGAATACCATTCACAATATCCGTTATTATATGCGCCTGATGGAAAATATCCGACAGGCCATAAAGGACAATGGCTTTGATCATTTTCAAGCAAACTTTTTAAATAAAAAATGATGAATTTATAAAAAAATCTGATAAAGAGCACATTTTAAGGAGGATCTTAAATTGATAACACTGGCATACGCTATGGGAGGCGCTCCCGGCGGTCAACCGCCTGGAGGCGGCGGAGATTGGGGATTTATCATCATGATGGTGATGATTTTCGGTATTTTTTATTTTCTTATGATTCGTCCTCAACAAAAAAAACAGAAGGAACTTCAGGCCATGCTGACGAATCTGGCCTATGGTGACACGGTCATGACCACCGGGGGCATACACGGCAAGATCACCGGATTGACGGACGCTGTCATCACGCTGGAAATTGCCGATAAGGTAAGAATCAAGGTCGCCAGAAGTGCAATTGGTGCGGTTATTCAAAAATCTGGGACAGCGGCGCCGGTGACGCCAACAAAGTCATAAAACAGAAGAAAGGGGTATCTCATGTTCAAATCTTTAAAGCTCAGAGGGGCCATCACAATCATTGTTTGTCTGGGTGCTGTATACTTTTTGATTCCGACATTTTTCCCAAATATTCCGTCGTCATGGAGTCAATATATGTTTAAGGAAAAAATTCACCTCGGGCTGGACCTGCAGGGGGGCACACATCTTGTTCTGGAAATTGACACGGATAAAGCTCTGGAAACGATGCTGGAAAGAACAGCCAATGATCTGAAAGAAGCATTGATGGACAGTAAGGTACGTTTCCGCCACTTGGAAAAGGCTCAAGGCGCCACCATCGCCCTGGAGTTAACCGACGCGGATGGAAAAGCGCTGGACAATGTTCTTCGGGATAAATTTCCTGAATTAGAAATAGCATCCACCAAAGCAAGAGAAGGGAGCGGACAGCTTGTCACTTTAAAGATCAATGATAAAAGAGCCGTCGAACTCAAAAAACTGACCGTCGAACACTCGCTGGAAACCATCCGGAACCGCGTTGACCAATTCGGCATCGCCGAACCGGAAATTATTCCAGAGGGTGAAAACCGTATTATTGTTCAGCTCCCCGGTGTTAAAGACCCGGAAAGAGCAAAAAATCTTATCGGGAAAACCGCTCTTCTGGAATTTAAACTCGTGGATGAAGAGCACTCTCTGGAAGATGCTCTCCGGGGCAATATTCCGGAAGGCGGGGTGATCGCATACGGTTTACGCAGCGATAAATCAACGGGCGAAAGGGGTTCTGCTCCCTATCTGCTGAAGGATAAGGCGCTGATTACCGGAGCTTCATTAGAGACCGCCAAGGTACAGATTGCAGATCGTTTTGGCGATGTTACCGTCAGCCTGAAATTCAACTCTCAGGGAGCGATTGATTTTGAAAGAATCACCGGAGAAAATGTCCGCAAGCGATTGGCGATCGTCCTGGATGGTGTTGTCCATTCCGCGCCCGTCATTCAAGAACGGATTTCCGGGGGACATGCTCAGATCAGCGGGAACTTCACCATGGAGGAGGCGCGTGATTTGGCTATTGTTCTGCGGGCAGGAGCCCTGCCGGCTCCCGTCAACGTTCTCGAGGAAAGGACGGTCGGTCCGTCACTGGGCAATGACTCCATCCGTCAGGGAATTATGGCCACTTTGATAGGGGGACTGCTTGTCGTGATATTCATGGTCGTTTACTATCGTCTATCCGGAGCGATTGCTGATCTTGCCCTGACCATGAACATCTTTCTCGTGCTGGCTATCCTGGCAGCCTTCAAGGCCACCCTGACGCTGCCGGGTATTGCCGGTCTGCTCTTGACGATTGGCCTGGCGGTTGACGCCAATATTCTGATCTTTGAACGGATCCGGGAAGAATTGCGCACGGGAAAAACGATTCGTATTGCGCTGGATACAGGCTACAACCTTGCTTTTATTACCATTATTGACACCCACATCACGGGCATTGTGGCCTCCATGTTCCTAATTATTTTTGGCACGGGGCCGATTAAAGGGTTCGCGGTCACAACCATCATCGGGCTTCTGGCCAGTCTTTTCACTGCGGTTTTCATCACCAGAGTCATTTTTGACTATGTAACATGGAACTTTAACATTAAAAAATTGAGCATATAAAATTCAGGCGCACGCAGGAGATATCGTATGAGTATGCAGTTAATTAAGCCGGGCATTAATTTAGACTTCGTTGGAAAGATCAAATACGCGATTATCTTTTCAATTTCTTTAATCATTCTCAGCATCGGATTCGTTATTTTTCATGGCGGACTCAATCCGGGAATTGATTTTGCAGGGGGATCGATTATTCAGATTAAATTTAATAAAGACGTTTCCGCAGATCAGATCCGAACGGCACTGCGTTCCACAAAACTGGAGCACAGCACGATTCAGCAATTCGGCATGAATGAATTTTTGATTCGCACCCACGAATCTTTTTCCGATCAGCAGATACTGGCCGCCAATCTCGAACAGCCGCTGACGACCGCTTTCAGCAAAGACTTTGAAATACGTCGCGTCGAAGTCGTCGGAGCGAAAGTCGGTGCTGATTTTAAACGGAAAGCAATCCTTGCGGTCATCCTCTCGTGGGCGGCCATGCTCATTTATGTTGGTTTCCGGTTCGAATTCCGTTATGGGCTGGGAGGGATTCTGGCGCTGGTTCACGATGTGATCATTACAATCGGCGCCGTTTCGGTCATGAAGATGGAATTTACCATATCGATTCTGGCCGCTTTGATTTTTATCATCGGTTTCTCAATTAACGACACCATTGTTGTGCTGGATCGCATCAGAGAAAACGTCAAACTGAATCCCAAGCAGAAACTGGGTGATGTCATTAACATGAGTATCAATCAGACATTGAGTAGAACCATTCTGACCTCGTTAACTGTTTTTCTCACCGTCCTGGCGTTATACATTTTCGGCGGTGCGGTCATTCGTGACTTTGCCTTCGCTTTAATGGTCGGAGTGGTGATCGGTACTTATTCGTCAATTTATATTGCGTGCACCATTGTCCTGTTCTTTCAAAACCTGCAAATTGCAACAATAAAGGGGAAGAAATAACTTGTCTTTTTTTGCAACCACAGGATTGACCATTTTTGTTCTCATCCTGTTTTTGGGCGTATTCTTAAACCTGTTTGGATTACCGGGCACAGTTATCATTTTTCTTGACGTGCTGCTTTATTCTCTTTTTACCGGTTTCGAACATGTCGGATTGAAGATCATTTTCGTCCTACTCGTTTTATCTGCGTTGGCTGAATCCGTCGAATTCTTCTGGGTTGCAAGCGAACCCCATCTGCTCTCAGCCAATTCGAAAGGATCGGTCACTGTCATAGCTTTAGGCGCTCTGGCCGGAGCCGTTTTATTAACGCCCGTCTTCTGGGGACCGGGAATGTGGACCGGTTTTTTACTGGGGGGTCTGGCCGCTGCCTTAACCGATCAAATCATAAGACAGTTCAGGTTAAAAGCCCCCTATCGAGCTATAAACAGTGTTATTTTTAATACCATCGGAAAAAACATTGCCAAAGGTTTTATTGCTCTTTGCATGATTGCCGTATCACTATCGAGGATCTATTCCTAGGAGACATTTAAACATGAAAAATGATGACAAGCCGAAATCGAAAGTGAAAGAATATGTTGAGTCCATCATCATCGCGATTCTCATCGCTCTTTTCATCCGCACATTTATCATATGCGCTTATAAAATACCGTCACGCTCCATGGTTCCCTCTCTGCTGGTCGGCGATCACATCCTGGTCAACAAGTTCATTTACGGCGTAAAAATTCCTTTATTACGAAGAACCATTATTCCTGTCAGTGAACCCAAACGGGGAGAGATCGTGGTTTTTATTTACCCCAACGACCGGTCCAAAGATTTTATCAAGCGCGTCATCGGTGTTGCCGGAGATAAAATTGAAATCAAAAACAAAAAAATATTTATTAATGATCAGGAATATCAAGACACCTACGGGATTTTCAGTGACAATCTCATTCTTCCGAAATCCATGCAACCACGTGATAATTTCGGTCCTGTCACGGTTCCGGAAAAATCTATTTTTGTCATGGGAGATAACCGCGATGAAAGTCTGGACAGCCGTTTTTGGGGATTTGTCAACCTGAAAGATGTGGAAGGCAAAGCCATCATCATTTACTGGTCATGGAACCACGATGAACATAACCTTCGCTGGAAGAGGGTGGGACACCTGTTGCACTGAACTGTTTTCCAATCTCCAGATGTAACGACGAATGTGTGATTCAAATGTAAAACATCAATACCACAGGATTCCAATCATTAATTTTTGACACATTCATTTTTGACCTTGACACCTGAATCGCTTGGTATTATAAAAAGTAAAAATTACCTTTTAATTTGATCCGGTGAGATTGAAAAAGGAAAACATCATGACAACCGCCAGCACATCATCAGCGCCTTTTCCCTTCCGGGAGAGGCTTTTTTTATGACCTTTTCCGAGGTTGGCTTTTATGTCGAATACTAAAAACACAAAAACCGTCATGGACAAAGAAGGCATCGAACGATGCCTGACCCGGATCGCCTACGAGATTCTGGAAAAAAACAAAGGCATGGCCAACCTCGTTCTGGTGGGCATAAGGACCGGCGGCGTATACTTGGCGCAAAGGCTGCAAAAAAAAATGTCTGATATCGAAAAAGACAAGATTCCCCTTGGCATACTGGATATCACGCTCTATCGAGACGATATTGCCGTAGCGAAGAAAAAACCGCGTTTGGGCGAAACAAAAATAAATTTTTCACTGGACGATAAAATAGTGATTCTCGTTGACGATGTTCTCTTTACGGGACGCACCATTCGCGCGGCCATGGACGCCCTGATTGATTTCGGCCGTCCCAAGATGATTCAGCTGGCGGTTCTGATCGACCGCGGTCATCGCGAATTACCGATCAGGGCTGACTTTGTCGGTAAAAATCTGCCCTCCTCCCTCTGGGAAGCGGTTCGGGTGGATCTGGTCGAAAAAAACGGTGTGGATGAGGTTGTCATCGAAGAAGGAACGTAAAAAGATTTGATATGAAGTTTGATAGAAAAGATATTCTGGGAATACAAGACCTCTCGGTCGATGAGATTCATTTGATTCTGGAAACAGCCGAATCTTTCCTCGAAATTTCCACCCGGCCCATCAAGAAAGTACCGACACTGCGCGGTAAAACCATTATCAATCTTTTCTATGAAGCGAGCACCCGTACCAGGACATCCTTTGAAATAGCGGGTAAACGTTTGAGTGCCGATACCATTAACATATCGTCCTCGACCAGCTCTGTGGTCAAGGGTGAAACACTGATTGACACTGCCCGCAATCTGGAAGCCATGAATCCCGATATCATTGTGATCCGGCACAGTGTGGCCGGAGCGCCGCATCTGCTGGCTGCGCTGGTTAAACAATCCATCATCAACGCCGGCGACGGAGCCCACGAACATCCCACGCAGGCGCTTCTGGACATGATGACGATGAAGGAACACAAAGGTAAAATCGCCGGGTTGAAGGTTGCCATTATCGGTGATATCGAGCACAGCCGCGTGGCCCGTTCCAACATTTACGGCCTGTCCAAAATGGGCGCTCATGTTGCTCTGGCCGGTCCGGCAACCATGCTGCCGCGCGATATTGAACAGATGGGGGTCAACGTTTTCACCAAAGTGGAGGACGCCATTAGCGATGCCGATGTGGTCATGATGCTGCGGATCCAACTGGAACGGGAAAAGCAGAACATCTTTCCGTCGCTTCGCGAATATTCACAGCACTACTGCCTGAATCGTAAGAATATTCAACTGGCTAAAAAAGATGTCATCGTCATGCACCCGGGACCGATCAACCGCGGTGTTGAAATATCGCCGGATATCGCCGACGATCCTTCTTTTTCTGTCATTCTTGATCAGGTCAATAAAGGAGTGGCCGTTAGAATGGCGCTTCTGTACCTGCTCACGGGAGGGAGTGAATGAAGCTGTTATTAACCGGCGCACGGGTCATTGATCCGTCACAATCAATCGATTCCCGTCTGGATATTTTCCTGGAAGACGGTAAAATCGCCAAAGTCGGCACCAATTTATCCAAATCAACCAAAACAAAGGATTCGGAAAAAATAACCAAGATCATGGATCTGTCCGGAATGATCATCGTGCCCGGGTTGATTGACATGCACACGCATCTCCGGGAGCCTGGATTTGAGTACAAGGAAACCATTGCCTCGGGAGCCGCTGCAGCCGTAGCCGGTGGATTCACGTCCATCGCCTGCATGCCCAACACGGACCCTGTCAATGACAACCGTTCGATCACCGAATTTATCAGAAGAAAAGCTTCAGATGCCGCCATGGCGAATGTTTATCCGGTTGGCGCCATCAGTAAAAATTCAGACGGTTCGCAACTGACGGAATTTTGGGACATGAAAGAAGCAGGCATCGTCGCCCTCTCGGATGACGGCAGACCGGTGATGAACTCCGCCTTGATGCGCCGGGCGATGGAATACGCTCATTCACTGAAGTTACCGGTCATTTCCCACTGCGAAGACATCAGCCTTTCAGCATACGGTTTGATGAACGAAGGATACTATTCCACGATTCTGGGAATGAAAGGAATTCCTTCGATCGCGGAAGAAGCAATGGTTGCCCGTGATATTTTAATCGCCGAGTTTACGAAAACCTCCGTCCATATCGCGCATGTCAGCACCGGGGGTTCCGTCCGCCTGATCCATAACGCGAAAAAGAGAGGTCTGAACGTCACGGCAGAAACCGCTCCGCACTATTTCACGCTGACCGATGAGGCATTACAGAGTTACGACACCAGCTATAAAGTCAACCCTCCTTTACGCAGCAAACAGGATGTCGCCGCTATCAAGGAGGGACTGGCAGACGGTACCATCGATGTCATTGCCTGTGATCACGCACCGCACGGACGGACAGACAAAGAAGTGGAATTTGAATACGCAACCAATGGGATCAGTGGTCTGGAAACCTCGCTGGCTCTGAGTCTGACGCTCATCGGTAATAAAATCCTTAAATGGCCGGAGCTCATCACCAGGATGAGCCTCAATCCCGCGCGGATCCTGAACATACCGAAAGGAACTCTTCAGGAAGGCGCGGATGCCGATATCACCGTTATCGATCCTGAACTGAAATGGACAGTAGATGCCCGGACGTTCCGCTCACGCGGAAAGAACACACCCTTTAACAAATATCAGTTGCAAGGCAAAGCCGTGATGACCATCGTCGGCGGTGAAATTAAATACGATGGTCGTTAGAGAAAGTCATAAAACCACCGGGTTCGTTTTACGCACGTTGAACTACAGCGAATCGGATTTAATCGTCACCTTTTACACCCACGATTTCGGTAAGCTTAAAGGCATTGCCAAAGGCGCCAAACGCAGTAAGAAAAGATTTGCCAATGTCTTTGAGCCGTTCTCACTGACCAGGATCATCTTCACCCGCAAAAGCCGTGACACGCTGGCGTTCATCGAATCCTGCGATATCATTGATCACTATCCATCCCTCCGGCAGGACATGGAAAAAACGTTAATGGCCTCTTATTTTATCGACCTGACCGACCATTTCAGTCCGGAAGGCAAAAAAAATGAACGTCTCTTTGAGTTGTTGCAGAATTTCCTGGTGATGCTGAGCCGGGAAAAAGCCACCGATGCCATGGTTCGTTTTTTTGAAATGCGTCTGTTGAGCCTGGCCGGATTCGAACCTGCACTGGACCGGTGCATTATTTGCAAAGCCCCGATAACCAATGGCAATCATTATTATTTTTTCGCCCATGAAGGCGGCATCAAATGCTGTGCCTGCACCAAGACACAGCGGTATGAACAACCGGTCTCCGCCGGCGCTGTCCGGGTCCTCCTTTTAGGCAAAGACATGGATATTGATAAAATCAAACTGGTTCACCTCACCCATTCTCTGGCCATAGAATCGCGCAGCATCCTGACCAGCCTCATCGCCCATATACTGGGATGCGAAGTGAAATCCTTTAAGGTCATGGAACAAATCCGGAAGATCTGTCACTAGTTTTTAAGCTGTCCATGGAACCGCGAAATGATCCGGTCTTTTGATTGAGGAGATCCCGCTGAAAAAAATTACACCGACACGTTTCTGCCGATTAACTGAGAAAGCGGCACAATTTCAAACCCTCTGTCGTGAAGCCCCTGCAATATCTTTTCAATCTCCGATAATAAACTCACGCTGTTTTCATGATCAGCGGGCGTAATATCGTGAAGCAGGATGATGTCGTCGGCTTTAATTTTCTTGAGAATTCTTGCGCTGAGATTTTTAACACGGCGATTGCCGAAATCTCCGGCCCGACAACTGAAGGTCACGCAAAACATTCCCAGTCTCTTCAGAACGGATGGCAATTTGGGGCTGATGATCCCGACCGGAGGTCGAAAGGCCAGCGCGTTCACGCCCATTTTCCGCAAAACATCCTGTGTCCTCCATATCTCCTGATAAAGATAATGATGGTCACCCAACATTAAAAACGGGTTGTGATGAAAGGAATGATTGCCGATGCTGTGACCGCGGCTGATGATTTCTTGAATCATATCCGGATGCTTCAACGCGTTCACGCCGGAGACAAAAAAAGTTGCCTTGACCGAGTATTGGTCGAGTATATCCAGGATTTGACCCGTTACCGGATCGGACGGGCCATCGTCAAAGGTAAGCGCAACAAAATGTCTGCCGGTATTTCCCCGGCTGATGACCGGCAGATAAAAACGGCTCTGCGGAAAAAAGGAAGCGGAGATACAAAGGAAAATATAAGAAAAGGCGATGGCTATCGCAAGCAGCGGATGAATAAAAAAGACAAGAGCGGCAACGGGCAGAAGAATTATTCCCGTCAATTGAGCGGGACTGAGAAAAGGCAACTTCTTTTTCATTGGTAACCTTTTTTGATCGCGTTGGTCATGCCGAGCTAAAGGGGGAGGTTTTGTTTTTCTCTTCAAGAAGATTTCCTGTTACCCCCACAAACCGGGGTTCCCCCGAAACAGCCATTGCAAAACGATCCTTACTGAATCAGGTACTCCCACAAGGGGCCGGTAAAGCCCCTTCTGTACAGTTTCGGCAAAATTCGCGTCGCCTTGGCTTCACCGGCTCCGATAATCCAGTTTAAGCGGCCGCCGGCATGTCTCTCGACCATTGCCACGATTTCATCAACATTGATTGCCGGCGAGCGGTAAAATACAGGCGGCAGAATGTTTTCTCCGTCGGCAATCTGGCCTTCTCTTAACGCGACATCATACAGAGCGGTATGCGGATAGATACGGACACCGCAGAAAAAGAAGAATACCGCCCGTTCCAGTCTGTCGATTCCCTCCAAAGTCGTTTGAAGCGTCTCTTGACTTTCGCCCGGTCCACCCAGTAAAAAATAATGGGCGACATGTAAACCGGCGGCAAGCGCCTCGTTGTGGGCAACAAAGACATCACAGGATGAAAAAGGTTTACGCAAATTTTTAAGAACAGCGTCCGATAAAGATTCCGTGCCGAACTCCACATGGGTCAATCCGGCCTCCGCCAGTCGCTTGAAGTAATCGGCCGGAGGAACGGTGGAGGCAAAAAAGCCCCCCCACGGAATGGAAACACGCGCTTCGATAAAGGCCCGGGCCACCTGCAAGCTGTGATCGTAACTGGCATTGAACGCGGAATCGGTAATAAAAAGATATTTGGCACCGGCGTCCTGCAGTTCGCGGGCGCTGCGGGCGATTTCAGCCGGTTCATAAAAGCGCATCTTACCGCCCTCAATGTGCGGGTACGTGCAGTAGCTGCAATGAAACGGGCACCCTCTTTTGGTCTGGAGATTCAGCATGCCGCCATAAGCAAGATAGAAACGGGTGTGCCGGTTTTCCGGATCAAAATGCCTGCTGATCGCTCCGTGGTACGGCTCGCAAATCATTTCCGTTTTATCTTTTGTCAATACACCGGCAAGCGTGTTGACGTCTGCATTGTTTTCCAGCGCATCCAGAAGTAACGCCAGCCGCTCACCCTCTCCCACAATACCATAATCGGCATCCAGCGCCTTCATGAATTCAACCGGGAAAATTGTAAAGCCACTGCCGCCCAAAATGATTTTAGCTTTGGAATTTTTTCTTATCAGTGTCACCAGCGACTCGTATTCGGGAAGGAAGCTGCGGCAGTTGTTCACGTCGGTATTATCGATATTTCTGATGGATACTCCGGCAAAATCCGGAGAGAAATCCCTGATCATCGCTTCCAGGATTTCGGAATTCGAATAATCATTCAAATCAATAATTTTTGTTTCATAGCGGGAGTCCAGACAGCCGGCTACATAATCCAGCCCCAGCGGATATACCGGATACGGAATTCTCAGGGTATTGGCCGAGATGAGCAGTACTTTCACCATAGGATAAAAAACTCTAAATGTAAATATTGTCAATCAGTAAAAAGTGGTCATTTGATATCTGCGAGCACCCCCGAACGGCAAGATGATCATTGGGGTCCCAATCAACATCAACTTTTTTTACGATGATTGGCAATGTGCGTGGCCAGAGCGCGCACCGACGCAAATACCTTGACGCCCAGCGCTTTATTGTCGATTTTAACGCCATAATCTTTCTCAATCATCATCACGAGCTCCAGTACGTCAATGGAATCGATTCCCAGATCGCCGCCGACCAGTCGTTCATCGTCCTTGATGTCTTCCGGCCCAACATCAATCAAGCCCAGTGTATCAATAATTTTAATTTTAAGTTCGCTAATCATTTCTTCAATCTGACTCATTTAATGCTCCTGTATTTCTGTATTTCGATCAGGACTCGAAGCAATCTTTTTCGCTTCGTCTCCAAGAATTTTCTCCAGCACAACCCTGGCCAGCCATTGCCCCAGAACTTTCGCATATTCGGGACCGGTAAGATACAGACCCAGCATGGTTACCAGCCAGGAAAATCCATAGGCCAACGGGACTCCTATAACACCAACGACGGGTTTACGCAACTTGGCGGCAATGAATCCCACAATAAAAAAAAGCGGCATGACCATGATGTAACTCAAAACAATCAAGACAATGCCGACCGTTACGGAAACCGTATGCTTTTCTTTCAGAAGATCCAAACCCGCATTTTCGTTGATGGCATTTCTGCAGAACTCCTTTCGGGCAAAATAGGCCGCGGCTCTTTTAACAGGGTTCAAAATATTTCCTGCTCCATCACCTTTCCATTATACCACCAATGGAGTATTTTGAACGCAGCGGGTAATCTCTGTACGCAATATCCTTGAAAATACCAGTGCGGGCTTGATCTACCCTGGCAATCAATTCATCGTCGATATAAATCCGGCCGTCACCGATGACAATACTGGCTCCCGATTCTTTCAGCATCGAATAACGTCTCACATCAACCTCAAAACGGGCACACCGATTAAAAGGCCGAATCTGACCGCTAAACGCCACATCGCCGCAGCCCAGCGCCCTGCCTGTTCCCAGCGCCCCTTTCCAGACGCAGAAGAAACCAAGCATCTGCCAGATGGCATCCAAACCCAGACACCCCGGCTGAACCGGGTCACCTTGAAAATGGCACTGGAAATACCAGGCATCCAGTTTGATATCCAATTCGGCAATCATCCTGCCCTGATTGCCGTTGCTTTCTATGAGAAGTATTCGGTCAAGCATGAGAAACGGAGGCAGAGGCAGTTTCGCGTCAAAATGCTCGGGAGGATCTTCAACCAGCCGACCGTAAGCAAAGGCAAGAAGCTCTTCAAAATCAAAGTGTTTTCTCTTTAAAAAATCCTGATATTGCACGATTATTTTTCCTTTTTTTCAATTGACAGCGGCATGAAAGCCACTCCCCAGCGCCAAAAAAAACAACAAGCGCGTTATCCTGTTCTGATGCACGGATTTCATCGCTGATGGCGGTCAATTATAGGAATTGGCCTGATTTGTCAAAAGAAAAAAGGGGGGCAGACATACCCGGTCGTTGCATCTGTAATCCATGCAACGTCCTTTTGTTTGCATCGGAATAAAAATTACGCTATACAGCTCGCAAGAAAATAAGGAGATCAGCAATGAACCGATCAGCATTGCACAAAATCAGCTATGGGCTTTATATCATCACTTCCGTTCATGACGGCAAATTGAACGGACAGATTGCCAATGCCCTGTTTCAAGTGACGTCCAATCCGCCAACCCTGGCCATCAGCATTAATAAAGAAAACTATACCCATGAGCTGATCAAGCTCAGCCGGAAATTCGCTGTATCGGTTCTCTCTGAAGAAACGCCGATGACCTTTATCGGACTTTTCGGTTTTAAAAGCGGTCGTAACGTTAATAAACTGCAAAACGTCAAGTCAAAAACCGGTACAACCGGTGTGCCAATCGTTCTGGATCATACCGTTTCCTATATTGAAGTGGTCGTGGACAAGGAACTAGATTGCGGCACCCATACCATCTTTACCGGCAATATCGTTGACTGCGATATGGTCAGCAATACCGTGCCCATGACCTACGTTTATTACCAACAGGTCAAGGGAGGCAAGTCTCCCAAAACAGCTCCGACCTACTCCAGGGAAGAACCCGCTGCCCAGCCTCAATCCGCCGCCAATTACGTCTGCAGCGTGTGCGGTTATGTTTATGATCCGCTCCAAGGCGATCCGGGTAGCGGCATTGCTCCCGGAACAACATTTGAAGATGTGCCGGATTCTTGGACCTGTCCCGTTTGCGGCGCCGATAAGTCCAAATTTGAAAAGAAACCGTAAAAAAACAATTTTCATAAAAAAACGATTCGTCCGTTCCCTCCTGCACATCTGGCGGAAAGGCCCGACTTCCGTCATCGCCGTGAACAGAATATTCAACAGAAAGTCTTTGATCAGCGGGCAAGTTTTTCTTTGACATACCGCGATAAATCACCTATTGTCCCCGCAAGATGAAAAGGACCTTCTTCTCTTATGGAATACAAAAATGTCGATGATGTTCAATCCAAACTGACGGAGGCGGGATACATTCCTTCGCGTGAAATCGCCACGGTTGTTTTTCTGGCCGCCGCAACACAAAAACCGGTTCTGGTGGAGGGGCCGGCCGGTGTCGGCAAAACAGAACTGGCCAAAGCCATCGCTCGTTCCCTGAACCGGGAGTTAATCAGGCTCCAATGTTACGAAGGCCTGGATGAGGCCAAGGCGCTTTATGAGTGGGAGTATGCCAAACAGCTTCTCTACACGCAGATGGTCAGAGATAGACTCAACGACATTATTGCTTCTGCGACAACCCTGACACAGGCGGTTGATCAGATTGCCGCGCAGGAAGATGCCTTTTTCTCAGACCGCTTTATTCAGCATCGCCCATTATTGCAGGCCATCAGCTCGGAAAAACCTGTCGTGTTGCTGGTCGATGAAGTGGACAAATCTGATCCGGAATTCGAAGCGTTTCTGCTGGAACTGCTCAGCGATTTTCAGGTTTCCATTCCCGAACTGGGCACCCGCAAAGCCGTTCAGATTCCTTTTGTTCTTCTGACATCCAACAACTACCGTGATATGAGCGACGCACTGAAACGCCGCTGCGTGCACCTCTATATCGATTATCCGGCGCGGGACACGGAAATTTCCATTGTCCGGTTGAAAATTCCGGAAATAGAGGAAAAACTGAGCTCAACGCTGGTGGATGCCATTCGTAAAATCCGCCGGCTGGATTTAAAAAAAGCTCCCAGTATTTCGGAAACGATTGACTGGGCACAGTCCTTGATTGCGTTGCAAATCAACGAACTGACCCCGGATATTATTTCGGAAACCCTGAACATCATCTGCAAGTATCAGGTGGATATGGAAAAAGTCCGAAAAAACATTAACAAGGTTCTGCCGTAGTATCCATATGGTTAAGCTCGTTCAACAATTTGCTTCCTGCTGTCGGGCGGCGGGCATACGCATATCAACCTCTGAAGTTCTGGACAGCCTCAATCAGATGCGACTGATCAACCCGACGGATGAGCTGCAGTTTCACTCTCTTCTGCGTTCCAATTTTGCCAAGAGCATACGTGACATTCAGCATTTTGAAAGGCTCTACCATCTTTTTTTCCATGAAATGCGCATGGATATAACGGATATCCGGCAGGCCGCCGACTATTCCGAACAGATCGGAAAAGTGGCCGAAACGCTCAAGCAGATGCCTCATGACAATCCCGTATACGATGCAGTGGTGGATTTTCTGCAGGGCAATCCGATGGCGCTGCTGCGGGAAATGCGCCGCATCCAAACGGAAACAGCACCGGTTATGTTGCGGTTTAACCTGGGCCCTCTGGGAGACCGTTTAAACGTCATGCTGCAGATCGACAAAGCCGCGGAGGCAGCTAAAGCGCTGGTAGAGGATCGGTACACCCAAACCGATTCGGCCGCCGCACGGGAACTTGCCGTTTATTTCGAAGATCGTATAGCCTCCGCCCGTGCCATCCTGGCCAAAGAATCGCATCCGGGGGAAAGCGGCACACGAAAAATGAAAACCGAAGAACAGAAACTCAGGGGACTGGGAGAAAAATCATTTTCTTCCTTCACCCAGTCGGAAATTGAAGAAATGCGCGACGCCATCGACAAGCTGGTGCGCAAATTGAAAAACATCGTCAGCCGGCGCTATGCCGTCCGCAACAGGGGAGGCATCGATGTGAAAAAGACACTGCGTGCCTCGGCCAAATACAACGGTGTTCCGGTGGAAGTCAAGTATCGCCGCCGGAGTAAACGGAAAAGCAGGATTGTCACTCTGTGCGATGTCTCCGGTTCCGTCTGGGCGGCAGCGCGTTTTATGCTGAACCTGCTTTACGCTCTGCAGGATTGTTTTGATAAGGTCAACAGCTTTGTGTTCATAAACCGCCTGTCGGAAGTCACATCGATATTTGAAGAGAATGAAATCAACGAAGCGATTCGTTTGGTGTTGGAAAAACCGGATATCCATTTCAACGCATCCACTGATTACGGTGAAACGCTTCGCAATTTCAAAAAGGATCACATGGATCTTCTCACCAAGAAAACAACGCTGATTATTGTCGGCGACGGCCGCACCAATTACATGACCCCCGAAGATGCCATTCTCGGCCAGATGCGTGAGCGGTGCCGACGCGTCATCTGGCTCAATCCGGAACAGGAAAATCTCTGGGGCTCGGGCGATAGCGAAATATCATCCTATATGCCCCACTGTCACGAAGTGCGTCAGTGCCGAAATGTCAATCAATTATTCACTTTCATTGAGGAGCTGGTTTTATAAAATGAGTATGACAACCAAGGATCAATCTTACAGTTGGATTTCACGCTTTGCCATTGAGCATGTTGCGCCCCGTACGGATTTGCAAACGATGCCGGATTTTCCCCATGATATCTGGCAGAAAATGGGAGACGCCGGATTTTTCAAGATCGGTATTGCGGAGGAGTTCGGAGGAAGTGGAGGGGAGCTGACCCAACTGGCGGGTGCCGGAGAAGTTTTTGTCCGCAGCGGCGTCAACATGGGGCTGGCCCTTTCCTGGCTCTACCAGCAGATTATTGCCATGACCCTGATTTCCGGGTTCGGAACGGAAAAACAAAAGAAACAGTATCTGCCGTCCATGGCTACGGGACAACTGATCGCGTCGTTCGCCGTTTCCGAACCCAAACACGGAGCCCGTCCCAAATTACTGACCTCCATGGCAACCCTCGAGGGCAATCGCTATACGCTCAATGGAGAGAAAACCTATCTGACCAACGCGCCGATGGCAGGACTTTTTATCGTCATTGCGATTACCGGGGTGGCGGAGCAGCAGAAAAAATTCAGCGCCTTTCTGGTACCCGCCGATGAAGATGGCGTGGTGGTCAAACCGCGTCTGAAATTCGACTTTCTCAAACCGGCACTGCATGGCGGCATCAAACTGAATGACTGCCGCATCTCCGCATCCTCCCTGCTGGGTGAAAAAGATACGGCCTATACCAATATCGTTATGCCTTTCAGCGACGCGGAAAATATCGTGCTCATGGGAGCCGTCGCCGGAGGGATGGGCGCAGAACTCATGGAACTGATCATGGAAAGCGACCGGTGCAATATACACAAGGATAAATCCCTGCAAAGCGAAGTCGGAGCTCTGGACGCCCTGCTGGAAACCATGCGTGCCATCGTCCGCGAAGCCGCCCGTAAACTGGATGAGCACGATACCGCCGTCCCGCTGATTGTCACGTTCAAGGAGCTGGCCGCGGCTTTTCAGGCACGAATGACTTCCGCAGTGATGAAATGGAAAATTAAAACCAGGCCTCAATTCAGTGTTCTTCAAAACGACATTAACGTTTTGGGCGCATTGCAGGAAAAAACCCTGCAGGACAAACAGGCCAAACTGGGCTATGAACTGCTCCACGGAGCGAGATAGTGATATCAGCGGTGGAGCCGATCCGGTCCGCGACGAAGCCTGCAAGAAATATTTTTTATTTCTTAGAAGTTATGGTATGAAAACCCCGTAAATAATTTTTATTGAGGTGAATTATGCGTAAAGTCATTGTGATGATATTGACGCTTCTGGCTTTTGTGTGTTCCTGCTCGCAGCAGGATCAACCGGCCTCTAAAAGTTCTGGTGAAATGGTAGAAAAGGGAAGCACAGCAGATCAGACAACAAAAGCAAAGAAAGCGCCCAATCCGATGATGGATATTGAATTTTTGACCAAAGTCATCAAAGAACAACCCCGAAACCCCCTGGCTTACAATAATAGAGGTACCGCCTATCATGGTCTGAAGCAGCATGAACTGGCCATCGCCGATTACAACAAAGCGATCAGCTTAAAAGCAGATTATGCCGATGCTTACAATAATCGCGGCGTCGCTTATTACAGCCTCGGCAAGCATCAGCAGGCGATTGAGGACTTCAATCAAGCGATTCGTTTGAAACAGAATTTCGCTTCCGCATACGCAAACAGAGGGTTGACTTATCTCAATCAGGACAGGAGAGACCTCGGTTGCGCTGACACAAAAAAAGCCTGTGAGCTGGGCATGTGCAGCGTGTTAAAAGACGCTCAAAGCAAGAATGTCTGCCCCTGACTTCGAGCCTTTCGGCATCGCCAATACCCTACACAAATCGCACAAAAAAGCCCCTCCGGGGAGGGGCTTCAATGCATATAACAACTGATTCAGTATGAGTTTCTTACTGAAGACGTCTGTACGGCAGAGCGGATGTATATCCGGCATTGGAAAGATTCGAGGTCGCGTGCCCGGATGCAGCCCATGACCATCCAACGATCGCCTGCCATCCCCTCATCGTTGTCGTTGCCCCTGTCCAGACGCGGTTAATCGAAGCATCTGCCAGTTTCCCTGAAGCGTCATAGGTGTTGATTTCATACATCGAGTACAGTTTATGAACCTGATACATCATCATGAGCGTGTAGAGGTCAACGGCAATCTTATAGGTTGTTGTACCGTCCCCGGGATTAATGAAGGTACCCGCACCTGTCGGAATGTTATCATTTATACCATAGTTTGGACTTAGGGGATTGACATCCGTCGGGCAGAGATAGACGTCATAGCCTAAACCGGACAGGGAAGTGGCAGGCAGAATATGGACTTGGATTCCCGCATAGTTGATGACAAATTCATCTCTGGGCGTTCCCCCCCGCGATCGCCATGCCCATTTGTAACGATATGCCGACCGCGGTGTAGATGTCTGCGCCTTTAATGTAGGTCGTGAGGAGCGGATAACCCATTGCGCTGGTGTCCACGGGATCGCCACCCAGGGGCAATACGTTGTAAAGATCCGCGAACGAAATATTAGGCAGCGGCGATACCGCCAATGGGTCACGGATGACCCCGCCGGGCACAAAGGCAATCTGTACACGATTGGGATCGCCGGTTGCCTGCGTCATAGCCGCATTGGCAACCTCTGCGCCGTACTGGGCGTAAGCGGCAGCCCAGATTCCGTTGATGGCGTTTCGATAAGCATCTGCCGCGAGATTACCCAGCACCGATTCTCCTGCTGAAAAGCCGGGCGTAATGGACTCTGATGTTATGGGTGCGTCATTGATGGCCACCGTATCCATAATCGAATCCACCCCGGCTAATCCGAGTCCACTAAACGCGGGGGCAAGCGCGGCATCAAGAGCGGGGTTCACCAACCCCGACAGGACATAGACCATCGCTAAATCGCCCGGAATTCTGCTATCAATCAACACATTGGAACTTTTATAGCTTTTGATTTTACCGCTACGTTGATCGATTTGGAGGTCGAGCCTTGCGACATGGGTACCGTATGAGCCGGGCTCGACGAGAATGGTCTCGCTATTTGCGGAGGCCCTGACGGCGGTTTGGTTGATATGAAGATGTCCGGAGAGAATAACGTCAATACCGGAAACATTTTTCGCAAGTTCTGCATCATTACCTGTTGCGTAACCTGTCGCGGGATCGACAGTGAACCCCTCATGAGACAGAAGAACAACCACCTTGGCGCCGGCCGCTCTCAATGCATTCACCTGCGATTGAAGCGCCGCATAGGCTGCTGCAGAATCGGGTTTACCGCCATCAAACACCAGGGGAACGGCATTGGGGGAATCGAATACGGCATTGCTGCCCATCCGTCCGAGGATACCGATTTTTATGCCGGATTTTACAACCATGGTACTTTTCGCAATCGTACCGTCGGCAACAAGCGCATTCATGGCGGGAGAAGCATTTGCATCCATATTGCTGGCAATGATCGGTGTCGTGAAAGGCACTGATGAATTATTTTTCGCCAGTGTGATAAACCCGGCCAAGGCATCCGGGCCTAGATCAGTTTCATGGTTACCGAACGTAACGGCGTCATAATTCATCATGGAAAAAAACATGAAGGAAAGCGGAGCCGAAGCGATGGTCATACTGTATACCGTCCCCATCGTAAAATCGCCGCTGTCACAGAGAAGCACCCTTGTCGCACCTTTTTCATTTCGGACCTGTTTAACATAGGAGGCAATACGCGCATAACCACCGAGAACGGTATCGCTACCCGTCACGACCGGATTGTAAGACGCGGCTGAACCATATCCGCCGGCGTGGTCATGAATATCCGATGTCTGAAGGATGGTCAGCGAGATATCTCCTTCACTGCTTGAGCTGCAACTGACAATGGCAAGCGCAAATATAGCGACAATAGCAAGCAATACTCTTGATTTTTTCATAAGAGGCCCTCCTTTATAGATAAAGTAAAATTTATTCTGGAATTACCTTGAATACTTCATCGCCGGGGCGGACACGTTCCGATACTTTGATACCGATAAAATCACCCGCCACGGCTTTGGGCACAGATTGGTTATCGACCTCCATTGATTGAATAACATCAATAAAATCCGTTGTATGGCCGGAAAACTTGAGGCTGTCGCCGACAGATACTTCTCCATCGGTTATCTTCACTGCGGCAACCGACGGCTTCGAGAAAAACTTCATGACTTCTCCGATTTTCTTTTCTGCCATAATCAAACCTCCATCGTTTTTTTTGTTAATACTTCTTTTAGCACCAAAAAACAACCATAAAAAAAGGCAGGATAAAATCCTGCCTTTCTATTCAGTCATTCTTAAAATTATGCTTATTCTTTTTCTTTTGTTTTTGCTTCCGGTTTTGTCACTCTTTTAGCTTTTGTGGTTCCCTTTGCTTTTGTTTTTGCCTTTTCTTTCTTTTTTTCATCGGAGACAAATTCCAGAATGGAAACGGGCGCGTTGTCGCCATAGCGATATCCGGCCTTCACAATTCTTGTATACCCGCCGGGACGATTACGATAACGCTCGGCAAGTTCACTGAAAAGTTTACCGACCATGTCTTTATCCCTGACCACCGCCAAAGCCTGGCGCCGCGCATGCAGGCTGCCCCTTTTGCCCAAAGTAACCATTTTTTCCGCCAGTTTTCTCAATTCTTTTGCTTTGGTGTCTGTCGTGCGAATACGTTCATGCTTGATGACAGAAGTCACCATATTACGAAGCATTGCCTCCTTGTGACTGGAAGTTCTGCCCAGTTTTCTGCCCGCTTTACCGTGATACATTGTTAAATTACCTCTTTCCTTTAATAAACTGTTTGCAAACTCTAGTTTTTCAAATCAATGTCCATTCCGAAAGTCAGATCATATTCGGCAAGAATATCTTTAATTTCACTTAACGACTTGCGCCCGAAATTCTTGGTTTTGAGCATTTCTGCTTCTGTTTTCCTGACCAGTTCACCAATCGTGTTAATGCCGGCATTCTTCAAGCAGTTGGCGGAACGGACGGATAATTCCAGGTCTTCCACGGAACGCGACAGCACCTTGCTTAAGTTGTCCTGCTCATCGTGTTGTTCCGGCACGATTTCTTCTTCAACCTCTTCAAAGTTAATGAAAACATCCAGCTGCTGTTTGAGAATTTTCGCGGAATAAGCAATGGCATCTTCAGGCTTCACGCTACCGTCCGTCCAGACTTCCAGCGTGAGCTTGTCGTAATCGGCAATCTGGCCGACACGTGCATGCGAAACCACGTAATTCACTTTTTTAATGGGTGAAAAAACGGCATCGATATTAATGGTTCCTTTCGGCTGATCCGGTTCCAGTTCCTTTTTCGCCGGAACATAGCCCTTGCCCATTTTGACCATTAATTTTGCTTTGAAAGATCCATTGGATATTGTGCAAAGATGGTGTTCGGGATTTAAAATCTCGATCATGCCATCCGTAATGATATCGGCTGCGGTAACCGCTCCTTCCCGCGATACGTCGATGCTGACCTCTTTGGCGTTTGTGTGTCCCATCTTAAAGCGGACACCTTTCAAGTTCAATATGATATCAGTCACATCTTCCTTCACACCGTTCAGTGTGGAAAATTCATGCAAAACGCCTTCAATCTTTGCTGAAACAATGGCTGACCCCTGTATGGAAGAGAGCAATATTCTTCTGAGGGAATTACCTAGTGTGATGCCAAACCCTCTTTCCAGAGGCTGAATGGTAAATTCTCCATAGAAATTCGTATGAGTCGCTTCATCAACATCGATTCGCTTGGGACGAATCAAACTTGACCAGTTCCTTTGCATAATTAAACCCATCCTTTAGTAGCTGGTTTTTGAAAATTGTTTTTTACTTCGAATAAAGTTCGACAACGAGCTGTTCCTGTACCGGCATGGTTAGATCATCGCGCACAGGCAGCAATTTAATTTTGGCCTTGAAATTATCTCTGTCCAATTCCAGCCAGTGGGGAACGCCACGCCTTACAACGGTTTCCAAAGCACCTGTAATTCGAACCACCTTGCGGCTGCCCTCCTTAACGCAAACTTCATCGCCGGCCTTGAGCAAAAATGATGGAATGTTCACCGGTTTCCCGTTCACCAGAAAGTGGCCATGACTAATCAACTGCCTGGCTTCGATTCTGGAATTGGAAAATCCCATGCGAAAAACCATGTTATCCATTCTCCTTTCCAGGAGCACCAGCAAATTGGTGCCTGTAATACCTTTTTGCTTGTCGGCCTTTTCAAAATACCCGCGGAACTGCTTTTCCAAAAGACCATACATTCTTTTCAATTTCTGTTTTTCTCTTAACTGAACACCATAATCAGACCGTTGCTTCTTATGCATCTGACCATGATCACCCGGCACATAGTCCCTTCGCTCGAAAGAACATTTTTCCGAGTAGCATCTGTCGCCCTTAGAAAAAAGTTTTAATCCTTCACGACGACACAACCTGCATGAGGAATCCGTATACCTTGCCAAAAAAGCCTCCCTTTATCTCTAATAATTATTCTTTTTTATCTTACACGCGACGACGTTTCGGCGGTCTGCATCCGTTGTGCGGTACAGGCGTCACATCGCGAATTAAGGTTATCGTTAAACCGGCGATCTGTAATGAGCGCAGAGCTGATTCTCTTCCCGATCCGGGTCCTTTGATATAAACTTGAACTTTGCGCATGCCCTGTTCCTTGGCCTTACGCACAACATCTTCAGCAGCCATCTGCGCGGCAAAGGGGGTGCTTTTACGTGACCCCTTAAACCCCTGCAGCCCCGACGAAGACCATGCGATGACATTACCGCTCATATCCGTAATCGTAACGATGGTATTATTAAAAGTTGATTGAATATGCGCAATCCCATCGGTGATATTTTTCTTTTCTTTTTTCTTGCCAGTTTTTCTGACTGTCTTAGCCATTATCCCTCCAGTTCGGATCCTTTATTTACTTTTTCTTACCGGCGATGGCGCGGCGCGGACCTTTTCTCGTACGGCCGTTCGTATGGGTTCTCTGCCCTCTGACGGGAAGCCCCTTGCGATGTCGTAATCCACGATATGTACCGATATCCATCAAGCGTTTGATCGACATGGATGTTTCCCTGCGCAGATCGCCCTCAACTTTACCCTCTTTATCGATGATGCCTCTAATCGCAGATATTTCGGAGTCGGCCAGATCATCTGTTCTTGTATCCGGGCTAACGCCAGAATCTTTCAGGATTTGCTTTGCCCTGGTTTTGCCGATGCCATAAATATACGTTAAAGCAACTTCCATTCTTTTATTTTTTGGTAAATCAACACCTGAAATTCGTGCCACGAATAAACCTCCTGAATGTTAAAAACTATCCCTGACGCTGTTTATGTTTGGGATTTTCACAAATCACCCGCAAAACACCTCTGCGTTTAACTATTTTGCATTTTTCGCATATTTTTTTAACCGACGATCTAACTTTCACGATCTTAACTCCTCATGTTCAGTATAAACTTACTTCGTCCTGTACGTAATCCGGCCCCGGGTTAAATCATAAGGTGAAAGCTCCACCGTAACCTTATCCCCCGGCAGTATTTTGATAAAATGCATCCGCATTTTACCGGAGATGTGGGCTAAAACCTTATGCCCATTTTCCAGTTCCACCCGGAACATGGCATTGGGCAAAGGCTCAATCACTCTCCCTTCAACTTCTATTGCTTCTTCTTTGGCCATACTTTTTCAATGATCAAAAAACTAATTTAACTTACTTAATATGTCAGGACCATCATCCGTAATCGCTATCGAATGCTCAAAATGAGCAGATAAACTACCATCTTTTGTGACGACCGTCCAACCGTCCGGCAGAATCTTCACCTTATATTTTCCTTCATTCACCATCGGTTCAATGGCCAGAATCATGCCTCTTTTCAGTTCAATTCCGCGACCCTTTTGCCCGAAATTGGGAATCTGTGGTTCTTCATGCAGACTCTTTCCTATTCCATGGCCGACAAAGTCGCGAACCACTGAATACCCGGCTTCTTCCACGACAGATTGAACAGCGGCGGATATATCCCCCAGCCTGTTGCCCTCCCTGGCCTGCTCTATGCCGGCGTACAAACTCTGCTCGGTAACCTGCATGAGCCTCAAAGCCTTTTCCGTTACCTTGCCGACCGGCAACGTGATGGTGGCGTCACCGAAAAAACCTTGATAATAAACGCCAAAATCAAGCCCTACAATATCCCCTTCTGTCAGTATGCGATCTGAAGGCATTCCGTGCACAACAACTTCATTAATCGATACGCACAGGGAGTGCGGATAACCACGGTAGCCTTTAAATGCCGGCTTGGCTCCTCTCTTTTCCGTAATCTCCTCGGCTAATTTATCCAGGTCCTTTGTTTTAATACCTGGTTTTACTTTGTCTCTGAGTCTGCTTAAAACCTCAGCAACGATACGGTTGCTTGCTCTCGCTCTTTCAATTTCCTCCGGAAGCTTCAGAATGACCATGATAATCTTCCGCTATCTTCGGCGGGCAATTTGTCCTTTCTTCATGAACCCTTCATATTGCCTCGTCAGCAAGTGAGACTCTATCTGACTGGCCGTATCCATGGCCACACCGACAACAATCAGCAGTGCTGTCCCGCCGAAATAGAAAGGAACGTTAAGCTGCGCAATCAAAACACTGGGCAAGACACAGATAATAGAAACATAAATCGCGCCAACAAGAGTCAATCTTTCCAGTACGTTTTCAATATACTCCGCGGTCTTTTTACCCGGTCTGATTCCCGGTACATAACCACCGTATTTTTTCATGTTTTCAGCAACGTCATCCGGCTTGAAGGTCACGGCGGTGTAAAAGAAGCAGAAGAAAAAGATAAAAGCCACATAAAGAACTTCATAGGCAAACCGCCCCGGTACCAGGTACGACGCAATATCTTTCATCCAGGACTGCGGAGCAAAGTTGGCAATTGTAGCCGGAAACATAATAACCGACGAAGCAAAAATCGGGGGAATAACGCCCGATGTGTTGATCTTCAACGGCAGATGTGTGGTCTGCCCGCCATACATTTTCCGCCCGACAACCCGCTTTGCGTACTGAACCGGAATCCGGCGCTGGCCGCCTTCAACAAAAACAATCGCTCCGACAACAAGCACCATCAAAGCGATAATAAACAAAATGACCAACACGCCCAATTCACCGGCGGTTGCAAGCCTGAACGTGTTTCCCAATGCGGCAGGGATACGGCAAACGATACCGGCAAAAATAATCAGCGATATGCCATTCCCAATCCCCTTCTCTGTAATGATCTCTCCAAGCCACATGATAAAGGATGTCCCGGACGTCAGGGTGATCATGGTCATGAGCACAAATCCAAGGCCCGGATTCAGAACGATCGGTGCACCGGAAGGCCCGGCCATCTGTTGCAATCCGACGGAAATGCCAAACCCCTGAATCATACTTAGAAGAACAGTGCCGTACCGGGTGTACTGTGTAATTTTTCGTCTGCCGCTTTCACCTTCTTTGGAGAGCCTTTCCAGGTGCGGCACCGCGATAGTCAATAACTGCAAGATAATCGATGCACTGATGTAGGGCATAATGCCCAGTGCAAAAATGGAAAAATTACTGAAAGCACCACCGGCAAACATATCCATCATACCGAATAAAGAACCTCTGGCATGCTCAAAGTAAGCCAGCAGAGCCATATTATCAATCCCCGGCGTTGGAATATAAACACCAATGCGATAAACCCCCAGGAGAAGAATCGTGAATAAAATCCTTCTTTGCAGTTCCGGAATTTTAGATACGCCACCCAGACCTTCTAACAACTTACATTACCTCTTCTACCGTACCGCCGGCGGCGGTAATTTTATTTTTTGCAGCCTGACTGATACGAGCTATTTTTAGCGTCACAGGGAAATCAATTTCTCCTTTGGCTAAAACCTTGATGCTGCCGCCTTTCTTACTGACAATGCCGCTCTGCAGAAGGGCCGCTTCGTCAATCACGGCTCCCTTGCTGAACTTCCTGCATAAATCCATAATATTAACCGCGACAAATTGTTCCCTGAAAGGATTACGGAACCCCCGTTTGGGCAAACGACGGGCCATGGGCATTTGCCCGCCTTCAAAACCAACTCTCACCTTTCCTCCGGACCGAGCCTTTTGCCCTTTATGGCCTTTACCGGATGTTCCGCCATGGCCGGAAGCATTACCACGCCCTACACGCTTACGTTTTTTTGTCGCACCGGTTGGAGCCTTCAACGAACTGAGATCCATACGCTACTCCTTTGACTCTTCCACGGACACTAAATGAATAACTTTATTAATCATTCCACGTATTTGCATAGTGTCGGCTAAAGTTACGGTTTGATTTAATTTATTCAGCCCCATGCCTTTTAGAATTTTTCTCTGTTTTTCTGGACGGCCGATGACACTTTTTACTTTTGTTATTTTTAACATTTTGCCCACAATGATTTACCTCACCCTATAATCGGCGGCACTATTTCCCTTTTTGTGCCGAAATATCCTCAGGTTTTTTTAACTGACAAAGACCTTCCATTGTGGCTTTGATCAGATTATGGGGATTATGCGATCCCAGACACTTGGTCAGAACGTTATGGACACCGGCAACCTCCAGTACTGCGCGTACGGCACCGCCGGCAATTAACCCGGTCCCTTCAGAAGCCGGTTTCAACAAGACCTTCCCGGCGCCATAACGGCCTATTACTTCAAAAGGAATCGTTCGCTCCACGACAGCGACTCTCACCATATTCTTCTTGGCCATTTCCATACCCTTGCGTATCGCTTCGGGCACTTCATGGGCCTTTCCCAATCCCGCTCCGACCATTCCTTGACCGTCACCAACAACGACAATCGCACTGAACCGGAAACGCCTGCCACCCTTGACCACTTTTGCCGTCCTATTGATGGCCACCACGCGATCAAGGAGTTCCACATCTTTCATTTCTTTCTTATCCAAAGATTTTTTCCTTTATCTTTTTATTAATAAAATTAAAATTTCAGCCCGCTTTCCCTGGCAGCTTCCGCCAAGGCCTTAACCCGACCATGATAGAGGAACCGTCCCCTATCAAAAACGACCTTTTCAATTCCCAAAGCTTTCAACCGCTCCGCAATGAGCATGCCCACTTCTCTGGCCACATCCACTTTCTTTTTATCTTGGATCTTTTTCTCCAATTCCTTGCAAAGCGTTGAGGCAGTTGCCAGAGTACTGGCCTTCACATCATTGATGGCCTGAACATAAATATGCTTATCACTCCGGAAAACGGAAAGGCGAGGTCTCTCCTCTGTCCCTTTAATCTTCGCCCTTGTTCTTTTTTCTCTCTTTTCTCTTATCTTTAATGTCTTTTTAGAAGCCAATGTTCTATCCTCTTTATGACAAATTTAACCTGCTTATGCGCTGGCTGACTTACCGGCTTTGCGCTTAATATATTCGTTAGCATATTTTATTCCCTTCCCCTTGTAGGGCTCGGGTTTTCTTAATGCTCTGATTTCTGCGGCCACTCTTCCGACCAACTGTTTATCAATACCGGACACCACGATATTGACTTGCTTGTCCACCTTGATATCAATTCCCTCAGGAATGTCATATTGTATCGGGCTGGAAAAACCTAAAATGAACTTCAGACTTTTATCCCCGGGTTCGGCACGGTAACCGACACCGGATATTTCCAGTTTTTTCTCAAATCCGGTGGTTACACCGGTGATCATGTTGTCGATCAGTGTTCTTGCTAAACCGTGGAACGAACGGGCTGTTATTTCGTTGGATGTTCTCTCCACCGCCAGACTGCCGTCGGATATTGTAATCGTAATTCCTTCCGGTAATTTCGCCGAAAGAACCCCTTTGGGTCCTTCAACTTTAACCTCATCAGCCGTTTGGCTAATTTTGACATTTTTGGAAAAACTAACTATTTTTTTACCTATTCTCGACATGAACAAGAACTCCTGCTTGCTATCGTTATTTTCAAATTACCAGACGTTACAAATCACTTCTCCGCCGACGTTCATTTCTCTGGCTTCGACGTCAGTCATGACGCCCTTAGACGTCGAAAGAATGGAAATGCCCAGGCCGTTGAGTACTTTGGGAATTCTGTCCGATGGCACGTATACTCTTCTGCCCGGCTTGCTTACTCTTTTAATGCCTGTTATCACGGTACGCTTGTTGTCAGGATATTTTAAAATGATTTCCAGCATCTGCTGTCCTTTTTCATTTTTTACACTGTCGTAGTTATGAATATATCCCGTCTTCTTTAAAACATTAGCGATATTAATATTCATTTGGGAAACACCAACGTTAACGGTTTTAAAACGCGCCTTATTTGCGTTTCTGATTCGGGTTAACATATCGGCAATCGGATCCGTCATTCCCATTCTTTTTCTCCTTAAGCTAAAATTACCAACTCGATTTAATGACCCCGGGGAGTTCTCCCTGCAGGGAAAGTTTACGCAAACAAATTCTGCACATATCAAATTTTCTGTAGTAGGCTCGCGGCCGTCCGCAAAGCGGGCAGCGGTTATATTCTCTTACCGAAAACTTCTTCTCTCTTTTCGCTTTCGCGATTAACGACTTTTTAGCCACGCAAAATTCCTCCGGCACTTCATCATTTTATTGTTTAAAAGGAACTCCCATCATTTTCAGTAAATATCTGGCTTCCTCGTCTGTTTTAGCTGTGGTTACAATTGTGATATTCATTCCTCTGGCTTTTTCTACCTTGTCATAATCAATTTCAGGAAAAATGATCTGCTCCTGAAGACCAATGGAAAAATTTCCTCTTCCGTCAAAGGCGTTGGCCGATATTCCGCGAAAGTCTCTGACTTTGGGCAGGGCAGCGTTCACCAAACGATCAAAAAACTCATACATCACGTTCTTTCTTAACGTAACGGAACACCCCACAGGCATCCCCTGTCTCAATTTAAATGTCGCTATCGATTTTTTCGCCTTATTGACGATCGGTTTTTGCCCGCTGATTGCGGCCAGTTCCTGCACGGCACTATCAATAATCTTGACATTCTGAATCGCCTCGCCAAGTCCCATATTGATAACAATCTTTTCCATTTTAGGCACCTGCATTACATTTTTATACTTGAACTCCTCACGCAGGGCCGGAACTACAGTTTTCAGATAATAATCTTTTAATCTAGCCATTTTATTTAACCCACATTAAATTTCTTCTTTGCATTTGCTGCAGAGACGAACTTTTTTACCGTCCTCAAGTTTTTTACTTTGTATCCTGACGGCTTTATTGCATTTATTACAATACAATCCGACATTAGAGACGTGAATAGAACCTTCTTTTTCCAAGATGCCTCCCTTGGATTTCTGATCAGGTCTCTTATGTTTTTTGATGATATTGACTTTTTCAACCACCAGCCGGTTTTTTTCAGGAATCACCGTTATTACTTTACCCGTTTTCCCTTTATCTTTTCCGGTAAGAACCTTGACCGTATCTCCCTTTCTCAATTTACTTAAACTCATTTTTCCCCTCTGCAAAATATTATTACAAAACTTCAGGAGCCAGAGATATAATTTTCATGAACTGTCTCGCTCTTAACTCGCGGGCGACAGGTCCAAAAATACGTGTTCCTATAGGTTCCATTTGATTTGAAATTAAAACCACCGAGTTGTCGTCAAATTTCAGATAAGAGCCATCAGGCCTTCTCATTTCTTTCACCGTGCGCACAATCACCGCCTTGATCACATCGCCTTTTTTAACTTTGGAATTCGGAATGGCTTCTTTTACGGAAACAACGATCACGTCTCCCAGGCCCGCATAACGCCGCTTTGAACCACCCAACACCTTAATGCAGGCAACTTTCTTGGCGCCGGAATTATCCGCAACATTGAGTATGGTTTGCATCTGAATCATAAAATATTCCTCACCGGATTGACCCTGTAGCCAAGTCAATCAATCTATTTTGCTTTCTCCAATATTTCCAGCATTCGCCAGCGTTTTTCTTTACTCAACGGTCTGGACTCGATAATCAGAACCGTATCTCCGATTTTGCTCTGGTTTCGCTCATCATGAGCTTTGTACTTGACATGTTTCCGCACATACTTGTGAAAGACAGGGTGCTTGACAAAGCGCTCCGCTCTCACCACGATTGTTTTATCCATTTTATTGCTTACAACCACGCCCTTAATCGTGCGATTAAATCCTCTTTGGTCCACGTTAATTCGCTGCCTCCTTTTCTTTCAACACGGTGTTGATACGCGCAATATCCTTGCGTATCTTGTTCAGCATAACCGTTGACTCCAGTTGCCCGGATGCATGCCTGATCTTTAATCGGAAAAGTTCTTCACTCAATTCAGCGATTTTTTGTTTGAGCCCGTTTCCATCGAGAGCTCTGATTTCTTTAATTTTCATCAACTATATCCCTGGATAAAAATTTTGTTGTTATGGATAACTTATGAGCCGCCAGGCGGAATGCCTCTTTCGCTACCTCTTTTGACACACCTTCCATCTCATAAAGGACAGAACCCGGCTTCACCACGGCCACCCATCCTTCCGGGGCGCCTTTTCCCTTGCCCATACGGGTTTCCGCAGGCTTCTTGGTCACGGATTTGTGGGGAAAGACTCTGATCCAGATTCTTCCACCGCGTTTAACATAACGGGTCATCGCAACACGCGCCGCCTCAATTTGCCTTGATGTCACCCAACCGCACTCTGCGGCCTGCAAGCCATATTCGCCAAAAGCAATCGAACTTCCTCTGGTTGCCTTACCGCCCATCCGGCCTTTCTGCAACTTCCTATATTTCACTCTTTTCGGCATTAACATAAAACAAAACTCCCGTTGTTCCTATCCCCATAAACCACTGCCCTCATCAACCGTTCAAACCGACAGGCAGAATTTATTTCATTTTTTCATTTTTGGTTGGCAGCACTTCTCCGTGGAAAATGAAAACCTTAACGCCAATCAATCCGTAAGCCGTATTGGCTTCCGTAAATCCGTAATCAATATCCGCCCGAAGGGTGTGCAGAGGGACCCGCCCCTCCCGGTACCATTCAGACCTGGACATTTCCGCGCCGCCCAATCGGCCCGAGCAGGCAACTTTAATTCCTTTTGCACCGAATTTCAGCGCGTAACCCACACATTTTTTCATCGCCCGGCGAAAAGCCACTCTTTTTTCCAGCTGCATCGCCACATTTTCAGCTACCAGCTGAGCATCCACTTCCGGCTTGCGAACCTCCAATATATTAATGATAATTTCTGCCGAGGAAAACTTTTCTATTTCCGTTTTGAGCTTTTCAATTTCAGAACCCTTTTTCCCGATGATCACACCGGGTCTGGCGGAATAAATATTGACTTTGGCTTTGTTGGCGGCTCTTTCAATTTCGATCCTGGAAATGCCCGCGTGATACAGTTTTTTCTTCAGGTATTTCCTGATCTGTAAATCTTCATGCAAAACTTCACTATACTTCTTATCGGTATACCACACCGATTGCCACTTCTTGATGTAGCCCAACCGTAATCCTACCGGGTTAACCTTCTGACCCAAGATTGTACCTCCTTAAATTTCGTCCAAAATAACCGTAATATGTGAAGTTCTTTTTTTAATGCCTGCCGCTCTTCCCTGCGCTCTTGCCCGCCAGCGCTTAAGAGATGGCCCCTGATCGACATAAATTTCTTTTATGTAAAGAATATTTTCGTCAATGTTGGGGTTTTGGGCTGCATTGGCAACAGCGGATTTCAGCACATCGGCAATAATACCTGCCGCGTATTTTCTGGTATAGATAAGAATATTACGCGCGTCCTGTACTTTTTCCCCTCTAACCAGATCAGCCACTAATCGAACCTTTTGTGGTGACATTCTTATATATTTTGCAACTGCCTTTGCTTCCATAGTTATTCACTCCAAACCTTACCGTTCGTCCCTTCGTCGACGGCTAGCTGACTTTAGTCTTCCGGTCACCAGAATGCGAAAAGAAAACGCGCGTTGGCGCAAACTCGCCGAGTTTATGCCCCACCATATTTTCTGTTACATAAACCGGAATAAATTTCTTTCCATTATGCACGGCAAAAGTATAACCAATCAATTCCGGTGTGATGGTTGAACGCCGCGACCAGGTCTTGATGACGTTTTTGGTCCCCTCAGCTTCCATTTTTCTGATTTTAGCCAGCAACCTTTCTTCAATATACGGACCTTTTTTGATCGAACGTGCCACGCTTATTTACCTCTTCTTTTAATAATATACTTATCGGTGTTCTTGTTTTTTCTCGTCTTATGACCCTTTGTCGGTATGCCCCAGGGCGTACACGGATGTCTTCCCCCTGAAGACCTGCCTTCGCCACCACCCATGGGGTGATCCACCGGATTCATCACAACACCGCGAACATGGGGTTTTCTCCCCAGCCAGCGGCTTCTCCCGGCCTTCCCGATACTGATATTTTCATGCTCGATGTTGCCCACCTGCCCGATGGTTGCCATACAATTGATGAATATCTTTCGAACTTCACCGGACGGTAGCCTCACCTGAGCGTAATTGCCTTCTTTCGCCATCAACTGTCCATAGGCTCCGGCGGATCGAATCAACTGCCCGCCACGGCCAACTTTTAATTCCACATTATGAATCAATGATCCCAACGGAATATACTTCAAGGGAATCGCGTTTCCGGGTTTAATATCTGCATTTTCGCCGCTGTACAAAACATCACCCACATTTACCTGCGCCGGCGCAACGATATATCTTTTTTCACCATCCCTGTAATTCAGCAGCGCAATCCTTGCCGTTCTGTTTGGATCATATTGAATAGCGGCAACCTTGGCCGGGATATCTGCCTTATTACGGCAGAAATCGATCTCTCGATATTTCCGTTTATGGCCCCCGCCAATAAACCGTGAGGTAATACGACCATGACAATTGCGGCCACCTGTTCTCTTCAACGGCTTTACCAGACTCTTCACCGGCTCAGCAGATGTGATTTCCGCGAAATCTGAAACGCTCTGAAACCTTCGTCCCGGTGATGTCGGTTTATACTTTATAATTCCCATCAGTCCAATCCTTCAAACAAGTCTTATACGCCTTCGGCAAATTCAATACTGTTTCCGGCAGCCAATGTAACGACCGCCTTTTTCCAATTGTTCTTTTGACCGATCGTTCTTCCCACTCTTTTCTTTTTTCCCAAAACATTCATCACGCGAACATCAATAACCGTTACCTTGAAAAGCTTTTCCACCGCATGACCGATTTCAACTTTATTCGCTTTACGATCGACCTCAAAAAAATATTTGTTCGAGGCATCACGTCCCGCTGTGCTTTTTTCCGTTACCAATATTCTTTTCACCACTTTATTGATTTCCATTATACCAGCAATGCTCCCTCAATCTTTTTTACGGAAGGCTCCAGAAGAATTAAATGTTCATGATTTAAAATATCGTAAACATTAATACCCTCTGATCTGATCATCTTGACGTTTTTGATATTTCGCGAAGATTTGAGTAACACGTCGTCATGGCTATCCAGAACAAAAAGAGCTTTCTTGAAATCGAAAAGATCAACCACTTTTTGAAAAACCTTGGTGCTGATTTTTTCCATGGGAAACTCTTTTAAAATGACCATTTTTTGATCTTTAAATTTCATACTCAAAGCGGAAATCAGGGCTTTCTTGCGTATTTTCTTTGGAACGGAGTATGCATAGTCCCGGGGATGCGGGCCAAAAACTACTCCTCCCTTTCGCCAGATAGGAGACCTTGAGGAGCCTGATCTTGCGCGCCCTGTGCCCTTCTGACGCCACGGTTTTTTGCCGCCGCCACTGATATCGCTTCTCCTTTTCGTGGCAGCTGTGCCGGAGCGCTTGGAAGCCAGCTGCATCTTCACGACATCATATATCACTGCTTCGTTGACCTCCGCGCCAAATACAGCATCATTCAAATCAACTTCAGCGACTTTCTTTTTCTCAATATTAAAAACATCCGCAACTGCCATGTTTATTTCTCCAGATGTACCTTAAATAGCTATTTCTTTTTAGCCTGCTTGATTAACACATAACCGTTTCTGCTTCCTGGTACAGCGCCCTTGATCAAAAGCAAATTTCTGTCCGGACGAACCTGCCAGACCTGCAAGTTCTGTACGGTTTGACGAGCATTGCCCATACGACCGGCCATTTTAGTCCCCTTAAATACGCGTGATGGGTCGGCACTCGCGCCAATCGATCCGGGCGCCCGATGGAACATCGAACCATGCGACGCCCTGCCACCGCCAAAACCATGCCTTTTGACAACACCCTGGAATCCTTTTCCTTTTGACGTTCCCACCACGTCAACATAGTCGCCTATTTTAAATATTTCAGAGGTAATTTCCTGTCCCAGCTCATAGGTCCCAGACTGTACGGGAAACTCTCTCACAAAGCGGAAAAAACCTTTATTCGCTTTATTAAAGTGACCTTGCAAAGGTTTTGTGACATTCTTCTGCTTCACTCGGCCATAACCAAGCTGAATGGCATCATAACCATCCTTGTCCTTCGTTTTAACCTGCAAAACAACGGATGGCTCAACCTCGATGGCCGTAACGCCAACGGCGGACCCGTCATCCGCAAAGACTTGAGTCATTCCCAACTTTTTACCGATCATTCCCTTACTCATCTGACATTCCAACTTTTCATTCAATAAAATATTCATTGTGAGAGGCGGCAGGACCTGCTGCTCCCTCTCACAAAATTAACTTCACACCTACGCTTTAATCTCCACATCCACTCCAGCGGAAAGATCCAGTTTCATCAAGGCATCCACCGTAGCCTGCGTAGGCCCTACAATATCAACCAATCTTTTGTGTGTTCGGATTTCAAACTGCTCGCGAGATTTTTTATCCACATGAGGTGAGCGGTTCACGCAGTACTTGTTGATTTCCGTCGGAATGGGAATGGGACCGGCAACGCGGGCGCCGGTCTTTTTGGCCGTTTCAACAATTTCCTCTACGGAACGATCCAACAGTTTATAATCGTAAGCTTTAAGACGAATTCTAATCTTCTGTTCTTTCATCGGTCAGTAACCTATTTCCTATGCGATAACCTTGCTTACGACGCCAGCCCCTACGGTCCTTCCGCCTTCGCGGATAGCAAATCGCAGCTGTTCTTCCATCGCAATCGGAGTAATCAACTCGATGGTCATATTGACATTGTCACCGGGCATAACCATTTCCACGCCTTCAGGAAGCGTAGCCACACCCGTCACATCCGTTGTCCGGAAATAAAACTGGGGACGATAACCGGAGAAGAACGGGGTATGACGACCGCCTTCTTCCTTGGTCAGGACATAAACAGCGGCTTCAAACTTGGTATGAGGAGTAATCGATGCGGGCTTGGCCACAACCTGACCTCTTTCCACTTCTTCTCTCTTGATCCCGCGGATCAACAAACCGACGTCGTCACCGGCACGGCCTTCATCAAGAGTTTTACGGAACATTTCCACGCCGGTCACAACCGATTTAATGGTCGGACGAATACCGACAATTTCAACTTCTTCACCAACCTTGACAATACCGCGATCCACTCTTCCGGTCACAACCGTTCCACGACCGGAAATGGTGAAAACGTCTCCCACCGGCATCAGGAAGGGCTTATCCGTATCACGTTCGGGTTCGGGAATATAGGTATCAACCGCGTCCATCAGCTCCCCGATGCATTTGGCTTCCGGAGAGTTCACATCGTCAGACTCCAGAGCTTTGAGCGCTGAGCCGCGAATAATCGGAATTTTATCGCCGGGGAATTCATACTGGGTTAAAAGTTCACGTAACTCGAGTTCAACAAGGTCAAGAAGTTCGGGATCATCAACCAAATCCACTTTGTTGAGGAAAACGACAATGTAGGGAACCTGTACCTGACGGGCAAGGAGGATGTGCTCACGAGTCTGCGGCATCGGACCATCAGAGGCGGCAACAACCAAAATCGCTCCATCCATATGGGCAGCGCCGGAAATCATATTCTTAATATAGTCGGCATGGCCGGGACAATCCACGTGGGCGTAATGCCTTTTATCTGTTTCATATTCAACGTGAGAAATATTAATAGTAACCCCGCGTTCCTTTTCTTCCGGAGCATTATCGATAGAATCGAAAGCTCTGAATTCCGCATAACCTTTTTTAGCCAGATATTTGGTAATCGCGGCCGTCAGTGTGGTTTTACCGTGATCCACATGTCCGACAGTCCCTATATTTAAATGCGGCTTAGTCCTTTCAAATTTTTTCTTTGCCATCTCACTTTCCTCCTTAACTTTGAATGGTTGGTTTCCTTGTCGTATAAAATTGTTGTTTAAAATTTATAATGAGCAAAGGCTTTATTGGCCTCCGCCATTTTATGTACAGCTTCTTTTTTCTTAATCGATCCGCCGCGGTTGTTGGCAGCATCAATTAATTCCGCGGCCAGTTTTTCCCGCATGGTTTTCTCCGTCCGTTCCTGAGCGTTGGAGATCAACCAGCGAATTGCCAGGGCCGTCCGCCTGGTTGGCACGACTTCCGTCGGCACCTGATAGGTGGAACCACCGACACGCCTTGATTTCACTTCAATCAGTGGCTTCACATTGTTGACGGCCTTCTCAAAAAGCTCAATCGGCTGTTCTTTCAATCTCTTTTCCACAATATCAAAAGCACCGTATAAAATACTCTCCGCGACGCTTTTTTTACCTCTTTTCAATAAGGAATTAATGAATTTCGCTACCAGTTTATTATTAAACCTGGGATCAGGTAAAACATCTCTTTTTTCTACTTCCCGTCTTCTCGGCATTGAACATTCTCCGTTTAGCTTGGCTTTTTCGCACCGTACTTTGATCTTCCCTGTTTACGATCCTGCACCCCTACCGTATCCAAAGTTCCCCTGATCACGTGATAGCGAACACCGGGCAGATCCTTTACTCTTCCTCCTCGTACCAGCACAACGGAATGTTCCTGTAAGTTGTGACCAATACCCGGAATATAAGAAGAAACTTCATAACCGCTACTCAAACGAACTCTGGCGACTTTACGCAATGCGGAGTTCGGCTTTTTGGGTGTCGTTGTATATACTCTTACACAAACACCGCGACGTTGCGGAGAACCAGCGAGCGCCGGTGCGTTTGTTTTCCTTTTGACTTTCATCCGGCCTTTCCGGATCAATTGACTTATGGTCGGCATTTTCCTCCTCGAAAAAACAACTGCCATTATATTATTACCGGCAGCGAACCGGTGGTACGTACCAGTTCAAATTTTTTATGTCAAGTGTTTTTATGTATATTTTTCAAATTTATTCCGCAACGGCGTCCAACACATCGGGTGCCTCATTTTCGAGCCTAATTCCCAATTTTCTATACATCACCAGGCCGGTGCCTGCGGTAATCAACCTGCCCATGATGACGTTTTCTTTCAATCCTCTCAAATAATCTGTTTTACCGGAAAGGGCCGCCTCAGTGAGCACTTTTGTTGTCTCCTGGAATGACGCCGCTGATATAAAACTCTGGGTACTCAACGACGCCTTGGTGATACCCAGAAGCAGAGGTTCACCAATGGCGGGACGGCCGCCCTGAGCAATAATCTTTTCATTTTCTTCCTGGAAACGGTAGCGCTCAATTTTTTCGTCAGCAATGAAAGTTGTATCGCCCGGTTCAAGCACCTTCACTCTTCGCAACATCTGGCGGATAATCACTTCCATATGTTTATCGTTAATTTTGACTCCCTGTAAGCGGTAGACTTCCTGAACTTCATCAACCAGATAACGGGCCAGTTCTTTTTCGCCCTTAATCGATAAAAGATCATGAGGGTTATTGACCCCCGACATTAAAGCGTCACCGGGGATCACCTGGTCGCCTTCCTGAACGCTGATATGCTTCCCTTTGGCTATCAGATATTCTTTTTCTTCCCCCACTTCGGGAGTTACGATAATCTTTCGCTTCCCCTTGGCATCTTTCCCGTAAGAAACAACACCGCTGATCTCGCTGATCACGGCAAAATCCTTCGGTTTACGCGCTTCAAACAATTCCGCCACGCGGGGCAGACCTCCAGTAATATCCTTCGTTTTTGTTGTTTCACGCGGGATTTTGGCGATAATATCACCGGCCTTAACCTGATCACCTTCAGAAACAACCAGATTGACTCCCACGGAGAGAAGATATCGCGCAACCGCATTGGAATCGGCTAATTTGGCTATTTTACCTTTTTCGTCTTTGATGGAAACACGGGGGCGTAAATCCCCCCCCTTAAACTCCGTGATGATCTTTCGGGATAAACCGGTAACCTCATCAACCTGTTCCTGCATGGTTTTTCCTTCAATAATATCGTCGAATTTAATCGTTCCATCCACTTCCGCCAGAATCGGAATGGAGAAGGGATCCCATTCGGCAATCAACTGACCTTTCTTCACTTCGCTGCTATCGGCCATTTTCAAATGCGCGCCGTAGGCAAGAACATATTTGCCGCGGCTGCGTTTCTGTTCATCCAGGACATGGACCTCTCCGTTACGTTTCATAACGACCAGGTCGCCTTCCTTGGTTTTTACCGTGCTGAGATTCACAAACTTGATGATTCCATCATGACGGGCAATCAGGGAGGATTGCTCATCAAATTTCGCCGTACCGCCGATATGAAATGTTCTCATCGTGAGCTGCGTTCCCGGCTCGCCGATGGACTGTGCCGCAACAATGCCAACAGCTTCACCGATGTTGACCAGATGACCATGCGCCAGATCTCGTCCATAACACATCGCACACACGCCATGTTTGGAACGGCAGGTGAGAACCGATCGGATATTGACCCGTTCAATCCCGGCATGATCTATTCTTTCAGCCAATGTTTCATCGATCATCTGATTAGCCTTTACAATGACCTCGCCGGTAAAGGGGTCTTTAATATCCTGGAGGGCGACTCGACCCAGCACGCGTTCTCCGGCAGTCTCGATAATTTCACCACCCTCCATCAACGCGGAAACATAAACCCCGTCAACCGTTTCGCAATTGTGTTCGGTAATAATGCAGTCCTGCGCAACATCCACTAAACGCCGGGTCAGATAACCGGAATTGGCCGTTTTCAGCGCTGTGTCAGCGAGACCTTTACGGGCGCCGTGCGTCGAAATGAAGTACTGTAACACCGTTAGCCCCTCGCGGAAATTTGCCGTAATCGGTGTTTCAATGATTTCACCGGAAGGCTTCGCCATCAGACCACGCATACCGGCCAACTGTCTGAGCTGCTGTCCGGACCCGCGGGCCCCGGAATCAGCCATCATATAAATGGGATTGAAACTTTCAACTTTTCTTTTCTTCCCATCGGCCAGCTCGATTTCTTCCGTACTGATGCCTGTCAACATTTCAGAAGCAATGTTATCGGAAACCTTCGACCAGATGTCCACAACCTTATTATAGCGTTCACCATCAGTGATCAAACCGTCCATGTACTGCTTCTGGATCTTCAAAACGTCTTTGTCCGCCTGTAAAACGATGCGCTTTTTATTCTCCGGAATAATCATATTGCCCACCGCAAAAGACAGCCCGGAAATCGTTGCATACTTAAAGCCGAGATCCTTCAATTTATCAGCCAGAATAATGGTGGTTTTGTCGCCGCACTGACGATAGCAATGGTCAATCAGGCGGGTCAGCTCCTTTTTATTCATCAGTTTATTGATATGATCAAAGCTGATTTCTTCTGGAACGATTTCTGAAAGAATGATTCTTCCGGCGGTGGTCTCTTTGAGGTCACCTTCGATACGTACCCTGATCTTTGCGTGAAGATCAACCACACCATTGTCAATGGCAGCGCGCACCTCATCAGGCCCCGCGAAAATCATTCCTTCTCCCCGGACTCCGGACTTCGTCCGGGTCAGATAATAAATACCCAGAACGATGTCCTGACTGGGAATAATGATCGGACTGCCGTTCGCCGGTGAAAGAATATTATTGGTGGACATCATCAAAACACGGGCTTCCGTCTGCGCTTCAATAGACAGGGGGATATGAACGGCCATCTGGTCACCGTCAAAATCCGCGTTGAATGCTGTGCAAACGAGAGGATGAAGCTGGATGGCCTTGCCTTCAATCAATACCGGCTCAAAAGCCTGAATGCCCAGGCGATGCAACGTCGGTGCGCGATTCAGAATAACCGGATACTCGCGCACCACTTCATCTAAAGCATCCCACACTTCGGATGTCTCTTTTTCCACCATTTTCTTGGCGCTTTTCACGGTGGTAACATAGCCTTTATCCAGCAGGCGGTTGTAAATAAAAGGTTTAAACAGCTCGATCGCCATTTTTTTAGGAAGGCCGCACTGATGCAGTCTCAAATCCGGCCCGACCGTCACAACCGAACGCCCGGAGTAATCAACCCGTTTACCCAACAAATTCTGACGGAAGCGTCCCTGCTTCCCCTTCAGCATATCAGATAAAGACCGCAGGGGTCTCTTGTTGGTTCCTGTAATCGCACGGCCTCGGCGGCCATTATCAAAAAGGACGTCCACCGCTTCCTGCAACATACGTTTTTCGTTACGAATAATGATTTCCGGAGCGTTGAGTTCCTGCAACCTTTTCAAACGATTGTTCCGGTTGATCACCCGGCGATATAAATCATTGAGATCGGATGTCGCAAAACGTCCACCGTCCAACGGAACCAAAGGCCGCAAATCAGGCGGGATGACCGGTAGCACGGTCAAAATCATCCACTCGGGTTTATTACCGGATTTCCGCAAGGCCTCCACAACTTTTAATCGTTTGATCAGCTTCTTTTTCTTGGTATCTGAAACAGACGTCACAATTTCAGCGCGCAGCTCTTCATAAAGCTTTTCCAAATCGATCTCTTCAAGCAACTGCCGGATCGCTTCGGCGCCGATTCCAGCAACAAAACCTTCATGGCCGTACTGTTCTTTCGCTTCTTCGTATTCTTCATCCGTCAGCAGGTCTTGTTTTTTCAATGGAGTGTTCTTGGGATCCAGGACGATCCATGATTCAAAATAAAGAACCTTTTCCAGCTCTTTTAGGGATAGGTCCACGGCATTGCCGATACGGCTGGGAAGACTTTTCAAAAACCAGATATGAGCAACAGGAGTCGCCAGCGTAATATGTCCCATGCGCTCACGGCGAACTTTCGATTGAATCACTTCAACGCCGCACTTTTCGCAAACGACACCGCGATGTTTCATTCTTTTATAACGGCCGCATAAACACTCGTAATCTTTAACCGGACCGAAAATTTTCGCACAAAAGAGTCCATCCTTTTCCGGCTTGAATGTCCGGTAATTGATGGTTTCCGGTTTCTTGACCTCTCCGTGAGACCAGGAATGGATCTTCTCCGGTGAAGCAATTGAAATCGTCATTGCGTTAAATTTAATTAAATTTTTCGGTTTCTCAAAATAGCTAAAAACGTCTTCCACAAATGTTCTCCTGTACTTAAATGGCTCTGTGAAATGATCAATAATCTCTCTATGTCATCTTTGAAGGCCGGCGTTCAATCATTCAGCCCACACTGTCCGGCTCTTCAATTAATTCCACATCCAATCCGAGACCCTGGAGTTCTTTAACAAGCACATTAAAGGATTCCGGCAGGCCGGATTCAAAGTTATGTTCCCCCTTGACAATCGATTCGTAGATTCTGGTTCTCCCGGCCACGTCATCAGACTTGACGGTAAGAAATTCCTGCAACGCATAAGCGGCGCCATAGGCTTCCATCGCCCAGACTTCCATTTCTCCCAATCTCTGACCGCCAAACTGAGCTTTGCCACCCAGTGGCTGCTGGGTTACCAGTGAATAAGGACCTATCGATCGGGCATGTATCTTATTATCAACGAGGTGGTGCAGTTTCATCATATAGATAATTCCCACCGTGACTTCCTGATCAAACGGTTCGCCGGTTCTGCCATCAAACAGAAGAGATTGTCCGGTCTCCGGCAAATCAGCTTTTCTTAACATCTCTCTGATTTGATCTTCGTGACAACCATCAAACACCGGACTGGCGACCAGCATACCCTTCTTCAGTCGCCCTAAAAACCTTTTGATGTCCTCTCCGGACGCCTGATCGACGAACGTATCAAATTCAGGTGAAGAATAAGTTTTTTTCAGTTCATTTTTTATATCATTGAGATTGTAATGTTTTTCCAACAGCTCATTTAAATCTTCGCCAATGGACTTCGCCGCCCATCCCAGATGGGTTTCGAGAATCTGCCCGACATTCATTCGCGAAGGGACGCCGAGGGGATTTAAGACAATATCAACCGTCGATCCGTCGGCAAAATACGGCATGTCTTCCTCGGGCAAAATACGGGACAAAACACCTTTATTCCCGTGCCTCCCGGCCATTTTATCACCCACGGAAAGCCTTCGCTTGATGGCAATATAGACTTTGACCATCTTAATAACACCGGGAGGGAGTTCATCGCTGGCTTTAATTTTTTCCAGTTTTTCTTCAAAGTGAGCATTGACAAAATCAATTTTTCTTTCGAGAGCAGCGATGAGGGTACTGATCTTTTCTTCTGAACCGTCATTTTCCGCAATGGTGACTTCTTTCCAGCTCGAAAACGGCAACTCGTCCCAAATCTCTTTGGTAATCTTCTCGCCTTTCTTTAAGACTGTTTTTTTCTTCGCGTCGACAACTTTGGTGGCGGCCGTTTTTCCGACAACCAGTTTGGTAAGATCGCGTTTAATCGAGTCCGTCAGAATGCGGATTTCATCATCTCTGTCTTTGGTGATCTGTTCAATGGCATCCGCTTCAATCGCCTCCGACCGCGAATCGCTTTCCGCGCCCTTTCTGGTAAATATCTTGGCATCTATCACCGTTCCTTCAACACCGGGAGGAACACGCAAGGATGTATCCCGAACGTCACTGGCTTTTTCTCCGAAAATCGCCCGTAAAAGTTTCTCCTCCGCGGACAACTGGGTTTCACCTTTCGGGGTAATCTTACCAACCAGAATATCTCCTGCTTTTACCGATACACCGATACAAACAATGCCGCTGTCATCAAGGTTTTTCAGAACGTCTTCACCCACATTGGGAATATCACGGGTGATTTCTTCTTTCCCTAATTTGGTATCACGCGACATGGTCTCAAATTCTTCAATATGAATGGAAGTGAAAATATCTTCTTTGACAACCCTCTCACTGACCAGAATCGAATCTTCGTAATTGTAGCCGCCCCAGGACATAAAGGCCACCATGACATTTCTGCCCAAGGCCAGTTCACCGTTATCAATCGCCGGACCATCTGCCAGAATATCTTTTTTACGAACGCGTTGACCGGCACTGACAATTGGTTTTTGATTAAAGCAGGTATCCTGATTGGATCGCTGATACTTCGCCAGATTATAGATATCAACACCGCTGTCTATGCCGTCTTCTTCAATACGGTCAGCCCGGACAATTAATCGAGACGCATCAACACTTTCCACGGTGCCCGATCTTTTGGCCACGACAACAGCGCCGGAATCCCGTGCAACAACCGATTCTATACCGGTACCCACAACCGGAACTTCCGGGCTCATTAAAGGGACAGCCTGTCTCTGCATATTCGACCCCATCAGAGCGCGGTTCGCGTCATCGTGCTCCAGAAAGGGAATTAAAGCCGCAGCCACGCTGACCAGCTGCGTGGGCGAAACATCCATCATTTGAATGTCTTCTGGGACAACGGGAATATAGCTGCCGCCTTTTCTGACTGAAATTAATTCTTCAACAAACCTGTCCTGTTTGTTCAGCGGTCGGTCGGCGGAAGCGACAATCTGATTTTCTTCTTCAATGGCCGTGACGAATCGAACGTTATCGGACACCTTTCCATTTTCCACCATCCGGTACGGTGTTTCGATAAAACCGAATTCGTTCACTCTGGCATAGGTGCTGAGAGATACGATCAGGCCGATATTGGGACCTTCCGGCGTCTCGATGGGACAGATACGGCCGTAATGCGTGGGATGAACGTCGCGCACTTCAAATCCTGCTCGTTCTCTGGTTAAACCGCCGGGTCCGAGGGCCGACAGACGTCTTTTATGTGTAATTTCAGAAAGCGGATTGGTCTGATCCATAAACTGGGACAGCTGGCTGGAATTAAAAAACTCATTGACGACGGCGGAAACTGGTTTGGCGTTAATGAGGTCATGCGGCATCATGGTTTCGATGTCCTGCAAACTCATTTTTTCCTTAATCGCCCGCTCCATGCGCACCAGGCCGATACGGTACTGATTTTCAATCAATTCACCGACCGAACGAACGCGTCGGTTTCCTAAATGATCGATGTCATCAACGCTGCACTCTCCCTCACCGTTTTTCAGGTCAATCAGATACTTTACCGCCGATAAAATATCTTCGTTGCTCAAGACGGTGATATCGGTCGGCACATTCATGTGTAACTTATAATTCATCTTGGCACGACCGACGTTGGATAAGTCATAGGATTCCGGTTCAAAGAAGAGACTCTTGAAGAATTTCTTCGCTGTCTCCGGTGTTGGAGGATTACTGGGACGCAAACGACGATATATTTCCATAATCGCGTCTTCCGTGTTTTCAATTTTATCCAGCAACAGTGTGTCCCGAATAGAAGCATTGTCCGCGTCTTCATCTACATGGATAATTTTCAGTTCCTTGATATTTTTTTCCCGAATGATCTCCATACAGTTCGGCGGTAATTCCTCGTTGCAACGGAAAACCACCTCACCGTTTTCAGCATCACGAACATCCTGAGACGGAATTTTTCCCGCAAGATCACTCTCATTAATCGCTACACGCGTGATACCGGAATCCGCCATTCGCTTGAGAATAGGTTTCGTAAAATTTCGTCCTTTTCTGACAATAACTTCAGTACCTTTCGAATCTTTCACGTCTTCCGGAGCGTGCTGCCCCATCAGGGCATCATTAACGGCCAAATAAACTTTTTTGTTTTCAAAGATCACCGTATTGACATTGTAGAAATAATTCAAAATAAATTCCGTGGAATTGCCCAGTGCTTTGAGCAGGATCGTCACGGGCATTTTCCTGCGCCTGTCAATTCTGACGTAGAGAATATCTTTGGAATCAAACTCAAAGTCCAACCAGGAACCACGGATAGGGATAACGCGTGCGGAGTAAATCAACTTGCCACTGGTAACAATTTTACCCTTGTCGTGATCAAAAAAGATACCGGGCGAGCGATGCAGCTGGTTAACAATCACCCGTTCCGTCCCATTGATGATGAAGGTTCCATTTTCTGTCATCAGAGGAATCTCACCAAAGTAGACTTCCTGCTCCTTGATGTCACGGATCTGCCGGATTTCATTTGTTTCACCGTTGAGTTTGGCTTCAGCGGGACGGTCCACGTCAAAGACAACAAGTCTGACGACTATTTTCAACGGAGCGGCATAGGTCATGCCTTTCTGAACACATTCGTGGACATCATACCGGATATCACCAAGCTTGTAACTGACAAACTCCAGAGAACATTTCCCGCTAAAGTCAGAGATGGGAAAGACGCTTTTAAATGCGCCCTGTAAACCCATATTGCTCCGTTTTGCCGGAGCGATATCCCTTTGAAGAAATATCTCATATGATTTTGTCTGAATATCAATCAAGTTCGGAATATCCAGTATCTTTTTTACCTGGCCGAATTTTTTTCTAAAGTCACTCATAAAATCCTTAAATAATTAAAAAATGGTATTATTGGGATAGCGCTACTTGATCTCGACGGTACCGCCAACTTCCTCAATTTTCTTTTTGATATCCGCAGCTTCTTCTTTGGAAGCTCCTTCTTTAAGGGGTTTAGGCACACCTTCGACCAAATCCTTGGCTTCTTTCAGTCCCAGATTGGTAATCGCGCGAACCACTTTGATTACCTGAATTTTTTCTGCGCCAAAGCCCGTCAGAATGACGTCAAATTCTGTCTTTTCTTCAGCCGGTGCGGCAGCGGCAGCTCCCGGAGCGGCCACAGCAGCCATCACCGGAGCGGCGGCAGATACACCGAATTTCTCTTCTAACTCTTTGACCAGAGCGGAAAGCTCCAATACGGTCATTCCTTCAATAAATTTAACTACATCATCTTTCGTAATTGCTGACATTTTTGATTCCTCTCTGTATGTTTTTTAGTTTAAAGTTTTTTTCTTATCACAGTAGGCGTTGAGCACTTGTACAAGGCTTCTCGGGACACCACTTAAAACAGTTACCAATGATGTCGGCACGGCCGCCATTACTGAAACCAGCTTACCCAAAAGAACTTCCTTACTTGGTAATTCAGCCAGAACATTCAGATCGCTCTTGCTTAAAAGCTTTTTATCCAGAACACCAATTTTAATCTCCAGTTCCGGATTTTTCTTGGCAAAATCAACCAGAATTTTTGCCGGCGCCACGGGGTCTTTATAACCTAACGTGATGGCAACAGGCCATTTGAAATGATCCGCGAGAATGCTGAAATCAGTGTCGTTTGATGCAATTCTTAAAAGAGTATTCTTTACGACCTTCCATTCGGCATCGGACTTGCGTAACTCATTTCTCAAAGCTTCCATTTTCTCGACATTCATCCCGCTGAAACTGGTCAGAACGCCCATGTTCGCTTTTTTGAGTTTCTTCTGGAGTTCGGATACAATTTGTTCTTTCGTTTTCCGATCCAATCTATCAGCCTCCTTTCTTTAATTATTTTCTTTCCCTCAAAGGCCGAAGAGCTTCGTCACATACAGAAAAATAAAACGGTCACCATGCCCAAACATCCGATTCCCGTTTTTACAAAAATTGCTTGTCCGCAGAAAAATTAAGCAAGCAACTACTTTTATTCGACGAGTCTCGGCAGGCCGTTTTGCGTTTAAACTTCTGTACCTGCTGTCTTTGACCTCATTACCTTACTTTAAAAAACTCCCGATATTAAGCCATCTTGATATCGAGAGGATCAACTTTTACGCCAGCACCCATGGTACTGGAAATAGAAATACTCTTAATATACGTTCCTTTACTGGACGCGGGCTTCAACTTGATAATGGTTTCCAGCAAGGCACCGATATTCTCTTTTAATTTATCAGCACCGAAGGATACTTTCCCGACCGGAGAGTGAACAATACCCGCTTTTTCCACGCGAAATTCAACTTTACCCGCTTTTAACTCCTTCACGGCGTTAGCAACTTCAAAAGTCACTGTTCCTACTTTAGGGTTGGGCATCAAACCACGCGGCCCTAGAATTTTACCGATTTTTCCGACGGATCCCATCATATCCGGAGTGGCAATGACCCGGTCAAACTCCATCCAGCCCCCTTTAATTTTTTCAATAACGTCGTCATTACCGACCAGATCGGCACCCGCTTCCAACGCTTCCTTCTCCTTCTCGCCCTTGGCAAATACGAGAACACGGACAGTTTTTCCTAATCCATGGGGCAGAACCACGCTTCCCCGCACCATTTGATCAGCATGAGCCGGGTTCACGCCCAACCGAACGGCTGCGTCCACAGTTTCATCAAATTTTGTCCCCGCCGTCGACACAACGATTTCCGCAGCTTCTTTTAATGAATATCGTTTACCCGGTTCAACCTTGGCCTTTGCCGCCAATATACGTTTACCTCTTTTTAACATGATAAAACCTCGTTCTTATTAACCTGTAATTTCAATTCCCATTGACCTTGCCGTGCCGGCAATAATATTTATCGCGCCTTCAATATTTACAGCATTCAAATCCTTGTATTTCAATTCGGCAATCTCTTTGACCTGAGAGGCAGTCACCGATCCGACTTTTTCCCGCTTTGGATCACTGGCCCCTTTGGCAATTTTAGCCGCCTGTTTCAGCAGTACGGACACCGGGGGCGTTTTGGTTATAAACGTGAAGGATCTGTCCGCATAAACCGTAATGACAACAGGGATAATCATCCCTTCCTGATTCTGTGTCATGGCGTTATAAGCCTTGCAGAACTCCATAATATTAACGCCATGCTGCCCCAAAGCGGGACCGATCGGCGGCGATGGCGTCGCTTTACCCGCCTTTATCTGTAACTTAATGTTTGCGATAATTTTCTTTGCCATTTTTCATCACCCTGATCTTAAATTGTTTTAAAAATTGCCATCTCTGTTATAAAATTAAATTTGCGTGACCTGAATGAAATCCAATTCTACAGGTGTCGGCCTGCCGAATATACTGACGATAACCCTTAATTTGCTCTTTTCCGGTTTCAATTCATCGATGATTCCATCAAAGTTTGTAAAGGGCCCGTCAATAATTTTTACATGATCACCGACATCGAATTTAAACTTGGGTTTGGGTTTTAGCGTTCCTTCATCAATTCTGAGTTTTAAGTGTTCAACATCTTTATCAGGAATAGGCGAAGGCTTGTCCTTGCTGCCAATAAAGCCGGTTACCTTGGGCGTATCCTTGACGACATGCCAGGCATCATCATTCATTTCCATACGAACCAGAATATATCCGGGGAAAAATTTGCGCTTTGAACTTTTTTTCTCCCCTGAAACTAACTCGACAACATCCTCTTCGGGAATCAGAATGTCCGAAAAATAATCCTGAGTACCCGTAATCTGGATTCTCTCCTGGAGGCTGATTTTTACCTTATTCTCGTATCCGGAATAAGTATGGACAACGTACCATTTAAAAGCCATTTTTCTAACCTAATATAAATTTGACCGCTTTAGCGAGCGCAAAATCAATGATGCCCAGAATAAAAGAAACAATGAATACCAAAACGATGACAACGGCGGTAGACGCCAGCGTTTGTTTGGGTGTCGGCCACGTGACCTTCTTTAATTCAAGTTTAGCTTCTTTGAGAAACTGAACAATCTTTTGAACCGTTACTTTTACTTTTTCTTTTATTTCGTCCATGATGATAGTCCTTCGCAACCGGGAAATGGCAGGCCAGGAGGGACTTGAACCCCCAGCATCCGGATTTGGAGTCCGGCGCTCTATCCATTAGAGCTACTGGCCTATCCCCATGATTTATTTGGTTTCCCTGTGCAGTTTATGTCCCCGACAAAACTTGCAATATTTTTTCATTTCCAGGCGGTTTTGCATTGTCCGCTTATTTTTCGTTGTTGTGTAGTTCCGCTGCTTGCATTCGGTACAAGCTAAAATAATGTTGTTTCGCATAAGTCTCCTTCACTCTGGAGCCCACGACCAGGATTGAACTGGTGACCTCATCCTTACCAAGGATGTGCTCTACCAACTGAGCTACGTGGGCAAAATCCTCAAACAGGTTTTCATCCATCATTTCATGAAATATCTGGAGCGGGAAACGGGATTCGAACCCGCGACCCTCAGCTTGGAAGGCTGACGCTCTAGCCACTGAGCTACTCCCGCCTATTTCAATTTCAAAAATTCATGGTGGAGGGGGGAGGATTCGAACCTCCGTAGGCTCCGCCGGCAGATTTACAGTCTGCTCCCTTTGGCCGCTCGGGAACCCCTCCAGCAATATGCCGAACTGGAGCTGGCGATGGGACTCGAACCCGCAACCTGCTGATTACAAATCAGCTGCTCTACCGATTGAGCTACGCCAGCAAATCCACGCATCAATACTTACTAATATCAATTACTTACGCAAATAGACCTCAAAAAACACACCTGCGCCCGTAAGCGAATTTCGCAATTTAATTTTAATACATGTTTTTGTCAAGCAATTTTTTTAAAATTTTAAAAGATAGATTTTGATTTTCTTCAGAAATCACCAGCGGAAACGATGGCCCTATTTGAAGATACTTTTACAGATTCATCCAGCGTCCGTGAAACAGTTACTGCAAAAAAGTAAAATCTAATAAAAATCATTGGTTAATCTATTTTCAATTGATTTTAACATCGACGCGATAGATACTTTTATCTTTGATCGCTAAAAAATGGAAGTTATTAAACGTGTCAAAAACAAAAACTTTTTCTTCAAGAGGTAAAATACCATCATATTGACTTATCTCTTTATCATTAATAATTGCTATTTGTTTATTTTCTACTCGAGCTATATATACTAAATGTTTGCTGTCCGGGCTAAATGTTATAAATGGCGCAATACCAGGATAAGATTTCCACTCTTTTCCATCAACGACTACAAAAAGCTTTTTCCCTAATGAAGCGCCATACACCAAACGCTTGCTATCCGGACTGAAAATAAGCGTTCGACTTCCAAGGGTATCGTAATGTTTTCCTTCTATTCCATCAACAACCGCAAAACGTTTCCCCTCGGATTGGGCTACATAGGCTAGATGCTTGCTGTCCGGACTGAAAACGATACTAGAAAAAATCACATCATAACCTTTTCCCTTTTGTCCATCGACAATTAAATAACGCTTTTTGTCTAACTGGGCCTGATATGCGATACGATTGCTATCCGGGCTGAAGATGATGTCATTTCCAACAGCTTCATAATTTTTACTTTCTTTTCCATCAACAACCACTAGCCAATTATTGGCTGATTTAGCAATGTATGCAAAGTGCTTGCTATCCGGACTGAAAACAAAGTCTCCTATATCATCGTAACGTTTAACTTCCTGCCCGTCTACCACTATAAAATGCGCTTTCTCTAATCGACCATGGTATGCGACTTTACTGGAGTCAGGACTGAAAATGATCCTGTCTCCGATACCTTCATAATGCCGCCCTTCCTTTCCATCAACGACGACAAATTGTTTTTTCCCTGACTGGACGGCATAGGCCAGATGCTTGCTGTCATTACTAAAAACAAATGTTGAACCGATCCCGCCGTCATAATATTTACCTTCTTTTCCATCAACGACGGCAAAACAATTTTTCCCCAGCTTGGCTGCGTAAACCATCCTAGCGCTATCGGGACTGAAAACAATCTTTGATCCAATGGCATCGTAATGTTTACCTTCTTTCTCATCCACCACGACAAACTGTTTTTGACCCAGCTGAGCCCCATAGGCAATATGCTGGCTATCGGGACTGAAAGAAACCGTTGATCCAATCCCATCATATTTTTTGCCGGCTTTACCATCCACCACGACAAATTCCTTATTATCCTGACGAGCCACATAGGCTACGCGCTTACCGTCGGGACTTGCCAGCGATACCAGTGGTGAATGATCGAATGTGATGACGAGCTTTTCAGTGAGCATGACCTCGGGTTTTTTATCCGCAGCAAAAGATATAACGTAAATGAAAGCAACAAAAAAGATGACAGATAAATATAAAAATTTTTTAAACATACGAAATACACCCTTAATTTTTTGTTAAAATATTTCTTTGATGGTTTGATGTTCAATACAATGAATTGATAAATCATGCAAGCTTGTTTTCAACTTTTTGCATCAGAGCACTTTGGGAACCTTTTAAACTTGTCACAAAAAAAATAGAAAAGTCTCCATGAAACCGGCCGCGAATGTTGGTTGCCCGAAACACGCCCGTATTAAAAAACCTTTGACAACATCTTCTTTTTATATTAGGGAGTCAAAAAAATTCAACGTCAGGTCCTACAAACGATGTCAAAAACTGCGAGGAAAAATAGTTTACTCTCTCTTCTTGAGCTCGCGCCCTTGCGCCTTTTGCTAAAGGCCTTTTGCCCATCGTTTTTAGGTTATCATTAGGATGATGAAACAAGTGATTACCTGAAAGGCCGTGGGCGAACACCACGGCCTTTTTTTATTGCGAGGTAACCAAGCGTGGCCGATTGGGCAAACCGTTATGAGGTTCAAATTTCCAAAGCGTAAAGCGCTGCAATGAATTAACCGGATGATCCAGCCGCCAACAGCTACTGGACACGGTTCTGAATCTACCGGATGAAAACGGATGTAATGAAGATAAGGAGACAATCACAATGAAAAAAGATAAAAATCGGGTTTACATTTTCGACACCACCCTGAGAGATGGTGAACAATCACCCGGCTACAGTATGAACACAGAAGAGAAACTGCTGCTGGCACGGCAGATGGAAAGGATGGGGGTTGACATTATAGAAGCAGGTTTCCCTATCGCCTCTGAAGGCGATTTTGAAGCGGTCAAACTGATCGCCAAAGAAATCAAAAAATCACAGGTGGCCGGACTCGCGCGCGCCAATAAAAATGACATTGACCGTGCCTGGCAGGCCATTAAAGGAGCCGCCAATCCCCGGATACATACTTTTATTTCCTCTTCAGACATTCACTTGAAGTATCAATTGAAAAAGAGCCGCGAGCAGGTACTCAAAGAGGCCGTGACGGCGGTCAAGCTGGCCAAATCCTACACGGACAACGTGGAATTTTCGCCCATGGATGCCACGCGTTCCGACCGAGATTATCTGGTCGAAATGGTCTCGGCGGTCATCGACGCGGGTGCGACGACCGTCAACATCCCTGATACGGTCGGGTATGCCATCCCCGAAGAATTCGGCAATCTGATCGCTTATCTTTTTGCCAACGTTAAAAACATGGGCGATACCATCATCGCCACCCATTGTCATAACGATCTGGGGCTGGCGGTGGCTAATTCTCTGGCGGCAATCCGACAGGGTGCGCGTCAGATAGAGTGCACCATCAACGGCATCGGCGAACGCGCGGGCAACACCGCCATGGAAGAAATTGTCATGGCCCTGAAAACCCGCAAAGATCTCTTCGGCCTTTACACAGCAATAAAAACGGAACAAATCTATAAAACATCGCGCCTGCTCACCCAGATTACCGGCATCCCCGTTCAACCCAACAAAGCCATCGTTGGCGCGAATGCGTTTGCCCATGAATCCGGTATTCACCAGGATGGCTTGATCAAGGAAAAAATTACCTACGAAATCATGACGCCGCAGTCCGTCGGCATCAGCGACACGCACATCGTCCTGGGCAAGCATTCGGGGCGTAACGCCATTGCCCACCATTTAAAAAAAATGGGCTATGTTCTGGATGATGAGCAGGTTAACAAGGTCGCGACAAGGGTCAAGGAACTGGCCGATGTCAAAAAAGATATCTATGACGAGGATCTGGAGGTCATTCTCGCGGAAGAAATTTACCGCGGCGAGGACAAATACAGCCTGGTCTATCTGAACGTGGTCAGCGGCAACGTGGCAATCCCCACAGCGACCATGGAAATGCAGATAGGAGAAGACGTGGTGCGGAAAGCGGGATTCGGCAACGGTCCGGTTGACGCGACTTTCGCGGCCATCCGGAACATCACAAAAACCAATTACCCGCTGATGAAATATGTCGTTAACGCCATCACAGGCGGATCCGACGCCCAGGGCGAGGTCACCGTTCAACTCAAGCACAATAATCATTCCGTTGTCGGTCGAGGCGCGCACCCGGATGTCATTGTCGCTTCAGCCAAGGCGTACATTAACGCACTCAACCGCTTGGAGTTTTTAAAAACCAACATGAAAAAGGTAAAAATGGTTGAATAAACATCAGCAATAGGCTAAAAGCACTCTTTCATTTTTAAAAGGAGAAGGGATTGTGGGCAACACCATTACAGAAAAAATACTCATGGCGCATGCAGGCCTGAAAAAAATTACTCCAGGCCAGTTGATCAACGCAAAAGTGGATATCGCTCTCGGAAACGATGTGACCGCACCGATCGCCATCAAAGAGTTTAACAAGGCGGGCGGGAAAAGAGTGTTTAACAGAAATAAAATCGCGCTGGTTCTGGATCACTTTACTCCCAACAAAGACATTAACTCCGCCCAGCAGTGCAAATTTGTTCGTGAGTTCGCCCTGAAACAGAAGATCGTTCATTTTTATGAAGGCGGAAACGTCGGCGTGGAACACGCCCTGCTGCCGGAAAAAGGCATTGTTCTGCCCGGCGATCTGGTCATCGGCGCGGACAGCCATACCTGTACGTACGGCGCGCTGGGAGCCTTTGCCACCGGCGTGGGCAGCACGGACCTGGCCGCAGCGATGCTCACCGGCGAACTCTGGTTGAAAGTGCCGTCTTCCCTCCGGTTCGTGATTTACGGAAAATTACCGAAGTGGGTATCCGGCAAGGACCTGATTTTGCATATCATCGGGCGCATCGGCGTGGACGGAGCGCTTTACCAGGCGATGGAATTCACCGGAGAAACCATCAAAAAACTGACGATGGCCGACCGGTTTTCCATGGCAAACATGGCCATTGAAGCAGGCGCTAAAAACGGCATTTTCGCGCCGGACGCCATCACAAAAGACTATATTAAAAACAGGGCAAAGCGTGATTATCAATTTTACACTTCCGATGCGGATGCCGTTTACGCCGACACCATCGAAATCGACACGACAAAAATTGAGCCGCAGGTAGCTTTTCCCCATCTGCCTTCCAATGCAAAAGGGATCAGCAAGGTGGGCAAGATCAGAATTGACCAGTCCCTGATCGGCTCCTGCACCAATGGCCGGATTGAAGATTTGAGAATTGCCGCCAGGGTTCTGAAAAAGCGTAAGGCGTCTTCCAACGTCCGGTTGATCATTGTTCCGGCGACACCGGATATTTACAGGCAGGCTTTAAAGGAAGGTCTGCTGGATATTTTCATAAAGGCCGGTGCAGTCATCAGCCCGCCTTCCTGCGGCGCCTGCCTGGGGGGGCACCTAGGAATTCTCGCGGAAGGCGAAAGGGCGGTGGCGACCACCAATCGGAATTTTGTCGGACGCATGGGACACACGAAAAGTGAAGTCTATCTGGCCGGCCCGGCGGTCGCGGCGGCATCCGCGGTGCTGGGAAGGATAGCGTCGCCGGAAGAACTTTAAACGCGGGAATACGGCTCTCCGCTTTGCGGGATCATTCGACCTGCCGGTTTCAGCGCACGATGCTGCGGCGGCCGGGATTTTATTAAGGAAGGTTTTTTCATATGATATTTCGAGGAAGAGTTTGGAAATTTGGGGATAACATTGATACGGATGCCATTATTCCAGCACGGTATCTGACGACATCTGATCCCAAAGAACTGGCCATGCATTGTATGGAAGATGCCGACCCCGATTTTATCGCTAAAATGAAAAGCGGCGACGTCATCCTGGGGGGAGAAAATTTCGGTTGTGGGTCTTCGCGCGAACACGCACCGATTTCGATTAAAGCAGCCGGGGTTTCCTGTGTCATCGCCAGGAGTTTCGCCCGTATTTTTTATCGCAATGCCTTCAACATGGGCCTGCCCATCTTTGAATCAAAAGAACTGTCGGACACCATTCAGGAAGGAGACGTAATCACCGTGGACAGCGTTGCGGGAACAATTACCGTGGCAAACACAAACAGCGTTGTTAAAATCAATCCCATCCCGCCGTTTATGGAAGAGCTTATTGCTGACGGAGGCTTGATGAAGCATATTGTGGCAAAAAGAGGAAAGCATGGAAAAAGATCATTTTAAAATCGCCGTCTTTGCCGGCGACGGTATTGGACCGGAAATCATTCAAGAGGCCGTCAAGATTTTAAACATCATCTCCGAAAATAAAAACATCGCCCTGCGCCTTCAGGAAGGACTCGTCGGTGGCGCCGCCTTCGACTGCCACGGGACACCTCTTCCCGCATCCAGTCTGAAGCTCGCACTGGAAAGCGACGCTGTTTTACTGGGGGCCGTCGGCGGACCGCAATGGGAATCACTGGATTACAGCATGAGACCGGAAAGAGCCCTCCTGGGCCTTCGGGGCAAATTGGGCATCTACGCCAATCTGCGTCCCATTGTTGTGTTCGAGGAGCTTCTGGAGGCCTCGCCGCTTAAACGGAATATTGTCCGGGGAATCGATATCATGATCGTTCGCGAGCTGACCGGGGATGTTTATTTCGGCAGACCGCGGGGTATTAAAACAGGCAAAAACGGAAAACGCAAAGGCGTCAACACGATGGCCTATTCCGAAGACGAAATCCGCCGGATTGCCGTTTGTGCCTTTGAGATTGCCCGGACGCGTAAAAAAAATCTTCTGTCCGTGGATAAAGCCAATGTTCTTGAAACAATGGAGTTGTGGCGTGACGTGGTCACGGACGTAGCAGAGGATTATCCCGACGTTGACCTCAAACATATGTATGTTGATAACTGCGCCCTACAGCTTATCCGCAATCCGGCCCAGTTTGATGTCATCGTGACGTCGAACTTATTTGGAGATATCTTAAGCGATGAAGCCGCCATGCTGACCGGTTCCATCGGCATGCTTCCTTCGGCAAGTCTCGGAAAAAAGACAGCGTTATATGAACCCATTCATGGCTCGGCGCCGGATATCGCCGGAAAAAACATCGCCAATCCGCTGGCCGCCATTCTATCGGCAGCTCTGATGTTGCGACATTCCTTATCCATGCCTACCGAAGCTCAACTGATCGAAAAAGCTGTCAAAAAAACGTTAGCAGAGGGATACCGGACACAGGATATTCATGAACCGGGAAAGAAACTCATCGGTACCACGGCAATGGGAGATGCCGTCGCCGCCAACCTCCACAAACTGATAAACTGAACAACGCTATGGAGAACCGCGTAAAGGACAGGGAATGGAATCGATAGTTTTTTTCGAAAGGATACCTCTGAATCCGCCCCGCGCCCAAATCTACCATCGCCTGGGTTACAAAAAACATACGACCAGCCTTTCCACGACTCAGCAGGAAGAAACCGATGCCCTGATCAACGAAGCCACTGCGCTGATTGCCCTTCAGGGAATGTCCCTGCGGATGCAGGTCGTTCAAAACGAGAATGACAAAATATGCTTGTCTGACGGCGTGGTTTTCCACAGTAAAAGTTTATCCAATTTTCTGCGTGACTGCCGGGAGACGGTCCTGATGGGTGCCACCGCGGGCAAGACTATCATGGAGGCGATCAAAGACAAGACCCGTGGCAATCTCTTATCCGCCGCCGTGGTGTATGATGCCACCGCCAGTGAAATGACCGATGCGGCGCTCGACTGGATCATGGAATATTACAATCGAATGCTTCGCCGGGAAGGAAAAACCCTTCTGCCCCGGCGTTTTTCAGCAGGCTATGCCGATTTTAACCTGGCCAATCAAAAAATGATTTATGAAAAACTGCAAATGAATAAATTCGGCGTAGAAATCAACCCCAGTTATCTTCTGATCCCGGAAAAATCGGTTACCGCCATCAGCGGGATTCGGTAAACTTGATCCATCAACGCCGCCAATACCATCACATCATCATGTAAAGACTCTGGCTCAAGGAGCAATCATTCTTTTTGACCAAATAGATACTTGCCAAAGTGATCAACATATAATAATGTAATCGAAAATTTGAATACTTCCTTCTGGGCATTATATATCAGTTCTTTTTTATAACTTCTGTCATCAAAAAATGAAGGATAAATCAATGAGTGAAGCTCACTTTTCGACAACGAACACCTCTCCAGCGCTCCGTGTATTATTACCTCGGCAAATAAACATTTAAATAATTTATAAAATATGCTATAGGATGTGCATGGAAAAGATAGATGCACGCAAACACAGTCCCCGGACGCAATACGAAATGCGGAAGCAAGTGATTCG
>Ga0255347_1000522_pt1 | contig 69334 bp, 62 predicted proteins | sample wastewater_treat_2_FD_192479 | JGI IMG/M metagenome (GOLD analysis project Ga0255347, IMG submission 192479) | Wastewater microbial communities from Lulu Island WWTP, Vancouver, Canada - plant24 | ecosystem: Engineered > WWTP > Wastewater > Unclassified | place: Canada: Vancouver, British...
TAATATTGATACGAGCCATGAGTTCAACGCCTCCTCGATATGATGTTGGTTTGTCAGCTACATCATAACCGAGGCTTGAGCGAATGGCTCAATTCGAATTTACACCATTATAGGGACTCAATCCCATGAAGCCGTTTTTCGGGTTCGGCCCCGTATAATTTGACTTGGCGCCGGATGCTGAGTATAATACTTCGGTTAATGCGAATATCGCACGGGGCGGGTTTAAGCGAACTTTTTCGCACCTGGGCCGCCGGCGGGAGGAGGAAGACGATGTACGCGATAATTGAAACTGGGGGAAAGCAGTACCGAGTGCAGGAGGGGGATCTCCTGAAAATCGAGTCCCTGGGACTTGACGAGGGCTCTTCCGTACTTTTCGACAGAGTGTTGCTATTGGGGCGCGACGAGGGCGTGGTCATAGGTTCCCCCTACGTGGACGGAGCCTCCGTGAGAGCCTCCGTCAAGGCAAATGGCAAAGATCCCAAGATAATTGTCTTCAAGTACAAGAGCAAGAAGAACTATCGCCGCAAAAAGGGTCACAGGCAGCATTTCACAGAGGTAAGGATCGACTCGTTGATACTGGAGTCCTGACATTGACGGATATTTCCGTTACGCTGGACGGAGATATTGCAATAGCGATCGATGCCCAGGGCCACTCCGGCTTCGCCGACAAGGGGGAGGACATCGTCTGCGCAGGAGTGTCCGCCCTGTTGCAGGCTCTTCTCTACGGCTTCAAGAACGTCCTTGACTTGAGCTCCTTTTTCTACACGATAGAGGAGGGCGAAGGCAGGATGACGATCGACTGGAGTATGTCCAGGAGCCCGGAGGCGCGCCTGCTTGCCGACACGATAATTGGTTCTTTAAAGGAGATCGCGCGGGCATACCCCGAGCATGTACGGATTATGGAGGTGCACACCGATGGAATTCAAGTTTAATTTGCAGTTGTTCGCGCATAAAAAGGGACAGGGTAGCAGCACAAACGGCAGGGACAGCGAGGGAAAGAGGCTTGGAGTGAAGATTTACGCCGGCCAGACGGTGAAGGCGGGCAACATCCTGGTAAGGCAGAGAGGGACGAAGATACACCCCGGCAAGAACGTGGGGCTCGGCAAGGATTACACGATCTTCGCAAAGGCCGCCGGAACCGTCAACTACGAGACAAAGGGAAGCAAGAAGGTAGTTTCTGTCATCCTTAGCACTGTCGAATAAACTGAATCCGAGGTCTGCTCCAGAGCGAGACACTCCCGACGAGGGCCTTCACATCGCCTTAGGGCCGGACTGCGAATACAAGTCCGTTCCTGCCTTAGGAGATTTAAGGGCCCTCTGTCTGTTAGAATATAAAGGAAGATGGCTTTATCGCCGGTGATAGAATGAAATTTGTCGACTTTGTCGAGATCTCTGTCCGAGGTGGACGGGGAGGGAACGGGTGTCTGAGCTTCCGTCGCGAGAAGTTCGTACCTAAGGGCGGACCTGACGGCGGAGACGGCGGAAGGGGCGGAAATGTCGTCCTGCGTGCTGCCTCGGGAGCGCTTACACTTGCGGATTTTGAATTTGAAGAGGACATCCGCGCCGGGGACGGAACTGCGGGCAAGGGCGGGATAAGGACTGGGAAGGCCGGTACTGACAGGGTGATCGAGGTCCCCTGCGGAACCATCGTCTACGACCGAGACTCGGGCCAGATCCTGGCCGACTTGGTGGAGCCGGGGGAGAGCATCGTAGCCGCCAGAGGAGGACGTCCGGGGAGGGGAAACGCCCACTTCGCGAATTCGGTCCGCAAGGCGCCCCGTTTTGCCGAGATGGGGGATGAGGGCGAGTCAAAGTCCCTGCTTCTCGAGCTGAAGCTGATTGCCGATATAGGGCTTGTCGGGGCGCCTAACGCCGGCAAGTCGAGCCTCCTCGCGGCAATCTCGTCCGCACGCCCGAAGATCGCAGGCTATCCCTTTACGACCCTGTCGCCGAACCTCGGTGTCCTGTCTGTCGACGACCAGAAGATAGTGATCGCCGATGTACCCGGACTTATAGAAGGCGCCCACGAAAACAGAGGACTGGGCGTCTACTTCCTGCGGCACATCGAACGCACGCGTTTTCTGGTGCATGTACTCGACCTGAGCGTAGGATCCACGGACGACGTGATCGCGCAGTGGCGCGTATTGAGGTCCGAGTTCGAGGCATACTCGGGTGCGACGGACGAGGAAAGCGCCCTGCCTCAAAGAGAGGACATCCCCGCAAAACCGTATGTCATACTGGGGAACAAGATCGACCTCGAAGCTGCCAGAGCAAATGATGAGAGGGTAGGCTCATACTTCAAGGAGCTGGGGGAGAGGTATTACTCCCTTAGCGCTCTTACCGGAGAGAACGTGGAGAGCTTCATACAGGTTCTGGCCGACCTGGCCAGGGAACACCGAAGGGGCGAGAGCCAGGCAAGGTTGGCGCCGATGCTGGTGGACACCTTCGAGCCGACGCGTAGAAGGGGCAGGCTGGAGCCGGCCTCGATAGTGAGATTGGGCGACGGCTCCGGATTCAGGGTGATACATGCCAATCTTGAGAAGACCCTGTCGAGGTACAATTTCGAACACGAGGACGCTCTTCCCAGGTTTGCAAGGCTGGTCAAGAAGTTCCGGATAGAGGAGCGCCTGGAGGAGATGGGGGCAATCAAAGGCGACAAGGTATACATAGGCGACCTTGAATTCGACTTCGAGCCCGAGATGGCGGCCCTCGACGGTTCACAGAAGGAGTAGTCGCAACGAAGGAACCAGGGAGGTGAGGCGGTGTCAAGCAGCCCGAAGAGCAGCGCCAGGAGAATTGGCATAATGGGAGGGACCTTCGACCCCATCCACTACGGGCACCTGCTCGCCGCGGAGGAGAGCAGGACGGTGGTGGGGCTGGACGAAGTGCTGTTCGTTCCTGCCGGTGATCCCGCGCACAAGCGCCTCCGCAGAGTAGCATCTTGCGAGGACCGGTACATTATGACCCTTTTGACGACCCTTGAAAACAAGAACTTCACCCCTTCCCGCATCGAAATCGACAGAAAAGAACCCAGCCACACTGTCGATACCTTGAGGGAGATGCGTCACTGGTACGCCCCCGAGAAGGTGGATTTCTTCTTCATCACCGGCCTGGACGCCGTCCTTGGCATGACCTCCTGGAAGGAATCCGAGGAGCTTCCAAAGCTTTGCAGGATTGTGGCGGTCAACCGCCCCGGATACCCTCAAAAGGCTCTTGATTCTCTCCCAGAAGCCCTTCGGGATGCGATAATTCCACTCGAAATCCCCCTGCTCTCCATATCCAGCACGGAGATCCGGAGGCGTATCGAGGAGAGGAGGAGCATCAAGTACCTTCTCCCCGAGACGGTGGAGCAGTATATTTACAAAAAAGGACTCTACCGTAAATATTGGAGGACATCTATCAATGAAAATTCTGCGCATAGCGGCTGTACTCCTGCTGGCGATGGGCGCGGCCTTCGCCGGGGCGGCCTTAAAAGTAAAGACCTTTGTGGAGCCTAAACCTCAGACGATAAAGGAATCCATCTCGTTCAGCGAGGAATCGGGCTCTATAAACATCCTCCTTATCGGGATAGACGATGTCGATGGAGGCAGGCGGGCCGACGCCATAGCGTACACCACGATAGATATTGACAACAAGATAGTGCGACTCATGTCCATCCCCCGCGACACCAGGGTGCAACTGCCGAAGAAAGGCTGGGACAAAATCGCCCACGCCTACGCCTACGGCGGCGTAAACCTGTTGCGCGAGTCGCTGGTGAACTACCTTGGCATGCCGATCAACTACTATATACTGGTGAATTACGACACCTTCCCGGCGATCATCAACCTGATCGGAGGAGTGGAGGTGGACGTAAAAAAGCACATGGTGTACAACGACTACTCCGGGAAGCTGTTCATCAACATTCCGAAGGGCCTCCAAGTATTGGACGGCAAGAACGCCCTCCATTACGTCCGGTTCAGACACGACGCCCAGGGCGACATCGGACGGGTAAAACGCCAGCAAGATTTTATCAAGGCGGCACTGCAAAAGCTCCAAAGGCCCTCCATGATCCCGAAGATACCGGAGTTGGCCGACAAGGTCATAGAGATGGTGAACTCGGACATGACCCCGGCCCAGGGGCTTCAGCTTGCGTCCTACCTGGTGTCAATGTCGCCGGAGAACCTGCACTTTTTCACCATGCCCGGCAAAGCCGCCTACATATCGAACCTGAGCTACTGGGTCGGCGACACGGCCGCAGCTTCGGCGCTTCTGACCGGGCTTCCCGAGGAACAGGAAGTGGTATCGGCGGATATCGCGGCGACTCCGGTCGACGACGTCGAGGCCCTCGTCTCGTCCATTACCGGGCCGGTGGCGGTGCTGAACGGAACCGGCACCGCGGGGCTGGGTAAAACCGTGGCCACGGCTCTGCAAAAGCTTGGAATCGATGTCAAACACGTGGGGAACGCGCGCCACTTCGACTACAGGACCACATCCATCAACCTGCCTGAGAAGGCCGAGGAGCAGGTCGTCCAGGCGGGCGCGACCCTGGCTGTTCTTCTGGGCGTCAATCCGAGGCTTATCTCAAGGACACCCAACGTAAACCAGGCCACCGTGATAATTGGAAAGGACAACGCCGTCGTGTTAAAACGCCTGGAGGAGCTGGCCAGGCAAAAATGAGAGTTTTCTCGGAGAACCGATCGACAGGAGGATGGAGGATGAGAATTGGATAATCACGAAGACCGCCTGGCCGGCCTGGACTTTCTGTACAAGGCCCTGGCCGACAAGAGGGGACTCGACATAGTTGCCCTGGACCTGGAGGGCTCTTCGGCGGTTTCAGATGTTTTTGTCATGGTCACCGCCAACTCGGACGTCCACATGGACACTCTGAGGGACACCGCCCTTGAGACGTTGCACAAGCATGGCTTCAGGACGACCGTGGAGGGCAACGAGAGCTCCCGCTGGCGCTTGATCGACGCGGACGAACTCGCAGTCCACGTGTTCAGCAAGAGCGGCAGGGAGTTCTACAACCTGGAGAAGATCTGGCGGGACGCGAGAGCCTACCGACACACGTACGAGGACTGATCCACAAGGAAGGTCTGTTCAAGACCATTTCGCCCTGGCACAAGGCCGGCCGACAACAAGCACCTCGGCGTATGCAACGGCGTTTATTTGGGATCCATAACGGTTTCATTGGCTCGCAGAGCCCGGGCATGCCAGGCATGCGCGCTTAAACATCGTCGCCCCTGGACAGGCGGTACTTCGACCTGCCAGGGGCGAATTTTTGTTGAGATGCTAGCTGTTAGCCGTGAATGCGTGCCTTACGCAGAGAGCCCGCATCTCGCAAGAGCAAGATGGAATCGTCGCGGTTCGATGTTCTATAAAAGTACTAATGATTTGGCTTGATCCGATGTCCTATAATGTATCTTATGTTACATTATGCCTCCTTCGGCCTGCGCCCGACGGTAATTCTCGTATATCCCGAGGAACGACTCCACCTTGAGGGAGGCTCCTCCTACGAGTGCGCCGTCAATGTCGGGCCGGGACAGAAGTTCCGCAGAGTTCGACTCTTTGACGCTTCCGCCGTAAAGGATCGGGCAGTCGGCGTCGGGGCCGAAGCGCTCCTTGAAAAGATTTCTCGAGAGGGCGCATACCTCCTGGGCATCCTCGGGGCGCGCATTGCGACCCGTCCCAATGGCCCATATCGGTTCGTAGGCCAGCAGTATCGCGGGAGTCAAGCGCCCGCCTGCGATCTCTGCAACGTCGAGCCCTTCCCAGGCCGACTTCAGCTGTCTTTCTATGACCTTCGTGGTCAGTCCCGCCTCGCGCTCCTCCAGGGTCTCCCCGTAGCACAGGACCGGGACAAGTCCGGCGTTCAGCGCTTTTCGCAGCTTGCGTCCAACCAGCGCGTCGGTGTCGCCGAAGATGCTCCTTCTCTCGCTGTGCCCCACCAGGACGTGGGTGCAGCCGACGGATCTGAGCATGTCCATCGATACGGCGCCGGTATAGGCGCCGCGGTCCTCGAACCATCCATCCTGAGCGCCCCCCCTGATGATCCCGTCATCGGGCAAAGCCTGAACCACCGGGGCTATGGAGATATACGCTGGAAACAGCGCTATCTCGATCGAAGCCGCATTATAAAGGCCGCCTTTCGTGCGTGTCAGCAGATCGTTGCAAAATGCCAGCGCCTCCACAGGCAGCATGTTCATCTTCCAGTTTCCGTAAAGAAATACTTTTTTCATCGCGGTCAAAATTCCTCCGATAACTATTCGATCAACGGTACGATTCCTGGCAGAGCCTTGCCCTCGCAGAACTCAAGGCTGGCTCCGCCTCCCGTGGAGACGTGCGATACACCATCGGCGAAGCCCAGCGACGCGGCCGCGGCAGCTGTATCGCCTCCGCCGATTACAGTGACACCTCCCCTGCGCGTGCACTCTACAACCGCGTCGGCGACGCCCTTTGTCCCCGCCGCGAATCCGGGATTCTCAAAGACTCCCATGGGCCCGTTCCAAAGCACCGTCCTCGCGCCGACGATTCTTTCCCTGAACAGGGCCACGGACCTGGGGCCAATGTCGAGCCCCATGAGACCCTCCGGCATGGATTCGACAGCCGTGACAGAGGTGCCCTCGGAAGAATCCGGAGAGATCCCGGCGACCACGTCGAGCGGCAGAAGGATGTCAACCTCGTGGCGTTTGGCCTTCTCCATCATCTCCCTGGCGAAATGTATCCTGTCCACCTCGAGAAGAGAGCGTCCGATGGGTTTCCCAAGAGCCTTGAGGAAGGTGAACGCCATACCTCCTCCGATAAGTATGCTGCTCGTCTTCTCCATCAGGTTCTCCACGACCCCGATCTTGTCAGACACCTTTGCACCGCCGAGGATCAGTACGAAAGGCTTATCCGGGTTTCCGCTGACCCTGGACAGCATCTCGACCTCCCTTTCTATCAGGAAGCCGGAGTATGACGGAAGCAACTCCATGATCGCGCTGGTGGAGGCGTCGGCCCTGTGAGAGGCGCTGAAGGCGTCCATCACGAAGATGTCGAACGGGGCGGCCAGTTTCTCGGCGAATGAGCGGTCGTTCTCCTGTTCTTCCTTGTAAAACCGGAGATTCTCGAGCAGAAGGAGTTCGCGCCCGGCAAGCCCCCTAAGCGAGGCGTCAACCGATGGCCCTATGCAATCCTCGCAAAAGCGCACCGGGGCTTTAAACACCCTCTCGACCTCCCCTGCGACGTGCGACAGGGACATCTCGGGCACTCTCTTCCCCTTCGGACGTCCTAGGTGAGAGCACAACGCAACCCTTGCCCCGGCATCGAGCAGGGCTGCGACGGTAGCGCCGTGGGCTCTGATCCGAGTTGCGTCGGCCACTTCGCCATTCTTTAGAGGAACGTTAAAGTCGACGCGGACGAGCACGTTTTTCCCACGGACATCGATCCCTGAAAAACCTCTGAGTTTCATATTCTCTCCAAGCCTCCTTTTTTGCGGCATAGCACACTCGATACACGTGTTGTCCCATGCAGCCCTTCGCCACCCTGCCGGCATCCCGGGCGCAGAGCCTTGATCAAGGCGTCTCAAGACTGTCCGCTATCTTCTTCCATCGATATTTTACCGTACTCTTGCTCACGGGGGGTGACAGTATGCGCCCCAACTCCTCGAGGGTTATGCTGGGATTGGCGAGTCTCGCGGATATGAGCGCCCTCCATGCGGGCGGCATTGAGCGGTAGCTCGGGGACGCGAGCGCGTATCTTGCGATCTCTATCTGCCTCGCGGAGGCTTCGAGGCTCTTTCTTATGTTGGAGGCGTCGCAGTTCACGAGTTTGTTGGCCTTGTTTCTCAGTTCCCGGAATATGGCCTTCTCCTCGAGGATCAGCGTGGTCTTGAACATGTTGAACCCCGCCAGCATGTCGACGATCTGCTGTTGATCTCTCATGGTAATTTCGTAAGAGCCCTGTACGCGCCTTCTGCCTATGGAAAACCCCCTCGACGCGAGAATGTGCGCCGCCCTCCCCTCGGTCGAGCACGAGGGCACGCGGAAGCAGAGATAGTAACCCGTCCTGGGAAGATACAGCGAGCCGCAGCTTCCCCAAAGCCCCTTAAGCCAGGCCGTACTGCGAGGAGGGGGCTCCGCTTCAAGAGATTCAAGGATCTGGCGGGGCAGACGAATATGCACCCTGCCCTTCATCGTAGGAGGAATACTGAGCAGCGAGGCGAACTCATACGGTTTCGAGACCTCCCACTCCTCCCACAAGGTTTTCAGCCTTCGAAACACCCACAGGCGGACGCTTGAAAAAACGACCTCCTCATCGTTCTCCCGAGCCTTGGAAAGGCCGTCTATCAAGCCCCTGATCTCATCGGGGGCAGCAGCTCCAGAGCCGACCGGAGCGGTGGTCCAGTCGTCCCACATCTCCGAGGCAAGCCGGGTCCCCGCATCCACGGCTGGTTACACCTCTTCAAGCTCTCGACAAAGGCGCATAATAATCTCGGATAGCGCCTGTCCGTTGTGACGCACGACATCGCCGTCCATTATCCTTACGAAATCCCCCCGGATAATTCGACAGCCCATTTTTTCAAGCTCCCACTCCTCTTCCTCCGAGATATAGAGGGGCTCGGCACCGTCCTTAAGGTATTTGGCCACCAGAGTTTCGGGTATCACCCCATCGTTGACCAGGATGTAGTCCGGGGCTGCTCCCATAGCGGCGCTTATCCACCTTACGTGGTCAAGTATGTTGAATCCCTGGGTCTCAAGCGGCTGGGTCATCAGGTTGGCAATATAAACCTTCGGAACCTCGCTTTGCCTCAGGTTATCCGCAACCTGCTTTATCAGGAGATTCGGTATGATGCTGGTAAATAGACTGCCAGGGCCCAGCACTATGATATTAGCCTCGTCCAGAGATCTCAAGACGTCCTTAAGTGGCTTGGCGTCCTTCGGCTCCAGCCATATCTTTTCTATCTCGTAGCCGTGGTCGGAGACGGATAGTTCTCCCTTTACTCTGACGCCTCCGCGCGTCTCCGCCACGAGGCTCACCGACTCCGTTGTGACAGGGAGAACCCTGCCCCGTATTGCCAGCAGATGGTTCATCTCCTCCACGGCGCGGCGAAAATCTCCATACTGCTCGGTTATGGCGAGCAACATCAGGTTCCCGAGGCTGTGTCCCGCGAGGCCGCCACGGTCGAATCGGAAGTCGAGCATGCTCCTAAGTGCATTATCGTTCTCGGCAAGAGCTACAATGCAGTTCCTGACGTCGCCAGGAGGCAGCACACCCCATTCCTCCCGCAGTCTGCCCGAGCTTCCCCCCTCGTCCGTGACCGTTACTACCGCGACTATGTTGCGCGTGAAACATTTCAATCCCCTGAGCAGGGTGGACAGGCCTGTGCCGCCGCCGAGCGCAGCCACCAGCGGCCCCATGGAAAGCCTGTACTCGATGGCCTTCGTCATGGGGGTCTTGTTCTCCTGCCGTCCTCCTATAATTGCAGCCCTGATCCTTTTGCCGCTTCTCGGCCAAAAAAAGGCGGCAAGCAAGACTACGGTCATGAGTCCGAGTATATAGCTGAAAAGAAGGTCCACCCTCACCACCCCTGTTCCCTGTCGACATCCCTGTGCCGCAGGATGCAAGGCCTGGCGGATCTCTGAAGGTGCGCGCACAGGCGTTCCGCGACGGCTACGGATCTATGCCGTCCTCCAGTACACCCTATGCCGATGTGCAGCTGCGTCTTCCCTGAACGCAGGTAAAGGGGGATGACAAAATCTAGGAACTGCGTGAGCTTCTCCCAGAAGGCGTCCGCTCCGGCAGAACCCCATACCGCCTCCTGGACCGCGCTCTCCTTGCCTGAGAGAGGCTTCAAGTCCGGGTTGTAGAACGGGTTGTCAAGAAAGCGAACGTCAAAAATAAAGTCGCAGTCGGCCGGGGCACCATGTTTAAAGCCAAACGACGAAATAATGAGGGGCACTCCGGCGGAGTCTCCGAAAAACCTGGCCACCAGCTCGCTGCGAAAAAGATTCAAGGACAGGGCAGACGTGTCTATGACCGTATCGGCGCAGTCCAGTATTGGCTTCAACCTCTCCCTCTCCCTGGCTATGCCATCAACGAGGGACCCTTCGGTCATGGGGTGGCGGCGACGAGTCGACTCGAAGCGTCTTAAAAGCACGTCGTCCTGGGCATCGAAAAATACCGCGCTGACATGATGGACCTGTTTTCTCAACAGGGCGAGGATGGAGGGGAAGTCGTCCAGGAGAGAGTCTCCCCTGACATCCACAACAGCGGCCACTCCCCACCTGACGGCGGCGCGGTGCTTCTCCAGTATGAATATCAACTGCGACAGCAACGCAGGCGGGATATTGTCGATCGCAAACATTCCCTGGTCCTCAAGTATCTTGAGCGCAGTGGATTTTCCCGCTCCCGACATGCCCGTAATTATGACGCACTTGCTGACGCCGGCATTCTCCATCTCTACGTCCACGCGGCACCTCCCCTTTCCGTCAATGGGGCACGGGCCGTTCCCCGCACTCGCTGTCCCACCCGCATAGGATCTCGATGCCGTGCCTCAGGGCAGGAGCTATGGCGGCGAAACACTCGGTGGACGCCTTCTCGCTGCCCGGGAGTGCCACGATGAGGGTCTCGCCGCGTATGACCGCGCACAGGCGGCTGAGCATCCCCCTGGGCGTCACTTTCATCGAGGCGCTCCTCATGGCCTCCCCTATTCCCGGCACATGCTTTTCCGCCACCGACGAAAGAGCCTCAGGAGTGACGTCTCTTCTGGCAAACCCAGTACCCCCGGTCGTGAGCACGAGGTTGAGCCGCAGTTCGTCGCTCCAGTTCTCCAGCTTGTCCGTAATCTCGGCGGTAACGTCGGGGACTACGTCGACAGCCTTGACCTCGGCTCCGAGAGCTCTGACGCACCGCGCCAGGGCTGGACCTGAACGATCCTCCCTCTCGCCCCTGCTGCCCTTGTCGCTTACCGTAAGAATCCCGACCGAGATAGGGCGAAGCGCTTCAACCATTGCAGATACCGCCAGAAACCCTCCCGTCTCTACGCTGAGTACGGGCAGAGAGTCTCTCTCCTCGATCCGAGCGACGAAATCCTCCCCTATAGAGAGAAAATTGCCTGGCTTCAAAGCCATCCGGGGGACGACCACACCTGCTCCTCCCTCCGGCAACTCCTTCAACCTGCCGGGAGCGAGCAGAAACAGGGTCCTCCTCTCACCGTTGAAAGAGGCTTCACCAGTCCGGTTCAATCCTGCATAGGCCAGGCAGTGGGATACTACCTTCGACCCGGTCCTCTCGAGAATGGCGAGCACTCTCATGGTTGACCTCCACTCGCGGGCGTCGCCAAGTATTCGCCGCTCTTGCCTCCGGTCTTTCGAAGGAGCCGCACGCCCTCGATAATCATATTTTTAGAGACCGCCTTGCACATATCGTACACTGTGAGTGCGGCCGTCGAGACCGCAGCGAGGGCCTCCATCTCGACGCCGGTGACATCCTTTGACCTTATTCGGCTTCGTATGTATATCCTTCGTTCCTCCGGCTGGAAGTCGCATTGCACCTCCACGCTGTCCAGTCTTATGGGATGACAGAGCGGGATGATCTCCCAGGTCCTCTTGGCGCCCATTATTCCGGCCGTCTCCGCGATCCTTAGCACGTCTCCCTTTTTTGAGGACGCTCCCTCACTCAAGAGGTTGCAAAGCGATTCGTCCAGCGACACCCACCCCTCCGCCTCAGCCGTGCGGGGTGATGCTGATTTGTCGCCGACATTCACCATCCTCGGACGTCCATGCTCATCGAGGTGAGTCAGAGGGTTTTTTATCTCTTCAACCTTGGCCAAGTTCATCTCAGCCTCCTATCCTGGACATGTGCCTCTCCGCCGTGGAACACCCGGAGCCAACAGGGGGCTCCTCTTTGTCCACGCACGCGATGGGGCGTAGCGGAACTCCCGGGTCGTCCGCATTGGCAACCGGCAAGCCCGTGCCCCCCTCGTGCGGCTTATGCTTGACAGCCATCAGGAAGGCCTCCCTGACGGCATCGGCGTCGTGATCTTTCAATGACTCAATGATCGATATGCCCGCGTTGCTGAAGAGGCATGGTCGAATCTCGCCCGTCGAAGTGACTCTTAGACGATTGCAAGTGTGGCAGAAATGGTCGGACACCGCCGAGATTATGCCTACCTCCTGTCCGGTGTCGCTGTTTCTCAGGTACCTCGCAGGCCCGTTCGGCGTGTCCGCGCCGTTCTGGTCGACCCCTTGCGCGCAGAGCCACGAGCCAGGGCCAGGGAACATGGAGATCACCTCGTTGGCCGGCACATACTGTCTCTGCGACCATACATCCGCGTCCAGCGGCATGAACTCTATGAACCTGAGCAGCGCGCCGTTTTGCGCCGCATAACGAATAAGCGCGGGGACCTCCTCGAGGTTGAATCCGCGGATCACCACGGTGTTTATCTTGAGAGGGACCCCTGCAGCGGATACCAGTGCGATGCCGCGAAGGACGCGCTCCAGCTCTCCGGTCCTGGTTATCTCCGCGAACTTCTCCGGATCCAAGGTGTCGAGGCTGACGTTCAGTGACTGGAGGCCGAGCGTAGCAATCTCGTCGGCATAGCGCTCAAGAAGAGAGCCGTTTGTGGTGACCGCGACCGCGATGGAGCGAAATTCGCGACGAATGCTGGTGATGAACTGCAGAAAACCCCTCCTGACGAAGGGCTCCCCCCCGGTGAACCTTATCCTCTTAACCCCCATGTCCGCCAAGACCGAGACGAGAAATCGGATATCCTCGTAGGACATGATTTTATCGTGCGGAATCCAATCTATCCCTTCCTCCGGCATGCAGTACCGGCACCGGAAGTTGCACCTGTCGGTCACTGAAATTCGTATGTAATCAAGAATCCTTCCAAATGAATCCTTCATGATCAGGGCCATCGATAACCTCCCATGCCGGATACGACGGCGCGCCAATCCTCATCCAGGAGGGAGTCCAGCAGAGCGGCGACTCCCTTAAGCCGCGCGTACTCCTTGGGATAGACGAGTTCGAACGGCTCCTCCGCTATCGGGACAAATCCAAGTCCAAGCGCGTCGGCCACGGATTTAATCCCGAGGGCCGCATCGGCGAAGCCGAGCGCGACCCTGTTTGCGGATTCAAAGTGCGTGGGGCTGAGGTTCCCGTAGCCTCTGATCGAATCCGTGGGAATGCCGGCCTCGGCGAGAAGCGCGTCGAGCAGGACGCGCGTCCCCGCCCCGCTCTGGCGGTTCACGATGCGCACGTCTTCCCGGACCAGATCCTCGACCCCGAGGATCCTTTTCGGGTTGCCGCTTTTGGTTATGAGCCCCTGTTCCCGGAAGAACAACACGAGCCGGACTATTTCTTCCGGATCCTGAAAAAGACCTTCTATGAAGGATGTGTTGTATTCCCCTGATTCAGGGTTCAGCAGGTGGGCCGCGGCCGTGTGGCACTCCCTCCTGGACAGGGCTGCAAGACCCGCCAGGCTTCCGACGGAGCGGAGCACGAGGTCTCCCCCGTATCTGCGCACGAACGTCGGCAGCCTCTCCATGGCCGGGTCGTTGGAACCCTGAAACAGGATCCTCTCTTTCCAGGGGACGGGCCTGACGAACCAGGTGAACACAGTCGTCCCTCTAGTTAGCTCGGCACTCTCGACCGGCAAGAGCGAAAGCGCGTCCGTCTCCGCAAGCGCCCATAGGGAGCCCGCCCCCGAGGGCAGAGGGTAGGCCCTTTTCACGCCGTCTATCTCGACGCACTTAAGCCGCAACCACTCCTCCCTGCCAGGCGTGGAGGAATGAGGCCCCAGCAGGGAGACCTGCTCGCCCCCGTCCGCCCCCAGCGCCTCCTGTACGACCGTCGCGTCGTCGAAGTTTCCTCTTTGAAGCAATTGCAGGATTGGATATACCACCGACCAGAGGATGACGGCGTTCGACATTGGAAACCCCGGCAGGTTGACAACGACTGAACCGCCCAGCAGTGCAGCGGATGCCGGCCTGCCAGGCTTCATCAGCAACCATCTGAAAAGCGGCTCTCCATGCCGCTCGAAGACCCTGAACGTGTGGTCCTTCTCGCCCTTGGCCGACCCTGCTCCGACAAGGATAAGATCGTACTCTCCTGCCTTCTCCTTCAAGAATGACGACAAGACCTCCGGGTCGTCCGGCAGACACGGAGCTACGTCGACGGGAAACCCCCAACGTACGAAGTAGCCTGCGACGAGGAGCGAGTTGCTCTCCCCCACTCTCCCGGCTGGAGGCTGCTCCGTCTCCAGCCAATCCGTCATCGGAATTATCTCATCGCCCGTCGGCACGTACATGCTTCTTGGACGGGGCAGCACCCTCACCGAGGGGATGCCCGCAGTCGCGAACAGAGACGCCGCGGCCGGGGTAACCGCCTCCCCCGCCCGCGCGAGGACCTGGCCCCGGAATACGTCCTCTCCTATCGGGCGGACGTTCTCGCCGGCGACAAGGGACTTGATGACTGAGAGACAACTGCCGTCCCCGGCCAGGGATGCCTCCTCCTCCATGACGACGGAGTCGAACGCGCCAGGCAGGACTCCTCCGGTGTTAAGCCAGGAGAACTGCCCCTGCTCCAAGACAACCGGGGACGATGGAGTCGCGCCTGCGGTCGACTCGGAGGACACGGCATACCCGTCCATGGCCGAGGCGTTATAGTGAGGAACGTTCCTTAAAGAGAGCACATCCTCCGCGAGCGATCTTCCCGCGCACAGGCGGACCGGGCAATCCTCCGCGGGCAGCATCCTGATCGCGCTGCGAAGGATATTCCAGGCCCTTCCCAGCGTAATATGCGTATTATTCTTCACCATAGCCAAGCCTCGACCTCCTCTCCGGCCCTGGCCGTCTCCCTTGAGACAGGAAGGCGGATCAGCCCGTCGGCCTTGGCAAGAGTCTTAACAAAAGAGGATTTTGTCGGCAAGGGCGCCACCCGCCCTTCCCTTAAGAAGAAAGGAGTAAACTCCTCGATTCCGGTGTGTCCGAACACCGGTTCGGCGGCCTGCAGAAACGCGGTCCTCCATGGCGCGACCGGGATCCCGGTGTGGATGGAATGGATGAGAGGAAGGGCCACGTTGTACGCAGCCAGGAAGCAGGAGAACGGGTGCCCCGGAAGCCCGATCACAAGCCTTTGTTGTCTCTTGAGCCCGGCGATGAGTGTGGGTTTTCCGGGGGACATAAGAACCCCCCTTACCAGCAGCCCGGGATCCGTCAGAGATTCGAGAAGCTCCGAGGTGTGATCCCTGGAGCTGACGGAGGAGCCACCGCTGATCAGCACGACGTTGCATTCTTCGAGAGCTCGTCGAAACAGGCCCTCAAGCGAATCGTAGGAGTCCGCGGCTATTCCGTAACACCGGGGTTCATACCCGTGACTAGAGAGCAACCGGGAAAGAATGCTCGAGTTGACATCCCTGAACTGCCCCGGCAGCAATTTCTCGGTTTCGCAGGGCACGATCTCGTCTCCCGAGCTGATAACTCCCACCTTCAGGTTAATGACACGGACCGTGGATACCCCTGCGTTCGACAGTATCCCTACGGTCCTGTAATCAATCATTGCCCCCCTGTCAAGAAGTATCGAGCCGGCGGAGAACTCCTCTCCCCTGAAGACGATGTTCTCTCCCCTCTGGACTGGCTTCCTGACCTCAACCCACTTGCCGGCGCGCTCCGCGTTTTCCGCCATGACAACCGCGTCCGCTCCTGCAGGGAGGATCCCTCCAGTGTGTATAGCCGCACATTCGCCAGGCCGGACAGAGAAAGCAGGGATCACTCCCATCGGGACTTCGCCCGAGATCGCCATGAAGGCAGGGTTGGATGTCGAGGCTCCGTAGCAGTCTCCGCTAACTATGGCGTATCCATCCCTGGTGCTTCTGTCGAATGGGGGGAGAACCTCCGGGCACAGCACATCATCCGCCAACCTGCGTCCTCCGGCCAAAGCCGTGGAAATCGGCTCGCTCTCTATCCTCCACGGCACAGCCAGAGACGAGACCGCGTGGTCCACGGCCTCCTGCCTGGCCGTCAGCTCCTGTACAAATCCGGCCAATCCTTTCTCTCCTTCCTCCGTCTCTAAACTCTCGAGCATGCTACTGCATCGACACCACAAAAACCGGGAAACCGGCCTTTGTCAATCTCTGGGAGAGAGCCACTGCGTCCGACCTGACGTTGCCTGCGGGCACTGTAACCCTGAAGTATGTCCTGCCCTTGACCACCCCCGACGACAGAACGGCCTTGAAGCCCGCGCTTTCCGCCTGCCGCCGCACTGTCTCCGCGCTCTCCTTGGCAGTGAAAGATCCGATCTGCACCCCCCAGCGTCCTTTGGTGACAGGCGCGGGAGGAGTAGCTGGAGCCGGTTTGACTACCGGAGGGGGGGCAGGTTTGATCACCGGAGCCGGCGCAGGCTTTGGCGCAGGGGGCTTGGGTGACTGGACAGGTTTAGGCGCTTCTACCGGAGGTTTTGCCGGGACTCCGTCGCCGCCGGAGGAGACCGGAATCGCCAGAACAGGCGGCTCCTCGGCAGGGGCCTTGGGAGGAGTTTCATCTACTGGCTTGGCAGTAACAGGCTCGACCCCCTGATCGATGGGCAGGGGAGTATAGGGGGTGTGCCTGTCTCCCGTGAAGAATATCAGCTTTACCCCGACGACCAGGAGTCCCACGGCAACAAGCCCGATTACAGGTAGCATTATATCGCCGAAAGGAATTACGGACTTCCTCTCTTTGTGTCTTCTGCTCTCTCTTACGGACATTATTTCCCCACCGGCCTCCCTTTAAAAAGCAGGGAATCTCTTTCAAGACCCCTGCTTCCACATGCGCCGGGTGATCCCGGAAGATTCCACGGAGAAATATATTTTGAGTTAAAGCTCAAGCCTCAGCTCGACTTCTTGTTTCTCCGAATTATTGAAGGAATATCATAAGGGTTCTTTGGCACTCCGCTTATCGAGAACATGTCCTCGTCCTGGACGGGGAGCACCTCCGCCTCCTCCAATATTACCCCGGAGGGTTTCTGCTTCGGCACGGTGTACTTTGCAGATATATTCGACATGGTCCTCTTCTCTTTTTCAGAGCTGAACCCGGTAGCGATCACCGTTATCTGGATCTTCTCGGACATATCCTCCGCCACCGTGTGTCCCCAGATGACTATGGCGTCCTCGTCGGCGGTCTCGGTTATTATCTGCGCGGCCCTTTGTATCTCGTGGATTCCGAGGTCGGAACCGCCGGTGATGTTGAACAGGATCCCCTTGGCGCCCTTCATCGGGATCGACATCAGGGGCGATTTTATCGCAGCCTTGGCAGCCACTTCCGCGCGGTTCTCCCCCTCCCCCGATCCAATGCCCATGATCGCCGAGCCGGCGTTAAGCATAACTGTTCGCACATCCGCGAAGTCGACGTTGATCAGGCTAGGCTTCAGGATGAGGTCGGTTACCCCCTGGACCGCCTGTCGCAATACCTCGTCCGCCAATTTGTACGCCTCGGAGTGCTTGGTCTTCTCGTCGGTCAGCTCCAACAGGCGGTCATTCTCCACCACCAGCAGGGCGTCGACCTTCTCCTTGAGCACGCTTATCCCCTCCGCGGCTTGCTTCCTGCGCCTGTTCATCTCGAAGGAGAACGGGAAGGTCACGACCGCGACGACGAGAGCTCCGGCCTCCTTCGCGACCTCGGCTATCACGGGGGAAGCTCCGGTGCCGGTGCCTCCGCCCATTCCGGCCGTGATGAAGACCATGTCGGCCCCTGCGACCACTTCCCTTATCCTGTCTATCGACTCCTTTGCGCTGTTCATGCCCACGGACGGGTCGGAGCCGGCCCCCAGTCCCTTGGTCAGTTTTTCTCCAAGCGTGACCTTGGAGCTCGCCTGGGACAGATGCAGGGAGCCCACGTCCGTATTCGCAGCGATGAAATGAACGCCCGTCACGCCGCTGCGAATAATGTGGTTCAGCGCGTTCCCTCCGCCTCCGCCCACGCCGATGACCTTGATGTCCTCCCGGTGGGGCCTCGGAGTATCATTTACCTGAAATACATGCTCCATGTCCATTTCCTCCCCGAATACGGAATGGGCTTTCTAAAAAAGCTCTTTTACGGACTTTTTTAAGTAATCCATAAATCCCCGGATGCCTTCCGTGCGGTCGGCTGTGTTCTTTCTCTGGAATTTCGCCGCGACACTCGGTGCAAACTGAGCGGCGCCCGAACGCAGCTCGGAGATGGGGGTCTCTATGTACCTGTAGGGGTTTCTGTCCCTGCTGGTCATGTACCGCACCACTCCTGCCACCGTCGTGTACTCGCAGTCGTTTCTTCCCGGAGGCATCTGGTACACGTCAAGGGGTTCGGCAGTCCTGACCGGCATGTTCAGGAGTTCCGAGGCAAAATACTCGATGCCGCGAGTCTTTGCAACCCCGCCGGACAGGACGACACCCGCCGGGAACATGTGCGGGCTGAACTCGGCCAGCTGCTGTCTCACGTGTTCTCCGAACAGCTCCTCAAGGCGGCAGTTTACGACCTCTGCGGCCTCGCTTGTGCTGAAGGTCTTCAAACGCCCCCGGACATCGACGTCCAGATCCTGTTGATCGACCTCCTCGGAGTTGAGAGATACCAGCTTCTTCACCTCTTCCGCCTTGCTTATCGGGATTTTCATAACGTAGGCAAGGTCGTTCGTGATGTGATCCCCGCCTATCGGGATAACGGAGAGTTTGACGGGCCTTCCGTCGGTGTAGAGGGCCACCCCGGTCGTCCCTCCTCCTATGCACAGTGATATAACGCCCGCGCGCGTCTCCTCGTCGGTGAGCGAGCCAAGGGCGCTCGCCAGGGATTTTATCACCAGCCCGCTGACCTCGATCCCGGCGTTCTCCACGCAGTTTATTATGTTCTGGACCACCGTTGTAGGCACAATGACGGATTGAAGCTCCATCTCCAGTCTAATGCCTGTCATCCCGAGGGGATCGTCGATGCCGGAGTTCCCGTCTATCGAGTACTTCACGGGGATGGTGTGAAGGGTAACACGATTGGGAGGTATCGACAGCTCGCTCTGCGCTGCCTCGATAACCCTCTCCACGTCGGATATGGTGACTTGCCTGGGAGTTCTGCCGAGGGAGACCATCCCCTTCGAGTTCACGGAGGCTACCTCCATGCCACTGAAGGCCACGGTAGCATCCTCTATCTCGAAGCCCACCATGTTCTCCGCGTCCTTGACCGCTTGCCTTACGGAACGAACCGCCTGTTCCAGGTTTATTATCAGTCCCTTGCGTATACCCTGTGAAGGCGCGTAACCTACGCCTATGATCTGTGCCTCCTGGAAGCGGGAATCTCTCTCCGCGATAACGACGGATATTTTGCTCGTACCAAGATCCAGCCCAACCAATATTTCCGGCTCTTTGTACATTTATTTTCCGCTCCCTTCCTGATCGCCGCGCTCTGCGCTCCGGACGATGATCCTGTCGGTATATGTGGTATCTATTATAATGTCGTCGCCGAGAAAATGTAACTGCTCCACAATTTGCGAAAGAGCGGGTTTCAACCCTCTCCAGCCGCCTGCCTCTCCCCAAATAAGGATATGGGAGGCACCCCTGTTCAGGACCAGACGGACGAGCTCTCTTCCCTCTCTTCTCGCGACGAATATTTTCTCAACCTGGAGCCCCCATCCAAGGGCTGAAAGGCCCCGCAACCACTCGTCTATGGTGTCCATCGAAAAGACTGCTCTCTTCACCACGACAGAGTCATCCTCTGCAAATGGAGGCGGGAAGTCATCCGTGAAGATGAACGGCGGGTTCGCGGGGGGCTTTATCCCCTTTAAAACGCTGTTTAATTGGAGAGACCTATCCCATGCGCTCCCGTCGCGGGCGACGAAATACTCCTTGTCACCCCATTTTGCCATTATCCACGGAACCAACGGCTCGATACTTATATCTGTCCCTGCGACGCCCCTCCTCGATATTGTACATTTGAGGGGCGAAATACGCTCAATTCTTGATCGGATCTCTCCTCTTTCAGTGAAAAAGACGGGCCAATACCTCAAGGCATCCGGGTCGATGCACTCCCAGAAGAACAATTCCGCGACCGGATCCAGAGACTCTACCCGCATACTCTTTGTAGAGAGCCATAGAAAGTAGGACTCGCACCCCCATATCGACCCGAGAAGCAGTGCAAAGAGAGAGAGAACCATACGCCATCTTTTCATTATACATCAAAGCAATTTGCCCACAAACCGGGGCATCATGGTTTTTAAGTTCAGTTCACGGAACGAAAATACACAAAGATTCAACTCGTCCTCAAGCCCGTTGAAAAGGGTGACAGTCCACCAGATGCCCTCCTGCCAGCACCGGGATTGCGCAACCTGCCTGGATTCCGGCCTGCTTGGCTCTTGCAAGCAGCAACTCGCCGATCAATGATACATCCCCTGCGCCAATGGTCAAAACCACGTCTCCCTCAACGCAGATCTCCTCAAGCTGTGCCGCAGCATTCTCAAGGGAGACCGCCATAGAACACATAAACCTGCTGCTCTCCGGCAGACTGTCGGCGATCAGCAGAGAAGTAATCCCGGGGATTGGATCCTCGTCGGCCCTATATACAGGCAGGAGCAGGAGTTTCCCGGCCTTCGACAGCACCTCCGCAAACTCCCTGTAGAGGGCTTTTGTCCTCGTGAATCGGTGGGGCTGAAACGCCACCACAAGCCTTCTGCCGGGAAACATCCGGTCCAGGGCGGAAAGGGTGGCTGCGATCTCCCTCGGATGATGACCGTAATCGTCGTATACATCTATCCCGCCGAAAGATCCGATGTGCTGAAGACGTCGCTTCGCCCCCCTAAAATCTCTAAGGGTCTTCTTGACTATGGAGAAGGGTATTCCCAGTTTATGCGATACAGCGCAGGCAGCCAGTGCGTTGAGGATATTGTGCTCGCCGGATATTGACAGCTCGACCTCGCCCAAAAGTTTTCCGTCGTGCAGAAGCGAGTATGTGACTCCGCCTCCGGGCTTGTGCTGCACCTGGGCAGCCCCCCAGTTCCAGGAGTTGCCCCATCCGTACGAGATCGAATCGTCCGGGACAAGGCCTTCCGCCACGAGCCTGGAGAGGCCCGGGTCCTCCGCGCAGTAGACTAGCAGGCCGCCCTCCTTCATATTGTCAATATACCTGGTGAAGGCGTGAAGCACGCTCTCGTACGTGGGATAGAAATTAACGTGATCCCAGTCTATATTCGTGATGACCGAAATCTCCGGGTGGAACTTCTCGAAGGAGCCGTCACTCTCATCCAGCTCCGCGACCATATAGTTGCCTCGCCCGAGCTTGGCGTTGACACCGATGTCGCAAAGCTCCCCTCCGATGGCCAAAGTGGGGTTGAAGCCGGCCCTGTCAAGGATCATCGAAATCATGGAGGATGTGGTGGTCTTTCCGTGAGTGCCGGCAATTCCTATTCCACGCCGGGAGTCAAAAATCCAGCTGAGCACCTCTCCCCTCTTCGCCACGGCTACACCCTTCGACCTTGCCGCGGCTATCTCTGCGTTATCCTCCGGAATAGCGCTGCTGTAGATTAAAAGGTCCGGAAGGAACTTGTCCATGTGTGCGCTGCCGTGGCCCAGTACTACCGCGACATCTTCTTTTAGGACTTTATCTATGTATGAGGTATGGATCATGTCGCACCCGCTGACCTCGAAGTCCAGTTCAGCCAGCAGAAGTGCGAGCCCGCTCATACCAGCTCCGCCAATGCCCATGAGATGAATTCTGTGAATACCAGCGAAGTTCTGTGTAGTCTTATCCAAATTAAACAATCTCCCTTCCAATGCTGGACGAGATCAGCCGCCACAATGATTCAGACTCATCTCCGACTTTTTTTTCAGACCTAACGGACTTTCGTGCGACGCCCAGAAGGTTCAGCATGCTCCTCTTCAAAGCCACGGGAGGATCTCCTTCCAACCACACCTCTCCGTCGTTTTGACCGGTAAAGAGACGAGCGTTCAGCTCCTGGTGGTTGCCCGCGGCCCCCAGCCATGGTACGACCACGGCCGGGATCCCCAAGGCGGCCAACTCCGCCAGGGTCGAGGCGCCACCGCGCGTTACAACAAGGTCGACCACGGAGAAAAAGCTACTCATATCCGACTGCCTTTTTACATAAAAAAGGGCCTCCGATGCGCACTCCGGTTCCTTTGAGGGGTCGGAAAGGCTCTTTTCTCCAATAAATAAAAAAGAGACGTCGGCAAAATCCCGATCAGTCACTACATCGCCTACTAATTGTACCAGTCGCGGGCTCAGAAGGGAACCTCCAAGGACCCCCACGACAGTCCTGTTTGGGGGCAACTCCCCAAGGCCCATTGATTTCCACGCCTCGTGGCGCGGGATTCGTGAAAAAGGTCGTACCGGGATCCCCGTACGGATAAATTTCCCCGGCGACAAAGGCCTGCACTCGCTCCAACCCGAGGCAACCGGTTTTCGCAGCGACGATGCCAAGCGCGTTATCTTTCCTGCCACAGCATTCTGTTCATGGATGACTACAGGGATTCGACGCAGATGTGACATCAAAAGAGGGATAAAAGAGACGTAACCTCCAAAAAGCACACAGACATCGGGAGAATTTCGCCGTAAAAAAGCCCTGAAAGCATGATAAGAGAGGACAATGCGCCACGCGCGTCCGACTCTCTTTGAAAGACCGGCGGTGCCGAACGGAGAACCGTCCAGCGGAAGAATATAGGGTTCGAGGCCTGATTCGCCATAGATCTCCCGCTCCAGCTGGCGGGCACCGCACACGAATGAAACGGACACCTCCTTTACATTCATCTTTATCCACTCGGCGAAGGCTATCGCGGGAAATATGTGGCCACCAGTCCCGCCGGCCACAAGGCAGATGCTGGTCATGACAGCGCGGCCTCCTTGCAGACTCTCATGATCAGCCCCACCCTGACCCACATGAAGAGAAGGGAACTGCCCCCGTAGCTTATGAACGGGAGCGGAATGCCCGTCAGGGGCATGAGCTTCAAAACGCCACCCAGGTTAATAAACAGAGGAAGCAGAACCGAGGCCGAGACTCCCCACACAAGGGCGGAATGGAAAGGATCTTTGGCGCTTCGATATAATCCGTATGAGCGAAGGGTCCAGAGCAGGAAAAGGAAGACGACCATGCTTGTACCGACGAAGCCGAACTCCTCCCCTATTGTCGCAAAGATATAGTCGGTCTGTGCGGCAGGGAGATAATTCAGCTTTTGAAGGCCCTTTCCTACTCCTACCCCCAGGAGACCTCCATTTGCGAAGGCCACCATTCCCTGGATCACCTGGAAACCGCTCTTTAGCGGCTCTTCCCACGGGTCCACGAAGGCCATGTAGCGACGCAGACGGTAACCGGCCTGTATGATGATGAAGAAGAAGAATGCGAATCCGGTACCACCGAAAAGGATGGGCCAGCCCCAACCCCTCGTCTCAACATGAATTGCCATTGTGAGGGCGAAGATCAGGATCGTACCCCCCATATTGGGCTGAAAGATCAGGGGGAGAGCCGAAAAACCAAGTATTGGGGCCGTCAATGAAAAGAAGGCCTTCATACCGCGTTTCGAGGACTTCGTCATTATTTTCGAGAGATGTACCGCCACGGCGAGGGACAGCAGCTCTATCGGCTGGAAACGAAGGCCGCCGAAGCCGACCCATCTCCTGGCCCCCCCCGCCTTGATGCCGACGCCCGGAATCAGGGTGAGCACGACGAGAAAGATGGACAACAACCATAATGAACCGCTGTGCTTGCTCCATACGGAGAGCGGGACCAGGTACACGAGCAGCATGGCCGTCAGCGAGAAGCCCATCCACTGTACCTGGCGCATGCCTAGAACAAATGGCGAGCCGAACTCCTCGAGGGCGGTATGCGATGTCAGCGAAAAAATCATAAGAACGCCAAACGCGTTGAGCACCAGCGGAATGATCCACAAGAAAGGATCTACTCCGACGCCGAGCCTGTCATTCTCTAAACGAAGCTCAAGGACGTGCTCCGCGTCGGCGGTCATGGTGCCTCTTCGTCCTTTAGCGCCTGCACTATTCGTCTGAAGTGCAAGCCTCTCTGCTTGTAATCGGAGTACATATCCCAGCTTGTGCAGGCCGGAGACAGCAGTACCAACCCGCCTCGAGGTGCAAGTCGCGCTGACAGGGCGACCGCCTCTTCCATGGACGCGACTTCGTGTACGCTTGGATAGCCAGCATCACGGAGCGCCTTAACGATCTTTTCCCTCTCCGATCCCAGGACAACCGCGGCCAACGCCTCTCTTTTCACCGCCTCCGCCAAAGGGGCATAGTCCTCCCCCTTGCCCTGTCCGCCCAGGATTACCACCTTGGGGCGGGACAGGGACGCCAGTGCTGTTGCACTTGCGGCAACATTTGTCCCCTTCGAGTCGTCCACGTAGTCCACCCCGTCGACGGTGGCTACAAATTCACAACGGTGAGGCAGCCCCTTGAAGCCCTTGAAGAGGTCCCCTTCTGCAGCCCCGCATCCCGTCAGCAGATGGACCGCCCCGGCAGCGAAGGCCGCATTCTCGATGTTGTGCCTCCCGATCATGGGGACTTCATCGAAGGAGAAGAGCGTCCTCGTTTCACCGCCATCCTCCACAAGTGCGACTATTCGGGCCGCATCGTCGGCTATTATCATGTTCTCCTTCGCCCCGGAGAGCGGCCCCCAGGAAAAGGCGAACAGTTTAAACCCGGGGTTCCTTTCGCCCAGGAGCAGTCCCAGTTCCGACTCCTGGACTATTGCGCTGCGTTCAGGCGTCCCCGTCTGCAGAATTTTGGCCTTCGCCGCGATGTACTCCTCGTAACTGCCGTGCCAGTCTATATGGTCCGGTGCAAGGTTTGTGACCATGGCAACGTCGCACGAGAAGATCGTGTTCCAATGGAGTTGGAAGCTGCTGAGCTCGACCACCACGTAATCACGCGGCTTGAAGGCCAGGCCGGCAAGGGGTTTCCCGATGTTGCCGGCTACTTCCGCGGAGTAACCCATTTTCTGGAGCATATACCCTGTCAACGCGGTCGTCGTGCTCTTCCCGTTGCTGCCGGTCACGCCCGCTATCTTGCCTCGAATAAACGGAGCGACGAAGTCCAGCTCTCCACGGACCGTGATCCCTCTCCGCATCGCCTCGAGCACGGGTTTGGCCCTCGGCGACACTCCGGATCCAACCAGAACAAGATCCGAGTCGAAGAGAGAATCCGAGTGTCCGCCCTCCTCCCACGCTATCCCGTGACTGCGCAGGAGATCGGTCACGGACGGCTCTTTTATGGCTCTTTCCTCCGAGACGAAGACACGCGCTCCCAGCCTGCGGGCAAGAAGGGCCAACCCAACTCCGCTGACTCCAGCGCCTATGACCGAGATTTTTGTCCCGGCGTAATTCTCCCCCGCCTTCATAGCGTCACACCGCCCTTGAGAAAAACACGTTTTCGATTAGCAGAGCAGTCATAACCAGCCCTATACCGTGCGCAATCCAAAAACGAACGACAATCTGGGTCTCGCTCCATCCGGAGAGCTCGAAGTGATGGTGAACCGGGCTCATTTTGAAGACCTTGCGTTTGAAACGATGAATAGCTACTAGCTGAACAGCCACCGACAGAATCTCCAGACCGAACAGAAAACCGAGCGGGACAATCGTTATCGAGTAACCGCCGAGGACGCATATTGATGTCAACATCCCGGCCAGAAAATGCGATCCTGAATCACCCATGAACACCTTCGCCGGATGAGCGTTGTGCCAGAGGAATCCGGCGCAGAGAGCCGATCCGGCAATGGCGGGTAGCTCTGCGACCCCGACGAGAGGAAGCCATACAAGCGCCGCGGTGAACGAGAGGAGAGAAGCGCCGGCGGCCAGCCCGTCAAGTCCGTCGGTGACGTTCACTGCATTCAGCATGCCGATGGAGATTATGGTGAGCAACGGGATCGCCGCAAGGGCCGGGACCTCGCATCCAGGCCACAGGTACAGGCCTTTCACAGAGACGACCCAGTAGGCCCACGGCAAGGCTATGAAAACCTGCGCGGCGAGCTTGTAAAGACTCTGGAAGCCCTCGCTGGACTTGTTGGTGAATTTTATCCAGTCGTCCGCGAAGCCGATGCAGGCACCGCCGAGCGGCAACAGCCAAAACAGAGCCAGGTCGGCGAGCCCGGTCCCCGAGACCAGGGCATACGGGATGACGAAAGCCAGCACTATGACTATAAAGACAACTCCTCCCATCGACGGGGTCGAGGATTTTGTCAGCACGTGGCTCTGAAGCCCATAGCTCTTTTGGACCTGGACCACTCTCCATTCGTTGAGCTTGGCTATCCAGTGTCTTGAGAGCCAAATCTGCGCTGCGAAAAGGAAGAGCCATACGCACCCCTGTGTCATAGCGCACCATCCTCCGTCAACGCATCGACCAGGAGATCCAGCCTGTTGCCATGAGACCCCTTGACGACCAGTAGATCCCCGTCCCCGAGGGTTCGGCGAATCTCGCAGGCGAAAGTGTTGGGGCCGTCGAAGAACTCGACTCCAGCGCACGCCGCCTCGTCGCCGAAGACCTCGCGCCACAGACCGCCGGTGAGACAAACCCTGGTGAACTGGTTCAGCAGGGGGAGCAGCGCCTTGTGGTACTCAAGGCCCTCCAATCCCAACTCCCGCATCTCCCCTAGCACCGCGATTCTCCTTCGGGCCGGGATCATAAGTGCCTCGGACAGGCAGGCCCGCATGGAGGCGGGATTGGCGTTGTAGGAGTCATCCAGCAGGACAGCGCCGGACAGGAGCCTGATGAACTTGCCTCTGCCTCGAGGCGCCTCCATTGAACGGATATTGGAGATGGCGCTGCTTACTCCGCCGCCCAGCGACACAGTCGCGGCCAGGCCAAAGGCGGCGGCGAGCGCGGAGTGTCGCCCGAACAGCGACGATACTACGCGGTGGCATTTCTCCTTGTGAAGGAGGTCGAAGCGAAGCCTCGGAGCACCGTCCACGAGCTCGAAAAGCACGTCCCTGATGGTGAAGTCGTTCTTGGTGAACCCCACGCCGAGAGCTTGAATTCGGGAGGGCATGGATGCGCACCGCGATGCAAGAGCGGAATTGTCCCCGAAGTACAACAGTTTTTTGAGCCTCTGCGATCCAGTAATCTCGAATTTCGCCTCCAGAACACCCTCCACGGATCCCAGCCCCTCGAGGTGCGCCGGGGCGATTTCCGTTATCACCGACAGTGTCGGCGGGAAGAATCTTACGGTGTTGGCTATCTCTCCGGGGTGGTTTGTTCCCATCTCCAGGATAAGGACCTCCGCATCTCCCGGCATCGCCAGGATCGACAAAGAACACCCGATAAGGGTGTTGTAGCTGTTCTCGGCGGAGTGAACTTTGAACGACGGGGCCAGGCAGGCCCGGATGACCTCGCGCGTAGTCGTCTTGCCCACGCTGCCTGTAACCGCCACCACCTCGAGAGCATCCCCGAAGGACTCCTGGTATCGCCTGGCCATCTCGGGGATCTCCGTAAAGCAGTCGCGGACTACGATCGACGCGACCGGAGCGGGCACGTTTTTACGGTCCTCGCAGACGATCAGGGAGGCCCCGCGCGAAACCGCATCGCCTATGAAGTCGTGTCCGTCGTGCTGCTCGCCGCGAAATGCGACGAAGGCATCCCCGGCCCCTACCAGCCTGCTGTCCGCGTAGAAGCGTGCGGGCAGAGGTCCGTCAGGTCCGTTGATCTCGGCGTCAACCAAAGACGCGAGGTAGGAGATGCTTGTACCTGGCCTCATAGCATGCGCACACCTCTTTCAATGCTCCAGCTCCTCACGGCGTTGTAATCGGAGTAATCAATCGACAGGGATCCGATGCGTAGAGTTTTTTCAGGGCCCTTCCCCGAGATGACGACGACATCGCCCCTCTCGGCCGAGTCCATTGCCGAGTAGACCGCGGCCTTCCTGTCGAGGATGGTCCTCAGCCGGACATCTCTCCCGGACGACTTTACCCCCTCTACGATCTGGGCGGCTATCTGCTCCGGAGGCTCGTTCCTCGGGTTGTCCATCGTGACGATGATTGAATCGGAGAGGGCTGCGGCGAAGCGACCGAGTGAAAACCGATTCGGCTGGAAGCGCTCCCCTCCATGCCCGAAGACCGAGATCACTCGTCCCCTGCACAGGCGACGGAGCTCGGTCAGCACGTTTTTCAGGGCGACTGGAGTATGAGCGAAGTCGATGACGCACTTTATCCCGTTCTCGAATGATATCCTCTCCATCCTGCCCGGCACCTGGACCATGGACTTCAGCGAGAGGATCGCGCCTCTCGCGTCGTGACAGAAGGGAAGGATCGCGGACAGGGCGGCAAGTGCGTTGTACACGTTGAACAGGCCCGGCAGAGGCAGAAATGTGCGCACCGTCTCCGGCAACCCTGCGAGGGAGACCGTGAAATCCGTCCCCTCGAGCGAGCAATCGATTTCTCCAGCCCTCAGTCGGGCGTCGGAATCGCAATCAATGCCGTAAGATGAAAGATTCCGGGGGAATCGGCCCATAAGCAGGCGGCCGTACGAGTCGTCGCAGTTCGCTCCTCCGGTCCAATCTTGTTTCATGCAGCCGGAGAAGAGCGTGCTCTTCGTCTCGAAGTACTCCTCCAAGGTCCCGTGGTAATCAAGATGCTCCTCGCTCAGGTTAGTGAAGACCGCGGAGTCGAACGAACACCCCTCCATCCTGCCAAGGGCCAGTCCGTGGGAGGATGTCTCCATCACGCAGGCGTCGCAGCCGTTCTCAACCATTCGTCCCAGCATGCGCTGAACGTCGCAGCTCTCCGGCGTAGTCCTCTCCGCGTCGACCTCGTTGACCCCGTCGTTGTAGACGATCGTCCCCAGAAGGCCGACGCGAAGACCCATCGAATGAAGGATGTGGCGGATTATCCAGGTTGTGGTGCTCTTCCCATTCGTACCGGTGACCCCTATCATCTTCAGTTTCTGGGAGGGTTCTCCATGAATAATGGATGCCAGCCGTCCCATGTCCCGCCTTACGTTCGTCGAGACTATCTGCGGCGCATCGACCGGAAGGGGGCGTTCGACCAGGAGAGCGACCGCCCCATTGGCGAGAGCTTCTTCCGCGAACGTATGCCCGTCGGTGTGCTCACCAGGCACGCAACAAAAGAGGCAACCCGGACTCGCGTCCGCGCTATTACAGACAGCGTCAACCAGCACCGCCTCCGGAACGGGCGAGGAATTGCCGTATCGCAGCGGCGGATTAACTCCGTAGCGGCCGGCGTATTCAGCCGGCAGTCCTGAAAGCAACACCACGGCACCTTTCCTCCTCTTCCACCAGCCGCGTACACCCTATCTGCATCATGTCCTCGAGGATACTCCTGAATATGGGCGCGGCCACCTCTCCACCGTAGTACTTCCCTTTCGCAGGCTCCCCTATGGCAACGAAGAGGACATAGCGAGGATCCTCCGAGGGCCAGAAGCCGGTAAACGAGGCGACCCACTTGCCCTTGATATACTTACCTTTTTCTGCAATCTGCGCCGTGCCGGTCTTCGCGGCGATCGACACTCCGGGGACAGCCGCAGCCTGGCCGGTTCCCTTCAAAACCGTGTCGATCATAGCTTTTTTTAGCCACGCCGCTACCTGCGGAGACAGAACATCCCGAACCAGCTCTCCTGATTCATTGTATACCAGGTTTCCTGAAGAATCCAGGACCTGCGAGACTATATATGGACGGAACAGGTGGCCGCCGTTCGCGATCGCCGCAATTGCCGCAGCCAAGTGGATGGGCGTCGTAGCCAACCCCTGGCCGATGGCGATGTTCGACGGAGTAACGCCCCTCCACTGCTCCGGGGACGACAGCAGGCCATCCTCCGCCCCTGGCAGCTCGATGCCGGTGGATTTGCCAAAACCCCATTCTCTAAGCGAGTGGTACATGTCGTACGCCCTGACACGCATGCCAATCTGTGCCATCCCCGTGTTGGAGGACTTGGCGAGGATGTCTGACAGAGGCAGAACTCCGAAGCCACTGTTGCCGGCCTCGGTGACATGACCGTCGGCGATTTTTATCCTGTAGGGGCAGTTGAAAGACTCGTTTGGCCTTACCGCGCCGCGCTCAAGCGAAATCCCAAGCACAATCGGCTTGAATGTGGATCCGGGCTCGTAAGTCCGACCGATGCTGTTGTTCATCAAGTTGGCCGGATCCTTGAGAGCGGCCCTCACGTTAGGGTCGAACGTAGGCCAGCTCGCCATAGAGAGGACCGCGCCCGTGCGAGGATCCATGCAGATGACACTGCCCCACCGGGCGCCATGCGCTCGTACCCCCTCCTCCAGTCGTTTTTCGATAATAAACTGGATTCGCGAGTCTATCGTAAGTGTGACACTTCCCACCTTCGCCGCGGGTTCCACTGGTTCGTTGTCAACTCGGGTGACATCGAACATTCGCCCGGAAGACTCTTTTGCCAGGACCCTGACGCTCGGAGGGGAAAACAACTCCCTGTCCCACATCAGCTCCACGCCGGCGAGCCCTCTGTCGTCAATATCGCAGAACCCAAGCACATGAGCCAGGAGTGAACCCCCTGGATAGAGTCTCTTCTTTTCCTCCACCTCGAAAAGCCCTTCCAGGCCAAGTGCGCGTATCTTGCCGGCGGTATCCTCGTCGACCTTGCGGACGACCCAGACAAAACGCCCTGAAAGCTGTTTGGAGATATTTTGAACTGTGTTGCCAGGGAGGATGCCATTCAGGCGATGAGCCTCTTTGGGGTCCCAAAAGGCCGGATCGATAAAAAAACTGGAGGACGGCACGGAGACCGCCAAAGCGTTGCCGTTTCTGTCGTAGATCAACCCCCTGTTGGTGCTGACGGGGATGCGGCTCCAGTACTGACGGCGAGACTGGCTCTCCACCCTCGCGTCGGGGAAGAGTTGAAGCGCAACAAGCCTCCATATAACAATCCCGAATAATATAAAGATAAGGAACCATGGAGAAAAAAAAGGCCGTTTCACAGCTTTTCCCTCCAATCAAGCTGAAGGTGAACTACTCCCCCGCCATAGCCTTCTCAAGAAAGAAGTAAAACCATCCCCTGTTCTCGGATGCCGAAGATGCCGGGAAGGTCGCGTCCTGTACGGCGTTGGCATAAGTTCCCTCCTCTATTTTGAGAACCCGCACATTGGAAGCATGAGCCATTCCAAGGTCCCTTATGGAGGAGCCGTAAACCCGGGAAGGCGACACTAGAGTGGACAGCTCATGTTTCAGCACGATGCTGCGATTGCTGTATGAATCAATCTGCCTGTTTACGGAGTTCAGCCTGCACTCGAGCCTGAAGGAATATAAGCGAAGAACCCCGAGGCCCATAAAAAGAGCAAAGACAAACAAAGTAATTATGATAATATAAGGACACGCTCTTCGAAACGAGTAGACGACTCCGTTCCCGGTCATTCCCTCTGGATAATGCACCTCGACCGCACCTCCTCTCTCGCTTTATGGATTGAACCTGAAAACCCGCAGCTTGGCGCTTCTTGATTTACGGTTTGACTCCACCTCGTCTGAAGAGGGTCTTATCAGCCTTTTGGATAGTATCTCTCCCCTGCCCTGCTCCTTCCACAGACGAAAAACGGTCTTGACGATGCGGTCCTCCAGGGAATGGTAGCTGACTACGAACAGCAACGCCCCTGGCGCCGCAAGTGACGGAATAGCTTGAAGCCCCTCCTGCAGGGCGCAGAGCTCCTCGTTGACGGCAATTCGTAAAGCCTGGAACACCCTGCGCGCCGGATGCCCGCCCATCTTTCTCTGGACGGGAGCCGGCAGCGCGCCCCTGATGACAGCTACAAGGGTCTCGGTGCGCATTATGGACCCGACCGCCTCCCTGTGGCGGACGATGGCCCTGGCCAGACGCCTGGAGTGGCGTTCCTCGCCGTATTTCCAGAAGATATCGGCTATCTCGCCCTCAGTACCGCTGTTTACTATATCAGCCGCGGATCTGTTCGAGGCGAGGTCCATCCTCATGTCGAGCGGCCCGTCCGACTGAAACGAGAAGCCCCTGGCATCATCCGTGAGTTGGAGATTCGAGACCCCAAGGTCGAAAAAAAACGCACCAAACGGGGCTCTGGATGTTACCTCCTCGGGAAGAGACCTGAAATTCGCCTTTACACCATCAAAACGATCTCCAAAGCGCCGCAGCCTGTCTCTGGAAAAGGCCAGCGCCTGTTCATCCTGATCTATGCCGATGAGCCTGGCATCGGACGATGACAAAATCGCCTCTGCGTATCCCCCGAGGCCCAATGTGCAATCAAGGACATGCCCTCGAGAGGGATAAGCCCGATAAATGTCGAGAATCTCTCCGATGAGGACCGGGACATGCTCGATCAAAACCCCTCCACCCCCTCGGCTATCTCCGGCAGATCGTCCAGGACCAGGCGGCGGTATTCGATCCACCTCGTTTTGTCCCACATCTCGATGTGGTCGTTTACTCCTACGAATATCACTTCTTGCGTGAACTCAGCGTATTCGCGAAGAACCGGAGGAACAAGAAGACGTCCGGCGGAATCCAGGGCAATCTCATGGGCACTGGAGAGCATAAGACGAAGAAATCCCCTGCTTTTACTCTTGGAGAAGGAGAGTTCCTGTAGCCTTTCCATGACCCTCTCCCACTCTTTCGAGGAGTAGAGGGAGACGCATTTGTCAATGCCAATGGTAGCGAAGACGCTCTCTCCGAGCTCTTCCCTGAATTTGGACGGCAGAACGATTCTAGACTTGCTGTCTATCTTGTGCTCGTACGTCCCCATCAACATGATCGTGCCTCCCACTTTCAGACACTTTCTCCCACGCAGACCCACACTACCATCAAAACGGAAAGAGACATGGGACTTTAGTTGTGAAAATGGAGAAGAAAGATGGGCCGTAAGCACTATCAACCCAAGACGAGGCGTCGTGGATCAAACACCTGGCCTCCAAAGCGCAACGCCCGCCTGTCGCGTGATACAGGCGGGCGTTGCGCTTTCAGACGGTCGTCTTGCTTGTCATACGGGCGGGAGCATCCAGTAAGCCGGGTTCTGTCATGGGTGGCCATTTATCTGAAGAGCGCCTTGCGGCGATCTTTACGCGACCGTACCCGAGGGTCGGCGGGCAGCCTCGTTCCCTCCTATTCGGTCTTGCTCCGGACGGGGTTTGCCTAGCGTGGAAATCGCTTTCCACCCGGTGGGCTCTTACCCCACCTTTTCACCCTTGCCCTGGAAGGGCGGTATGTCTCTGTGGCACTTTCCTTTGGTTTGCACCAACTGGGTATTACCCAGCGTCCTGCCCTGCGGAGCCCGGACTTTCCTCCCTCCAAGAAGGAGAGCGGCCACCAAGGATACTCCCTGATAAAGATTATACCACCATCGCCAGGAATAGGATACAATAGAGCACGGCCTGGACACGACGGGCATCATGGAGCGAAGGAGCCGGTAGGTAATGATCGAGAAGACCATCTATGACTCTCCCGAATACGATGTTTTCAAAAACGGCGTGAAGAAGCTGACAGGGCTGGATTTGAACTCGTATAAAAACCAGATTCACCGCAGGGTTCATATGCTGATGCAGCGTTGGAACATATCCTCGTACGACGCGTATTTCAAGACGATCAAGGAGGACGACGGCAAACTCCGAGAGTTTTTGGACTATCTCACGATCAACGTATCCGAGTTCTTCAGAAACGCGAACAAGTGGAACGAGCTCAGGGACGTGGTGATTCCCGACCTGATCAGGACGAGGGGCAGAAAGCAGCTTAAGATCTGGAGCGCCGGATCGGCTACCGGCGAGGAGCCCTATTCTCTGGCCATTCTCTCAATCGAGGCCAAGCTGTCGCCCCAGACTCCGGTGCTGGCCAGCGACATCGATCAGGGCGCGATCGCAATAGCGAAGCGGGGACACTACCTTAAGCGCCAGCTTGTAAATGTACCTAGGGAACTAGTGTCGCGCTATTTTACGACGGCGGACGGAGGAGAGACCTACCTGGTGAACTCGGAGGTAAAGGCGAGGGTGTCGTTCCAGAGGCTGAACCTGATCGAGGACTCCTTCTCGGACGACTTTGACCTTATTCTCTGCCGAAACGTAGTGATCTATTTCAGCTCGGAAACCAAGACGGCCCTTTATCACAAATTTCTCAGGGCTCTTCGACCCGGGGGGTACCTGCTGGTGGGGTCGACCGAGCAGATATTCGACTATCGCAAGATCGGTTTCGAGTCGGCAGGGGCATTCCTCTATCAAAGACCGTAAAGACCAGCGCGCTGCATACCGAGAGGAGGGCGGCCCGCAGACCGCCCTCCTCTGCTGTTCCTAGTGGGACCTGACTATCTCCTTGATCTTCATAAGCCTGCTGAGCGTTGACCGCTCCTGCTCGTCCAGTTTCATAGTTATGTAACGGATGGTGTCTATGAAATCCGGAATAAGCACGTGCTCCAAGGCGTTGACGCGCCTGCGGGTCTTTTCGATCTCGTACGCCATCAACCGGATGGCCTTCTCCTTCGCTGCCAGCTCGATGAGCTTCGGGATCAGCTTCGCGAACCTCTCGAGGGCCAGGTCCAGGCTCCCCGAGGATGTAGCGAGGCCGTAATTATGCGGGGAGCCGTGCTGGTCCACGCTGTAGACCGGGACCATGACGCTCATCACGTTCTGGTAGTCCACGCGGAGGTCGCACTTCGCGCCCGAGATCATAAGGGCCTGCTCAAGCATGGCCGGCAGGGTCTGAGCCCTCGCGAGGAGAAAGCTCTTGTAGCAGGCGGCCAGCTCCTCCTCAAGCTCCTCGCGAAGGGCCTTTCCCTCCCTGGCCCTCTCGAGGAAGGCCTTTATCAGGGCGTCCTGCTTGTCCTTCAGGAGCTTGTGTCCGCGCTTGGCCACGAAGAGGCGCTTCTTCAGCCTCGAAAGCTCCATCCTGTTTGGATTGACACTCATACGGGGCATCGCAACCCCTCCTTACGCTTCCCCGGAGATGGCGCCGGCCTTTTCCTCGCTCTTCAACCTGGGCTTGAGATACTTTTCAATGTAGGCGTCTCTCACTCGCTTGAGCTCCTTCAACGGGATGACGGTGAGAAGGTTCCATCCCAGCTCGAGGGTCTCCTGGAACGTCCTGTTCTGGTACTCTCCCTGCCTGACGTACTGGTCCTCGAACATATCGGAGAATTTGGCGAAGGACTTGTCCTCCTCGGTAAGTGCGCCCTCTCCGAGGATGACGGCGAGCTCCTTTGCCTCCTTCCCGCGCGCATAGGCGGCGAAAAGCTGGTTCATCAGGTCGGCGTGGTCCTCGCGAGTCTTGCCGGCGCCGATGCCCTTGTCCTTGAGGCGGGACAGCGAAGGCATGACGTCCACTGGAGGGTAGATGCCCTTCCTGTGCAGGGTCCGGTTCAGTATGATCTGCCCCTCGGTGATATACCCTGTAAGGTCCGGGATCGGATGCGTCTTGTCGTCCTCGGGCATGGTGAGGATTGGTATCTGGGTTATCGAGCCCTTCTTTCCCTTCAGTCTGCCCGCGCGCTCGTACATTGTCGCGAGGTCCGTATACAGGTAGCCGGGGTAGCCGCGCCTGCCCGGGACCTCTTTGCGCGCCGCCGATATCTCGCGAAGCGCCTCGCAGTAGTTGGTGAGGTCGGTGAGTATCACGACGACGTGCATGTCCTGCTCGAAGGCCAGGTACTCGGCGGCTGTCAGGGCTATCCTGGGGGTGGTGATTCGCTCTATCGCGGGGTCGTCCGCCAGGTTGACGAACATGACCGTCCTCTGGATCGCGCCGGTGTTTCTGAAGTCCTCCATGAAGAAGGAGGCCTCCTCGAACGTGATGCCCATGGCCGCGAAGACCACGGCGAAGTCCTCCTGCCCGCTTATGACTGTCGCCTGGCGAGCTATCTGGGCGGCCATCCTGTTGTGCGGCAGGCCGCTCCCCGAGAAGATGGGAAGCTTCTGGCCGCGGACCATCGGGTTCATTCCGTCGATCGTGGAGATGCCCGTCTGTATGAACTCCGACGGGTAGTCTCTCGAGAACGGGTTCATCGGCATTCCGTTGATGTCAAGCTTCTTCTCGGCGAGTATGGGAGCGCCGTCGTCTATCGGCTCTCCCCTTCCGTTGAATATCCTGCCCAGCATGTCGCGGCTGACCGGAAACTCGAGTACCTTTCCGAGGAAGAGGGCCTTGGCGGACTTTATGTCAATTCCATCGGTACCCTCGAAGACCTGCACAAGCGCCCGGTCGGAGGTGATCTCAAGCACTCTGCCGCGCCTTCTCTCACCGCTGCCCATCTCGATCTCGACCAGCTCGTCGTACCTTACACTCCTAGTCTTGTTCACCAGGAGAAGAGGTCCCGACAGCTCTCCGATAGTCCTGTACTCTCTAGGCAGCATCGTTCTCACCTCCGACGGGAGTGACTTCGGCAACTTCGCTCTTGATTTGGGCCTCGAGATCGTCAATCCTTACGATCTCCTTCTCCTCAAGATAGCGCATCCTGGCGATGGACTCCCTCACGGGAAGGTTGAACACCTCGTTCATCGAGGCGCCCTTCCTGAGCGCGTCCATTGCGACATTGTGAAACAGCAGGATGGTCCTCAGCATCTTGAACTGCTTCTCCATCGAGGCGTAGGTGTCTATCTCGTGGAAGGCGTTCTGGTGCAGGAAGTCCTCCCGGAGCGACTTCGCGGTCTCAAGTACCATGCGCTCTTCCTTCGAGAGCGCATCGACTCCGACCAGGCGGACTATCTCCTTGAGCTGGTCCTCCTCCTCCAATAGCGTCATGGCCCCTATCCTAAGCGGACTCCACTCGTCGTCGAACTTCATATCCCAGTGCTCGTCAAGCTTCTCGGTGTAAAGAGAATAGCTCAAAAGCCAGTTTATCGCCGGGAAGTGCCTCTGGTAGGCCAGGTTCGCGTCGAGGCCCCAGAATACCTTGGATACTCGCAGCGTATTCTGGCTGACCGGCTCCGACAGGTCTCCGCCGGGAGGCGAGACCGCGCCTATCGCGGTGACGGAGGCCTCCCTCTTGTCCTTGCCCAGCGCCACAACCCTGCCGGCTCTCTCGTAGAACGACGCCATACGCGTCCCGAGATACGCGGGATACCCCTCCTCGCCGGGCATCTCCTCGAGCCGCCCCGACATCTCGCGCAGCGCCTCGGCCCACCGGCTCGTGGAGTCCGCCATAAGCGCGACCGAGTACCCCATGTCGCGGTAGTACTCCGCCATGGTTATCCCCGTGTAGATGCTGGCCTCCCTCGCCGCAACCGGCATGTTGGACGTGTTTGCTATAAGCACCGTCCTCTTCATAAGAGGGTGACCCGACCTCGGGTCCTCCAGCTCCGGGAACTCAAGGAGCACGTCCGTCATCTCGTTTCCTCGCTCGCCGCATCCGACATAGACAACTATCTCGGCCTCGGCCCACTTTGCGAGCTGGTGCTGCACCACCGTCTTGCCGGATCCGAACGGCCCGGGGACGCATGCGGTGCCCCCCATCGCTATGGGGAAGAAGGTGTCTATGACCCTCTGTCCGGTGGACATCGGGGTGACCGGCGGCAGGCGCCTGGCCACGGGCCGGGGTTTGCGCACCGGCCAGCGCTGCAGCATAGTGACGTTCTTCTTGACCCCGTCCTGCTCCAGCACCGCGACCGTGTCCTCCACGGTGAACGAGCCCTTCTCGATACTCGCCACCTTGCCGCTCATGCCCACCGGCACCATCACCCGGTGCTCCACCAGGATGGACTCCTGCACGACTCCCAGAATATCACCCTGGCCGACCACGTCGCCGACCTTAACCCTGGGCACGAACTCCCACTTCTTCTTCCTGTCGATGGCCGGGACGTCTATACCCCTTGAGATGTAGTGGCTCCTTGCCACATCCTCGATCAGGTTGAGAGGTCTTTGAACTCCGTCGTAGAACTGCTCGATCAGGCCAGGCCCAAGCTCGACGCTGAGGGGCTCGCCAGTGCTGATCACCTGTTCTCCGGGCATCAAGCCGGAGGTCTCCTCGTAAGCCTGGATCGATGCCGTGTCCCCGCGAAGCTCGATAATCTCTCCCACGAGGCCGATCTCGCCGATTCTGACCACGTCGTACATCCCGGCGCCGAACATGCCCTTTGCCACAACCAGAGGGCCGGAGATCTTCTCTATGGTTCCTTTGATTATTTTTTCAGCGGCCACTATCTATCGCCTCCATACTTCTTTTCATTACTTCACCGCGAAAATATCCATTCCTACCGCGCGCTCCACTCCGCTTCGGATGGATTTGAGTCCTACCCCCATGCTGCCCTTCAGGCCCGGGATCGGTATGAAGCTCGTCTCGTATTCATTGCATAGTTCTTCTATGCGGCTGATGTGCATCAGGTAGTATTGCTCCTGGACGAAGACCACGGCGTACCCCGATTTGGCCAGCTCGAGGAGAATCGAGTCGACGCCGGCCGCCTCGTCGCTCTTGACGATGCGTGGTTTCACCCCGACCGCCTGGAACGGGAGGACGGTCTCGTATTCACCTACAGCCGCCATTGGGGATCCAGCGTTTTTATCGGCCATGTCGGAGCAACCCCCTCGCAATAGTCCTGTCCGTGTTGTTCGCTACTGCGACCAAGGCAATGCGGAGATTCTTTGCCTCCATCTCCTTCGCCCACAGGTAGGCAATAACGTTTTCCGGGGTGAAGGCCTCGTATTTTGCCCTGGCAAGGATCGCCGACACGTACTCGTCCAGCGCCCTTTCCATCTCCACGATCAGCGCCCCAAGATCTGAAAGGTCGGGGACATTTGCAAAAACTCCGGATACGTCGGAGAAAGAGAGGACGCGCGGCCAGCTCTCAACCGGTTCGTTGAGCAGGGCGAGCAGTTTTTCGCCTGCTATCCATCCCCCTTCGTGCAGGAAGGAGGCCGCGCCTGCAATATCAAGATCCAGTCGCTTCAGGCGCAGCAGGTTTCTTATGTTCTCGGCGTCTATCCTGCCCTTCACCCAGCGGACGGCCGAGTCAAAGCCCGTAGCCACCGCAATCTCGGCCAGGACCGAGAACAGGCCCGCATCGAGGCTGTTCTCCACCTGCAGTATATCCCTGGTCTGTTCCCACTGGGAGAGACACAGCGGCAACAGGCGATGAAGCCCGAAGGGCAACAGGCGATAATCCTCGCTCTCGACGGCCACAACAAGCTCCTCCACCGGGATGTTGCCGAGCGAAGTCAGCAGGTCGTACCTGCGCTCCCCTCCCTCGCGGACCAGGATGGCGCTCTTTACGAGGACCTTGACGTTGTGGAAATCATACGGAATCCGGCATAGCTGCACCAAGCGCTCGTCGGGGACGAACTTCTGCACCTCGGTGTAAGCGTTCGACAGCTCCGCCTCGATGATCCTGTCGAAATCCCCGCTTCCCTTCAGCTCGACCAGCCACGCGGAATACGCGGTCTCGGCGAGAATCTTAAGCGCGGAGTCCAGGTCCTCGCAGTCCAGGATCCGCTGTATCAACGACTCTTCCAGAAGACGTCCGGACATCGCCCGGAGTCGCGCGACCGCATAGGCAAAACGCTCAGCCGGAGCCATGGAGCGTCACCTCCTGTCACGCCGAAAACAGCCGCTTGACAACGTCTGCCTCGATCTCGTCCCTAAGCCATCGAACAAGCATCTCTAAAGAACAATCCGTCTCTATGTTGTCTTGTTCAAGGAAAAACCCGCCGGCCATATCCCTGCGCTCCTCGCCCAGAGCGAGTTTCCAACCGTGCTTGGTGTTGACCCCGGCCAGCCAGTCCGGGCTTATCTTCTTCTCGGTCTTTGAGACCAACAGGGTCTCGGATCCGGTCTGCACCGCCTTTTGAAGCAGGTTTTCCATGAATGAAAGGTACTTGTCGGCGGGCAATGAAGCAAGGATCTTAACCGCCCCGTCGAATGCATCCGAGATCGCCTGCTGCTTGACTCCGAGCTCGATCTTCTTGACATCGAGCTGCGCTACTATCTCGCGCCTCTTGAAAATCTCCGGCTGTTCGGTCTTGAACCGGGTCTCGTACCCGGCCCTCAGTTTTTTAATCTCCTCGTCGGCGTCTCGCTTTATCGACTCGACGCCCTCTTTTGCTTTGGAAATTATTCTGTCGGCCTCTTCCCGCGCGTCGGACTCTATCTTTTTCTTTATATCCGCCAAGGACATCTTCACATACCCCCTTGGCAGGCTAAAGTTTAATCCCGTTTAGAAGAATAATGCTCATGAGAAGTGAAAGAACCGCGTACGTCTCCACCATCGCAGGAAGAATGACTGCTTTGCCGGTCTCCTCCGGTCTTTTCGCTATCATCTGAATGCTGGCCGCAGACGTCTTACCCTGGGCGATCGCGGAAAAGTACCCTCCGATGGCTATCGGCAGGCAGGCGAAGAAGATGCCGAGGCCCTGGTATGCGGTGACAGCGATCGGCTCGCCGCCCAGCAGGCCCACCTTAAGTATGGCGAAAAACGCGATGAGAAGCCCGTATATTCCCTGGGTGCCCGGAAGCGCCTGGAGAAGAAGCACGAGGCCGAATTTGCCCGGGTCCTCGGTCATTACGCCCGCGCCGGACTCTCCGGCTATGCCGACGCCTATGGCCGAGCCGGCTCCCGCCCAACCAGCCGCCATTGCTGCACCGAGAATTGCCAACATGACTCCGAGTAGCTCCATAATATTAACTACACTCCTCTCGAATTCGAAGATCTATTCCACTGAATCGTTTTTAATCGATACAAAAGCAGTCTTATAGGTCAGAGGAGAGAAGAGAGTTCCTCCACCTGAATAGAACTTGCTGAAAAACTCCACGTACTGAAGCCTCAGCGAGTGGACAAAAGCGCCTAGAACGTTGACCGCCAGGCTGAACACATGGCCTCCCACGATCAGCAGCAGGGCTATCGCCCAGCCGATGTATGGAAGATCTCCCGCCAACCCCGCCAGCATGTTGATGATGACGCCGACGGCGGAGGTGGCCAGGCCAAGGGCCAGGAGACGGCTGTAGCTCAGGACGTCGCCCAGGTAGGAGGTTACTCCGTACAGGCTGAGCAGCCCGGAGACCGCCTTGCCGAAGATGCCCTCCTTCTCCCGTCCCTGAGTGGCCACGAGCACGCCCGCCCCTGCGAATGAAAGTATCTTGGCGGTCAGGGCGACGCCGTCCGAAAGGAAACCGCTCGCGACCCCTCCCCACAGCAGAAGGCCGACGAGAAGGACGATCCATCCTCCGGTGTCCGCGAACGCCCCCATGTAGTTGCGCTTTCTAAGCGCGTCGTAGAAGGCTATGAGGAGTCCGCAGAAGAGCTGCACCACTCCCAGGGCCAGGGAGATCGCCAGGAAATCCATGGGATTCTCCATCGGATTCAGAATGAGCATGGCGTTCTTCGCGGGCCGTAGAAACGAAAGGAAGGAGAAGGCGTCCACCAGGTCCCCGAACCAGCTTCCGGTAAGGGCTCCAACTATGATCGTCGAAATCCCGGAAAGCACGAAAAGTTGGAAGAAACCCTTGAACGCGCTCGGCATCCTTCCGTACTTCCTCATGAACCACATGAACAGCCCTACCGTTATGACACCGTATCCCGCATCGCCCAGGCACATCCCGAAGAAGACGAAGAAGAACGGTGCCAGCAGAGGCGTAGGGTCTATCTCCCCGTACTTTGGAGCGCCGTACAGTTTGGTCAGGTTTTCAAACGGGAGAGACCAGGGAGCGTTGACGAGGAGCGATGGCGGCGAATCATCCGGAGACGGGTTGAACAGAAAGAGCTCTACGGACGTTCCGAAAGGGGACAGGGCCTTGGTCAGACGCTTGACGCCCGACTCGGGAATCCAACCGCGAAGGACGACTACCTGCTCGGTCGATGTACCCGACAGAAGAGCCTGGTAGCGATCCCTCAGCACCGTCCAGTAGTCGCTGAGGGTGCGAATCGCCAAGACCCGTTTTTCGGCGAGATCCGCTATCTCGCGCAGTATCCGCTCCTCCTCGCCTGCCAGGAACGTCTTACGCTCCGAGAGGATCTTCGCCTCCTCTTCAGTCGTCCCCTTTAGCGCGGAAGGGACGTCAACCTTGCTGAACGAATGGGCGGTCATACACTCCATCACCCTGTCGGAGATCGACTCGTCGTAGAAGACGGCCACCCAGCCCTCCTGCTCCTTCTCTCCAGGCGTCGAGGCGTAGATCTCCCCCATACCGGAGAGAACAGTCTCCATATCCCTCCGCCAGGACGGCATCTTGGAGGCGGGCATCGTGCCTATGATGCCCCGGACGCGTTCCGTGCCGGATGTTATCAGCTCAAAAGGGTATGAGAAATCCGGCAGGTGAGAGAGCAGAGCCTCTGTCGTAGCAATTTGCGCCAGTTCGCTGCGGATCTCGACGAGCCTGCGCTCCAGGCTCCGGGCACCGTCCGAGATTGCTGCAATGTCCAGACTCTTCTCCAGAGCCTCCCCTTCTTCAAGGGAGATTTCCTCCTTCTCTCCGAGTGCTCTTGCCACCGGGGAGACCTTGTCCTGAAAGTGCGGTTCTAAAAAGCGAAGAAGAAACCTGGCCTCGGCGAGCAGTCCCTCGACTCTGGGCAGTTCAGGATGCGCCTGGACAACTCCCTCGATCGACTGATCGGCTCCCGACGCCGCCACCTCGAACGAGGCCGTCCTCTGGAGTGCGCCGAGGACTTCTTCCAGGTTGGATTTATGTACGTATAACTCTGCCTTCTTAATGCCCTCCACTGCCATATCGAGAAATCACCTCTTCCGAAATCCATTGTGCCGTGCCGTCCACTTTTTTATGGTACAGGCCGGCAAGCTTTTCGGACTCCTTTCGGCCGGCCTCTACAGTTTTAGTAGCTCTCTCTTCCGCTTCTTTCTCCGCAGACGCCGAATTCTCCTTAAACAGCCTGAAAGCTTTTTGTTTCGCCTCCTTGATGCTGCGCTCGGACTCGTCGCGCGCCTCGCTGAGCATTCGGGCGGCTTCGTTTCTAGCCTCCTTGACTATTGCCTTGGAGCGCGCTTCAACCTCTTTAATCTCTTCGGCCAGATTCGCTGCCATTCGCTCCACCTCCTTCCACTGATCTACGTAGGTTTAACAGGACAAACCAACATCAATAATACCGTGTATTTTATTACCAAGCGAAATTTGTGTCAAATATAATGATTCGACCTGAGTATTTAGGACTGCACTGGATAAAGTAAAACCTTTCCTTCGCATGCGGCGTCAAAGCTGCGGGTCCTTCTGCTCAGGGTCATTGGGGCGCACTCGTGCGGCTTTCTCATGGTAAATGTTTGAGGGGATAAGAGAGTAATTGGAGCGGACAACGGGATTCGAACCCGCGACCCTTAGCTTGGGAAGCTAATGCTCTACCAGCTGAGCTATGTCCGCCCGCCTATGCGTGAACGAGAGCATTATAGCCGCCGTTCATCGGCTTTGCAAGAGATGACATAAACACATATTTGTCAGGGAACTATGAGTAAATTCAACCGTGGCTAATGCTCAACTTCCCAACTCTCCGATTTCAGGGAAAGCGCTCGCCGGGGATATCCCTGGCGAGCATCGAGAGTTTCTCGAGAGTTCCTTCACCATATCACCTCTCGCGCCATAGTATAATGAGGCCGAATGATACCGAAGAAACGAATCTTACTGGGGGTGCTGCCTTGCAGTGGACGGCGTTTTTTACCTACGTTCTGATAACGTCTTTTACGCCCGGTCCAAACATTGTCTTGGCGATGAACACGGCAAGGCTCTGCGGACTTAGCGAAACCCTTCCCCTCATCGCGGGGATGTTCACTGGCCTGGTTATTGTAATGGCTAACTGCGCTGTATTCAATATCCTATTAGCACAACTGCTCCCCTCGGTACTGCCGTTTTTGAGGATCGCAGGCGCGGCGTACATATTGCGGCTTGCGTGGCTGATCGCATTCCCGGCCAATCGCAGGGAAGGAGGCACCTCGCAGGGAGCCACCCGTTTCCGTGAGGGGCTTGTCCTGCAGTTTCTCAACCCGAAGGTGATCCTTTTAGGGCTGTCGACCCTGTCGACGTTCATTCTGCCCTGGACATCCTCAAAGGCGTGGCTGTTCGGCTGCTCGTTATTCCTGACGCTTATGTGCACAAGTGGAGTCTTCCTGTGGGCTCTGATAGGGGCGGCGCAAAAGACTATCAAGATGAGGCGGGAGAAACTGTGGGACCTGCTGATGGGGGGATTGCTTGCCTGGTGCGCGATCTCCGTCTCGGGGTTGGCCGACCTGCTGTCTTAGAGACCACCCCTTTCGGCACGGGTCGTCATGCGTAGCAGGCTACAAAAGCGCCCTCCTTGCGCAGCGCCTCGCCCATTATGGATATGGTTTCATCCTCCGCGGGAGATGTGCCGTCCATCTCGCACTTGAGCCACTTTGAATACCCTCGCACGAAGGACGGCTCCAGCTCGACATCGGGCCGCTTCCCCTTGTATCCCTGAAGATCGGACCACAAATTCTGAATCTTAAGGGAGTCGTCGCTCTTCCAACGGAACGAGCCGATCGCTTCGACCAGGTGGTCTAAAGTGCGCTCGCGTGTCGATGCAAACGGGAGCAGGATGGTGTCGCCTATCCTGTCATAAAAAGGAACGGCATTTCCAGGCAACAGAAGTATCTCGGGCAGGCCTCTTGCCCTGACTCTGTTTACGCCGAAAATCCCTCGGTCCGCGTTAAGGATTTTTAAAAGAGCCTTCTCGAACCCCTCAGCCAGCGAAGTACGACTTTCAGAGCAGGCGATCATAACGTTGTCCTCGCCCTCTCGAGGTTTAAAGCTAAAGGGGGAGTACCCTTTAACTCCGGCGGATCCACCGAGGGGCAGAGCTTTGAAGGCCCTCTCCGCCGAAGTATAAACCCTGTCGAGCTCAATCTTGAGCACTTCTACCAGGGATCTTTCAGGGTCCATGTGGGCCTCGTTCGCCTTCCTCCCCAGCTCACTCTTTCGTCGTTTTATCTCCAGAAGGCCCTTTTTTTGCGAGTAGAGGAAAAAGGTCTCAAAGCAGAGCGAGTCTATGCCGGCCAAGAGACGTTCCACGACGAGGTCGCTGCCGTCCTCTTCCCGCGCCAATCCCCTCAAGCGCCTGAAACCCTCCGTCAACTTCGGAAAACCCGCGCGTTTTTGTCTCGAGTCAAGAAGTGATTTCTCGGCCTCGTCGGTCGAGGCCGAAGCATCATCATCTTCAATCGCCCTGAACCGCATCTCCCCTCGGACATACGCGTCCAGCGACTCCAGGTAGTAGTCCGTGAGCTTTTCGGACCGATTCTTCGGCATGATGAAAACACCCCCGTCGGAGGTGGGGCTGCCTAGCGTGCTCAACAGCAGGGGCAGGGTTGTTCGAATTCTATCGGCCAGAGAGCGCACCCGGGACTCCGCATTGTGTATCGAATCAACGCACCTTGAGAAAAGATGCCCCTCGGCCTCGCCCGCGGGAGGCCGCAGGGCATCTTCTATCCATTCGGAGATGGACCTGACCAGTCCGGAGGGGAGTTGATCCGAATGAGCCGGGGCGCCTTGGAAGTGAACTGCGCCAGTATCGAGCAGGGCGCGCCTGTAGGGACAAATCAGCGTGGATGATTCCTCGATCGACCGTCTTGCGATATACCTGTACAGCGCGACCAGGCTCTGCATGGATGGAAGGGCATGCTCCCGCTGTCCCTGCCAGCGGAGCTCCAGCGCGGATAGGGTTGCTCGATGTACTTCGGGAAGCTCGCTCTTGATTCCATCCAACATGCCTTACCATCCTATCCCGAAAGATGCCGGCACCAGCATCCACCAGCCGTAATTTCGTGGCGAATTGCGCATGAGGATACTATAACAGCGGATATTGTACAAGACGGGGGTTGAATCTTTCAAGCTTTTACGTACTCTCTATTCCACATTTAGATGGTTTATTGCAGCATCGATACAATATGGAAAACGCGCTATTGACAGGGTAAAATGAGGCGTGTAAGCTAGAATTATTGTAGCGGGCCTCATGCCATCGCATGCCGGGTCATAATTCTTTGAAAGGGAGAGAGAACGATGAAGAAACTGCTGTTGGCGCTTCTCGCGCTCGTGGTTGCAGGTACCGCCGGTTGGGGAAACGTATTGGAAAAAGACGTGCTCCTGGTCGGCACCGAGAGCACCTACCCCCCTTACGAATTCCGCGACGAGAACAACGAACTCAAGGGCTTCGACATCGAGATGACGGAAATTATCGCCGAAAAGATCGGCAAGAAGATCGAGTGGGTGGACATGCCCTTCGACAGCCTTATCCCCTCGCTGCTGGCGAATAAGATCGACCTTGTGGTGGCCGGCTTGAGCTGGACGCCCGAAAGGGCCAAGAGGGTGGCGTTCTCGGAGAACTACGAGATTTCCATCAGCGCGTTCGTGGCAGCCGAGGGCAACGACTCGCTGCGAGGCATGGGAGATATTAAAGGGAAGACGATCGCCGTGCAGCTTGGCACCGTCCAGGAAACATATCTGCACTCTCTCGACGGGGTAACGGTGAAGTCCTTCCAGAAGTTCGACGACTGCGTGCGCGAGGTCATCCTTGGTCGCGCCGACGCCACGTTCATGGACACTCCGGTCGCGAAGAGCTACGTGGGCCACGATAGCTTCGCCGGGAAGATAAAGATCGCCTTCGAGGAGGAGATCAAGGGCGAGGGAAAGGCCATCGCGATGAACCTGGGCGAGAATGAACTGCTGGAGGCCGTCAACAATGCGCTGGAGGAGCTTTCCAACAGCGGAGAGCTCTTCGAGCTGATGACCAAGTGGTTTGAATAAGACCTGTAAAGAGAAGGGCCTCCTAGCTGGGAGGCCTTCTCTTTACAGGAGATTGCGTGAGTTATGAGGGAACTTAATCAGAGGTTCCTTTAACCTTGAACCGTCGTATCCGCGCCAGCAGGTTTTCCCCGTGCGAGCTGAGATCACGCGCCTGGTCAGCGATGCCCTCTGACGCCCTCGCGGTCTCGCCGGCGGCGTCAACTACCCTGTGTATGAAAGAGGCGATGGTCGACGTGCTCTCGGAAATCCTCTCCATGGCCTCGGCAGTCTCCTCGCTGGAGGCCGCCTGCTCCTCGGACGTCGAGGCCATGCCGGCAATGGCATCTATGACCTTGCGTATCTCCGCCTGCGAGCTTTGAAGCTCCTCCCCCGCCTGTCGCGCGTGGGCGACCGTCTCCCTCATGATGGCCTCCGCTTTCTCGGTGATCGAGATCGCGCCGACGGAGTTCTCCTCAAGGCCGACTATCAGTTTTGCGACCTCGCCCGCGGCGCGGTTGGCGTCCTCGGCCAGTTTGCGGACCTCCTCCGCCACTACTGCGAACCCTCGCCCCGCCTCCCCGGCGCGGGCCGCCTCGATCGCGGCGTTCAGCGCAAGAAGGTTGGTCTGGTCGGCGATCGAAGTGATAATGCCAACGAAGTTCGATATGTCGTCGACTGCGGCCGCGAGCTTGCCGATGGCCTCCGCGCTCTCTTTGGACTTGGCCCCTGAGATGCCGAGCTCGTTGACCACCTCTTCGACCTTAGCGATGGCAGCGTCGGCTGTGCGCCCTGCCCTCTCTCCCGAGGAGAAGCCCTCGGCGGCGACCTTCGCCATCTCCCTGGCCCCGTTCGCCACCCCATTCACCTCGGCCCCAGTCCGCTCGATGGACAAACGGTTCGAGTCCGACAGCTCCGAGGCCCGCTCGAGGCTGGAGCGCACCTCCTCCAACGAAGCGTTGCCCTCCCGCGATAGGGCCGCAAGCGACTCCGTGGTAACCGATACAACCTCGGCGGCCTCGCGTATCCCGAGGACGGTCTCCTCCTGTGACGCTATCATCATTGAAAGCGCTTCCGCCATGTCGCCAATCTCGTCCTTGGAGCGGATCCCGAACTCCTCCCTAGTTATGGTCAGATCCCCGTGCATGGCCCTCCCGGCCAGCTCCGCCACCCTCCTAAGGGGCTTGACGACCCATCGGGAGATCAGCCATATCGCTCCCGATACGAACAGTATGCCCAGCATCGTGATTACCAGGGTGGTCCTCATGAGCCGCCGGGACGACGCCATCACCTCGTCGCTCCTGACCACGGAGTTGAAGCACCACGGTGTGCCGGTGTCCCCGATGATCACCGGAGCGAAGGCCTTGAAGGTCATAGCCTCTAGTTCGGCGGACCAGGTCTCCTCCAGCCAGCTCTCTCCGGCCTGGATTCGACTGAGCACGACATCTCCTCCCTCGTGCTTGAGCACTTCGGCGAGCCCGCCCACCCTGTCGGAATCCTTGTGGCTCGCCACTATCCCGCCGTGGGAGATGAGTCTGCCGAATCCGGTATCGTACAGCTCCAGGCCAGCAGTTATCGGGTGGATCGAGTCCATGGAGATGTCTACACCGACAACCCCCCTGGCCTCGCCCTTGATGACAACCGGTACGACAATGCTGGTGATGAGCATCGAAGTCTCACCGAGCTGGGACTCCATGTATGGCTCTAAAACCGTCTCCCTGCCCCGGCTCATGGGCAGGCAGTAGTACTTGTTGGACTCGCAGTCGTCGTAATCGTCCAATGGCTCGTATACGATGTCGGCGCCGTCGCGGTACCAGTAGGGAATAAAACGGCCGGAGTCATCATATCCTTCGGCGCCGGCGTAGTCCCTGTCGCGCCCGTCGAACGCATCCGGCTCCCAGCAGGACCAGACGCTGAGGAACTCCGGGTTCTTGTTCAGCGTAGCGTGCAGCATCTGGATCGCAAGCTCCCTGTCGGCCTCGCCGCTCGCGACAAGCCCCTCCAGGACGTCGGCCAGGGCACGCGTGGTGACGAGTGCGGATTCCATTCGAAGCCTCATCTCGCTGGCGTACTCGCGCGACAGGCTGGTGGAGAGCCTTCTAGCCTGATCAGCGTTCTCCTTGCTGTTCAGCCAGGCGACAGACCCGAAAATCACGAGAAAGACCAGTATGATCGCAGTCAACAGCATTAGGGTGATCTTCCCCTGGAGCCTCAGCCCTGTCCTCATTCAGCACTCCTCCAAGCAAAAGAATAGGGAATATAGATTAAATGGGGAGAGTTTACCAGAAATATTTGCGCGAAGCCAGCGGCACAACGATCATTGTTCTGATCTCGCGTGTCAAGGGACAGGGGATATGTCACCCCCATCCCCCCTTTTTGGGATTTCCATGCTGCAAAAGCCAGATTGCGAATGACCGCATCCCGTGTCTTTCGGTCGGACTCAAAAGCGGCCAACCATACCCTTCTGTGTATGAACGAATCTGTCCAATCGCCTCAAGGATGTCGTCAAGATACAACCTGTGATCTCTACGCATAGACGACCTCGCTGGTGATGACTGGTTCTATGCGAGGCTTCAAACAGTCTGCTAACACCAGGTCCACAGATCGTTTGAAGTGGTCCTCGAGGAAGAATTTCAGATCCATGTAATTGTCGAACGTTGGATTGGACAGCTCTACCAGAATGTCCACGTCGCTCGTCTCGTCGTCGGTGCCGTGGAGGACCGTGCCGAACAGACCAATCCGCGTCACGGAGAAGCGAGTTTCAAGCTCGCGCCTGTGACGCTTGAGAAAGTCCAATATCTCGGTTCTCTCCAGCATGGTCTCCCTCCTGTCCGATCGGCTGATATTTTCTTTCCACTTGAATTATACCCTGTCCTTGCGGGACAGACTTGCGAATGATAGCGGACTTTTAAGCAATCGCTGGACGATCTGAAGGCCGAACTGGATAAGATGGCCAGGCAGCGGCATTTCAACAGCGAGCATTATGACATTGCTGGTCCCAGCGTGGTACAATCCATGAGGGAGGAGGTGTCTTCTGATGGCAATGACGATGACGATGGCGGAGATGGCGCAGGCCACGCTGGACCACTGGCGGCGTGAGTATCCGAAAGAATACAGGAGGCTGTCGAAGGAGGAGGCCTTGCGCCAGGCGAAGGCGTGCGCGAGCTTGACGATGATGGAGATGCGGACCTTGAAGCTGATACATCCGGGGATGACGGACTACGAGGCGTGGGTGGAGTCGAGGCATCTGTTCTGCATGAACCCGCCGCAGGTACCGCCGATGTACGACTTCGAGGAAGAAGAGGAGCTGACCGAGGAGTAATTCTGCAGACAAAAGTGGGTTTGGCATTGAAAATACGGTTCCTTCGTAAATCCTGTGGGTCATACCGGATTCCAAATGTTTCTGGGGAAGTCGAAATCCAGTTTTCCCGCCATCAGAAAACTCTTCAAGATAACGTTACCAACCGTGCGAAATCCCCTCGCCATCGCCCTACCGGCACGAAGAACGCTGTTGTACCCCTCCACCATGGCGTTGGTCATGCGGCTGTGAAACCAGCGCACTATGCCCTCGAAATGACGCTTGATCATCATGCCGACCGCGGCTACCTCCGGTATGCGGCACACAAGAGCCCAGTGGCACCAATCCTTGAGCTGCGAGCGGGCGTCCTCCGGATGCAGTCCGACAGAAGCATCAAGTATCCTCTGAAGCAGGATCTTCATGCGATAGGCCTTCCCGGTCTGTTTGCAGGCGCCGCTCAGGCAGGCCCTCTCCAGGCTCTCGCGCTGACCGGCGCTCAGGTCCTTCTCGTTCTTGCGCCAGTACCACCGAGTGCCCTTCAGCTCCGCGCAATGCGCGCTCTCGCGTCTGCGCACCTTGTCAAGAGCGTCGTTCATGGCCTTCACCACGTGAAACTTGTCGAAGGTGACGGAGGCGCGGGGAAGGTTCTCCTCGACGCCCTTGATGTAGGCGGGGGACATGTCGCAGCAGACCTCTCTTATCCTCATGGGGTCGCCGCCGTGTCTCTTGAGATGATCGGCGAAGAGTGCGAGCGTGTCAGACCCCCTGCCCTCGGTCGCGAATATCAGCCGCTTCTCCCAGTAGTCGAAGACGAACGTGACGTACTTGTGTCCCTTCCTCCACGAGGTCTCGTCGACGGCCACGGCGAAGACGTCCGACAGATCCTGCTTCTCCAGTGCGCGGGCCGCGGAGCGCCTCAGCATGCGCCACAGGGTGTCGTCGGAGATGCGGAGCTTCTTCGCCGCCTTCGATACGTTCATGCTCATCGAAAGCTCGACGGCCAGCGCCTCGAACAGGATCGTGAACCCGCTTCTCCTGCTTGCCCAGGGGACTTCCACCGTGCGGACTCCGCAGGTCGGGCACTCGATGCGGGGGAGAGGCGCGAAGATGTGCGTGGCGTACTGGAAGAAGTCCAGATGCCTCCATTCCCGTATCCTGGTGTCGTAGGCCGTGCACTCGCAGCCGCACTCGGGGCACTTGAAGCGCGATCCCTTAGGGAAGTCCAGTATGATGTCGAGCCGTCTCCGGTCCTCGTTCAGGCGAACCTCTTTCACGAACCAGGGGGGTGTGATCTTCAGCCCCTCCTGAAAGATACGGTATCCTTCCCCGTTTAGGTGATCGCGCGGTCCCATGATCATGATTTCAGCGCCTCCATGCTCGCGGTTTCGTAGGTGCGGTTCAATGATACACCCCGAGATTCCGTGTGTCACATTGTTCCGATTCAAGGCCTACCCACTCTAAGTTAGAAGGAACCGAAAATACGGACCCGGACTATTGAACAATCTGACTACTGCCTCTTGCCCATTATCTGCTTACCCCTATGCACGCCAGCAATCGGCTTGTGTAGGACGCTTCATCCTGCAGGAATCCCGAATAGACCAGTTCGCGATGCAGGAGCTCGGATGCTGTGCCGTTGATCAGGTCGCTGATTTGCCCTTTGTTCTGAAAGCTATGTGTCTGAGAGGGGCGCGTATTTAGTATCTCTTGTGACAGCCTTTCCAGATATGGTGACCGATCGCCTTCCTCGGTTATGCCCAACCTTACGACCTTCTGTTGGACTTGCCCGCCCTTGCTGTGGATTACCACGAGCCAAATCGTGATAAACCCTGTTTCGTCTCCAATGCCCTCGATGTTGCCAATAAGAGCCCTTTCTTGTGCTTTGACCGAGGCATACTCGTCAAGCCACTGTCTGACTACCGGGTGTTCAAGGCCCAGGAGGTTCAATTCCTCCTCTTGAAGCGCCTTGTCGCGATCCGTCGTGAATCTGACCGGCACTGAATTCTGGCGATCCAGCAAAAAGACATCCTTGCCGCTGGGGCGAAACTCTGCGCCATCAAGATGAGCCGCTCGCTGAACGAAGGTCACAAGCCGTTGCATGCCGCGACCCCCGTCGTCAAACTGTTTGTAGTCTCCCAAATTGAAACTATCGAGATCTTGGAAAAGCTCGAAGACCACTTCGCGAGCAAGGTTGGCATTGGTCATCGCCACCTCGAGTTCCTGGTGCGTCCGTTTAAGGGTCGGATCGAGGATCGCCTCCTGGTACAAACGGTCGTAACTGAGTCGGCTGCTAAGCTGGCCCAGAACCTGGCATCTGAGGTCTTCCGCAACCTGGCCATTCTCGTCTAGCTTGCCCAGGGTCTGAGCTATTCCATGCAACTTTTCTTCTAGCAGCAGAAATATCTTGCCCTCAATGGTGTCCGATGCGACCAGGTTGTAGACCTGGGCAGTATCCTTCTGTCCGTAACGATGGATACGCCCGATGCGCTGCTCCAGATCCATGGGGTTCCATGGAAGGTCGTAATTGAATAACACTCGCGAGAACTGAAGGTTGATTCCCTCGCGTCCTGCTGCCGTGCTGAGCAGCACCTTGGGTCCATCGGGACGGCGGAAACGCCTTTGTGCCGCAACCTTGGCTCCGTGGTCGCCACCCCTCAAAACCTCGACTCGTTTTTCGGGGAAGACGGTGTCGATAGCTGCGCGCAGACTCTCGATGCTCCCGAGATAGGTGGTGAAGATCACGACTTTCTCGTTAGGGCTGATTCGCCAGAGTTGCCGCAGAGCCTCCAGAAGCACGCCTGTTTTGGTCTCCATGCCTTCGGGAAACTTATCGAGGAGTTCTTTAATCCTCCTTCTCTCCTCTGGAAGAGCTACGGAGACGAAGGTCGCCACGGCGTCTTCACCTGTGACCGCCGCAAGCTCGGTGTCGTCGCAAGTCTCGGCCGCCCGGACGAAGGCAGCAGTCTCTTTCCGCTTCTTCAAGAGCTGGATCTTAGCGTCAGCAAGCAACTGCTCGGTCTGGGCCTTGCCCAGGATGTCATCAGATAGATTGTGAATCTCGCGTATTAGGCCCCTCGCATCTACGATGGCGCGGTCTCGACCATCCACATCCAGCAGCTCGTCTCTTTCTATGGACTCCTCGATAGTCAACATCAAAAGCCGCTTGCGCAGGGTCTCCCGGACTGCGGCGAAACTGCTAGCAGCAATTTTTTGAAAGATGGTCATGACGAATCCGAGGGCTCGCCCCTGTTTCCCCTGGGTGGCTGCAAGGTTGTACCCGTCGCGCAGGTAATCGAGCAGGGCTTGATAAAACGCCATCTCCTTTTCGGCGAGCGCGAAACCCTGGGTATGAACAATTCGCCGGGCAAAAAGTGGACTCCCGTCCGAAGCACAGGCATCTGCCTTGGTTCGTCGCACCACCACGGCGTTTAGCCGGTGTCGGTTCTCGACCATATCGTATTCATCTTCGAAGAGGGATGGGTGAAGCAAACGCACAAGCATCCAGAACCGAAAATGGTCCCCCTGGTGAGGCGTGGCAGAGAGCAGGAGCAGGTCCCGGCAATGAGACCGCAAGGATTCGGCCAGCTTGAAGTTTTCCGTCTTGCGCGTCTTCCTGCCGGTCTTGTAAGCACTCAGATGATGGGCCTCATCGAACACTACAAGATCCCATTGGGGCGCTTCCAGAAGCCTATTTACACGCTCCCTTCTTTTCAGAGTGTCCACGGAAACGATCAAGCGGTTGTGCTTGGCAAAGGCATTGGACTTCCGATCCGTCACATCTCCCTCCGACCCAAACACCTCGAAATCCAGATTGAAAACTTCGTTGAGTTCGCGCCTCCAGTTGTCCACCAGACCTGCCGGCACCACCATCAGCGCCCGGCGCATTTCTCCGCGCGAGGCCAGCTCGCGAAGGATCAGGGCTGTCTCGATAGTCTTGCCAAGACCGACTTCGTCGGCGATTAAGAATCTCCTAGGTCTGGCGTTGGCTACCCTATGCACCAGCACCACCTGATGGGGCAACAGATCCACCTTGGCCGAGGTGAGGGTTGCCGCGCTTTCCATGAGTGGCAACTCGGCGGCTTCCACTGCCAGCCACAGGCGTTCGACGGCTTCCGGGGTGACCGGTTTCAGCCCGGCGATGACTCTGTCGGACCAGCTTTCCGATTCCTGTAGTGCTTGCAGTGGTACTTGCCTTTCACCCAGCGACCGAAAGAAGACGCGGACGAATCCCGCTGACTCGAGGCCGACTACCACGCCCTCTCCTAGTTCGGGGTGCTCGACTTTTCGACCGATCTGCAGGTCAGGAAATTCTTGCAACATAGTATCCAATCGTTACGCTCGTTCCTTGTTCGTCACGAATCAGGCGAGTGACGTTCATAGTAGCGCTACCATCCCAGAGTGAATACGACAGACGCAACCGCCTACCATCCCTGCGGATGAAAAAGACCTCCTGGCCGGATGCCGTCAGCTCAAACGATTTCTCGTGGATGCCAAAACCGAACACCAGCCCGCACTGGTCCCAGTGGCCTTGAAACTCCTGTACAAAAGGCTTAACCCGAGTTTTCAGGAAACTCTCGGCCTCGGCGGGTTGCATGACATCAAGCAAGGTCTCGATGCCGCACACGAGCACCGTAGAGCCGTTTTCCGGCGACACATCCGGCCAGGTGCTCATCCAGCCGAGAGCTTCTCGCAAGGACACAAGGGTACCCTCGCCGATAAGTGGCCCGAGGGCGACCCGATCAAATACGATACTTGATCCACGACGATGCCAAGTGTTTGAGGACATATCCTGCATCATTCGACCTCCGACTCCAATTGTTCGAACAGTGTCATCTGACCGGTTGCCGAACCTTTAGCCGGTTTACTCCGCCAATGACTGACAAGTTCCAGGGCAAGTTTGGCAGCCTGCCTGATTCCCTTGTCCGGGTCGGTCTGGGAGTACCAGTTCAGAATAGAACTCACAGATTTCTTGATATTGAAAGTTGCTCGGTCGAGTTCATCCAAGACACTCACACCGCTGCCAGGAATCGCTGCCCCGATCAGAAAATGTGCCTGGTCCAGGTCGGTCTTGAGAACCTTGCGGTTTCGTCCCGGCGCAGTGAAATACTGGAAACGCTCCTTGATCGGGATCGTATTCACGGAGGTCCCGACCACGCGAATCCAGCCCCGCGCCTCGAAGTCATCCTGAGAGATGCCCGTGCCGCGCAGGGTCTTGTGCAGCTCATCCCGGCCCATGGAGCGGCGACCTTGAAAAACGCGCAGGAACAGCCGCGATGCCGGTTCTGCCGCGTCTGGCGGACGGCTCTTTCCGTTCTCATCCTTGTCCGCCAGCAGGTCGTCCAGAAGCAGGTTGATCCCCAGAAGCGCGTCCCGCACCCCCAGAAACTGCCCGTCACCAGTAAGCACCTTTCCATAATGGCGACTGTAGAACTCGAGGGCTTTTCCCCGCAGGATGACCAGAAGGTCGGATTCGGGAAGCTCCTTTCGGTGGGAATGCTCCAGAAGCTCCTTGAGCTGCGCCGCCTCTTCCTTGACCCATCGGCGCATCCGCGACCAGCTCACGGCCTTCGGTTCTTCCAACCGCTTCCGGCAGACGTGAATGATGTCGTATTCGATCTTACGGGAGCCGAACGCACCGGTCGCGCCCTTGGTCTCGTCACTGCGAATCGGATAGGTGGCGACAAGTAGAAATCCGGCGTTGAACAGGGCTTCGAGGACATCCACCCACGGGGCATCGGCGCTGTGGTGGAAGGTGAAAGCCATGAGACCACCTTGCTTCAGGAGCCGTCCTGCCTCGTCCCAGCAGGTGGTGAGCGTCCGCTGATAGAAATCGGAGGCTGGTTCGGGCCTGTAAAGCGGGTTCAAGTCCTTTTCTTCAAGTTCATTATTGCCGGTCAGTTTGAGCACCTCTTCGAGGATGTCATTTGTGAGGATCCGCTCCCGCTCGTAGTCCTCCCGGTCATCTGGGTGCTCGACATTGTTGTCCACGGCTTCCACCGCATGGGGAGTCCGTTCCGGCTCGAAGTACTTGCGCTCCGGCATACCGCAGTACCACTTGAGCAGGGGGAGGCGCATCCATACGTAGAAGAAATCGGCCAGATCCGCGTAGAACAGGTTGTTCCCGAAGGGGGGGTCGGTGATGACCAAGTCAAAGGGGGTGCCGTTCAATATCGAGAGGTCGGAGGATGAACCGCAGTAGACTTCTGTGCTGGGAATGACAGGATCAGCAGGTTTGACTTTGATACTTTTCGATTTGCTGCCCACGGGTAGCATAAAAGCTTCCCATGGCTCCTTGCACCATCCAAGTCCATCTAAAATGGTGAAGCAGCAGGAAAGCCACCTACCATACCCAAGAGCACCGTAGACATTTGTCTCAACGACAAGTTGCTTAGGATGGTAGTTTGCATTTGAAAGTGAAGGGGCAAGTTTGTCGTAAGTCTGGTGCCAGAACGAGAACATGTTCATCATTCGGATATACTGCTGAAATGCCCCCAAAGCCTGCTCCCTCACATCCAGCGGCCATTGATCTTCCGGAGCTTCGGTGATGGCGCGCAGTAACAGCGTATGCACGAGAAGCTGGCGCGGGTTGAACATCTTCCACCAATGGGTGTAGCCCCAACCAACGTTGACTCCGCCGTTCGCCCGCATCATGTAGGCATCCCAGCACTCCTGACGCGGCCAGTATTCGCTCAGATCGGCCTCGTTCCGGTCGGCCCATTCCCGCTCCGCCATGACCAGCCGTTTCACATCGCCCGGCCCAACTGGTTTGAAATAGCGTCCGTTGTAGTTGTACCCTTCGGCTTCGCACTGCGGGCAGTGACATTGCAGAGCGTAGGCCGCTACGGGCGCGGTGTGTTTAGTTGGCCTGACCGACTCGAGTATGTCCTGTTTCCTGCCGCATTTCTGGCAGGTGAAGTGAGACCGCTCCGGCACCGTCCCCTTCCGCGTCTGAATTCGTGTGCCATCGGCGAGCACGATCACTCGGGGAAGGCCGAACTTCTTGCGGTCTGCCGCAGACTCGGCGTCCTCTTCCTCTACACCTTCCTCGCCTTCTCCTGCCCCCTCTTCATCCTCTTCAGGGATATCCTCATCAGCCAGACGGATGCGGCCGCGGACCTCGACGAAGCGCATGTCCTCGAGCCTGCGATCAAACCACCTGGCGGTCATATCCAGATCTGCCCCGGCGTAGCCGCCCAGCTCCGTGCCGTCGTCGATACCGGACGAGCCCTCCAGCCACTTGGGATGAATCAGGAGATACATGTAGACATGATGGCTCTCGATGCCGAGGTCCTTCTTTTTTACGTCCCCCACCTTGAACTCATAGTCGACCATACTCCCCATTTGCAGCCGTCTGCCTCGGTGCTTTTCAAGGACCTTCTTGATCTTTTCCCCGGTGAATGAACCGCATTTCGGGCAATAGAAACCGTCTTCTGCTTCCAGCTTCTCCAAGGCCTGATTTATCCGGTCCTGCTTTTCCTTTTTATTACCCTTGCCGTACTGCTTGATGAGCTGTGCAAACTCCTGGCTGGTTTCCGTGAAATCCGGCTCATTGTGGAGCACTACGCGCTCGACCCCCGGAGCCATGCGCGTTTCGCCCAGCTCGATATTGAACTCGTGGCCGCAAAAGGGACATGCCGTGGGGATGTAATAGGCGGTCAGCCTCTTTTCAGCGATGACAGGAGAGCGGAAGATCGGCGTGCGGTGATTGCACCCCCGTGCGCTGCAGGGTCCGTGCTTGGCCCAGAAGGTGTAGATGATCTCAGGTCCTTCCCACCGGTACCGGTCTCGCTCTTCAGGAGGCAACTCAAGGGGGTCGAAGCCATCGGGCATGACCTCGCATTCTGTCTCCTCTTCTCCGCCTGTTATCCTCTTGAACCATCTCCCGCGATGTCCCCGCGGACAGGTGGTGGTGTAGAAAGGCTGAACAAGCGGCTTGACCTTGTCCTCGATATCCTCGAAGAGCGCTTGCACTTGCGCGGGATCGCTGCAAGCAAGCTCATTCCTGGTCACGAACCAGGCCACGGGATTGAGATCAACGCCGACCATCTGGAAGCCAAGTCGAGCGCCTTCGACCAGAGTGGTCCCTCCGCCCATGAAGATGTCCAGGACACGGAGCTTCCGAAAATGGCCCGCTTTCTGGTGATTGGCATAGTAATGCTCCCAGACTCGTTTAGCCGCTTGGGATGAATCAGAAGGCGCCTCTGTAGCAGCCGCTATTAACATGCTCCGAAAAACGCTGGATCTGCGACGAGCCCACCATTTGGACATCTGATAAATGGGTTTTCCCGCGTTGCCTTCGAGGTTGGAGAGGGCGTTGACGGGCGCGATAGGAAAATCCACTTCCAGGCAGACCGGTGGTCGCTCCGAATTATTGAAATCAGGCACCGGAAGACGGGTGGCCTTGCCGAGATTGGACGGTTCATAGGTGATCGACTTCTTGCGAGCCTTCTTCCCCGCCGAATTCTCGTCAGCCCGCGTTGTGTCCACTTCAAAAAGACCATCTGTATCTTTGTTCATCATGCTCTCCTTGAACACAGCGCCGGCAGTTCAATGAAGGGGACGGCGACCTCCAGAAGGCTCAAGCCTCCATGACACACATGGGGGAAACCGCCCTGGACCTTCCATTTTCTCTGACCCATGACGATGTGGTGTTCGTTGTGGCTTGTCACAATCGGGGGCATGAACCGTTCCTGCCAGGGGGAATTCGCTTTCTTGTACCGCGCTGCGCCGAATGTCTCGCGCAGCCGTTCGATAACAACCTGATCTATTTCCTCGCTCGAAAACAGCTTGCTCTCCGCATAACCGTGGTCGGACGTGATGAGCAGTTTCCTCCCCTGCCGAAGCCTGTCCACAAATTTCCAAAAACCTTCGCCCTGGAGAGTTGCAGACGCGGTCTTGTAGATTTGATCCGGGAGTTTCTTGTGAACATGGATGAGATCGTCGAGCCAGCTATGCCATACGAAGACGTTGGGATCGTGGTGAATGTCCTTTACAGCGTCCTCAAACGGCATGCTGATGACATCCGTATAAGCCTTTGATGGAAAGAGTTTGAAATTGTCCGAAGCACCATTCCTCGCTAGATGACTGCGGGAAGGAACGCCAAGCGCACGGGCGAACTGATCAGTGTCGGACGGTGCTTCAGCACCTGTCACACGCACATCAACAGGCTGGATCTCTCGTGCTTGGGCGCCTCCCAGGAGCCAGGGCATCTCGCGAAGGGAAAGGGCATCAAGCACGAGAACGGCGCGGCCGTTGCTGGATGGAACAGAGCACCATTTCTTCAGGTGGAATGCAGTCCTTGGAGCGGCTTCAGGATAAGTCCTCCATAATTCCCAGGCGGTCTCAGCCAGAAGACGATCGGGAGCGATAGTCTGGTTATGTAGTTCAACAGGGGAGTTGCAGGTTTCGGCCAGTTCCTTTAATCGTTCAAAGATGCGACTCCATGCGGCAGTCGGCGAGGGAGAATTCAGGATGATGTTCAACCAGACAGACGCATTCATTCCTCGCCCTCCTGCCTGGTGAACGTGACTTCCATGGAGGCTTCGAGGCTCGAAGGAAGGCGCGTAAGAATCTGCTTCACCTGCTGCGCGGTTAGGTTGTTGAATTCGATCTTGGCTGTATCCAGCACTACGTGGGGATCAACACCCCATTTTTCAAAGCACGCAATGAGGTTGATGCCAGTGGTCGCTTCGGCCTCCCGGTGGATTTTCGAAGCCATAGCCACCCGAGGCACGGATTCTACAGAACCTGTTGGCGGCGCAAAAGGAGATAAAACTGCAGGCTGCGGAGCACTTCCGTCGAGCGGTTGCGGCGGAAACACGGGAGAGTTTTTCCCCGGCCCAGTGACAGTAGTTCCGCCAACTGCGGCCGGTAGACCAAGATGAACCCGTCGCATCTCCTGTCCCGAGCGGAAAGCCTTGGACATTATAAAGCGCAGCGCTTCCTCGTCGCTCGTATGCTCCGGCAGACGGCCAACCCAGGTCCCGCCGACATTCACCACGACCTTGCCCCGCGAGACAATTTTCAGGATCTCTTCATAGATGGGTGTGTCTCCAAGAAAAGGCATGGCATCCTTGGTCCCCGGCGGCGGTTCAGCCAGCTCGTCAAGCAGGTCACCCACCAGGCATGATTCCTTTGCGCGCTCCAAAACCAAGGACTGAAACTCCGTCGGATCGAAGAGATCCTCGACAATAGATTTTTCAACCGCAGTCGGGATTTCACCGCCTACCGAGGTCACCCGTTCAACGTCGAATATGCATTGATCTGGCTGCTGGTAATTCCAACGCCGCAACACGGCAAACTTGTCGAAGCGCTTCTTCAGCGTGTCCCGAAGTGGCTTGTCAAATTCCTCCTTCAAACTGCGGTATTTGGAATCATCGCGCCATGCAATCGAGGTAAGGTAGGAGCACCTTGAGCAGAAGAGAAGCTCTTCGTCTTGATAAACGCTTCCCATTCCGTCCAAAGGCAACAGAACCCGAACGGTGTTCCGCTTCACAGGGACATGACTGGCGAGCCATCTCCCCAGAGCATCAACCCGCTTACCCTCGCTGATCCGCAGGGACTCAGGTATTACAATGAGAACCGGCCTGTCCCATTTCGAAGGTTTATCCAAATCATCCACATCGGCCCATGGGTCATTCTGCCAGTTCGGGCCAAGGACTATGACTCGAGAGCTGGATTGCTTCGTTTCCGGGACGAGGATGTGCCGCAGGGTATTGCGTATGTGCTCAACATCTTTCCCCGGATAGACCGTTTGACCTGTCTCGGCGGCGGAAACGCCAAGTTGCCATAGCTTGTCGTTCTTGGCCGAAGCACGGACCTTCGACCGTGGGTTCTCCTCTAATCCGAAGCAAAGGCGCCCATCCGGGCTTTCTTCGCCATGGATATTTATGCTGGCCTCGATCAATTGCGCGAGCTCTCCCTGAAACGAATTATCGTCAACGGGCCGCTCTCGTGTAATGTCAAGCTGGAGCTCCCGGCGAGTCCCACCTGCACTTCTTCCGGGCGACATGGATCGCATCCAGAGCGCGCTTATCAGTTCGCGAGCGTGGGGTACAGGAGCCCCTATTGTCTTGACTGTTTCTAGATTTCGTTGGGCAACCTGCCGGAGCTTCTCCTGTCCACCTACTGTGGCAATCGAGTCCAGCAGCGATTGGACGCCGCACGTATCATCATCGACGAAGAAATCGGCCGGAGTTATGATCGGGACCCTTTCTCCTCTTACTCGGTAAGAGGAGGCGAGGATGCGAATAAGGTCGCGCGTCTCCTGTGCGGCTTCAGCCATTAGGATGTGGTCCTCCAGCAATTCCATAAGCTCCGGTGAGAATGGCCAGCAGACAATGACCTCCGATACGACGCGAGATCTTTCGGATTCCGGCAGATGAGAAAATCGAAGCCGAAAACGCTCGGACGCATAGGAATCGAGAAGGCTCCGTATCTCTTCCTCCTGGATGTTCCGGCGGTTCTCGAATAGACGATACAAGAGCAGATTCTTCCGGTCTTCCTTCGCGGTGGGTCCTCGAAAATCAACGATGACTGGACCGTCACGGTGAACTTGCCTAAACGCCTCAGTGTTGTTATTGAGCACCGAGAGGACAAGAATCAGAATATCCGGTCGGTCTTTGGATAGTTCCGATAAATTCTGGATGAAGTTATCGGCCCAGGTCCGGTACCTGATCCCCTCCGGTCCAGGTTGATCGCTCAGACCATCGAACCACTTCTGGAATTCATCGAGAATCAGCGCTACGGGTTGAGCCTCGAACATCTCTTCCAAAAGGGAGCGCGGAGGGTATGGGTGAGCCATCTGTTTGAACTTGCCTCTGAAGAAGTCTCCTTTCGGGTGACGTTCGAATATGAGATCCCACAACAGAGGGTACTCATGATTGTGTACCGGTTCCGAAATGGGGAAGAACCCGCGTTCGAGAACTAGTCCGCTCAATGACTGCACGTCAAGGCTGTTTCCCCATTCGTTGGCCCATTCCTGAACCCTGGAGGGCGATTCGACTGCGTGGTGCATCACGGCCATGATGTGAGATTTACCACGACCCCGGTCCCCCATCAGAACAATAGGACGCTTCGAGCGGCCTGTGCTGACTGCACGCAATGCAGTCTGAACGTCCGCTGTTGGGTATGTGATTGAAAGGATGGAATCCGGTCCTATTTGAGCTGCGCCGGTGTTGTCCTTTCTGCGCAGGGCAATGGCTGTGCCCGGCATCTGAGAACCGAGGAATTCATCTCGCAACTTAAGATTCAGCATAATCGGCCTCCGTGATGGGTCAACTCATCGTGCCGTCTGGAATCAGCCAAAGCTCGTCGTCAACGGCCTCGCCTGTTTCTGCCCAATCACCCATAAACCAATCCAGGGCTGTATCCGTTCTTTGAGATCGCGCCCACCGAGCATCGATTGACTCAGCTTTAACACATAGGTTCAAGAAATATCTATTATGACATAAGAGGACTCTAAAAGTCACCGCGGTTGCAAAAAAACATTGGCGGAGAAGGTGGGATTCGAACCCACGGGACCTCGCAGCCCAGACGCTCTCCAAGCGCCCGCCTTCGACCACTCGGCCACTTCTCCGCTCAACGGCAGGTATTATATCACAGTTTTTTTGTTTTCAACCCCGCTACTAGAAAAGACAGGGTCAGATATATTTGCTGGCTTCCCTGACGCTCAATGCGGACATTCGACTGCCGTGTCTTTTGAGAAAATCGCTTACCCAACCGGGGTTCGTCTTGCTGTAATCCCTCAGGCTCCATCCGATGGCCTTGTTGATATCCGGGTTTGTGAAGGGGAAAAGTTGGCGGAGAGAGTGGGATTCGAACCCACGGGGCGGCAAGCCGCCCAATTGATTTCGAGTCAATCGCCTTCGACCACTCGGCCACCTCTCCGCACGAGTCGATATTATACACACTCCTTCATGGCTTGCCAAGTCTTTTTTGCGCGATGAACGAGTCGGGGTATAATGAATGCGAAAGATATCGCGGTTGAATGTCGCTCGGCAAAGAGTCTTGCAACGACCTCGTCAAAAAACGGAAAGCGCAGGAATAATCGCATGCCCTGGAAAATCATCGCCCACACGGCGGACGCCGGCTTGGAAGTCTACGCTGAAACCTGGGCCGAGCTCTTCAAGTTGGCCGCAGAGGGTTTCTACCATATCTGCCTGGATGGCGACCTCTCCTCTTCGCCTTTTGAGGGGTTCGACAACTCTCACACCATTTCGATCGAGGCGATTGATCTCGAGGAGCTCGCCGTCTCCTGGCTGAATGAGCTGCTGTTTCTTCTGGAGACAAGGCGCGCGATTTTCATTCCCTCGTCGCTTTCCGTGTCGGATACGCGGGCGACCCTGCTGGCCGAAGGCGTGCTTGCGCCTGCAAATCAGGCCCGGATCTCGGTGAAGGCCGCGACTTACGGAGGCATTGTTATCAACGGCAGCCCCTCGCCCTTCCTGCGGGTGTTTTTGGATATGTGAGAGGAGGCGAATTTCCTTGCGTGAGTATATGGAGAGAATAGACGGCGAGCGCATTCTTCTAAGACAAGGCGCAATTCCCGGAATGCGCGTCCCCGGGATGATATTTGCGGACAGTTACATTGAAAGATCTCTTGATGCCGACAATTCGCTGCTTCAGGTGGCGAACGTGGCCACGCTTCCCGGCATCGTCGGCTACAGTTTCGCAATGCCCGATATTCACTGGGGTTATGGCTTCCCCATCGGCGGCGTCGCGGCTTTCAGCGCGGAGGAGGGAATAATCAGCCCCGGCGGAGTTGGTTACGACATCTCCTGCGGGGTGCGGCTACTTTCGTCTCGAATACCGGAACAGGAAGTTCGAAAGGCGGTAGACTCTCTCCTGCCGGCCCTCTTCTCTGCCGTTCCGTCCGGCGCGGTCTCCGGCGGCGGCCTGGAGCTGTCGACCAGGGAGCTTGACGCGGTGCTGGAGAACGGCGCGAAATGGGCGGTCAAAAAAGGCTACGGGACGGAGGACGACCTGGAGAAAACCGAGGAACGAGGGTGTCTCGCGGAGGCCGCGCAGGGAGTGGTCTCCCAAAGAGCCAAGGAGAGAGGGAGAACCCAGCTGGGCACGCTCGGCTCGGGCAACCACTTTCTGGAGATACAGACGGTTGACGAGATCTACGACGAAACGACCGCCGCGAGGATGGGGCTGGTCGAAGGGTGCGCGACGGTGATGATTCACTGCGGGAGCCGCGGCCTGGGACACCAGGTGTGCGACGACTATCTCAAGACGATGAGGCGGGCTATGGGTCGATACGGGATAGAAGTCCCGGACAGACAGCTGGTCTGCGCGCCGCTCAACTCCCCGGAGGGGCGGGAGTACCTGGGCGCGATGAGGGCGGCGGCGAACTATGCGATGGCGAACAGGCACATAATCGCCGACTCCGCGAGGCGCGTATTCAAGCGATTCTTCCCTCGCGAGCAGCTTCGCACGGTGTGGGATGTCAGCCATAATCTGGCCCATATCGAGAGGCACCGCTGGGAGGGCAGGGAGGTGTCGCTCTGCGTCCACAGGAAGGGCGCCACTCGCGCCTTCGCCGGTCAGGCGGTGCTGATTCCGGGCAGCATGGGCACTGAAAGCCACGTGCTGTGCGGAACAGAACGCGCCGAGCAGACGACGTTCGGCTCCACCTGCCACGGTGCCGGCAGGATGATGAGCAGGAGCGAGGCTCTGAAGAGGACCGATGCGGGCAGGCTGATCAGGGAGCTCTCGGACAAGGGCATCGCGGTGATGGCCGAGAGCAGGCGCACGCTTGGAGAGGAGGCTCCCGAGGCCTACAAGGATGTGTCCAGCGTGGTCGACGTCACCCACCGGGCTGGGATCAGCACGAAGGTGGCCCGGCTCCGTCCGATCGCCGTAATGAAGGGTTGAGACACCAATTCAATGCAGAAAGAAGGAAGAGAATGAAAAGCATGGTCGAAGATCTTATAGAACAGGGTATTTCAATCTACAAGGGACAGAAGATAGAGGATGCCCGAATCGGGCTGGGTTATACGGCGGTCAGGCTCGACGACGCCGGGGCCGGAGTGGCCTGCATGCTCCGCCATCGACTGGGCTCCGCTGGATGCTCTCTGCTGCCAAAGGCCGGAACTATCGCCGGGACTCCCGCGGACGCCATGCTTCCCCTGCTGCGCTCCAAGAACGTGGTGGAGACGTCAATGGCGCTGGCCACCCTGAACGCCCTCGCGCGCTGCGACGGGGCGGAGGCCGACTCCTCGAACGAGGACCTTGTGCAGCTGATGGGCGTCTCGTCCAGCGACACGGTCGGAATGGTCGGCGACATTTCGCCCGTCATGCGCCTCATCGAACCGCACGCAGGGAGGTGCGTAGTCTTCGACGAGGGCAAGACCGGCCAGGAGGGGATAACGGACACGGAGCTCGAGTTCGTCGAACTACCGAAGTGCGACCTGGTCATACTGTCGGCCACCACCCTGCTGAACGGCACATTCGAGACCGTCCTTTCCCTGTGCCGGGGGGCGAGGGAGATCTGCGTGATGGGCCCCTCCACGCCGCTGCTGCCCAAACCCTTCCGCGACCGCGGTGTGACCTTGCTTTCGGGGAGGAGCTTCACGAACCCGGACGGGCTGCTGCGCATAGTCAGCGAGGCCGGGGGGACGAAATCCTTCGGCCCGGTAAGTCGAAAGGTGAACATGAGGCTTGGCGAGAAGCGGAAGTCCGCTGCTCGCCCGTAAGCGCCGCGTGCTTCAAATTGAAAGGGCGGCCCGTGGCTGCCCTTGTCGTGTCTAGTCGTAGTCCGCGTCGTGCGCGTTCTTCCTCGCGTCCTGCGCGGATTTCGCAGGGCGCACCTCGGCGTATGTACCCGAGTTGTTGATGACGTACCAGAGGCCGTCGTGCTCCTGCATCCAGAGGCTCCTCGGGCTGTCCGCGCCCGAGCTGCGGAGGTAAAGCTGGGTGTAGTCCTTCTCCTTCCTGGTCGAGACGATATCCAGCCTGAAGTCGTCGGGAGACATGGAGTAGCTGTTCTCGGGCGAGGTCCCCGCGGCGAAGCTGCGGAATATGTAGTGAAACGACTCGTCCCTCATTCGTTCGAGAAAGGTCCTGAGGCTGTTGGACTGCTCGATCGGCCTCGGCAAGTACATCGAGTAGCGGAGCATCTTCGAGGCTTCGTTCCGTTTGTTCTCGTCCATATAGCTGAACACGGCCTCGAAGTATAGATGAGCCGCTCCCTCCATAGTTTTCCCCTCAACCTGGTATCGGGCCTTGAACTCCTGGTAGTCTGCGGGCAGACCGGCCGAGGCCTCCCTCACTCCGGTGGACAGAGTTGCCAGAAGGACGACCGCGAGCAGAATGATTCTTCTCATGACATTACCTCCTTCGCCCTTCTATGAAAACTCGTCGAAGGGCACGAAGTTCGAGTCGGTGATGAGGGAGCCGTCCTCGCCGCTGAAGGCCGGCTCCCACGTGTGCTCCTTCCCCTCTCCGTCGGTCAGCACGACTATGGTGCCGGGTGCACCCTCCGGCACCAGCGACCAGTACGGGACCCCCCATCCGACCGGCCCGTCCACGATAAGAGCGTCCCGGTCGGGCACGGGTCTGAAGTCGTCGTCAAGCACGGCCCGGTACACGGAGACGGCGCAGTCGTCGTGCAGGGGGACGACCAGAATCACCGAGTCGGCCCACTCCTCGCCCGGATAGACCGGGGTTATCCTCGAGTCGTCGATAGTGTCCAGGAACTCGGCCAAGCCATCGCCGTTCGGAAAGATCGCGACTTTCGCCAACGGTTCGGCCGAGCATGTCGCAACCAAAGCGAACAGTAGAATCCCAAGCATAAGGGTCAAGCGCAAAGAGCAGTTTTTCACTGTGGGTCTTCGCCTCCTTTGTTTTAACAGAGTATGCATTATCATATCATGGGGTTGCGGATTGATCATACGGGCTTCATGTCTTCCTTGACCGTCAAGGGACAAATAATGGTGGAGATGGCATTACCGGGGTGTAATCGAATGGAAGGCAGCGCCGGCTGCATGGTCGACGCATCAGCTGAGTATGGACTTGTCATATTCTATGGTGCCGGGGGGGGGACTCGAACCCCCACATGGTCGCCCACGGCGGATTTTGAGTCCGCTGCGTCTACCGTTCCGCCACCCCGGCGAGCACTGACGTATCTTAATCCAAAGTAATCCGCGTGTCAACGAGGTTTAAGCCCTCGCCGCAAAAAACAGAATCGAGCGGTAACTCCCCCTCCCCCTCAAGTAGTCACCTGTTCATAAGCAAGCGCCCGTAAATCGTCAATGTCAACCCACAAGGAGATGATGATTTATGGGAGTCGTAGCGTTTCGTAAGGATAGCCCGAACATTCAGCCCGAGCCGTTGACGACCCTTTTCCTGACGTTCAAGAGGGCGCAGGGGGTCGCGCCTCGGACAATCGGAGACTACAAGAAGACCCTGGGACTGTATTTCAAGCGCCACCCGGACGGACTGGAGTTCCCGAGGGAGAGGACGCAGGAGTTTCTCGGCTCGTATGAGAACCCCTGTACCTTCAATCTGTACTTCGCCATGCTTAAGGTCTTTTGGGACTGGGCACTCGCCGAGGGATTCATTTTCGGACGTCACCCGCTCTCCGGGTTGAGAAAGCGCAAGCCCGGAGGGAGGATAGTCCGCCTCTCCGAGGGCGACGTCGCCCGGTTGCTGAAACAGCCCGACAGGAGGACCTACACGGGAACACGCGACTACGCCGCCATGCTGTTGCAAGTGGACTGCGGCGTGCGCCCCGGCGAGATGCTACAGCTCATGCCGGGGGACCTCTCGCTTGAAAAGGGAGAAGTGATCGTCCGCGCACCCGTGGCAAAGACCCGGACGGAGAGAGCCCTGCCCGTGTCCGAGCCGACCGTGCAGGCGATAGAGCGCCTTCTCACCATTCGTCCCGCATCGTGGGGAGACGCGCCGATCTTCGCCTCGCAGGACGGGCGACCGTTCAGCGTGCCCGAGTATTCCCGCCGAGTCAAGCGATACGGCGCGGCGTGCGGATTGAACATCACGGCGTATTCGCTGCGTCACGCCTGCGCCCTGCTCATGCTCCGGCGCGGCATGTCGGCGTTCAGTCTGCAATCCCTTCTCGGACACACTTCGATGCAGATGACGCGTCACTACGTCAACCTCACCGCCGCAGACGTCCAGAGGGAGCACCGGCAGGCGGGAGTCGCGCTCGCGATCCTCGGAGACAACCAGGAGCCCCGCAGGGAGAGGTTGCGCAGAATAGGAGGCGCGTAGAGCCCGCAGGAGCGACGGTTCCAGCCCGAGAGGGTGGGATATGCCTCTGGAGGCGGGGAGATGCAGTCTGAGGCGTTCTGGAGGCGTTGCGGGGATGTAGGCGGGGATCGGTCCACAGGGGAGCGCCTGGAGGACTGGTCCGGGGAACCAGCCAGGATTGCTCCTGGTAGGACACCGCCGGGACATTCAGCCAGGAGCCCCCGGCGGGACCAGCCAGAGGGAGCCCCGGAGAGGACGGATCGCAAGCGCCCCTGCGGATGTTCTGCGAACGATATGCGCATGATACGCGAACGATACGCGAACGATACGCGAACAGCCCGGAGACCGGGAACATGAAAGGAGGAGTTCTACATGACAGAACAGGAGGCAGAGAAGGCAATCGTGCGTCACCACATCGAGAGGGCAAGGCGCCTGGTCGGGGACGACGCCATCGTCCTGGGAGAGCGCCTCGCGATACCGCTCACCCCGAGGGGGAGGGAGTGTCTGCGGGAGTTGTTGGACGAAGCGGAGCGAAGCCTGTAGCCACAGGATGAATACCCGGCGGGGAGGTGCTCGCCTGTAGCCACAGGAGGGAGCAACCTCGCCGGGGGACCGACCAGGGGGAGGGGATAGACATGTACATGCGGATCGACAAGAGCGAGTTTACCCGGCGCTTCGAGGCGTCTTCCCGCGCCGACAGCTTTTCGCGCGAAGCGCTTGAGGCGATATTCTGCTACATCGAAGAAAGCACCGACGACGGCGGTCTTGGCATTGAGCTGGACATAATCGCCGTCGCCTGTAGCTTTGCCGAGTATCCATCCCTCGCGGCTGCTCTGGAGGAATACCGCGCCGACGACGAACACGCGCTTGAGGGGGAGGTTGCAGGAATCATTCGCCTGCCCGGCGGCGGCGTGGTAGTGTGCGACGGATAGCCGCGAAGGATGAATCCCGGCGTCCGACCAGGATCGTCCGCAGCGAGGGAAAGTCAACCCTCAACAACAGGTCGTGCAATAGTCCGCTGTTGTTGGCGACGAACAGATGACTTCGGGACGCTACATTCGGCATGCCGCATCATGGACGCCATCTGTAGCGCGTAGCAGGACGAAGGAGACCTCGCCAGACCGCCCGGCGAGGGGAGAACCCGGCGCGACGCCGGAGCATGGAGGACACCGAGACCCGGTTCAGCAGCCGGGTCTCTTTTGTGCGCCCGCTCGAACACCGTGCGGATTTTGTACCAGCGGTCTCGGGAAATGCCGAGAGAGGCGGCAACGGCGTCGAGTGATTCCCCCA
>Ga0255347_1000526_pt1 | contig 69151 bp, 86 predicted proteins | sample wastewater_treat_2_FD_192479 | JGI IMG/M metagenome (GOLD analysis project Ga0255347, IMG submission 192479) | Wastewater microbial communities from Lulu Island WWTP, Vancouver, Canada - plant24 | ecosystem: Engineered > WWTP > Wastewater > Unclassified | place: Canada: Vancouver, British...
CTTGTTCTTTTTATACTTGGACTTTACTGCGTTCTTACCAAAAAGAATCTTATAAAAATAATTGTAGGATTAGTAATTATGGATAATGCAGTAAATTTATTCTTTGTTCTTTTGGGATATCGAACAAACGGTACTGTCCCTATAATTACCAATGATGCAGAGAAAAGTATGATAATGCAACATTCTGTTGATCCAATTCCTCAAGCCCTTGTTCTTACTTCCATTGTTATAAGTTTGGGAATTCTTGCATTAATGGTTTCATTAGCAATTAGGCTTTATGAAAAATATGGAACATTTGATATAACGAAGATAAGGAAGTTAAAAGGATGATTAGTATTAAATTTCTTCCACTATTCGTAATTATACCCTTAGGGAGCGCGTTTATCCTTAATATTTTTGAAAGGAAAGTAAAACTACTTACCGACTTAATAGCTTCAATTGCAACTGGAGCTTTATTTGTTTTATCAATTTTAATGTTTGGAGTAAAGGGTAACTATTATGTAGGTGGTTGGCCATCTCAATTTGGAATTACATTAGTTATAGATGGCTTAAGCTCTTATATGCTTGTAACTATAAATATGATTGCTTTTATCGCTATACTGTTTTCAATAAATTATATGGAAAAGTTTACCTTTAAGTCGAGGTATTATTCTCTTTTATTTCTTATGCTTGCAGGTATGAATGGTGTATCAATAACTGGAGATATATTTAATATGTATGTATTTTTGGAAATTGCTGCGATTGCATCTTATGCTCTTGTTGGATATGGAGGGAAAGCAGAAGAACTTGAAGCCTCTTTTAAATATGCTGTAATGGGAACGGTCTCTTCAACTCTAATTCTTTTAGGGATTGCTTTAATATACTCTCAAACTTCTGCTCTTAACATGGCAGTTATTGGTAGAAATATAAATACTTCTGATAGTTTAAGCATACTTGCTCTTATATTTCTTTTTGCTGGTTTTGGGCTTAAAGCAGCTGTTGTTCCTTTCCATGCATGGCTTCCTGATGCACATTCCTCAGCTCCTGCACCAATTTCAGCAATTCTATCTGGAATTCTTATAAAGACTATAGGAATCTATTTAATAGTAAGAATTGGTTTTAATATTTTTGGTGTTTCACAAGTATTTTTAAATGTTCTTCTAATAGTTGGTGCTTTATCAGCTATTATAGGAGTTTTATTAGCAATTGGCCAGATGGATATAAAGAGACTTCTTGCATACCATAGTATTAGCCAAACAGGTTATATTTTATTAGGAATAGGATTAGGTACACCATTAGGAATAATGGGTGGATTGTTCCATCTATTAAACCATGCAACATTTAAATCGTTACTATTCCTTAATTCTGGCTCTGTTGAATATAGCACAGGAGTTAGAGACCTTGAAAAGATGGGTGGGTTGAGCAAACGTATGCCTGTCACAGGAGTAACAAATTTAATTGCATCAATGTCTATTGCTGGGATACCTCCTTTAAATGGATTTTGGTCAAAACTATTAATATTTATTGCCTGTATTCAGGCTGGTTATTTGGGTTATGCTGTAATTGTTGCCATAGTTGCAATACTTACTCTTTCATCATTCCTTAAAGTGCAAAAATATGCTTTTACTGGAGATGTTCCGCCTAATCTTTCTGAAACAAAAGAAGCACCATTCTTTATGAAGACATCTATGATATTTTTAGCTACAATGTGCATTTTGCTGAGTTTAGTTTTTATTGTACCATCTCTTAGAGAAGCAGTTTTACAACCAGCAACAAATGTTTTAACCTCTGGAAAGACTTATATTGATACAGTTCTAAAAGGACAAGGAGGTATAATAGGTGCACCATAAAAGATATTTCGGCATGACTATTATAATGTTTGTCATATGGCTTTTAATTGCATGGCCCTATAATTTTGAAAACAATGAAATGAACTGGCAGAGCTTCATAATAGGTTTATTAATATCAATTTTTGTAGGAGTTGTAACTTCACGTAATTTAGTATCGCCATTTATTAACACTGGTAAATTTAATTTTAATCGTATATTATGGTTTATCTGCTATATATTACTTTTTATGTGGCTTTGCTTAAAGGCAAATTTAGATGTTGCTTACAGAGTGCTTCATCCACAGTTACCTATAAAACCTGGAATAGTTAAAGTTAAAACAAACCTAAAAAGCCCAATTGCAAGAGTTGCTCTTGCTAATTCAATTACCCTTACTCCAGGAACATTATCTATAGATATTACTGATGATGGATATTTCTATATTCATTGGATTTACGTTTTTTCAGATGATATAGAAGTTGCAACACAAAAAATTGTATCTCAATTTGAAAGAATACTTATAAAAATTTTTGAATAAAAGAGGGGGAAAGAAATGATAATCTATGGAATAATTTTCTTTCTTTTAATCTTGGCTTGCTTCCTTTGCCTTTATAGAATCGGTGTTGGTCCTACTGCCCCTGATAGAAGTGTAGCTATGGATATTCTTGGGATAGTAATAGTATGTTTTTGTGCTATTTTTGGACTATACACTGGGAAAGAATTTTTTTTAGACCTTGCTATTGCATGGGCACTTTTAAGTTTTATAGGTAGCATTGCATTAGCTAAATTTTTAGAGGGTAAGAAATATGACGATTAATATTATTGCACAAATTTTTATATTTATTGGTCTTGCTTTTATTTTCCTCGGTTGTTTAGGATTTATAAGATTTCCGGACCTTTATAATAGGCTTCAGGGTGCAACAAAATGCGTTACTTTAGGAGCTTGTTCAATAATGATTGGTGTTATTGTTAATTCTGGGCTTACTGCTATGTCAGGAAAAGCATTTATCTGTATGGTATTTATTGTTCTTACTTCTCCTACAGGGGCACATGCTCTTGCAAAAGGAGCTTATACTGCAAATGTAAAATTGTGGCATAAAAGCGTTTGTGATAAGTACGCTGAAAAGTTTCAAAGAAAGGATTAATTAATATGGCAAAGCCAAAGGTTAGAGAACTTGGAGAAGCATTCAGAGCATTAATTAAGGGTCCTTATACTACCAAATATCCATTTAAGCCTCCTCATATTTCAAAAAACTTTAGAGGAAAGCCAGAATTTAATGAAAAAAGCTGCATTGGTTGTGGAGCATGTACATTCGTTTGTCCTCCATCTGCTCTATCTTTTTCTGATAAAAAAATTAATAATACATATTTTAGAGAAATGAAGCTTGATCTTTCAAAATGCATATTTTGCGGTCAATGTGAATTAAACTGTATTACACAAAATGGTATACATTTAACGCAAGAATTTGATTTATCATCCTTTAATAGAGTGGAACTTCTTAGATACCTACAGAAAAAACTTGTTGTATGCGAAATTTGTGGAAGTATAATCGCTCCAGAAGACCAAATAAAGTGGATAGCAGAAAAGATTGGTTCTGCAGCTTTTTCCAACCCAACTCTAATGCTTTCTTACTTAAAAGACCTTAATTTAGTTGATGAAAAAGCCTTAACTGAAGGCGAACCATTTAGACAGAGACATTCAAGAATTAGAATTCTCTGCCCTAACTGTAGGCGTGAAACAACTCTCGAAATATACTATCACTAATTTAAATCAACTTTCATCTATTTTAAAATCATATAAAAGAAGTGAAACAACTTTTCTTTGTATCGGTAATCCTATTATGTCTGATGATGGTATAGGGTGCTATATTTTTAATAACTTGAGTAATCTTAATGGTATAAAGCTAATAAATACGGAAAATGTTCCTGAAAATTATGTAAGTAAGATAATTAAACTAAAACCAAAACTTTTAATAGGTATAGATGCAGTGGAATTTTCCTCATATCCTGGAGAAATAAAACTATTTAATGAAGGGGAGATTTTAAATTTTTCAAGTTCAACGCATTCAATCTCTTTGAAAATGATAATTGATCGCATAAGAGAGGAATTAGATTTTTCTTTTTATCTGGTTGGTATACAGCCTAAAAATATAATGTTAAGCAATGATTTTAGTGAAGAAGTGCTTAATTCTGCAAATATGCTAATAAGATTAATCAAAAGTCTCTATACTTAATAGCACTAATTCATCACCACCAATTACTGAAAATTTATCCGAACCACAAGAAGGGCATTTTTCTTTAACATCTAATCTATAATTCTCATTAACGCTACCACAATCTTCGCAGATTAGTTTGCATCTTATTAAATTCACTTTTAGTTCTGTATTAATAAGTCTATATTCATTCTTTATTAGATTAAAAATATATACAAGGCTCTCAGGCTGAATCCCTGTAAGTTCTCCCACATTTACAGTTATTGACTTAATGTTTTCTTTTTCGCCCTTATAAGAACTACTTACAATTTTTATAATATTCTCAGCTATGCTTAATTCATGCATAATTTATTAAAACATTAATTGAATTTTACCAAATAATAAGCTATTCTATCACAGAAATGAAGAAAATTGAAATATGTGAGGATTTAGGATTTTGTCATGGTGTCAGAAATGCAATCTGGTCATCAGTTCAATCTTTTGGTATTTCAGAAAATGTATTCATATTAGGTAATTTAATCCACAACGAGAGAGTATTGGAGGAATTATCTTTAAGTAAAGTTAAGTTTATAAAAGAAGTTAATGAACTTCCAATAAATGCAAAAGTTATAATCCCTGCTCATGGTGTAAAAAAAGAAGTTTTTAAAATGATTAAAGAAAAAACTCCAAACTTTATTGATATGACATGCCCTGTAGTTATTAGACTTAGGAATTCTTTAATAAACTTTTATAAAAAGGATTATTTTGTTTTACTCCTGGGCAGGAAAGAGCATCCAGAAATAGTTGGAGTAACAAGTTACATAAAAGATGAGAATTATGCAGTTATTGAAAACACAGCAGATATTAAGAAACTTGAAAAATATTTAAAACTAAAAGATCGTATTGTTCTTTTGTCTCAAACAACTGCAAATTATGAAAAATATACTGAAATTGCAAACTATTTAAAAACTCTCGATATAGCTGAACTTGAGATATATAATACGATATGCCCAACTGTTGTAAACAGAGAAATTAATACTCTAAAACTCTCAGAAAAAGTTGATATAATGTTTGTTCTTGGCGATAAAAGAAGTTCTAATACTCTAAGTTTATTAGATATGAGTTGTAGAAATACAGAATCAATTCTTTTAGAAAGCAATAAGCCACTCTCAAGCCAATTAACTTTTAGAGAAAAGTTAAAAAATGTAAATACAATTGGTATTACTGCTGGTACTTCAACACCATATTATGTTGTAGAAGAATTTTCTGAATCTATAAAAAATCAAATATCAGAATCATCTAATAATCCAGTAGTCGTTATATATGGTCCGACAGCGTGTGGTAAAACAGAAATAGTAGATAAGCTTGCCCTAAAAATAAATGGCGAAATTATATCGTGTGACTCTATGCAGATTTATAAAAATCTTGATATTGGAACGGCAAAACCAGATCTTTCTAAATGCAATGTTCCTTATCATCTTGTAGATATTTTGAGTCTTAATAAACAGTTTTCAGTTGCAGAATATAGAAAATTAGCAAATGAATCAATTAATAAAGTAAAATCAAATAAAAGAGTTCCAATAATTGCCGGAGGAAGCTATTTATATTTGAGTTCCATAATAGATGGTTTGTTTGAAATTGATAAGAGTTTTGATCCAGATATAAGGAAAGATTTAACTGAAAGGATAAATTATGATGGATTAGATTCTTTATACCAAGAACTTTGTAAAATTGACCCAGAAACCGCCAAAAAAATTGGAAGAAATGATTCTAAACGTATAATAAGAGCTTTGGAAGTTTATAAGGTAACAGGAAGAACTATAAGTTCATTAAAAAAAGAAAATACTTTCCCTCTGCCTTATTTCTTTATTAAAATCGGACTCGTTAGACCCACATCTGAATTGTATGAAAGAATAGATAGAAGAGTTGACAAAATGATTGAAGATGGACTAATTGAAGAGATAAAGAATTTATTCGAAAACCATTTTGAAACTGATTTAGAGAGAATCAAACCTCATGGTTATAGAGAAATGATAAAATATGTAAAGGGTGAAATGAGTTTAAATGATGCAACGGAACTTATGAAAAAGAACACAAGAAATTATGCAAAGAGGCAAATGAGCTGGCTAAGGCAGAGATCAGATTTTCATTTATTGAATCTTTCTTCCAATAGTAATGATGAAACAATTGAATCGATTGTTAAAATAATAGAACTATCAAAAACAATGATTAAAGTATAAAATGTAAAAAATGAATAATTATGAATATACTTTTTAAATATGACTGAATTACGCAATTTTTTTATAAACCCTGAAGATATAAAAGACAATTTAGCAATTATAAAAGGATCTGATTTTCACCATATAAAGAATGTTTTGAGAGGAAAAGTTGGAACCAAATTATATGCAATTACACTTTCAGGAAAGTATGAAGCAGAAATTACTGATATTTCGGTAGATTCTGTAAAAATTAAACTTCTTAATTTAATCGAACCACGAGTTGAGCCAAAGTATAAAATTTGTCTATTACAGTCAATCCCTAAGGGGAGCAAAATGGACTTAATAGTTGAAAAAGCAGTTGAATTAGGTGTATCAAAGATTTATCCTTTTTATTCAGAGAGAGTTAATTTTAGCTTAGATAAAGAAAAAGAAATCAATAAAATTGAAAGGTGGAAAAGGAAAGCCATAGAAGCATCTAAACAGTGTAAGAGGCTAACCATACCTGAAATTAATGAAATAATTGATTTTGACGAGCTTTTAAATCTAACTGAAGGATCTAATAATGATTTGAAAATAATATTTTGGGAGTTAGAAGAAAACAATTCATTAAGTAAATTGTTAGATAAAACAAAAGTTTATCCCGATTCATCTATTTTTATCCTCATCGGTCCTGAAGGAGGATTTTCAATAAATGAGGTTAAAAAAGCAGTTGAACATAATTTTACTCCTTGTTCTCTTGGAAAGTGGATTTTAAGAACTGAAACAGCTGGTCCATTTGCAGTTGGATTAATTTCTTATATCTTATGGGAAAGAGAAGAATGAAAGTTTGTATAAAAACATTTGGTTGCAAAGTAAATAAATATAATTCAGAGCTATTACGTGAAAATTTACTCATTAATGGCTCTACTATAGTTGAAGCAAGCGATAAAGCAGACATAATCATATTTAATTCATGTGTAGTCACAGAAAAAGCAGAAAATGATGTTTTAAAAGAATTAAGGAGGTCCAAAAAATCTTCAAAAAACATTTTTGTAACTGGTTGCATAAGTTCAAGCCTTAGAGAAAAACTTAAAGCTATGGAAATAGATTTTTTTGAGAGTGCTATTCAGGAATCGAGAGGAATTATTTCTAAAGTTCTCTCAGTTGATAGAGAAAAGGTTACAATTAAAAATACTTTAAAAGATTTTAGTGGTAGAACAAGAGCTTTTGTTAAAGTTCAAAGCGGTTGCAACCAATTCTGTTCTTATTGTATTGTACCGTATGTAAGAGGAACTCCTAAAAGCCGCAATAAAGATGAAATTATGAACGAAATCAAAGAAATTCTAAATAATAATTATAAAGAAATAGTTTTAACAGGTACTCAAATAGGTCTTTACAATTACGGTAGCGAAAAACTATCAGATTTAGTGGAAGATATTATAGAAAGTTTTCCCAATTTAAAGAGATTAAGAATATCTTCTATTGACCCAACACTTATAGACTCAAAACTGATTAATCTTATGAGCATTAAAGAATCTCCTTTATGCAATCATTTGCATATTTCACTTCAATCAGGGAGTAATAGAATCCTTAAACTCATGAATAGAAAATATAATATAGAATATTTTCTTGATTTAATTGAAAAATTACGAGAAAGTATTTTAGACCTAAATATTACTACAGACATAATAGTTGGTTTTCCTTCTGAAAGTAATTCTGATTTTATTGATACTTTGAAAGTTGTAGAGAGAGCTAAATTTTCAAAAGTTCATATATTCCCTTACTCAGATAGAACAGAAACAGCTTCCTTTAATATGGGAGATAAACTTGCTGAAACTACAAAAAAACAGAGAGTTAAGGAATTGCTTGAATTCTCTAATAAAGTAAGCTATAATGTAAGAAGTTCTTATATTGGAAAACAAGTTTCGGTATTATTAGAGACAAAAGGAACGGGATTTAGTAGAAATTATTTAAGAGTTATTTTAAATAATGAAAATGAAACTAATAATACAGGAAACATTGTTTATACTAATATTAAGTACGTTGATGAGAAGTTTCTTTATGGATAAAATATTATTTGAAAGGAATGATAAAAAGTAAGAATGGCAGAAATCGAGAAAAAAGGTAATGAAAGCTTTGATACAATGCTTGCAAGATTTAAACAGGAATGTGCACGTGAGGGCATAATTTCTGAAATTAAAAAGCATGAGTATTATTTCCCACCAAGCGTCAAGAAAAGAAGGAGATTCTCTAAAAAAATAAAGAGGTAATATCAAAAAAATGGAGAGCTCGCCTGCGTCGAGTAATCTAAGTTTCGTTTCATTTATTCGGAAGCTATCAGGACAAAAATTATTAATCATAATAATTTCCCTTGTTTTAATTTTCCTGATATTTTACTCATATTTTCTATCTAACAAAACATTTCTTAAAGAAGGCGAAATTGTTCCATATGATATTTATTCTCCCACAACTGTAAGATATATAAATGAAGAGGAAACTGAAAATCTCAGGAAACGTGCTGAGGAGCAGGTTCCACTGATCTACAAAAAGAACCCTTTTGTAAACGAAACTGTAATAAGTGATATTAACTATTTATTTAGCGTTGTAAAATCTGAACGGAATAACAAGATAAAGACGACTAACGAAAAGTGTGCAACTGTAGAAAAATTACTAACAAAAGCAGAGAATCCTCGTAAAATTGCTGAATTCTTGATTTCAACAGATGATAAAAATCTTCTTTTGGTTCAAAATCTTTCATTAGAATTAGCAAATGATCTTTTGAATAAAGGTGTTCAAGAAGAAGATATTAAGGAAATACCTGATAGAATAAAAGAATTAGTCTATAAAAAAAGTGACAGAGTAGAGATTGTTGAATCAGTTTCAGCAATCATAACAACAACAATTAGACCTAATTTTGTTGTAGATGAATTAGAAACAAAGAAGTTAAAGGAAGAGGCACGTCAGAAAATTGTACCAGTAATAGATACAATTCTTCGCAATGAAAAAATAGCATCAAAAGGAGATAAAGTAACAAAAGATATACTTAAAAAACTTGAAGTTACTGGAATTCTCTCAACAAGCAGCCAAAAGAATTTTTGGATTATTTCTATTCTTTACCCCTTTTTAATTATGATTCTTACCCTTTTTTATATTTACAAATTTGGGGATGAGAAAATCATTTCTGATTCAAGATATTTTGTTATGTTAAATGCACTAATAGTATTATGCGTTGCTTTGGTTAGACTTTTTACACTTACTACTTATGTTATTTTCCCTGCACTTTTCTTATCAATACTTTTGGATGTATTTTATAAGAGTAAATTTGCAATTTTCTTTAATTCTTCTGTTATATTAATTTTGCTTTCTGTATTTGGATATGATATTCCAGTAATCATTGCTTACATTATTTCTGGAATTATCACTATAATGATTTTCGATAAATTTAGCACACCTTCTGAATTTTCTATAAAAGGATTATATTCTGCTATTAGTTTAAGCATATGTATGTTTATTTTCACGTCTTTATCAGAATTAAGTTATATTTATACCAATAAATTAAATATTTTAGGCGTTTCTTTGTTAAATGGATTGATTTCATGTTTTCTCGCGATGGGGGCAATTTTTGTTATAGAACATACATTAAGTTTGGTGACACCTTTGATGTTATTTGAGCTTTCTGACCCAAACTCTCCTCTTTTAAGAAAATTATTTGAAGAAGCACCTGGTACATACCAACATAGTGTATTTATCGCTAATCTTGCTTCACACGCTGCCTCTGCTATTGGTTGTAATTCTCTCTTAGCAAGAGTAGGATCATACTACCATGATATTGGAAAAATAGAAGATCCTCTCTCTTACACAGAAAATAGTTCCGGAGGCAATTTACTTGACAAAATGGATATAGAGGATGCAATTAAAAAAATTAAAGCACATGTCTATAATGGTGTAAAAATTGCAAACAAATATAAACTACCTGCAGAAATAAAACAATTTATTGTTGAGCATCATGGTACTTCAAAGATAAGTTTTCTTTATGAAAAAGCAAAAAAAATACATGGAGCAGAAATTGATGAATCACTATTCAGATACGACGGACCTAAACCTGAAACAAAAGAGACAGCTATAGTTATGCTTGCAGATGCTATTGAGGCATCTGTTAGATCTCTTAAAGATAAAAGCGCCGAAAAAATTGAAGAACTTGTCGATATGATATTGAAAAGCAGGCTAACAGATGGTCAATTTGATAATGCACCACTAACTTTAAAAGAATTATCTGAAATTCGACGCTCACTTATCTCTACGATTAATTCTTTACATCATTTAAGAGTTCCTTATCCAGAAATGGCTAAAAGTAAATAATGAAAATAGATCTCTTATTTAGCGATCGAAAAACAGAAAAGAATCTTAAAAAATCATTAATCCAGCTCATTAGAGAGATATTAATGGATCCAATTTTTGATTGCATACCAAATAATTCATACATTAGTGTAACTATTGTTGACAATGAAATAATTAAAGAACTTAACAAAGCCTATAGAAATATTGATAACCCTACAGATGTCTTATCTTTTCCTATTAAAGAGATGCTACCCAATGAATACATTTTAGGTGAAATTATTATCTCGCAAGAAATGGTAATAGAAAATGCAAAAAAATACGGATTAACAAGCAACATTGAGCTTTTAAAGCTAATCATACATAGCTTACTTCATTTAATAGATTATGACCACAAAACTCCCGAGGAAGAAAAAAAGATGAAATATCATGAAGATAGATTAATGGATCTTTTCATTGAAAAAGTTAAAGCAATTGATTTAAATAAGGAGTTGTTAAATTAATGGAATCGTCGTTTATTTATTACTTTTGGATTGTTATATTGATTTTGCTTTCAGCTTTTTTCTCTGCTTCAGAAGCTGCTCTTCTCTCTGTAAGTAGAATAAAACTTATGAATCTTGTAAATGAAAAATCTAAAATAGCTGAAAAAGTTTTGCACTTAAAAAGTGATGCAAGTAAATTTATAAGTGCTATTTTAGTTGGGAACAACATTGTAAACATTCTTGCTACCTCTCTTTTTACAAGATTACTTATAGAAAAAATTGGACCCACCGAAGGTGTAATATTAAGCACCATTATAACATCAATAGTAATTATAATATTCGGAGAAATGCTTCCTAAAAGCATCGGAGCTGCAGGTTCTCTTAAAATAAGTATGTTAGTATATTATCCTGTTACATTTTTTATTTATATATTCTATCCTATTGTCTATCTTTTAACCAAGCTTAGTCAATTTACTCTTAGATTGTTAGGTATAAAGAATAGTTTTGGAGATCTTATTACAACACAAGAAGAATTAGAAACAGTTATAAATGCTTCACATGAAGACGGGCTCATAGAAGAAGAACAGAAAGAACTAATGAAAAGCGTATTCGAATTTCGGGATATTAGAGTATATGAGGTAATGGTTCCGAGAGTAGATATGGTTACTATTAATGTTGAAGGTGGCATATCTAAATTTATGGAAGTTGTTGGCGAAACAGGCTATTCGAGGATTCCAGTGTATGAAGACTCTATCGACAACATTATAGGTATCCTTTATTCTAAAGATGTTATGTCTAAAATTGGAAAGGGTGAGGATATTGAAAAGATAGAAATAAGAAAAATAATGCGTAAAGCAGAATTTGTACCAGATAGCAAAAAAGTTGAAGAGCTTTTTAGGGAGATGCGTGAGAAAAAATTACACATGGTTATAGTTATTGATGAGTATGGAGGAGTTGCTGGTCTTATTACACTTGAAGATATCATTGAAGAGCTCGTTGGAGAAATTCAGGATGAGTATGACACCGAAGAACCATTCTTTAAATTAAATGAAGATGGTTCTTATGAAATAGCAGGAAGTTATCCCATAGATGATTTGAATGAACTTCTTCAAATAGACCTATCAAGTGAAGAGTATGATACAATTTCAGGCTTTATACTTTCATCTCTTGGCCATATACCTACTGTTAATGAAAAGCTTACATATGGAGACTATGTTTTTAGAATAGAGCAGATTAAGAACAGAAGAATAATTAAAGTTAGAGTAGAAAAGAATAAAGAAAGCATTGGAGAGGAATATAGTGAAAAAAATAATAATAGCTAATTGGAAAATGAACAAAACAATAAAAGAAGGATTATCATTTATAGAGTCTTTTTTAAACCTTAATCCCCCATTAGAAAAAATTGAAACAGTCATTTCTCCGTCATATGTGTTGATTTACCCAATTTATGAAGCTATTAAAGGATCATCCCTTTATCTTTCAGCACAAAATCTTTTCTACGAAAAGGATGGTCCTTATACAGGTGAAGTATCAGGAGAAGTACTTAAAGAAGCAGGCTGTAAATATGTTTTAATAGGTCACTCAGAAAGAAGGAAACTTTTTTATGAAACACCTGAAGTAGTTTATAGAAAGTTTATTGCAGCTAAAAATTTTGATTTAATTCCTGTAATTTGTTTTGGAGAAGAATTAAATGAAAGAAAAAATGGAAAGACAATTTCAGTGATAGATAATCAGTTAAAGGAATATTATAATTATAAAAACTTGATTCTTGCCTATGAGCCTGTTTGGTCAATTGGAACAGGTATTATTCCTAAAGAACAAGAAATAGAAGAAGTTGGTAATTATGTTAAAGAAAGATTTAATAACGATGTTACTTTAATTTATGGTGGTAGTGTTGATAAATCAAATATAGATGAACTTTTAAATGTTAAGAATATAGATGGTTTTTTAGTCGGAAGAGCTTCTCTCGAGCCATTAAATTTTTTTGAAATTATTAAAGCATTAGTTGTATAATGCAAGAAAAAGGCACTTTGTATGTTTGTCCCACTCCAATTGGAAATCTAAAAGATATTACCTTACGCACACTCGATGTATTCAGAGAAGTGAGCTATATTGCTTGCGAAGACAAAAGAAGAGCCCTAAAACTTTTAAACACTTACGATATAAAAAAACCTTTAATTTTGTATAATGAGCACACAAAAAATAAGGAAAACAGCACTTTAATATCATTATTACAATCTGGTAATGATGTTGCTCTGACTTGTGATGCTGGCATGCCTGGCATTGCAGATTCAGGTTATGAATTAATAAAATTATGTATAGACTCAGGAATTAAAGTAGTGACTTTGCCAGGCCCTTCAGCAATTTTAACTGCTATCGTTGGCTCTGGGCTAAAGGCGCAAAATTTTATATTTATAAATTTTTTACCGAGAAAAAAAGGGCAAATTGTGAACCTCCTAACAAAACTTAAAGATTTAGGTTTCACAATCTGTGCTTTTGAATCACCATACAGGCTTTTAAAAACCCTTGAAATTATGTATAATTTTGATTCAAATATAAATTTATGCGTTTGCAGAGAAGTTTCAAAGATACATGAAGAGTTTGTGAGAGGAGATATAAATTTCGTTTATAAATACTTTAAGCAAAAAAAAGAGATAAAAGGAGAAATAACATTAGTTTTTAAGTTTATGGAGGCAGATGAAAATGAGTAAAAGATATAAAGAAAAATTCTATGTTACAACACCAATTTATTACATTAGCGGTGAACCTCATCTTGGTCATCTCTACACAACAGTAGCAGCTGATATAGTTTCAAGGTTTAAGAAGAATTCAAACTATGATGTATTATTTTCAACTGGTAGCGATGAAAATTCTCAAAAAATTATAAAAGCTAGCTCTAAGCTTAATATTAATCCAAAAGAATATGTCAATATAGAATCATTAAAGTGGAAAACCTTTTTTGAGGATTTTCATATTGAATTTGATAGATTTATTAGAACAACTGATCCAGACCATATAGAAGTGGTTCAGTATGTACTTAAAAAACTATATGATAAAGGTTATATTTACAAAGGAAAATATGAAGGCTGGTACTGCACTGAATGTGAGTCATTTTTACCAGAAACATTTGAGAAAGAAAATATCTGTCCTGAATGTGGTAGAGAAACTATTTGGGTTTCTGAAGATAATTATTTCTTTAAACTTAGTTCATTTAAAAAGCCATTAACCGATTTTTATGAGGCAAACCCTCATGCAATAGAGCCAGTTTCTCGCTATAATGAAATTATGAGTATGTTAAACGCTGAGTTAAAAGATGTATCTATTTCGAGAAGCTCTGTTCAATGGGGAATTAGAATACCTTTCTCTGAAAATCAAGTAACATATGTTTGGATTGATGCGTTACTAAATTATTTAACTGTTCCAGGCTATATTCAAAACAGAGAAAAATTTGCGAGGTTCTGGCCTGCTGATTTACAGCTTATGTCTAAGGATATTATAAGATTCCATTGTATAATCTGGCCAGCATTACTTTTAGCATTGGATTTAGCACTACCAGTAAAAATATTTGTTCATGGTTGGTGGCTTACATCCGGCGAAAAGATGTCAAAATCCAAAGGTAATATAATTAACCCAAAAGATATTGTAAATGAACTTTCAAAAGAAGCTGGAATAGATAATAGAATGGCTGTCGATGCTTTAAGATTATTTATGTTCAGAGAATCAAATTTCGGAGAAGATGCAGTTTTTACTTACGAAAGATTTTACTCAAGATACAATTTTGATCTTGCAAACGATTTAGGCAATCTTGTAAATAGAGTTTATGCTATGACAAAAAAATACTTTGATGCAGTTATACCGAAACCTGCTCTATTTTCAGGTGAGTTTGAAGAAATGCTTAAAAGTAGCACAGCAAATTACTTAAAACATATGAATGAATATGCTTTCAAGGATGCTCTCGAAAGCATATGGACATTTATAAGTTACTCAAATAAGCTTATTGAAGACACTAAGCCATGGGAATTATTCAAAAATAATAAAATAGACCAATTAAGCAGTTTTTTGTATTCTCTTCTCGATGGAATAAGGATAATATCAATTATGCTTTCACCTTTTATGCCTTCATTTTCAAGAGATATCTTACAGTCTCTTGGTTTAAAAGATAAAAGTATTGATTCATTAATTTTTGGAAAGTTAAATGGTGGAACTATAATTAGTGATACAGGAATAATATTCCCTCGTGTAAAAATATTTAAAGAAGAAGAAATTAAGAAACATGATGAACTTATCAGTTTAGACTATTTTAAAAAAGTTGATTTGAGAGTTGGAAAAGTAATTGAAGCAAATAGAATCGAGAAAAGTAAAAAGCTAATTCTTTTAAAAATTGATACAGGATCTAATCAAATCAAGCAAGTAGTGGCTGGAATCGGAAATACTTATCCACCTGAATCTTTAGTGGGTAAAAATGTAGTTTTTGTTAATAATCTTGAGCCTGCAAGCCTAATGGGATATACTTCTGAAGGAATGATTCTCGCAGCAGAAGGTAATGATAAACTATCAATAATAATTCCAGAAAAAGATATTGAGCCTGGATCAAAGATTAAATGATATGCCACTATATATAGATTCACATGCACATTTAAACCTCATAAATGAAAAAATTGATGATACTATATCAAAATGCAAAGAAGCGGGTGTTAACTATATAGTTAATGTTGGCTACGACTTAAGTTCTTCTGAATTTTCAATAAATCTCGCCAATAATCACAAACCTGTTTTTGGTTCAATAGGAATTCACCCTCATTATGTTGATTCTGTACAAATTAATGAAATCGAAAATATATTTAAAAGAATTATCTATAACAGAAAAATCATTGCTATAGGAGAAATCGGATTAGATTATGTAAAAAGCACAACACCAAAAAGCAAACAGTTTGAATTATTAGATTATCAACTAAATTTAGTCCTAACTTATAATTTACCAGTCATTATTCATAACAGATCAGCTGACAATGATATTCTTTCAATTTTAGATAATTATAAAAATTTAAGAGGTGTTTTTCATTGCTTCAGTTCTAATAAGGAATTTGCAAAAAAAGTTTTAGATAAAGGATTTTATATTTCATTTACAGGAAACATCACATACCCCAATAGCCAACAATTGCAAGATGTAGTAAGCTGGGTACCACTCGATTCAATTTTACTTGAAACAGATTCACCATATCTTTCTCCACAAATCCTACGAGGAAAAGAGAACCACCCCGTAAATGTAAAACATATTTATGAAACAGTAGCTATTATTAAAAATATTGATATCGAGGAATTATCTCAATCAATTTTTAATAACTTTATTAACTTATTTCTAAAAGGTAAGGAGGAGGTTATTATTGATGGCTAAAGCTTATGAAATTGCATCCTTTTTGGATGATTTACTTAAAACTTCTGAAATAGAAGATTATTCCTACAATGGGTTGCAAGTAGATTCTACTGGTAATGTCGAAAATATATATGGCGGTGTAGACGCTACAATGGAATTTTTTAATAAAGCAAACTTTCCTCGCAATTCACTTTACATTGTTCATCACGGGATTTTTTGGAAAAATAATGATCCAAGAATAATTAATGGTAATTACTCAAAAATAAATTTTCTGCTTAGCAATAATTCATCTCTTTATGCTTCTCATCTTCCGCTTGATCTCAATAAGACATATGGCAATAACATTTCATTACTTGAATTTTTGGGCGTAGAAAAAGATTCCATTATTCCTTTTGGCTTATATCATGGTATATCAATTGGTTTTCGTGGCGAATTTAAAAATCCAGTTACAATTGAAAATATTTCTAAAAGGCTTGAAGCAATTGCCAAAAATAGAGTCTATACATTTCCTTTTGGTAAACAAGAAATCAAAACAATAGGAGTTGTTTCAGGAGGAGGGTCATTTGCTTCATCGGAAGCAGTTAAACTTAATCTTGATTTATTTTTAACTGGTGAAACTGACCATACTCTTTATACTTTTGCAAGCGATGCAAAGTTAAGTGTCATTTTTGCAACACATTATGCTACTGAAACATTTGGTGTTAAAAACTTGGGAAATCTTTTAAGTCAAAATTTCAATATAAACTTTACATTTATAGACTTAGAACCTATATTTTAATTAAGGATTTAAAAGAAATCTCTATTAAGGGAGGCTCCTTAAATGCTTAAGAAGGCAAGTAGTGCATTATTAATAATCTTTTTATTATTTTTCTCTATGCAAAATATATTTTCTGTCGATGTAGTATGCTATAAATATGACCTTAGTTTATCTGGATCTACTCCAGATATTATTTCTCCCCCCATTGAAACTATTTGGAGAGAAACAGTCGGAGAAACAAAATCATATCCTATCATAATAGGGGATAAGCTTTATATAGGGACAACTTGGGCTTTGGTATGCTATAATGCTAAATGGGGAACAAAAATCTGGCAGTACATATCAAAAGATTTTTTACATTCTTCTCCCGCATATTATGCAGGTTATGTATATTGTGGATACCAAAATAACTTATATTGCATCAATGCAAAAACTGGAGTATTAAAATGGAAGTTTGATACTGGAATTAATTCGGTTAATTCTTCTCCTGTAGTATTTTCAAATTCTGTATTATTTGCCTCCAATAATAGATTATATGCTTTGAATTACGAAACTGGTAAAGTATTATGGTCAATAGGATTTGGGGCAAATATAGAATTTCCTGTTTCAGTAGTTTCAGACAAATTCTTTGTAATTTCTGGAGACAAGCTTTATGGCTTTAACTATAAAACACATACTAAAATCTGGGAGTATCAATTTCCTTATAAAATTACACAATGCTTATCTGCAACAAGCGAAAATGTTTATGTTTCCTGCGGTAAAGAATTATATGCTATTCACTCAAAGACAGGTAAATTAAATTGGAAGCAATTCTTTGCTGGTAATGCTATGAATTCTCCAACTTACTTTGGAAATGATGTTTTTGCTTCCTTTGATCAGTATTTATATTGTCTTGATAGCAAAAATGGTAAGATTAAATGGCAATTTGAAGCTGGTTTTTATATTGAATCAGTGCCATCTGTATCAGAGAAGTATATTTGGATTGGTGCAGATGATTTTAATATTTATTGCGTAGATAGATTAACTGGCAAAAAGCTTTTTGAATCCATTGCCGGTAGCACATCATATTATGTAGTAATTGGCAATAACCAGATATTTTCTTTATCAGTTTATGGAGAGTTATTTGCTTTTGTGCCTAAAGCCCCAAAAGCAGAAACTAACGTTAAATTTGAATTATGGGTTGGCAAAAAATATGCTCGTAAAAATGGTAAATTTCTAAGTATTGACGCTGCACCATTTATAGAAAATGGTCGAACCCTTGTACCAATAAGAGTTATAGGAGAAGCTCTCGGAGCAACAGTAAACTGGTTCGCAGAAGATAAAAAAGTTACATATGCTCTCGGTACCAAGTTTATTGAGCTTTGGATTGGTAAACCTGAAGCTTTTGTATCTGGAAAGAAAGTTAAACTTGATACTCCTCCAAAAATAGTAAATAGTAGGGCATTTGTCCCGTTGAGGTTTGTTTCAGAAAATCTATCTGCAAGAGTAAATTGGGAGCCAAACGAAAAAAGAATTACAATTGAATATCCATAGCATATAAATACCTTTTCGAATTCAACATAACAATTATACCTTTTTGAATCTTCAGTTTCCTAAATAGTGCAGCTTAAGACTCTTCTTTATGGTTTTTATAAATTATTTTAGAAAAATTTTCTATTTACCACGAGTACCCTTTTTTGTGGAAGAGCCACCTTTTGTGCCTTTACCCTGTCCGGTAGATCCTTTGCCTTTTCCTTTATCTTTCATTTATTTATCACCTCCTTTTCGATAAATTAAATTTCCGATTAATTATAATAAAATTTTTAAAAATGGTAACAATTATACAATGCAAACATGATCGCCAGTTTTAAGAAATGCCGCATTTGCTTCATCGGTATCTATATGAAAGTCTAAAACAAAATCTTCCCTAACTCTTATTATTACGTTATGAAAAGTTAGTTCTCTTATTCCTTCTCCTTTTACTGAGACAATTTGGTTATTTTGAACATTAAATCTTTTAGCATCATCTGGTGACATATGAATATGTCTTGCAGCAATTATTACACCTTTCTCTAAGTTTATGATTCCATTTGGTCCCACCACTACTATACCTGGAGTTTGATCTATATTCCCTGATTCCCTAATAGGAGCTTTAATGCCAAGCTTAAAACAATCAGTTAGAGAAAGCTCAACCTGTGTTTCTTTTCTCACAGGACCGAGGATTCTTATATTTTCTATGGAACTTTTACAGGTAACGAGCGTCACAAATTCATTAGCTGCAAATTGACCTTTCTGCGTGAGATCTTTATATTTTGTTAAATTATAACCTTTCCCAAACAAAATTTCTAAATGTTCACTTGTGACATGAATATGACGATTAGAAACTCCAACAGGAATTTGTAGTTTATTATTCATTTTCTAAAACTCCTTAATTTAAATATTTAAAGCAAAATAAATTATCATAACAATCAATGATACAAACATAAACCAATTTAATTCTGATTTTTTACCACTTGTTAGTCTCAAAAGATAAATTATTGAGTAACACCCAAAACCTACAAGTATTCCTAAAGCTGGATTCATAGATATAAAGCCAGTAATAACCATAATAATTGCTGGAAATAAATCACAAATAGTATCGTATTTTACTTTTTCGAGTGCAAACTTTAAAATTAATCCCCCCGATCCTATCAAAATAACTGAAATAGCAGCAGGAGATACAAAGAAGTTTGTATATGGGAAAAGCAGTGAAAAAAGTAGCATTAAGAGACCGCAAAACACTGCTGTTAAACCGGTTTTACCTTTGTTTATAATTGGTATAGCTGATTCTGAAGAGTATGTATAAAATGTTGTATTTGTTAATGTGCCTATTAAAGCTGAGAGACCATTTACTCTACTGAATTTTGAGAATTTGTCATTAATGTCAATATCTGCTTCATCTTTTCCATATTCTAATAATGAATTTGCAAAAAATAGGTTTGAGAAAAATAAAATTATGAAGAAAGAAAAGCTCAATTTAAGCAGTGCCGTTGAAGAAAGTCTTATTATTTCCCAGAATTTGCTGAAAGCTTGCAAATTTAAAAATGTTTTAAATGATGTGATCTTAGTAAAGAGTATTTCAAAGCCTTCAGGACGTAAAATATTCTCTATTGGTGAAAATCTTATGAAACTCGATACTGCACCTTTGGAAAGTCCAGATGACCAATTAATAGGGATAATAAAGCCCAGTATAGCAATAATAATAAAAGTGATAATGTAGGAGTATTTATTTTTACTCATATAAAGAAAAACAAAAAGGCAAATACCAATAAGTGTTAGAAGTGGTACTGGTGATAAAATATTTCCAAGACTTAATGGAAAAGTAAAACTTATAGATGGAGCAACACCCCCCAGGGTAGTTGCAGGAGTAGGAACTTCTGTTTTTATAATTAAGCCTGAATTAATAAAACCAAAAAAGATTAAAAGTAAACCAAGCATTAACGGAAAAAAATTACTTAATGACTTAGGTATTAGTTTAAGAAGATTATTTTTTTTAAAGAAAATTGTAACAATTACAAATAAAAGTGAGCCAATAAACGCAGATACAAGTACATATTCAAGCTGATGCCCCAGATAAATATGCCCTGTAACAGCTATCATCAAGGAAAAAATTATATTTGGTACTATAGCAAATGGTAGATTAGTGAGAAACCCGCTTAAAATAGTAAGAAGCCCTGAAGTCACTCCAATTACTATTATTAATACTGGTAAGACAAGGTTAAGTTCTCCTGGGGTAAAAGAATCTCTAAGTATATCAGCGGTAAATTTTATTAATATGTATGAGGACAGGAAAAGTATAAGACCTGCATATAACTCATTTTTAACTGAGCTACCTCGTTCTCTTAACTTAAAATAATTATTAATAAATGTTGGTTTAATCATTACTAATATTAACCTCCTCTATATAATGTTTGGCAACTTCTAAATAGTGAATAGCTGAAAGGTTTATCTGTTCAACCTCTTCTTTTGTAAGTTCTCTAACTACCCGCGCAGGAACACCCATAGCTAAGGAATTTTCTGGAATGAATTTATTTTCAGTTACAACAGCCCCAGCTGCTATTATAGAATTCTTAGAAATATGAGCACTATTTAGAATTATAGCTCCCATTCCAATTAAAACATTATCTTCTATTTTACATGCATGGATTATTGCATTGTGACCTATGGTAACTCTATTACCTATAATTGCAGGAATATCCGCCTCTACATGAATTGTGACATTATCTTGAATATTTGTCTCTTCGCCAATTATTATGGGAGCAATATCAGCCCTTAATACTGCATTGAACCATATGCTGGAATTAAGAGATAGTTTAACATTTCCTATAATTCTTGCACCCTCTGCAATAAATATAGCCTCTTTTACTTTTGGTACTATTCCTTTATACGATATAATCTCCATATTTATTTCACCTATTTTATTTCTATTAATTCTTTTGGTAATTATACCTAATTTAGATAGCTTTACTAAATAGCTTTATGATTTTTTTGAAAATTTTTAATTTATACTTTAACAGCTCTTTGTATTTCTGCCACAATAATGCATGAAAATATCGTCTATAACCCCTTTGTGTGCATAATATATAACTGAACAATTCAATCTCTTTACCAAATAAATTTTGGATAAATTATTTTCGGAGGAATTCATACTTTAACATCTCTTTGTATTTCTGCCACAATAAGGCATGAAAATAATATCTTTAATCCCTTTGTGTGCCTCATATATAATCTTGTATAACCATATAAAAATACTTTCTCGCTTCCTTATAATTAGCTTTGTGTGCCTCATATATAATCTTGTATGGATGAACAATGTTTTTACTAAATTTAATCTTTTAATATTGGAGTTATTATTTTCGGAGGAATTTATACTTTAAGATTTCATGGCATTTTTACCACAATAAGGCATGAAAATATTGTCTATAATCCCTTTGTGTGCCCCTTATAATTAGCTTTGTGTGCCTCATATATAATCTTGTATGGATGAACAATTCAGATTTAACCTCTTTACCAAATATATTTTTGGATAAATTATTTTCGGAGGAACATTTCTTTGTATTTCTGCCATAATAAGGCATGAAAATAATATCTTTAATTTTTTTCTTGTGCCACTTATATAACTAAACAATATAAATTCAACCTCTTTATTAAATATAATTTTATAATTTTGGATAAATTATTTTCGGAGGAACATTTCTTTGTATTTCTGCCATAATAAGGCATTAAAATAATATCTTTAACCCCTTTGTGTGCCTCATATATAATCTTGTATAACTGAACAATTCAGATTTAATCTCTTTACCAAATATAATTTTGGATAAATTATTTTCGGAGGAATTTAATTATATATTATTATGTTTAAATGAGTCTTTTAATAATATCAACTTTAGATATTCTAAAACCTTTCTTCATTTTTCGTAATCTTTCATTATGAAAGTGCGTCTTTTTCACATTTTCTGAAAAATCTCCAAATTTTTTATTTTTTCTGTCATCCCTGAAAGCACACCCACTGTCATCCTCAAAAGCACGACCACTGTCATCCCCGAAGGTACGACCACTGTCATCCCCAACTTGATTGGGGATCCAGACTTTTTTCTTTTATTTGTTTGAAGAACAAATACTTCCTGGATTCCCGCAATCGCTTCGAATGACAATACTTCTGTCATCCCCGAAATCCTTTATCGAGGATCCACAGTATATGTCATCCCCGAAAAATACCATACTGTCATCCTCGAAATCCTTTATCGGGGATCCATAGTATCTGTCATCCTCGAAATCCTTTATCAGGAATTAAAAGTAATTGTCATCCCCAACTTGATTGGGGATCCAGGTTTTTTTCCTTTTATTTAAAACCAAAAGAAAAGGAATATACCCTGGATTCTATATCAAGTCCAGAATAACAAGAAATACTTCATATATTCCCGCAATCGCTTCGAATGACAAATAGTTCGCTTGAATGACAGAAATATGTCGCTTGAATAACAACACTTCTGCCATCCCCGAAATCCTTTATCGAGGATCCATAGTATCTGTCATCCCCGAAATCCTTTATCGGGGATCCAGACCAATTTTTTTACAAGTAATAATAAAGAAGATATCATTACAAATCAAAATACAGACTAACTCCTTCAGGATGATTGGGGGTTGCTGTTATTACTGAAACCAACTTTTAGAGAATCTAAGTAACTTGTCATCCCCAACTTGATTGGGGATCCAGACTGTTTTTCTTTTTTGTATTTTTTTTTCATTCCCGAAATCTTCTATCAAGGATCCATAGTAACTGTCATCCCCGAAATCCACCATACTGTCATCCTCGAAATATTCTATCAAGGATCAAGTAACTTGTCATCCCCAACTTGATTGGGGATCCAGGCTTTTTTTCTTCTTTAATACTAAAAGAAGGTAATATACCTTGGATTCCGCATCAAGCACAGAATAACAAAAAATACTTCCTGGATTCCCGCTTTCGCGGGAATGACAATACTTCTGTCATCCTCGAAATCTTTTATCAGAAATTAAAAGTAACTGTCATCCTCGAAGGCACGACCACTATCATCCCCAACTTGATTGGGGATCCAGACAATTTTTCCTTTTATTTGAAGAATAAATACTTTCTGGATTCCCGCTTTCGCGGGAATGACAAAAAAAGGGGGTGGGAGTGACATAAGTAGGTCGCGGGAATGACAAAAATGGATTCCACATCAAGTGCGGAATGAGAGAGAGGGTGTGCGGAATAACAAAAAGAAAGATTAATTAATATACTGAGTTGCATACAGCTAAAAATAAAACTAAAATTTTAAATATGAAGATCGTATATAATAAAATTAGTATTGAAGAATTAAAATCGATGGCAGAAAATACTTTTGGTTCTTTAGTTAAAGCTGTAGTAGATGTTGAGCGAGAGATAATAGTAGTCGATGGTGAGCTTCACTCTGATGAAGAAAGCTATTTATTAGAAAACGGCTCCAAACAGTCAAACTTATGGGGAATTAACATATATCCGGATAAGATTTCAGAAGATTGGATTGAGTTTGATTCGTTAATAAATATAAGACCATGGATGAATAATCGCGGAAGAGGAATAGATGATCCTTCTTTGAAAGATAAAATAAAAGAAATAGTAGAAAAGAGAGTAAAAAGATGAGTTTTATTCATAAAGAATTAGCAGAAGGAAGATGGTTCACATTATCATTTTTTGATCAGATGGCTAACATAGGAAGCGAAGTTGAAAGAACAATATTGTGGAGAAAAAAAAGAGATAATAAAGAAAGCTTACAAGCCTTTTTTAGAGCCTTAGAACTTCTTGATTTAACTATTCAGGATTCAAAAAATAAAGGTAAATTAAGAGAATTGTGCAGACTACGAGAAGTATTAAGTGATTATTTCATGTATGATAATATTTACCAATCAACTGATAATTTATGGCATAATTACTTTTTCCCTTTTGAGTACGCCTCCAGAATAAAGAAGGTAAATATATCTATCAGAGATACATAGTAGTTTTCATTCCTGAAACCAACTATTAGGGAATCCATGGTAACTGTCATCCTCGAAATCTTTTATCGGGGATCCTCAGCATCTGTATTCCTTGAAATCTTTTATCAGAAATTAAAAGTAACTTGTCATCCCCGAAAACCACCCCACTGTCATCCCCAACTTGATTGGGGATCCATACTTTTTTAATCCTGGATTCCCGCGAAAGCGGGAATGACATAAGTAGGTCGCTGGAATAACCTTAAGTAGATCATCCGGTCGCAAAATAAAGATACGTTCCCTCAGGGTGACAGGGAGGGTTGTGTGTCATCCCCGAAAGCAGATCCACTGTCATCCTCGAAATCCACCATACTGTCATCCCCGAAATCCTTTATCGGGGATCCAGACCAATTTTTTTACAAGTAATATTAAAGAAGATATAATTACAAACCAAAATACAGACACACTCCTTCAGGATGATTGGGGTTAGCTGTTATTCCTGCGAACATAGGAATCCATAGTAACTTGTCATCCCCAACTTGATTGGGGATCCAGACTGTTTTTCTTTTTTAATACTAAAAGAAGGTAATATACCTTGGATTCCGCATCAAGCACAGAATAACAAAAAATACTTCCTGGATTCCCGCAATCGCTTCGAATGACAAATAGGTCGCGGGAGTAACAGAGATAGGTTGTGTGAATGAAAGAAATAGGTTGCGGGAATGACAAATAGGACGAGGGAATGACAATACTTATGTCATCCTCGAAATCTTTTATCGGGAATCCACAGCATCTGTATTCCTTGAAATCTTTTATTAGGAATTAAAAGTATATGTCATCCCCAACTTGATTGGGGATCCAGACTAATTTTCCTTTTATTTGAAGAATAAATACTTCCTGGATTCCCGCTTTCGCGGGAATGACAAAAGGGGTCGCGGGAATGACAATACTTCTATCATTCCTGAAATCAACTATTAGGGAATCCATCCCCTCTGTTATTGTAGGGGGCATCTCTCATGTGTCTGCCCTTTCTTCCGTCATTGCGAGCCTGTGTAATTTACAGGCGTAGCAATCTCTGCATTTTACCATCATTTTAAACTCCTCTTCGCTATTTCTAACGCAGTGAGGAATCTAAGTATTTCGCCATTCTCAGCCACTTTAAAATGTTATTTATTAGTGAAGACAATAGTTATAAAAGTTTCTTAAACTCTTCAATAGTAAGACCTGCATCTTTTACGATACCTACCATAGAAAAAAATTGGCTGGATTTGCTCTTGGAATGGTAATAATTCATTCTCCGTTTGTCATTGTTATATGCTTACCATCTCTTGCAATCCAGAAACCAGCTTTTTTAAATGCTTTGACAGCTCTTTGATGATTTATTCCTTGTAGTTTAGGCATGTTATCCAACTTCTACATAATGTGATTCCTTGTCTTTACTCAACTCCTCAACAGTCTCTAAATATGCCTTTATGGCGTCTTTGATGTTCTCTAAGGCTTCTTCTTCTGTGTACCCTTGTGACCAGCAACCTGGTAAACCAGGAACCCATGCAGAATAACCTTCTTCTGTCTTTTTAATATTTACTTTATATTTCATAATCACTCCTATAGATTCTTTTATTTTGTATTAATTCTAAAACCATCATTTATACTATCTTGACCTGTCCCCTTAAAGAGATATGATTCATATTATCAAAATTTTCTTTTACATATGATATCTTTTCCAGAACTCTTTTCAAGACAACTTGTCTTCCCAGTTGTTCTAAAGATTTAAGAGCGGTAGGTAAAATTTCAATTCTATAACTCATTCTATATTTAATTTTTTCTTAACTTTTTCTATGGGTATACCCTTACTTTGTTCACTTTCAATCATAGACTCTCTTAGAGTATTTATAACTTCCTCTCTTAACTCTAATCCATAATCAGAATCAATTATTTCACATATAGTTTCTTTTATTAGTTCTTTCAGTTCTTCTACAGTTAAATCCTCAACTTTTTTGCTTAAAACATTCACATTTAACACCTCTTTTAACTCCACTCATTTCTTTGTACAGGGAAAAGCGTAATTTTAAAGTATTAAATTTCAAGTCTAATTTTTACCTCCTTTTTTAAAGTATACCACAGAAATAAAGGGTGGAGGTTTATTCTGAATCTAATTTTCTTAAATAATACGAATAGTTTTCTCAGTCACAATTGTAAAATTATTAACAAGCCTATCAGAATAGAATTCTAATAATCGTTGTAATACAGCGATTTTATTCTCAGAACGCTCATCCTCCAATCGCAAGAGGATTATCCCCTTGTGTGGTTTTTTCAAACGGAATACAAGTTCTCCAAAATCCTTATCATTGGTAGTTAAGATATAATTCTCAAGATTTGCTTTCTTAATAATACTCTCATCATCTAATCCTCGAGCTTCATCATAAATAGAAAATACATCATGATGTAATCTTTGTAACCATTTAGCAACTGCAGGACCTGTGCATTCATCGACAAGAAAACGCATGTCTAAGTTGTTTCTACCAAAGGCATAAATGTTGTATCTTCGAGTATCTCGGAAGCGTATAATAAACATGCTAATATATCTTCCTTTGTTAACCCCTTGTATTCTTGAAGTATTTCGTTAATGGTTGCACCATGTGCTAATAGATTCAAAATATATTGCACGGTCAACCGCGTACCTCTAATAACTGGTTTTCCTGTCAATATTTTAGGATTTAAAACAATACGTTCAAGTAATTGCTCTTGCTCCATTTTTCCTCCTTTTAATTCTCGCTATTACTTATACAGAGTATGTATGCATTAATAAATGTGTTAAAATTATTATTATTAAAACTCTTATAATAATAAAATTCTACTCCAATTGATAAAAGTATTCAACTTTACAAGCTATTTAGAACTAAAAAGGATGTATATATCTATGCTTACGACGAAGCAAAAGTTTCAAATGATGAAGCAATTCCATTTGAACAGGCGATTTCTGAAATTGAACAAAAATAGTGGTAGACTATAGTATATAGAAGTTTTTTCAATTTAAATCTCGATATCTGGATTCCCGCTTTCGCGGGAATGACATAAGTAGGTCGCGGGAATGACAAAAGAGTTAAATGTCATCCTTGTAGGCACGACCACTGTCATCCTCGAAATCCTTTATCGGGAATCCACAGCATCTGTATTCCTTGAAATCTTTTATTAGGAATTAAAAGTAACTTGTCATCCCCAACTTGATTGGGGATCCAGGCTTTTTTCCTTTTATTTGAAGAATAAATACATCCTGTATTCCCGCTTTCGCGGGAATGACAAAAGGGGTCGCGGGGATGACAAAAGAGTTAAATGTCATCCTTGAAGGCACGAACACTGTCATCCTCGAAATCCTTTATCGGGAATCCACAATATATGACATCCTCGAAGGCACGACCACTGTCATCCTCAAAATCCTTTATCGGGAATCCAGACCAATTTTTTTACAAGTAATATTAAAGAAGATATCATTACAAATCAAAATACAGACACACTCCTTCAGGATGATTGGGGATAGCTGTTATTACTGAAACCAACTTTTAGAGAATCTAAGTAATTGTCATCCCCAACTTGATTGGGGATCCAGGCTTTTTTTATTCTTCTTTAATACTAAAAGAAGTAATATACCTTGGATTCCGCATCAAGTGCGGAATAACAAAAAATACTTCCTGGATTCCCGCTTTCGCGGGAATGACAAGTAGGTCGCGGGAATGACAGAAATAGGTCGCGGGAATGACAAAAGAAGCAGTGCGGAATGAAAATAAGGGTAATGTGTATTAGTTCCTCTGAAAATAATAACTCCAAAATTATAAAATTATATTTAATAAAGTGGTTGAATTTATATTGTTTAGTTATATAAGTGGCACAAGAAAAAGATTTTAGTCATTATTTTCATGCTTGTGTTGTGGCAGAAATGCCATGTAGTGTTAAATAGAAAAATAGCACCTTAGGATGTATAATAATTAAATAAACACATTTTAAAAATTTGATATAAGGAGGTTTTTTATCAATAATGGCAAAAGTAAAAGACTTAACAGTAGAAGAGTTTCAATCTTTGATATCAAATACAATAAAAGACACTTTAGAGGACTTAATTGAAGATATTTTAGCTCTTTCGAGCATGAATTATTTACAATCAATAGAAGAAGCAAGGCAAAATTATAAAAATGGTAAGGTAAAGACTTATGAGGAAGTTTTTTAGTGTATAACATAGTATTTACTGAGAGAGCTCTAAAAGATTTAGAAAGACTTAGTAAAGAAGTCAAAGAAAGAATAGCTTAAAAACTTAAAGAATATTCTATAGAACCTTTTAAGTATGCGCGAAAACTAAACAATCAAAAAATAGGAGAATATAGACTCAGAATGGGTGACTACAGAATTATATTCGATCATGATGGTAACAAAATAATCATCTTAAGAATAGGACATAGAAAAGACATTTATGATTAATAGGTATTAAAAAAATTCTTTAAGATTATAAATCAATTATTCCCCTACTTCTCCATCATTACCTCCTCCTCTTAATCTGTCATCCTCGAAAACACTCACACTGTCATCCTCGAAACCCTTTATCAAAAATTAAAAGTAACTTGTCATCCCCGTATACCACTCCAATGTCATCCCCAACTTGATTGGGGATCCAGAGTTTTTTTCCTTTTATTTGTATAGAAAAGAAATGATTCCTGGATTCCCGCTTTCGCGGGAATGACAAAATGGGAAGTGCGGAATGATAGAAGTAAAATGTCATCCCCAACTTGATTGGGGATCCAGACTCTTCATCATTCTCGACCTTTTCGGGAATCCATAGAATTTATCATTCCGAAAGTACGTCTTTTTGCACTTGACCTGAAGAATCTCCTCATTTTAGTCTTTTTTTGTAGGGGTATCTCTCATGTGTCTACCCTTTCTTTCATCATTGCGAGCCTACATTTTATGCAGGCGCGGCAATCTCCGTATTTTCCCATCATTTTGAACTCCTCATCGTCACTTCTAACGCAGTGAGGAATCTAAGTATTTCGCCATTCTCAGCCACTTTAAAATGTTATTTATTAGTGAAGACAATAGTTATAAAAGTTTCTTAAACTCTTCAATAGTAAGACCTGCATCTTTTACGATACCTGCCATAGAAAAAAAATTGGCTGGATTTGCTCTTGGAATGGTAATAATTCATTCTCCGTTTGTCATTGTTTTATGCTTACCCTCTCTTGCAATCCAGAAACCAGCTCTTTCAAATGCTTTGACAGCTCTTTGATGATTTATTCCTGGTAGTTTAAGCATGTTATCCAACTTCTACATAATATGATTCCTTGTCTTTACTCAAATCCTCAACAATCTCTAAATATGCCTGTATAGCGTCTTTGATGTTCTCTAAAGCCTCTTCTTCTGTGTGCCCTTGTGACCAGAGCAACCTGGTAAACCTGGAACCCATACAGAATAACCTTCTTCTGTCTTCTTAATATTTACTTTGTATTTCATAATCACCTCTACAGATTTTTTTATTTTGTATTAATTCCAAAAACATCATTTATTCTTACCTATACTGAGTAGTTAACTCCGATATATCTGCAGTAATCATCCTTTTATACAACTTCCTCCTTTGAAAAATACTTTATACTGAGATAAATTATCATGAAATATTATTCTTATACAACAGGGATACTGATTTTATTGTTTATTTATTGAGAATTATGAAATATTTCAAAAAAGAAAATATTTAAAGATACAATATTGCCTATTTTTATAGTGTTGACAAGGTTATTCAAATATGTATTATTATGTATTAAAAAGTAATAATATGAAATAAAGGAGGTGAATAAAATGCTATCTATTCGTTTACCACAAGAATTAGAGGAAAAACTTGAGAAAATATCCAAAATTGAAGAGAGGTCAAAATCATATATTATTCGCAAAGCCTTAGAGCATTATTTCGAGGATTTGGAAGATTTTACTATTGCCAACAAAAGACTAAACGATCCATCAGCAGAATATTTAACACCAGAACAGGCAACAAAATACCTTGGATTCTAATTGGACTGTTAAATGGAATAAATATGCTTTGAATGATTTAAAAAGAATTGACAGAGAGAAAGCAAAGATAATTCGGGAAAAAGTTGAAACTTTCTTAATTCAGTCTCCTCTTGAATTAGGAGAAAAATTAACCTTTAAATTAAAAGGTTTATATCGATATAGAATTGGTCTGTATAGAGTTATATATTCTGTTAATAATTCTGAAATGTTAATAATAGTACTTTATGTTGGAAAAAGAGATGAGATTTATAACTGAATTATTAAGAGCTTATATTTTAGCCAAAATTGTCTATTAAACTGAAATACTCCTTTCTTAAAAAATAAAAAGGAAGTTTAGTAAAAAATGAATCTGTTAAACTCAAAAACACAATTAAGGTGTTAATTTAATTACATAAGAATGTCTGTAAAGCCCGCATTACAGACATAAATAGAATGTCATCCCCAAATGCCCCTATCGTGAATCCACTCCCTTTTGTCATTCCCTTTCTTTTCGTCATTCCCATCCCCTTTGTCATTCCCGAATGTATTTATCGGGAATCCACAGTAACTGTCATCCCCGAAATCACACCCACTGTCATCCTCGAAATCCTTTATTAGGAATTAAAAGTAATTGTCATCCCCAACTTGATTGGGGATCCAGGTTTTTCTTTTTTGCATATTTTTTCATTCCTGAAATCTTTTATTAGGAATAAAAAGTATATGTCATCCCCAACTTGATTGGGGATCCAGACTCTTTTTCTTTTTTGCATATTTTTTCATTCCTGAAATCTTTTATTAGGAATTAAAGGTAATTGTCATCCCCAACTTGATTGGGGATCCAGGCTTTTTTTTCTTCTTTAATACTAAAAGAAGGTAATATACCTTGGATTCCGCATCAAGCACAGAATAACAAAAAATACTTCCTGGATTCCCGCTTTCGCGGGAATGACATAGGGGTCGCTGGGAATCCAAAAAATAATACCTTTAGATTCCAATTTTCATAGGAATAAAAAGTCATTTTCTTGCTTATAGAATTATTACGATAACTCTATGAATTCATCAATGCTAAGACTAATCTGCCTGATTATGGCACGTAGTGTTCCTCGATCTAATTGTTTATGGTCAGGAATAACCGTCTGTGTGAAAGGATTGTCTCGACGCAGAATCACATGGCTTCCCTCTTGACGTTTAGGATAAAAGCCTAACTTCCTCAATGCTTTGACACAATCCATTCCAGAAATTATTGGTAACTTACTCAAACAGCTACCACTAATGTTTCAAACTGTTCTTCAGGAACAGGAAGGCTATCTTCTTCCAAAGCTGTGATATATCCATGAATAGCCTCTTTGATATTAGCTATAGCTTCTTCTTTAGTTTTCCCCTGACTAATGCAACCAGGCAAGCTGGGACATTCAGCCACCCAATACCCATCTTCACCAGGATATATAATTACTTGCCTCATTATTTTACCTCCATCAATTTTTTCTTTCACCTAATACTGATATATTCACAGTGTTTCGCACATCAATTTAATCACTCTTCATTTGTCTTCTATCTCTTATATAAACACTTCTTTTAAAACTCTTATAATAATAAAATTCTACTTCAATTAATAGCAACATTCAACCTTTGTTCAAATTTTCATACTTTTTAGAACTTTTTTAAATCTAAATCCCTGGATACCGCATTAAGTGCGGAATGATAACACTTATGTCATCCCCGAAATCATTTATCGGGGATCCAGGTACCTTGTCATCCCCAACTTGATTGGGGATCCAGGCTTTTCTTTTCTTCATTTTTTATATTTGGACAATAAATACATCCTGGATTCCCGCTTTCGCGGGAATGACAGAGATAGGTCGCGGGAATGACCTTAAAGAGATCCTTTGACGCTATAAAGATATATGGTAAGTTTTATACGGAGAAAAGCAAAATGAAGAGACCATTCATTGCTATAAAAGACGCTCACTAAGGATGACGAGGAGGAGTCATCCTCGAAATCTACTATAAGGAATCCATATTCTCACTCTTGCTAATATTAAAAAGAATAAATAATTCCTGGATTCCCAGTCAAGCTGGAATGACAGTTACTGTGGATTCCCGCTTTCGCGGGAATGACAAATAGGGATTCCGCATCAAGTGCGGAATTACAAAAAGAAGGAGAAAAGAATGGATTCCCAGTCAAGCTGGGAATGACAGTTACTGTGGATTCCCGCTTTCGCGGGAATGACAAAATGGGAAGTGCGGAATGATAGAAGTAAAATGTCATCCCCAACTTGATTGGGGATCCAGGCTTTTTTTTCTTCTTTAATACTAAAAGAAGGTAATATACCTTGGATTCCGCATCAAGCACAGAATAACAAAAAATACTTCCTGGATTCCCGCTTTCGCGGGAATGACAAAAGAGTTAAATGTCATTCCCGAATGCCCCTATTGGGGATCCATAAAATATTTTATTATAATTGTATTATGGAAAACTTTTATGTTTACATATTAGCAAGTGAAAAAAATGGTACACTCTATGTTGGTATAACAAGTGATTTGATTAAAAGAATATATGAACATAAAAACAATATAGTTAAAGGATTTACTGAGAAATATAAAGTCCATAAACTTGTTTATTATGAGGAGTGCAATGATATTTACGAAGCCATTCAGAGAGAGAAACAAGTTAAAAGGTGGTATCGTAAGTGGAAAATTGAACTTATTGAAAACTTTAACCCTGAATGGGAAGATTTGTATTATAAGTTGCTGTGAATGATTCCTGGATTAATGGATTCCTGGATTCCCGCTTTCGCGGGAATGACATAAGTAGGTTGCGGGAATAACAAATAGGACGCGGGAATGACCTTAAAGGGATCCTTTGTCGATATAAAGAACGCTCACTCAGGTTGACGAGGGGGAGTCATCCTCGAAATCTACTATAAGGAATCCATATTCTCAATCTTGCTAATATTAAAAAGAATAAATAATTCCTGGATTCCCAGTCAAGCTGGGAATGACAGATACTGTGGATTCCCGCTTTCGCGGGAATGACAAAAAGGAGGCGGGAATGACAAAAAGGAGGGCAGGGATGACAAAAAATACAAAAAAGTAAGAAAAATGGATCCTTGATCAGGTCAAGGATGACAAAAAAGGAGGGGGGAATGACAAGAAAAGCTTCACTTGATAAGCCTTTGCCGTACTCTCTTTTAGAGGCTGTATGTTTATAATTTCTTTAATTCCATTCTTTATAAATATATGATGGTCGCCTTTTATTCTCTAATTAAAGGAAGGAAAATTTAGTAATTTAGATCAAGAGCAAATTTTATTGCTTTATTTACCTTTTCTATCTTTTCAGGAGAAAGAGTTGTAATCTGAGTTTCTAATAGATTTTTCGGAATTGTAATAATATTGTCCAGATTTGCTACACAATCTTTTGGTAAATTATCAGAAATATCAAGAGGAACTTCGACAGGAATATTTCTAATAGTTGTGGTTATCTCTGCAACAGTCACAGCACTTCTAATAATGTATGCTTCGTCTCTTGACAAAAGAATAACAGGGCGCCTCCCTATAGGTTTAGGGAGGTTTGCCCACCATACTTCTCCTCTTCGCATCTAAAACTCTCCTAATATAGAGCTTTGTGCTTTGACAAGAACATTTGATTTATTTGTATCCTCGGGAATTTTTGTGTATCCTTCTATATATCTCTTAACGAGCTCCTCTTTCATTTTTTCTTCAAAATATGTTTTTAAAATTCCATCAACAAAGGCACTACGAGAGAGATTTTGTTTTTTCCTCTCCTCCTCAATTTGTTTGTAATTGTCGTTGGTGATTGTTACTGTTAGCTTTGTAATGCTCAACTTAATCCTCCTTATACAACTTTAATCTTATTTATAATTGTATTATAATACAATTATAATAAAAAAACAAATCAAATAGTGCTTAGTGTATAGTTGTGGTGCAGGTATTAAAAGTGCAAAAATAACCTTTCATTTCTAAGAAGTTATAATTAACATCAATATAAGTAGGTCTACCACTACATAGCAGGCACCTGATAAATGCCCCTACAATTTGTGGTTGGTTTACCTCTACAAGGAATAATGTAAAAATAAGGAGATTCTCACGGGCTTTTCAAGCCTTCAGAATGACAAAGAAAATTATTCGCTATTTTAACAATATTTAAATCTAAGGGAGCAACAATAAAATTTTCATATTCTTCTATTTTTTCAAGTAAGAAGTCAAATGAAACTACTGCACTTATTTTCTTAGATATAAACATTATCTCAGCAAGTACTACTGCTGGAATAATAATGACGCCTTTATTAATTGTTTCTTCGAAGGCATCTAATGCTCTTTTGCTAAGTCTTTAATCTTCTGTAAAGTACCAGATAAGAGAGTGTGTATCTGCAACATAACAAATATCATCCTTCATTTGTATTCATAATAAAACATTGATTTCTTTGCTTCATTAATCAAAGAGTAATCAATTTTTGTCCCTTTCCATATACCCTTTAATGAAGCTCTCTTCTTAGGTTTATCAGTTGTTAATTCATTTATTAAGATGTGAACAATCATATATATAGTACGTAGCTTACTTTCTGGAATTTTTTCTATATCTTTTAAAATCTTTTCTTTATACTCTATCAAATTTTATCTTCCAAATTAATAAACTTATGCAATATATTATAATCTAATATATTCATTTTGTTTTGCATCTTTCAGATGAGATAAAATTAGTCTATATTTAATCAAAAGCTCCTTTCATTTTTCTAACATTAATAAAGAGTAGATTCCCAGTCAAGCTGAGAATGCTTCATCACCTGGTTTTAACACTAAATGTTTTCTCCCAATCTTCGTCATCTTCTTCTGAATCAAAAAGAGAATATAAAGATGCGTGGTTCCATTCATCATCAGTCCAATTAGGTACTTTTATATCCTTTCCATCTTCTGTAATCAGTTCGTAAAAGTTTTCTCCATCTATATTTTGGCTAACTTTTGCAGGGAGAATGATAATCTCAATATATTCACCCATTTCTTTTGGAATATGAAGGTTTTTTATCTCATCAGCCTTTATTACTTTCTTAATCGCCAGCAAAATAACCATCTCTTTTCATATATTCTTTTATCTGTTCAATTGTAAACTTGTATAATTCTTCCCTATTATTTTTATTATAATATCTTTTATACCATTCTGTAGTTTCTTCCAATGCTTCACTAATATTGTATATTGAATTCCATTTTAACATTTCTTTGTATTTCTGCCACAACACAAGTATTAAAATAATAACTTTTATACTTTTCTTATGCTTCTTATATAACTAAACAATCTGATTTCTTTAACAACCATAATTTTATATTTTGGAGTTATTATTTTCGGAGGAATAAATAAAAGAAAGAAAAGTCTGGATCCCCAATCAAGTTGGGGATGACAGTGGAGTAGTTTTCAGGGATGACAGTGGAGTAGTTTTCGGGGATGACAAGTTGCTGGATCCTCAATAGAAGATTTCGAGTATGACAAAAAAAGACAGAAAAAGAAAAGAATGGATTCTCAGTCAAGCTGAGAATGACAAAAAAAGAAAATGTCATTCCCGCGAAAGCGGGAATCCAGGAATCATTCACAGCAACTTATAATACAAATCTTCCCATTCAGGGTTAAAGTTTTCAATAAGTTCAATTTTCCACTTACGATACCACCTTTTAACTTGCTTCTCTCTCTGAATGGCTTCGTAAATATCACTACACTCTTCATAATAAACAAGTTTATGGACTTTATATTTCTCAGTGAATCCTTTAACTATATTGTTTTTATGTTCATATATTCTTTTAATCAAGTTACTTGTTATACCAACATAGAGTGTACCATTTTTTTCACCTGCTAATATGTAAACATAAAAGTTTTCCATAATACAATTATAATAAAATATTTTCTGGATCCCCAATCAAGTTGGGGATGACAGAAGTGATGTCATTCCCGCGAAAGCGGGAATCCAGGATTAAAAGATTCTGGATCCCCAATCAAGTTGGGGATGACAGAAGTGATGTCATTCCCGCGAAAGCGGGAATCCAGGATTAAAAGATTCTGGATCCCCAATCAAGTTGGGGATGACAGTGGGTGCGATTTCGAGGATGACAGTTACTGTGGATTCCTGATAAAAGATTTCAGGAATGACAAAAAAGGAGGCAGGAATGACAAAAAATACATAGAGTAGCAAAAAAGGCACTGAGTGACAAGGAGGAATGAAAAATAGAATTACTTCACTTTTTCAAAAAGATTTAAGATGACATATGCGAGCTCTGCTCGGGTGACTGGCTCATTGGGGCGAAAGGTGCCTTCAGTATCACCCTTCATTAATCCGAGCTCTACAACTTTCTTTATCGCTTCTGCGTACCATTCATCGCCAGCAACATCTGGAAATAATGATTGATTATTTGAATTTATCTTAACCATTAATTCCTTAAAAGGAAAATTCTTTCCAGGGCAAAGAGTTGCTACTATGTCATTGTGCTTAAGGAGTTTTACCCCTTTATATTTGTTTATTAACCCTTTTAGGAAGTTTAATCCTGCGTTAAGCTGTGTAGCAGACATAATGTTTTCTTGGAAATTACCAATAAATGATACTGCAATGCTATGTTCATTTAAATAGTCATCACCACAGTGGTAGGAAACCTTATCTATAGGTTGACCATTAAATATATTACCACTTGGACCTATGCCATAGTGATAGTCACAAATATATGAGGGACCTCTGCGCCTTTGGCAGGCTAAACAAATAGCCTGCCATTCGGCACTACCGTCTCCTTTTCCAACTGTAGCGGTATGGTGGATAACAATTGCCTCTACTTTCAAGATTCACTATCCTCCTTATCATTATTAGAGAGAATTGCCTGGGTTAATGATCTAATGAACTCTGATAATGTTTCAATCTTTCCTTCTATACGAATGAGAAGGTAGGTAGCTATGACAACTGGGAAACCAAAATTACTTATTGCTTTTAATATTTCTTCCATTTCTTGGTCTTTTACTTTCTTTTTTGTCTTCTTTTTCTTTTTTATTTTAGGTGATGTCGTCGTCATAGGCAAAGTCAAGGATTTCCGAGAGGATGAGGTCGTTAAATTCCTCTCTAAAAGATTTTGCAAGGTCGGTAAGAAGTTCATTAAATTCATCCTCACTTAAGCTTTTTAGTGCTTCCATTATTTTGGTCTCATTTATTTCGCCCTCAAAGAGGGAGCTGTTTTTGTATAAAAATTCATCTAAGTTCATAATTTTTTTCTCTCCTTTTTAATTGATTTTTTGTTTTAGTGAACAGTTAAGTTCACAAGGTTTAATAGAATCTTCGATTTGTTCAGAATGATACACTCCAGTCATTATGTGGGAGTGTATCTGTATTTTGCTTCATAAGGATCCTCTCTTTTCAACATACTTATAAAAAAATGGTCTGGATCCCCAATCAAGTTGGGGATGACAGTGGAGTGGTTTTCAGGGATGACAATAGTAATGTCATTCCCGCCCCCTTCTTGTCATTCCCGCGAAAGCGGGAATCCAGGAAGCATTTATTTCTTTTAAATAGAAAGGAAATAAAGAATGAATTCTTATTCAGGTTGGTAATAACAAAGAAAAAGAAGTAAACACTGGATCCCCAATCAAGTTGGGGATGACAGTGGGGTGTTTTTCGAGGATGACATAAGTATTGTCATTCCCGCGAAAGCGGGAATCCAGGAAGCATTTATTTCTTTTAAATAGAAAGGAAATAAAGAATGAATTCTTATTCAGGTTGGTAATAACAAAGAAAAAGAAGTAAACACTGGATCCCCAATCAAGTTGGGGATGACAGTGGGGTGTTTTTCGAGGATGACATAAGTATTGTCATTCCCGCGAAAGCGGGAATCCAGGAAGTATTTCTTTTTCAAATAAATAAAAGGGAAAGAGTCTGGATCCCCAATCAAGTTGGGGATGACAGTGGGGTGTTTTTCGGGGATGACAGTGTGTGTCCTTTCGAGGATGACATTTACCTTGGATTCCCTAATAGTTGATTTCAGGAATGTAAAAAGACACAGAATGACAAAAAGAGGCAAAAATAACAAAAAACACTCATTATGACCAAGGAAAAGGGGGCAGACATATGAGTCTGCCCCGATATGCTTATTCTATAAGGTCGGTAAAGGACCTTATTAATACTCCTCCATCAGCGACAGTGTTTAAATTACCTCCCTTTGTGGAGATTATATTTTTTGTTATGATTGTATTCATAACATTCTCTACCTCGGTAGTTGTGAGGTCCTCTTTAGGGTATCTTAGCTGGATGGAGTAGTTATTGCCAGATGTGTTTTTGAAAGTCATTCTGACATAATTTACAGTTGAATCTGCCATTTATTTTTCACCTCCTTTCTTTTTTTGATTTCTTAGGATTCATTGTCACATTTTGTTCACCTTAGAGAGTGTGCCTGTATTTATGCTTCTTAAGGATATTCAACCATCCCCCAGTCATCCTGAGTGAACGTTCTTTATAGCGAGGAAGGATCTCTTCTTAATACTTCACTTCGTTCACAATGACATGGAATAGTAATGAACCGCAATAACATGCGGAGCGACTATATGAGTTTGAGAGCGACAATGAATCTCTCTTCACTTTTTAGGCGGAGTAGTCAGCTCTCTTTGTTCTCCTTATACTGTTTATAGGGTAAGCAAGTAGTCCAGCTACTGCCGTAGCAACATCATAAACATCCTGGTCTGTTGCAGTGGGCTTAATATTATTCAGCCTTACACTAACAGTATCTCCTTCTCCAATGTCAAGATAAATGGTAACATATCCCAACTGGTCAATTACTGTCATATATTTTCACCTCCTTTCATATTTTTATTTTTTAGAGGAAATAATTTTTCCCTCCATATATATAAGTGGGGTAGAAAAGTCATTTTTGTCACTCCAAAATTTCTCTTAGTTTTTGTAAAGCTGTGTTTTTTATATTCCTTATACGGCTTCTGTGTATATTTAATCTTTTACCAGCATCGGTTTCGGAATATCCTTCAAAATATATTAGCCTTATAATCAGGCTTTCTTTGTATCGTAATTTTTTTAATGCCCTCTTTATATCAATTTTTAGGATAATATAGTCTTCCATTTTTACTCCTTTCAATTATTAAAATTCGCTAATCTGCGATACTTTCAAGCAAAATTTTTTTTCCTTCTTCTTTTGCTATTAAGCTATTCATTTCTCTGGATATGGCTCTTATAAGCATTGTCTTAAAGTATGCGTTCCAGTTGTTTACCTTATTTCTCTTCTTGTAAAATTCAAATAGTGTATCGTATAATACCTGTTCCAATTCTGGGTAGAACTTTTTTGGGATTCTTTTCTTGTGCAGAATTACCTCGAATGTTTTTCTGGCTCTAATTACAAAATTTTCAAATTCTTCCATAATATTTTTCTCCTTTCAAAATTCGTTTTAAAATTCGCATAGTAGCGTAATTTTAATATGTTAGTTTACGCTGTCAAGTGAAAGGTTAAAATGTCCTAATAGTGCGTCTTTATTGCAATGAAGGGTCTCACCCCTTCCCGTTCATCCTGAATGAGCGTTCTTTATAGCGACGAAGGATCTCTTCTTTTTACTCTTCTCCGTATAATGCCCTCCATATATATAAGTGGGGTAGAAAAGAGAATTCTGTCACCCCCAAATACAAATAAAGTAAAAAGAAACATTGGATCCTCGATAAAAGATTTCGAGGATGACAAAAAAAGAAACTGTCATTCCCGCGAAAGCGGGAATCCAGGATTAAAAGATTCTGGATTCCCAATCAAGTTGGGGATGACAAATTACTTTTAATTCCTGATAAAAGATTTCAGGAGATTTAAGTTTTATATTTTGGGTTGTCTAAATATTCGAGGATGACAGTGGGTGTGCTTTCGGGGATGACAGTAGTAATGTCATTCCCGCAAAAGCGGGAATCCAGGATTAAAAGATTCTGGATCCCCAATCAAGTTGGGGATGACAGTGGAGTGGTTTTTGGGGATGACAAAAAATACAGTAAAAGTAAAAAGACATTTTTGTTATTACATTAACATCTCATCACATAGATCTCATTGCATTTCTGACACAATAAAGCATGAAAATAATATCTTTAACCCTTTTGTCTGCCTCTTATAACCTAAATGCAATCTCTTTATTAAATATAATTTCATTGGTATTATTTTCGGAGGAATATTGTCTAATTTACCTTGCAATAGTAAAATTACTTATTGTAAAATAGAAAATTCAGATTTGAAAGGAGTTAATATAATATGAAGGTTCCACAGTTTGATTTGACAAGACAGTACAGTAACATAAAGAATGAAATTGGTGCTCAAATTGATAAGATTTTAAGTTCTGGAAAAGTGATACTTGGAGAAAATGTAGCGGAGATTGAAAAAGAGGTTGCAAATTATGTAGGAGTAAAATTTGCAGTAGGAGTAGCAAGTGGGAGTGATGCACTATTAATAGGTCTAAGAGCATTGGGAGTGGAGCCGATGTGGAATATGTATTTCCGAAAGATACATTCCGCACTTGATTCGGAATCCAGTGACTTTATTGACAAGGGAAGAGAAGACTGGATTCCTGCGAAAATAGGAATGACAAAAAGTGCTCAGGCTGAGAATGAAATAGAGAAATATGGGAATGATGTCTTTGTTATCACTACTCCTTATACATTCTTTGCCACTGCAAGCTGTATAGTTAGGAATGGTGCTATTCCTGTATTTATTGATGTAGATCCTTACTCATATAACATTGATTTGGGCAAAGTAGAAGAGTGGTTGGATAAAAATAGTAAGTCACCACATCCCCATACAGTAAAAGCAATTATTCCAGTACACCTCTTTGGTAGAAGTATGGATTTGAAAAAACTAAAAGAGATTACAACTAAATATAACCTTAAAATATTAGAAGATTGTGCCCAGTCAATTGGCTCTGAATGTATGGTTAATGGTGATATAATGAAAACTGGAGCAGCTGGAGATATTGGAATATTTTCTTTCTTTCCTACAAAGAACCTGGGAGCATATGGCGACGGTGGGATGATAGTTACAAACGATGAGGCTTTGTATACAAGGTGTAAAAATTTAAGAGTTCATGGAGCAGGAAAGAAATATTACCATGAAGAAATAGGGTATAACTCCCGCTTGGATGAGCTACAGGCTGCAATTTTACGAATTAAACTAAAATATCTCGATAAGTGGACTAATAAAAGAATAGGGTTAGCTAAAGTGTATGATAAATTATTTACAGATAACGGTTTATCTGAATTTATAATTTGGCCAAAAGTTCCTAATAATGGATTAAAGGAACATATCTATCATCAATATGTGATAGAACTTAAGGATGAGAGCAAGAGAGATTCATTAATTAATTTTTTAAAGGAAGCTGGTATTGGAACGTCAATTTACTATCCACTTCCCTTGCACCTTCAAAAGTGTTTTTCTTATCTCGGATATAAAGAGGGTAGCATGCCAGTATCGGAGCACCTTGCCAAATCCACAGTAGCTATTCCAATGTTCCCAGAATTAACTGAAAATGAAGTAGAGTATGTGGTTGGTAAGATAAAGGAATATTTTAAAAGATAAGTTTAATTTCTTTAATTACATAAAGAAAAACTAACTTATAATTATTATAAAATCTTATGAAGAGGTAAATTATGGAAATTGATTATATTTTATGGCAAGAAGGTAAATACTATGTAGCACAATGCTTAAATGTTGAGGTATCATCTTTTGGTGAAACAATCGATGAGGCAGTAAATAATCTTAAAGAGGCAGTAGAGCTTTATTTTGAGAATGAGAAAGTAGAACTGCTTCCAATTACCAAAGTAATGATAGGTAAATCGATAAATCAGAAGTTTATGAAGGGAGGTATAGTAGCTAATGAGTGTTTTAGACGAAGTGGTTGATAAAGAGCTCGAAGAAATAATCGAGGGCGTTCCAATATTTAAAACCAAAAAAGAGAAGGAGAAATTATTAATTGTTTTAAGTTCTCTTTCTTTGGGGCTTATTTCTCTTTCTAAAGCTTGTGAAATAATGGATATGGATAGAGAAGTATTTTTAAGACTTCTTGATGCTATAAATTTTGATTTTTCATATCTAAAAGAAAACGATATAGAGATTGAGAAATCTTTTCAATGAAAGCAATATTTAATTGTTCTCCATTGATTTTTCTTGTTAAATTAGAAATACTTGAGAAAGCTTTGAATCTTTTTGAGGATTCTTTTATTCCTCCGGAAGTTATAGAAGAGTTATCCAAAAGAGAAGATAAAGTTAAAGAAGAAGTTTCAAAACTTTGTGATGAAAATCAAATAAAGCTAGTTAGTTATAAAAATCTAAATCTGTTTAGAAGTCTGAATAAAAGGTTAGGAAAAGGAGAATCATCAGCCATTGTTACTGCTATTGAGAATTTTTCGGATTCTGGCATTGTTATCCTCGATGATTATGTTGCAAGAAAACAGGCATTAGATTTAGGACTTAAAGTTAAAGGGACTCTTGGAATTATGAAAAAGCTAAAATCTCTAAAAGTAATTGTTATTGAACCCTTAGATTTATACGAAAAGCTTATAAATATTGGATTTAGAACAAAGAAGGATATTTTCCTGAAAATATTTGAGGAGTGAATAATGCAGTATATAAGTGAAAGTGCTATTGTTGGGTTGGATGTTAAGTTAGGTGAAAATGTAGTTATAGAAGATAATGTAAAAATCGGTGAAGGTTGTGAAATAGGACATAATGTGGTTATAAGAGCTGATACCGTAATAGGTAAAGGTTGCAAAGTGGGAGATAATACCGTATTGGGGAAGTTTCCTTCTAAGGCTCGTTTAAGTGCAACTACAGACATAAAGCAATTAGAACCACTTGAAATAGGTGATTATGTTACAATTGGAGCTTGTTCAATTATTTATAGAGGGGCAAAAATAGCTGATGAGGTATTTATTGCAGATTTAGTTTCAATAAGAGAAGATGTAGAAATAGGTAAAAGAACAATAATAGGAAGAGGAGTAGCAGTAGAAAATAAGGTAAAAATAGGTAAATATGTAAAGATTGAGACAGAAGCATATATTACAGCTATAAGCATAATTGAGGATTACTGCTTTATTGCTCCTGAAGTTTCATTCTCAAATGATAATTTTCTTGGTAGGACAGAGGAGAGATTCAAACATTTTAAAGGTCCTCATATAAAGAAGGGGGCGAGAATAGGAGTAAATGCTACAATACTACCAGGAATCACAGTTGGAGAGGATGCTCTTGTTGCAGCGGGAGCTACAGTGACTAAAGATGTTCTTCCTCGAGTAATTGTAGCAGGGGTGCCTGCAAAGTACTTTAGGGATGTGCCAGAGGAAGAGTTGTTGATAAATCAGAGTTATTGTAAAGAGAATGAGGAAAGTAGATAAAGTAAAGAATGGATTCCCAGTCAAGCTGAGAATGACAGAAAGAAGAGTGAGTTCCCGAAAGATACATTCGGGAATGACAGGTGTTTTGAATTCCCGATAAATAGATTCAGGAGTGACAAAAGAAAAGGGAAGATTTAAAATAAAAATAACAAGAAAAGGAGGGTAACTATGGTTATAAATGTATCAAAAGAGGATATTAAGCTTTTTGAAAAATTAAATATAATCTCACAAATCGCTCCCATTAAAGAAAAAATAAAGTTTTTTGAACAAAAATATAAACACTCCTTTGAAATATATGAAAAAGATTTAAAAAGTGAGGAAAACTTTCAGGAATGGGATGACTACATAGAATGGAAGGCTTATGTTGAGAAGCTAAAAGACTTAGAATTAAAACTTAAAGAGATAGAAAGTGCTGAAGACTTTAAAGTTAATTGAAACAAGTGAAATAGTCAAAAGTTATGAAATTCAGGATTTTAAAGAAAGTAAAGACTTTTATTTCTTAAAACTAAAAATAATTTTAATTGATGATAGTATACTTTATGTGAGAGAATATATTTCTCAGGCTGAATATCTTTACTCATATCATTGGCAGGATCAAGGTTTAAATCTAAGAATTAGATGGGATAATGCTCCACACCATAAAGAACTAAGAACATTTCCTCATCATAAGCATTCGCCAGATTTAGAAGAAAGTATCGAAATGAATTTAGAAGAGATTCTTAAAGTTATTCAAGATAAACTCAGGGATGCTTATTAAGAAGAGAGTTTAGCGAAAGGAAGCAATATGTTCCACATATTGAGGTTAACAAATTAATTCTTATAATATTAGCAGGAAATTTTGTGTTTAATTGATACAGTGGGTTAGATTTAATATTTTTAGTAAAATTGCTTTATTTTTAAGGGAGAAGTAATTATGATTAAATTAAAAGAGCGCTTTATAACTGATGAAAAAGGAGATCGTATCGGAGTAGTATTAGATATCGAAGAATATTTTAAATTACTTGAAGAACTTGAAGAATTAGAATCTATACATGCTTTTGATTTAGCAAGAGCTTCAAATGATGAAGCGATTCCATTTAAACAAGCAATTTATGAAATTGAACATAAATAATGTCAGAATATAGCATTTTTATCTTACGCCGTGCATAGAAAGAGTTGAGTCAGTTATCTACCGATGTATATGAAGATATTTGTTGTGCTGTTCGTAATCTCGCGAATAATCCACTTCCTAATGGATGCTTAAAATTATCTGGTCGTGAGGGCTATAGAATTAGAGTTGGCAAATATAGAATAATTTACGAAATTGACGAAGGACAGAAAAGAGTAACTATACTTCACATTGGACATCGTAGAGATATCTATTGATAGAAGGTTAAAGATTTCTCTGTTGCCAATCACTACTATTGAAAGACAAAGAAAAAAGGTGGATCCCTGAAAGATACATTCGGGGATGACAAGGAGGGTCAAGGATGACATAGTGTTGTCATTCTGTACTTGATACAGAATCCAAGGTATATTACCTTTCTATTGGTATTAAAGAAGAAGAAAAGAAAGTAAACACTGGATCCCCAATCAAGTTGGGGATGACATTTACTTTTAATTCCTGATAAAAGATTTCAGGAATGACAAAAAATACAAAAAAGTAACCCCCCCCAGGTCAGTCACCTAAGATATACAACTACATTTTGAGGATAGTTTGCACTTGCAAGGAATAAAGAAAAAGAAGGATTACGATACAAAGTTCAAAAACATAAATAATAGTTTTATATTAGAACGATTATCTGATATAATTGTTCTATATTAGTACGAAATATACAATAATTAGCAGGAGGATAGATTTATGACACTTTCTAATATTGAAAGGATAATAAATGATTTAAAGGTTATAAAAGAGAGAAAAGAAATGTTTCTACCCGAAAACTTAAGACCGCACTTTAATGAAATAATTCCAAAAAGACGCGCCATATTACTATATGGACCAAGAGGAGTTGGCAAAACAACTTATCTTTTGAATGCTATAAAGGGTAAAAATATTTTTTATGTCTCGTTAGATTCACCTTTCGTCTCGGCAATACCACTTTTTGAACTTGGAAATGCTATTTTTATGGCAGGTTATAAAGGAATTGTATTTGATGAAGTACATTTTGGAAATAAGTGGAGTCTTCATCTAAAAGCTCTCTATGACTCTTTTCCTGATAAAATCATTTGGGTAAGCGATAGTAGTAGTATAGTTTTGCGAAGAGGAATTGGTGATCTCTCCAGAAGATTTTCAAAGGTTCATATGCCTTTTTTGTCGCTTAGAGAGTATATATACTTGCGAGAAGGAGTTGAATTTCAGAAAGTAAATCCTTTTGAATACAAATTAGAAGAGATAAAGAAAATGCTTAAAACTGTTGATATTCTGAGACTCTTTAATGATTATCTAAAAGAAGGTTTTAGACCCATATTCCTTGAAGGTGATTATAGTGAACAGGTATTAAATATTATTGGGAAGAGTATATATTATGACATACCTTTTTATATCTCTTCCATCTCAGACAATCACCTAAGACTAATGAATGCGATAATAGGTTTCTTAGCATCTTCTGATATACCTACTATAAATGTAGAGAGGATGTGCAAAGATTGGGGTATTGGGAAAGTAAAATTATACGAACTTTTATATGTAATGAATGAAACCGAGCTCATTGAGATAGTGTACAGAAAAGGAGACAAAAAAGCTTATTCAAAGGGAGCAAAAATGTTTCTTGCTGATCCATCTATCTATAATGTTTTAGAGGGCAGCATTGGGACTATGAGAGAAGCTTTTGTTTTTAGGTCTTTAAAAGAGATGAAAAAGAATGTGTTTTCATGTAAGGATGAAAGAGATTGTGACTTTATCTGCGATGGATTAAAGATAGAAGTAGGAGGTAAAAACAAGAAAATAAAAAGAGCAGATTATGTTATAAGGGATGATGTTGATATTCCAGCATTAAATATTATACCAATGTGGCTTCTCGGAATGGGATGGTAGACAAGCATTTATATAAAAGATTGATATGTCTGGATATTTGCTTTTGATAATTTTATCTAATTTATAAGCGATCATATTCTTCCAATAAATTTGCCTAATATTAAAATAAAGCTTAAAAATAGTGAGAATATAAAATTAATGATGGGAATGATGAGACAACTATAAGGGATTGGTATGGCGATCTAAACCAATATTTTCATGTTTTGTGTATATGCCCATAGAAGAAGAAAAGAAAATAAACACTGGATCCCCAATCAAGTTGGGGATGACAGTGGGGGTGCTTTCGGAGATGACAGTGGGTGTGCTTTCGGGGAAGACAGAAGTAATGTCATTCCCGCGAAAGCGGGAATCCATGATTAAAAGAGCCTGGATCCCCAATCAAGTTGGGGATGACAGTGGGGGTGGTTTTCGTGTATGACAGTGGGGGTGGTTTTCGTGTATGACAGCAGGGTGGTTTTCGTGTATGACAGTGGGGGTGCTTTCGAGGATGACAAAAAAAGAGGCACAAGATGACAAAAAAGACACAGAATAACAAAAGAGACATATACGAGGATTCTTCGCTAACGCTTAGAATGAGCGAAGAAGATGAAGAGATTCTTGAGGAATTGAGCGTAAATACTATACTTTCAGAATGATGAAATAAACTTAAACAAGATAATTGATTATTTCATAACAGGGCTAACGCTAAATTCATGAAAATTTTCAAGGTTCTAATCCTAATACAAGTTTTAAGGCTCTTTCTATTTCCTCTGCATAAACTTTATCTAATATTCCTATTTTTTCTACAAGTCTGCCTTTAGAAATTGTTAATATTTGTTCACATTTTACGTAAGATATATCTTTTAAACCATTTATTGTAGAAGGTTTGATTTTTATATGAAAGGGTATTTCTCTACCTTTTGTGCTAATAGCCAAAACAATAGTGTTTGGATAGTGTGGATTTGTATTTCCTGCATCGGTCTGAACAACAAGAGCTGGTCTTATACCCTCCTGTTCTGAACCGCGAGTAGGATTCCAGTTAACAAGCCAGATTTCAAATCTTTTTGGATAATTCATTTTTATCTATTACTTCTTTTTGTGCAATTAATGCAAATTCTATATCTTCCTCAGATGTAGAGCTAAAAGCATCAAAGAGAAGTTTTTCTTCTTCTTTTTTTAGCCACTCTTCTGTGAGCTCCCTTATTACTTCGCTTAGAGACTTATTTTCTCGCTTTGATATTTCTTTTGCTTTTTTATGCAGGGATATAGGCATCCTTACTGTAAAACATGTCATATCTTTCATATAACACCTCTTTATGATATTTATATATGATGTTATAATTGTAATACATTTTTTGTTTGATTCAAGTTTGAAAAGAAAAAGAAAATAAACACTGGATCCCCAATCAAGTTGGGGATGACAGTAGTGTTGTCATTCCCGCGAAAGCGGGAATCCAGGATTTATTTCTTTTAATATTAGATTGAAAAATAATATAGATTCACCTTTGTTGATTTCAGGAATTACAAAAAATTAAAATAACGAAGAAAAAGAAAGAAAACACTGGATCCCCAATCAAGTTGGGGATGACAGTGGGGTGGTTTTCGGGGATGACAGTAGTAATGTCATTCCCGCGAAAGCGGGAATCCAGGAAGTATTTTTTGTTATTCCGCACTTGATGCGAATCCAAAGTATATTACCTTCTTTTAATATTAATGAGAGAAAAAACATTGAATCGCTGGTAAATATATTCATGGAATAAAAAAGTGAAATGAAAAGTATTTATGTATAAAAATTGAATACTACCGCTAATATTTGTAAAATATCAATAAAGGGAGAAAAGCAATAATATATGAAATGGCTTAAAGACGTTCACGATAGGCAGATACGATTAACAAATGAAAGGTTAGAACATATTGAGGGAGACCATCCAGAAATGTTTGGGCAATTTGATAAAATTGGGCAAACTCTACAGAATCCCGATATAATTATTAAATCGAGAACAGATTTATATGTTGAGCTATTTTATAAGCATTATGATGTAACACCAGTTAATGAAAAGTATTTATGTATTGTGGTTAAAACAATGGATGATGAGGATATATTTATTATAACTGCATATTTTACTGATACGATAAAAAAAGGAGAAGTGCTATGGCAAAAGAAATAAAAATTTGGTATGACAAAGAAGGAGATTATCTAGAAATTCTTTTTGAGCTAAAAAAGGGTTATTTCAGAGAAACAGAGAATGATGCAGTAATGGAGAAAGTAGATGAAGAAGGTAATATTATTGGTATTTCAATATTAAAAGTAAGTGAATTGAACGAGAAGCCACTTTCAATAGCTTTGAAGAGCCAATCTATTTAAGAAGTGTATAAAACTTATAGAAGAAAAAATAAGTAAACACTGGATTCCTGATAGAAGATTTCAGGAATGACAGAGAAAGAAAATAACAAAGAAAAAGAAATAAAATACTGGATCCACAATCAAGTTGGGGATGACAGTGGGGTGGTTTTCGGGGATGACAGTAGTAATGTCATTCCCGCGAAAGCGGGAATCCAGGAAGTATTTCTTGTCATTGTATACTTGATATAGAATCCAGGGTATATTCCTTTTCTATTGGTATTAAAGAAGAAGAAAAAGAGTCTGGATCCCCAATGTAGCTTCACAAGGTGAAACAGTAGAAGAAGCAAAGAAAAACTTAATTGAAGCCGTTACTTTGTATTTAGAGACAGCAATAGAAAGCAATCTACCAATTATAAGACCAGTTCCAGAGGAAGATAATCCATTAAAGCTTACTCCAGAAGAATTTATTAAAACATTAAAGGTTAATGTTGATCTTAAATAAATGCATATGTCTAAAATTAAATGAAAATTGAAAGTAATATAAAATGAATTTGAGTTTTTGTAATATAATAAATAAAAAAATTATTTAAATAAACGATGGAGGTTATGAATTTGCAAGTTTCTCTAAAAGAAGAAATAATCGAATACATTAGCGTTCTTCCATACAATTTACAGAAAAATGTATTTAATTATATTGATGTTTTGTCCAAACAGAGGTAAGAAAGATTTCAGGTAAAGAACTTCCTAACTATGCTGTTAATATTATAATAACTGATATAAGTTTAATTAATGATACAATCGAAGCAAATTGCGAACAGATAGATGTGTCTATTTAGTAAATATTTTCCTAATTTCAGAAAACGATATCTGGATTTAACCTATAGCTTATCGATGTGAAATTACTTTGATAACGATTGATGAACATTTTGAGTATATTAAAAATTTAAGTTTAGAAATATAGTAATCTGCAAGGAGGGGTATTTTTAATGAATTTAATTGAGAAGATTGAGAGTAAAAGTGCAAAAGTATGCGTTATTGGGTTGGGGTATGTGGGATTACCACTTGCTGTGGAGAAAGCAAAAGCTGGCTATAATGTAATTGGAATAGATATTCAGAAGGATAAAGTGGACTTAGTAAATAGTGGCCATAATTATATTGGAGATGTATTAGAGGATGACTTAAAGCACCTGGTAGATGCAGGAATATTAAAAGCGACAACGGACTTTGATGTTATTAAAGAATGCGATGTTGCTACAATATGCGTTCCCACACCACTAAATAAATTTAAGCAGCCAGATGTGAGTTATATAGTATCCACTTCAGAAGAAATTTTAAAAAGAATGCATAAAGATATGCTAATTATACTTGAAAGCACTACTTATCCCGGAACTACAGAGGAGGTATTATTACCGATTTTATTAAGAAGTGGGCTTAAGGTAGGATCTGATTTCTACCTTGCATTCTCGCCGGAGAGGGTAGACCCAGGTAATAAATTATATAAGACAAAAAATACTCCTAAAGTAGTGGGTGGGGTGACCCCTGCCTGCACCAAACATGCAGTAGCTCTATATGAAAATGTGTTAGAAGCCCCAGTGTTTGCTGCATCAACTCCAGGAGTTGCTGAAATGGAGAAGATATTAGAGAATACTTTTAGGATTGTAAATATTGCTCTAATTAATGAGATGGCAATTCTATGTGATAAAATGAATATTGATATCTGGGAGGTAATTGAAGCAGCCAAGACTAAACCTTATGGATTTATGCCATTTTACCCTGGAGCTGGAGTGGGTGGGCACTGTATACCAATTGATCCTTTTTACCTTACATATAAAGCAAGGGAATATGATTATCATACCCGTTTGATTGAGCTTGCAGGAGAGATAAATGACTCAATGGCAGAGTTTGTAGTAATGAATAAACTAATGAAAGCTTTAAACAAATATGGGAAGCCCCTTAAAGGGTCAAAGGTGCTATTATTAGGGGTAACATATAAGGCGGATATTGATGATATGAGGGAGTCCCCTGCTTTAAAAGTCCTTCAAGAATTAATGAAATATGGGGTGGATGTTTCTTACTCTGATCCATATGTGCCAGAAGTAAATATTAAAATTGACAAATTAGATAATTTGGATTCCGCACTTGATGCAGAAACCAGTGATTTAGTCCCCTCTTGTCATTCCGCACTTGATGCGGAATCCAGGAATTTATTTATGAGTAAAAAAGATGGACAAACCAATGAAGGAAACATAATTAAATTCGAAAGTCAGCTATTAACTCCAGAGCTCCTTAGTTCCCTTGATGCTGTAATTATTCTTGCACCGCACTCATCATTTGATTACGAGATGCTTGTAAAAAATACAAAACTAATTATTGACACTAAGAACACTTTATCAAAATACAGGTTTGATAATATTAACGCAGAAATTATAAAATTATAGGGAATTAGCTTCCAGGGAGTTTTCTAATTTATCTAATACTTTTAATACTTTTAATCCCTCAGTGCAATCCGTTTTTGGATTCTTTCTTGTTTCAATACAGTTTAGGAAATGACTAAGTTCAAGCTTTAATGGCTCTCCAGTGTCTGTTGGTATAACCTTATAATCACACTTATAGGCAGTTGGTACACCCTCCTTGATTTCTATTTTGTGAGGATATAGATATAGTTTCTCCTTGGTTAAGTCATCAAATACTGTCATTGCTTTATCCCCCACTACTATTAGCTTCTGCTCCTTATATGGGTGTAGCCAACTTACAAAAATATGTCCCTTTACTCCATTAGCAAATTTCATTACTGATAGAGTGGTATCATAAATACCCTTTGTCACATAGGTGCCACCAAAAGCATAAACATGTTCTGGCTCCTCATTAAGAAGCATTAATATTACAGAGATATCATGAGGGGCAAAGCTCCAGAGGACATTCTCCTCTCTTCGGATTTTCCCTATATTTAATCTATTTGAGTAGATATAGCGAATATCTCCTATTTCTCCACTATCAATTATTTCTTTTAGTTTATTAACTGCTGGGTGATATTGCAGCAGATGCCCTACCATTAAAATTTTATTGTGTTTTTGTGTTAGTTCCACTAATTCTTCTCCATCTGCTACTTTAAGAGCCAAAGGCTTCTCAACAAATACATCCTTTCCAGCAAGTATTGCCCTCTTTGCAAGTTCATAATGAGTTATTGCAGGGGTAGCAATGGCTACAGCTTTTATCCAAGGGTTATTCAGGACTTCATTAAAATTTGAAGTAAATTGGAGGTCTGGATAATTATTTTTTGCCTCTTCAAGAATTTGATTGTTTGTGTCGCAGACAGTATGAAGGGCATTGAGCTCATACAAAACTCGTAAAATATTCTTTCCCCAGTATCCAGCACCTACAAATGCAATGGATTTATTATTATCCATATTTTAATCCTTTCATATATTAAAATTTTATTTCGATAAAATATTAGTTTTATTTTTAGTTATAATCAAATTTAAAATTAGATTTTGCATGAGAAATTAAGTATCGTGGAGCGTTGCAAAGTATTGTTTATCATTCATAAGGTATAATTATATAAAGATTGAAGAAAAATAAACACTGGATCCCCAATCAAGTTGGGGATGACAAGGTACTTTTAATTCCCGATAAAGGATTTCGAGGATGACAGTGGGTATGCTTTTGGGGATGACAGTGGGGGTGGTTTTCGTGTATGACAGTGGTAGTCATTCCCGCGACTTATTTGTCATTCCCGCGAAAGCGGGAATCCAGGATTAAAAGAGCCTGGATCCCCAATCAAGTTGGGGATGACAAGTTACTTTTAATTCCCGATAAAGGATTTCGAGGATGACAAAAAAAGACAGAAAAAGAAAAGAATGGATTCTCAGTCAAGCTGAGAATGACAAAAAAAGAAAATGTCATTCCCGCGAAAGCGGGAATCCAGGAAGTATTTGTTGTTATTCTGGACTTGATACATAATCCAAGGTATATTCCCTTTCTATTGTTATTAAAGAAGAAGAAAAGAAAATAAACACTGGATCCCCAATCAAGTTGGGGATGACAAGTTACTTTTAATTCCCGATAAAGGATTTCGAGGATGACAAAAAAAGACAGAAAAAGAAAAGAATGGATTCTCAGTCAAGCTGAGAATGACAAAAAAAGAAAATGTCATTCCCGCGAACTATTTGTCATTCCCGCGAAAGCGGGAATCCATGAAGTATTTTTTGTTATTCTGTACTTGATACATAATCCAAGGTATATTACCTTTCTTTTGGTATTAAAGAAGAAGAAAAGAATCTGGATCCTCAATCAAGTTGGGGATGACAGTAGTAATGTCATTCCCGCGAAAGCGGGAATCCAGGATTAAAAGAGCCTGGATCCCCAATCAAGTTGGGGATGACAGTGGGGGTAGTTTTCGGGGATGACATTTACTTTTAATTCCTGATAAAAGATTTCGAGGATGACAAAAAAAGGGGTGGGAATGACAGATACTGTCAAACTAAGAATGAAATAGAGAAAATCAACAATATCAATAAATATCTCCTCTTGTGCCTATATTTATAATAAGAATGGTGTTATTTAGCTTTATAAAGAGAATTCTGTACTTACCTATTCTAATTCTATATATATTTTTTTCGCCTTTTATAGAAACAATATCTAATGGTAGATCTTCAGATAATTTGAATAAAGCTAAGTCTACAAGAGTTTTATATTCTTTAGGTAATTTTTTATAAGATTTTAAAGCATTTTTAGTTAACTCTATGTTATATTTTTCCATTTGATAGTATTTCTATTTTGAAATTCTTTAATACCTTTTTCAATATCTTCTTTTTCTTCCAATGTTAGAGGAGTAGCATCAGATTCAACAAGAGTTTTCCAAAATATATCTACTAAAACATCTTTTGGTAATCTTTTTAACATATTTATTATTGTATCTTCCGGAATAGAAAGATTTTTAGTATTCAATTTAAACCTCCTTTGTCGCTTTTACTAAATATAATTTTAGCTCTTTTTATAGTTTCTTTAATATTTTGTGTTAGCAAGTTGAACCTCCAAAAATATTATAATCCATTGGATCAAATTTTCTATATTAGAAATAATTATTATCTTAGATATTTTGGATTATTAGCAATTATAGTTCCAAATTTTGGAATTAACTCAAGAATTTTCATAGCCAAATAAAGATAATAAAAGAAGTACTTCTCTATGAGATAGAATATATGTTCATGTCGTTCCACACACTGTCGTTCCTTATGCACCCCCTTTGTCATTCTATCCTTGACGCAGAAACTCTTTTGTTATTCTGTGCTTGACACAGAATCCCTTCTTTCATTCCGCACTTGATGCGGAATCATTTTTGTCATTCGAAGCGATTGCGGGAATCCAGGAAGTATTTGTTCTTCAAACAAATAAAAAATGATTCTGGATCACCAATCGAGTTGGGGATGACAAGGTACATGGATCCTCAATAGAAGATTTCGAGGATGACAGTAGGGGTAGTTTTCGGGGATGACGGTGGGGTGTGTTTTCGAAGATGACAGTAGTAATGTCATTCCCGCGACTTATTTTTGTCATTCAAGCGACCTATTTCTGTCATTCAAGCGAAAGCGGGAATCCAGGAATCATTCACAGCAACTTATAATACAAATCTTCCCATTCAGGGTTAAAGTTTTCAATAAGTTCAATTTTCCACTTACGATAACACCTTTTAACTTGCTTCTCTCTCTGAATGGCTTCGTAAATATCACTGCACTCCTCATAATAAACAAGTTTATGGACTTTATATTTCTCAGTGAATCCTTTAACTATATTGTTTTTATGTTCATATATTCTTTTAATCAAGTTACTTGTTATACCAACATAGAGTGTTCCATTTTTTTCACTTGCTAATATGTAAACATAAAAGTTTTCCATAATACAATTATAATAAAATATTTTCTGGATCCCCAATCAAGTTGGGGATGACAGTAGTAATGTCATTCAAGCGAAAGCGGGAATCCATGTAGTATTTGTTGTAATTCTGTACTTGATACAGGATCCAAGGTATATTCCCTTTCTTTTGGCATTAAAGAAGAAGAAAGGAATCTGGATCCCCAATCAAGTTGGGGATGACAGCGGGTGTGTTTTCGGGAATGACAGTGGGGTGGTTTTCGTGTATAACAGTGGGTGTGCTTTCGAGGATGACAGTGGTGGTTATTCATGCGACCTATTTGTCATTCCCGCGAAAGCGGGAACCTATCTTCCTCTATTTTTGTATGGAGCAGACCTATGTGTCTACCCTGACGGTAACCATCTTGATATGACAGGCGAACATACAGGTACGCCCCTGCAGAATCTGGATTAACACATAAGAAAACACTCTACAAAATATTTTAAAAGGATTCAAAAGTCAATTTTTCCTCCAAAAATAATAACTTCAAAATTATAAGATTAAATTTAATAAAAAAATAGATTGTTCAGTTATACAAGATTATATAAGAGGCACAAGAAAAAGATTGAAGTTATTATTTTCATGGTTGTGTTGTGGCAGAAATGCTATAAGATATTAAAGGATATTAAAGGATATCAAAATATCCTATATTTTTTTATTAAAATCATTGATGAAAATTAATTTATAAATATACTCCTTTTTGATCAATTATTTTGTTTTGTAAAATAAATGATTCAAGGGAGAAGAGAAATGAGAAAGTCATTAGAGAATTTTTTGGAAAACTATATCTCAGAGATAAATCAACTCAAAAAAAATAGTGAATTCCGAATATTTGCTGGAGAACTAAACCCATATATTTATGATAATGAAAAAGTACTCAATTCACTTGAAGATGCTTATAAACGCAACATAAAAATAGATATAATAGTTGGACCTTTTGTCTGGGTAAAATCGTCTAATATTACATCAAGGAGCTTTAAAATAGGAAACCTTGCAAAAAAAGGAATTTTGAAAATCTATATGCGTAGTAAAAGTATATATGAATATCATTTTAAAATAGGGAAAAGAGAAGACAACTCTACCTATATAAATGCTCATCGCTATCATAAACCAACATTACCACTGGAAGATAGAGAAACTATTACTAATGAAGAGCTTATGAATAAAAAGAATTGTAAAAATATCGAGGAACTTAGTGATCTAATAAATTTAGAATATGAAAAAGTTTTAAAATCTTCAATAGAAGTTAATGGTAATTATTTTGAAAATATCTTACTTCTTTATGAAGAAGAGATAAATATAATAAATTCAATCGCAGAGAAATATTATGGTGAAAATATCGATAAATTAGATTGGGAGAAAATTTTTGAAGTTATCCTATTTGGAATAAGTAGAGGTGAGTTCAGAAAATTTGATTTAGTACAACAACCAACTGCAGAATATATACAAGACTTTTTATTTTCAGGAAACAGAGGACTAAGAAACCAAAAAATAGATAATTATTCTTATACATTAATAAATGAGCTTTCAAGTGCATTTCAGTTATCTAATAGGGATATTTATGAAATGATTACCTTCCAAGGGAAATCATTCGTTTAAATCATATTAGAAGTAAAACTAAATATCTTCTATAAATTCATATCATGAGGTGCTTTTATGAATAAATGGATTCACATTGGTTGTGGTAAATTAGGATTGGGACTAATAAAAGATATAGTAAGTAATTTCAATTGTGAATCAATTTTTATTAATAGAAGGTCAGAAAAAGAAAATTATTCTAAACTAAAAGAGCAAAAAGGACATTAGTTTATTTCATTCCCTGATTCGACACAGAAAGAGCTTTATATTAACTTTCATTATTACGGCGAAGAAATAGTAAGAGACTACTTTTGTGATAAAGAACTATTATTTATTTCGACCTCAGTGGGTATAAATAATTTCACTGATATTTCTAATTACTTAATAGCTTTCCTTTTTTTATTCCGCACACTCCTCTCTGTCATTCCGCACTTGATGCGGAATCCAGAGGTTTATTCAAAAAAGAAACTTGAATTCTCGATAGAGACATTCAGACATGGCAACCACCTCGTTATCCTGAGAGAGCGATCTTGCCAACAACTGAAGTATCTCTTCTTTTTTATTTTTATAATACTTGTAAAAAATTGGTCTGGATTCCCGATAAAAGATTTCGGGAATGACATTAGTGTTGTCATTCAGAGCGATTGCAGGAATCCAGGAAGTATTTGTTGTTATTCTGGACTTGATACAGGATCCAAGGTATATTCCCTTTCTTTTGGCATTAAAGAAGAAGAAAGGAATCTGGATCCCCAATCAAGTTGGGGATGACAATTACTTTTAATTCCAGATAAAAGATTTCGGGTATGATAGTGGGTATGCTTTCGTGTATGACAGTGGGGGTGGTTTTTGTGGATAACAAAAGGAATCGAGGATGACAGATACTGTGGATTCCCTAATAGTTGATTTCAGGAATGAAAACTACTTAGGATCTTCAATAGATAAATTTACCTTCTTTATTCTGGAGGCGTACTCAAAAGGGAAAAAGTAATTATGCCATAAATTATCAGTTGATTGGTAAATATTATCATACATGAAATAATCACCTAATACTTCTCGTAGTCTGCACAATTCTCTTAATTTACCTTTATTTTTTGAATCTTGAATAGTTAAATCAAGAAGTTCTAAAGCTCTATAAAAAGCTCGTAAATTTTCTTTATTATCTCCTTTTTTTCTCCACAAAATTGTCCTTTCAACTTCGCTTCCTATGTTAGCCATCTGATCAAAAAATGATAATTTGAACCATCTACCTTCTGCTAATTCTTTATGAATAAAACTCATCTTTTTACTCTCTTTTCTACTATTTCTTTTATTTTTTCTTTCAAGGAAGGATCATCTATTCCTCTTCCGCGATTATTCATCCATGGTTTTATATTAATTAATGAATCAAACTCAATCCAATCTTTTGAAACTTTGTCAGGATATATATTAATTCCCCATAAGTTTGACTGTTTTGAGCCATTTTCCAATAAATAGCTTTCTTCATCAGAGTGAAGTTCACCATCGACTACTATTATCTCGCGCTCAACATCTACTACAGCTTTAACTAAAGAACCAAAAGTATTTTCTGCCATCGATTTTAATTCTTCAATACTAATTTTATTATATACAATCTTCATATTTAAAATTTTAGTTTTATTTTTCGCTGTATGCAACTCAGTATAATAATTAATCTTTCCTTTTGTTATTCCGTACTTGACGCACAATCCCTTTTTGTCATTCGAAGCGATTGCGGGAATCCAGGAAGTATTTGTTGTTATTCTGGACTTGATACATAATCCAAGGTATATTCCCTTTCTATTGTTATTAAAGAAGAAGAAAAGAAAATAAACACTGGATCCCCAATCAAGTTGGGGATGACAATTACTTTTAATTCCTGATAAAAGATTTCGGGTATGATAGTGGTAGTCATTCCCGCGACTTATTTTTGTCATTCAAGCGACCTATTTCTGTCATTCAAGCGAAAGCGGGAATCCAGGAAGTATTTTTGTAATTCTGGACTTGATACATAATCCAAGGTATATTACCTTTCTATTTGTATTAAAGAAGAATAAAAAGAATCTGGATCCCCAATCAAGTTGGGGATAACAGTAGTAATGTCATTCCCGCGAAAGCGGGAATCCAGGAAGTATTTGTTGTTATTCTGGACTTGATGCGGAAACTCTTTTGTTATTCTGTGCTTGACACAGAATCCCTTCTTTCATTCCGCACTTGATGCCGAATCATTTTTGTCATTCGAAGCGAAAGCGGGAATCCAGGAAGTATTTTTTCTTCAAACAAATAAAAGAAAAGGAATCTGGATCCCCAATCAAGTTGGGGATGACAGTGGGGGTAGTTTTCGGGGATGACAGTGGGTGTGTTTTTTGGGGATGACAGCAGGGTGGTTTTTGTGAATGACAAATTATTTTTAATTCCTGATAAAGGATTTCGAGGATGACACACAACCCTTCCTGTCACCCTGAGGAGCGTATCTGTGTTTTGCGACTGAAGGGTCTCTCACACACCTTCCTTTCATACTCTTTTAAATACAAAATGATTGAAAGACGGGATTATTAACTAACGCTCAGAATGATTGTGAGGTGGTAGGGAACACTAAAACCATTAAATAAACTGATATGCAGAAGTCTTGATATTCAGTTTTTTTATTGTAACAACTAACTGTAAATTATTTACAGTTCAGCGTTAACCTCTTTATCCAACATTACTTTCAATAAAAATATAGTTTCAGTTTTTAGTTTCGATTTAACCCAATTCTTTTGTTTAACATCTAAAAGCTCTCCTATGCCAGCCAAAAGACTACGATCAGCAACTTTTTCTACTTTTTTAATACAGGATTCCATGCATCCTTTAAAAGAAACATTCAGTCTTTTTTCAACCAGTTTTTTATTGATTTGCCAATTGTTCTGTAGAAAAAACCAAACATCGTAAATATCACGGTTAGCCCGTTCACCTCTTTCATAAAAAGCTGCCAGTTTGTTGACAAACATATCTTCCCTGGTCATTACTTTCATTGAAATTCCAAAATAATTTAAAATCACATATTCTGAGCCAAAATTCCTACGGTTAATTTCTACTTTAATATTTTGGTCGGCATCAGCATAAGATAATTCAAAAAAAAGAGTAAAGCGCTTCTTCATTTTGCTTTTTACTTTTCCATATCGGGAAATTATTCGCTCTGTTCTTTCAAAGACGAAATCTTCTTTTGTTGGATCGAGCAAATCAAAATCCAGATCCACCGAGAGACGGTCTAAACCATAAAACAAAAGTGCTGCTGTGCCACCTTTGAAACCCAATAAAGGTCCGAGGCTATTATCGGTATATATATCTTTTAGAATTCTTATAAATATATCCTTATGAATTTTCCAATTAAACATTTTCTTCTTTATACTTTTTAACTCTTAATTCCATTCTTTTGTTTTCACCGTAAATAGGTAATATATCTTCGACTTTCCCCCAATTTAAAGAGCTTGGGTTATCGAAATAGTATTCCCTGTTTAAATAAAGAACATCCAAAAAAGCTCTCTCTGGAGAAGCGATATAATAACTGTCTTTGATTTCAATTCCTGCTGGGTTAGTTAAAATGGAATTTTTTACTTTTTTAAACTCATATTTCTGACCGTCGATTGTAAGCTCACGACTGAGATAAGAGGCTACAAAAATCTGGCTATAATATTGGAAAATAACTCCTGCTTTTGCAAGGACAGTTTCAAAACTAATATATGATGGAGTGTAGATTCTTCCTGCAAGTTCAAATTTATCATAATTCCTATCCTTAGCATAAATACCCCTTCTTAGGGAAAAGAGCTTTCCAGATTTAGTATAACGATAAACCCTTTTCCAGATAAGACTGGAATTAGTTGTGTTCCAAAGTAGTGCCAAATCGGAAACCGTAAAAATTGTCTTTTTAGATCTCATTAAAACTAATAAATCGTTTTCCATAATTATCTCATAATATGAACTAATACTACCCATTATTGGGTATTTATAGTTCACATTGTATATAGTTCCATTGTGATGTCAAGTATAATCTAACAAGTTAATTTGACTTAAATTATTTTTAAATCTTCACTTTAAGATCTCTTTGTATTTCTGCCACAATAAGGCATGAAAATAATAACTTCAATCCTTTTTGTGCCACTTATATAATTAAACATTTTAATCTCATTACCAAATATAATTTTGGAGTTATTATTTTCGGAGGAATAAATAAAAGAAAGAAAAGTCTGGATCCCCAATCAAGTTGGGGATGACAATTAACTCTTCTGTCATTCCCGCGAAAGCGGGAATCCAGGAAGTATTTGTTCTTCAAACAATTAAAAGAAAAAGAATCTGGATCCCCAATCAAGTTGGGGATGACAATTACTTGGATCCTCGATAGAAGATTTCGAGGATGACAAAAAAAAGACAGAAAAAGAAAAGAATGGATTCTCAGTCAAGCTGAGAATGACAAAAAAAAGAAAATGTCATTCCCGCGAAAGCGGGAATCCAGGAAGTATTTATTCTTTAAACAAATAAAAGAAAGAAAAGCCTGGATCCCCAATCAAGTTGGGGATGACAGTGGGGGTGGTTTTTGGGGATGACAGTGGGTGTTTTTTGTGGATGACAATTACTTTTAATTACTGATAAAAGATTTCGAGGATGACAGTGGGGGTAGTTTTCGGAGATGACAGTGGGGTGGTTTTCGTGTATGACAGTGGGTGTTTTTTTGGGGATGACATTTACTCTTATGTCTGTAATCCAAACTTTACAGACTCTCTTTTAAATTTTTTCTTAATAGAATATAATTAATGAACATTTTATTTAATTATGTTATCAATTAAACTTATGAGGTGTAAAGATTGAATAAAGAGCTACCAGTGGGCGAGATAGTAGAAATTAATGAAGATGCTTCAATAACAGTTCAACTTTACGACAGCGAAATTTCTCTTCTAAAGGGAAATCTTTTTAAAAGCTATGCTGATGACAATATAACAACTATTTATATTTGTGAAAGAATATTTAAAGAGTCTATCGATAAAGAGAGAAGAGTGGTTGCTCTTAACCTTTCCTACGAAGAAATATTTAGCAGATATCCCCAAAACAGATTCTTAATTCATGATTATGCTTCACTTTATATTGTTGGTTCTAAAGAAGACGAAAACTTTATTAGTTCTGTTCAAATTTCAAATATTGGAATCCATACAAGAATATGCCCTTTAAATGAATCTGAATATGAATTTTTTGCGAATAATGAGAATTCTCTTTTTTCAATGTTGTTAAATATTTATAATAACAGGAAAATTGTTCCAGCAATAAAACCACTTCTCAAAAAACTTCTCATTGTAAATAGTTCAATTGAATTTAGAACTCGCCTTTATAGGAATTTAATAACAATTTTTAGGAATGATTATATGCTAATCAGAGACATAATTTCATCATTAGACAAAACTGAGTTTTAAAATGAAAAATGATTATCCTATAGAATTAAGTGGTTCTAATTCAATCCAAAATACATTAGATTCAATAAGAAATCTTGCTAACACATTTATAAATGATTTAGATGTTAAAAAATCTTCAAAAGAAACCTACAGTAGAGAGATAAAGCAATTTGTTGAATTCTGGTACAACAATTTGTCAGGTAGAATTAATCTATCAAGAGAAGATATTTTAAATTATAAGAAATATTTAACCGAAGATAAAGCATTATCACCATTAACTGTTTCAAGTTATATATTAATTGTCAGAAAATTTTTTGAGTGGTTGGAAGGCAAAAAAGGATATCCAAACATTGCAAAAGGTATAAAAGGAGCAAAAAGAGCAAGAGGTTTCAGAAAGGATCCTCTGGTTCTTCATCAAATAAAAACTCTCCTCTTAAGCATTCCAAGAAATACTTTAAGAGGCAAACGAGATTATGCAATTATAAATCTGTTGATAAGAACTGGCCTTCGAACAATAGAAGTAGTTAGAGCAGATGTTTCTGATATAAGACAAGAAGGTGGAGAAGCAGTTTTATGGATACAGGGAAAAGGGAGAGAAATAAAAGATGAGTTTGTAGTATTAACTCCTGAAACACTAAACCCAATATATGAATATTTATCCTTAAGAAAGATAAAATGTGATTCTGAACCTCTCTTTGCCTCAGTAAGCATTAGAAACAAAAACGAGAGATTAACTACTCGTTCTGTATCACGAATAGTAAAAACATGTCTTAGAAATGCCGGAATAAACAACAGAAGATTAACAGCCCATAGCTTAAGACATACTGCTATTACTCTCGCCTTACAAGCAGGAGCTACAATTCAAGAAGCTCAAGCATTAGGAAGACATTCAAATATAAATACAACCCTAATTTATGCTCATAATGTAAACAGAATTTTAAATGCACCTGAACGTAAAATTGATAAATTATTGGACTCAATTGATAATGATTAGTTATAAATTGTTATTTGTTGTGTAGATCTTTAAAAGCACTATTTAAAACTTGATTAGAAAATATTTTTCATAAATTTTTAAAACTCCTGGAAATATCCTATATTAATTCTCTTTAGCATTTCATGGAACATTCCTGCCACAATTAGGCTAAAAATAATACCTTTTACACTTTCGTATATCCCTTAAAAATAACCAAATAATCTAAATTCAATCTCTTAACCAAATATAATTTTGGAGTTATTATTTTCGGAGGAACTTATTAATATGTTTTTAATCTGGATAAAATTCAAATTCACAATATTTGCACTTAAGTATTACAGGGTCAACAGATTTTACTTCATATTCAGGAATGTAACCCTCAGTATTTGTTATACATCTTGAATTAATACATTTAATTAACCCTTTTATCTCTGTTGGCACTACAGGATTAATTTTCTTTATTACTTTAGAATTATCAATGATATTTATTGTTGCATGAGGAGCAATCAAAGAAAGATAAGTAGAAGTTTCTTCGTCGAGGTAAAAGCCTTCTATTTTTATCATATCTTTCCTTTCTAATCTATTCGAGGGGACATTTAGAAAAATTATAATCATAGCATCGCCTAAATTATGTCTTTTTAAGAGTTCAAAACACCTTAAACCTTTACCAACCGGAAGATGATCAATTACTGTTCCATTCGTAATCATTTGCATTTTCATTTATTTTACCCCCAATAATATAGAAATTAATGCCATTCTCACTGGAACACCAAAAAATGCTTGTTCAAAGTAAACTGCCCTACTATCAAGATCAACATCTTTAGAAATTTCATCAACTCTTGGTAAAGGGTGCATAATAATAGCATCTTTTTTCATTTCTCTTAATATTTCTTTAGTTAAAATATAACTTCCTCTATATTTTAAATATTCAGCTTCTACTAATCTTTCACGTTGTACTCTTGTCATGTAAATAACATCAACCTCGTTTATGTAATCTCTTATATCATTGCTTATGTATGAGTTAATACTATATTCCTCTTTTAATGTCCGTATAATGTAATCAGGCATTTCAAGTCCTGGAGGAGAAGAAAAAAACAAATTTACTCCAAATCTTGCTAAAGCAAGTGCAAGTGAATGAGTGGTTCTACCGAACTTTAAGTCTCCTGCAAGCATAATATTTAAACTTTTTATTGTATCCTTCTTCTTTTTTATTGTGAAAAGGTCAAGAAGAGTTTGCGTAGGATGCTGATGTCCACCATCTCCTGCATTTATAACTGGTACTTTGGAATATTCTGCTGCTACTCTTGCAGCTCCTTCCGAAGGATGTCTTATTGCAATTATGTCAGAATAGCTTGCAACAGTTCTAATTGTATCAGATAAAGATTCACCTTTTGATACAGAAGAGCTTTCAATGCCGGAAAACCCTATTACTGAACCTCCAAGACGTATCATGGCTGATTCAAAGGAAAGCCTTGTCCTTGTTGAAGGCTCATAAAATAATGTAGCGAGAATTTTACCATTGCATATGTTTAATTTATCTCTATTTACAATTGACTGAAGCATCTCTTCGCTAATATTAAAGATATATTCTATGTTATCATTACTAAGATCTTTTATGTTTGTTAAATCTTTACTAAATGCTGGCTTTTCCATTCTTTTAGTTTATAACCTTCTTTCTTTTTTGACCTTTTTAATTTTTTAACTTTTAGTCATTTAATTTTCAATTATATTTATTAGTATAATTAGAGAATTTGCTTTATAAAGTGGAGGTTTATTTAAATAGTATGCGAATTGGTAAATACGAGTTTAAAGAGGATTTAATTTATTCAGAAGAGCATTTATGGATAAGTATCAAAGAGAACATTGCAAGAATTGGTATTGATAGTTTTTTAGTAGATAAGCTTAAAGAAATCATCAATATTGAATTAACTTATATTGACAACGAAGTAGAAGTTTTAGATACATTAGCTACAATATTCTTTGATTCTGATAGTTTGGAAATAGAATCTCCATTTTCTGGAAAAATTGTAAACTTAAATGAAGATTTAGAATATGATCCAGATTTGTTAATTGATAGCAATTATGAAGATGGGTGGTTAGTGGAAATAGAATTAGAAAACAATAATGAAATAAAAAAATTATTATCAAGTAGAAAATTATTATCAGGTGAGCAAGCAGAGGAATGGTTCAGAAGCGAAATAGAAAAAGAATAAAATTAAGTCCTAGTAAAATTGTCATTTCTCACAATTACACTGATTTTGATGCATTAGCCTCTACTGTTGCTGTCTCAAAATTATTTCCTGGAACAATACCAATTTTGAATACATCAAGCGAAGCTGAAGTTCAGAGATTTGTTTCAATTTACAAAGATTATTTAAATCTCTCCTCTATAAATGAAATATCTTTCGATAGTATTAGGGAAGTATATTTAGTTGATACTCAAGATATCTTTCGAATTAAACCTCTTTATGAAGAGACCCTGAAAAGGGATTTATATGTTACAGTTTTTGATCACCATCCAATAGAAGAAGAAGCAAAATTTAATAAGGTTATTATTAAAACTTATGGCAGTACAATGACTATCCTGTATGAGCTTATAAAAGAAAAAAATATTAATTTTAACCAAGTGGAAGCAACTTTATTTTTACTTGGTATTTATGAAGATACAGGTTCATTAACTTTTTCTTCAACTTCCGAAAAAGACCTTGAAGCTTGCGGATACTTCCTTAAAAAAGGTGGGAAACTTTCAATTGTTTCCGAATTTGTTTCACCTGCTCTTAATGATTCTCAAAAAGAGTTATTTAGTAAATTTTTAGATGCAGTAGAAATTGTAGAGATAAAAGGGGTAAATATTGCAATTTGTCCTGTAAATGCTGAAAAATATGTTGAAGGTGTCTCATTCCTCACTCACAAACTAATGGAAACAACTGATGTCGATGCACTTTTTACAATAACAAGATTTAAAGAAGATATCCTTATAGTAGGAAGATCGAAAGATGCAAATATTGTCAATATTGGTAAAACAATAGAAAACCTTGGCGGTGGAGGCCATCCCCAAGCTGCGTCTGTATTTATCCAGAAAAGTACACAGGATTTAAATTTTTTAGTATTGAGAGTCTTAAGAGAAGTAAAGAAAAACATTAAATCAACAAGAAGAGTAGAAGATTTTATGAGCTCTCCAGTTAAAGTAATAACTCCGGATACTTCTGCTGAAGAAGCATTAAAGCTAATGCTAAGATATGGTTATTCGGGATTACCTGTTGTAGTAGATGAAAAGTTAGTTGGTATTATTTCGAGAAGAGATATAGGTAGAATTAATGAAGAAAAACTTAAAAAAATGCCTGTAAGCTATTATATGTCAAAAAATCCTAAAACTATACCATCAGAAATATCCATTAAAGAAGCAGAAAAAATAATGATTGAAAAAGATTATGGAAGATTGCCAGTTGTCAAGTCAAAAAAAATTGTAGGTATATTAACTCGTTCAGACCTACTAAAAGCACTATACGGAATAGAAAAAGAAAGCAGTAACTCACGTAAAGATAAAGAATCTATAAAGAAAAGTATAAAAGACGAAATAAACATTAAATTATCAAAAGAAGTAAAGGAATATTTAAAAGTTATTGGAAAAATAGGAGATGATCTTAATATAAATGTCTATTTAGTGGGGGGTTCTATAAGAAACCTAATACTGGGTTATTACTGTAAAGATTTTGACATTCTAATAGATAAAGATTTTTATAAATTTATTGAAAATGTTAGTAAAAATGAGAAATTTAAAGATAAAAAAATATCTATTAATAAAATATTTAATACTGCAAAAATACAAATAGATGAGGGCCTTGTATTCGATATAGCCCTAACAAGAAAAGAATATTATGAATATCCAGCTGCGCTTCCTACAGTTAGTATTGGTTCATTAAGAGAAGATCTCTTTAGAAGAGATTTTACAATAAATGCATTAGCTGCTTCATTAAATAATAAATCTTTTGGTGAAATAATTGATTACTTCAATTGTTATGAAGATATAATAAACAAAAAAATTAAAATCTTGCATAAATTGAGTTTTATTGAGGATCCATCAAGAATATTACGAGCAGTTGAATATGAGTTTAAATATGGTTTTAAAATGGATAAAGAAACTGAAGAAGCTGCTATTAATGTTATGAATATAGGGATATTTGAAAGAATCTCAAAGTTTAGAATTTTATCAGAATTTGTGAATCTCCTTGAGGAGACTAATTATAACCCTTCTGTTATTAAAAGATTAAGTAAGCTAAATGCTCTAAGAATTCTTTCAGGAAATATAAAAATTAATAGAAACACTATTAAGAAATTAGAGAAAGCTTCTAAATTGATTGAATCAATAAATCCAAAGAAAAAATGGTTTCCTTATATTGTCATTCTTACTTTTAATCTTACAGACGATGAAACTTGTGAAATTCTTGAAAGATTAAGAGCTGGAAAAAAGGAAATCAAAATTGCTTTAAACTTTAGGAATAATTACAAAATATTAATCAAAAAACTCTCAAAAGCTTCTAAAAATTCAGAGATTGCAGGAGTATTAAACAATCTTTCAGATGAAGAAATTGTTATGCTTGGGAGCTTTTTAAAAAGTGAAGACTTAGACAAACTGTTAAAGTACATAAATGAAATAAAACCCCTTAAATTGGAATTAGATGGTCATGAAATCGAGAAAATAACAAATGCTAAAAGAGAAAAATTAGGAGAAATTATAAACAAACTACTTTTTATGAAATACGATGGAATTATAAAAAATAAAGATGATGAAATAAAAGAAGCATTATCTTTGGCTGGAAAGGACTTAAATAATGTCAATAATTGAAAATATAATGCTTTCCTTAGGGATGATTGGTGCTATTTACTATAATTTACAAAAAGAAATGTTTCTTAATCGTATTCTTAGTTTTGAAATTGTAATTATAATGGTTTTTTCTCTTTTGTGTATTTCCTTGCATAGATATATTCAATCTTATTTTGCATATAAAGCAGGAGATATAAACCAAAAAGTTGAAGGTTTTTTAACTTTAAATCCGTTTAAGTTCGTTGATATAATTGGATTAATACCATTTATATTTTTTAAATTTGGGTGGGCAAAACCAATAAATTCTAGTCGTGTTCTTAAAAGTGAATCAACTTTTCAAAGACTTGGAATTATTCTGAGCGGAATTATTATGAACCTATTATTAGGATTTGTCCTTGCATTATTAATAAAACCAACCGAAAATATCTCTTTAACATTAGCTGCTATTATAAACTTATTTTCTAGAATAAACATTTATTATGGATTGTTTTCTCTTCTGCCTATTCCTCCATTGGATGGTTGGTTAATTCTTATGGCACTTTTAAAAAGAAATATAAATGTTACTCAAGTAGAGTTATACGGGGAACTAATTATTATTATACTCATAGGAAGCAACATACTTCCAAAAATAATTTTTTATTTGGGTAACTTTTTATTTATATATTGATGCTCAGAGTGCAATGTTATAAATAAAGCGATACAAATCTTTAATCATAAATTAATTAGTTGAACCCTATGAAAAAATGAAGACTTCTCATCCAAGTATTAGTTATCTAAGACCTATAGATTACTATTTACTTAAATATTTTTTAGATAAATATTAAATAATTAACTCTTAAAAGATAAGTAATTTCGTAGATAATTGTATTTTACATTTTTAAACTAAAGTTCAATTAGAATCTATCAGATTATTAAATATATACAGTTAAATAATTTGTAAAGTCAGGATAAAGATAATATAGAGATATAGAGGAGATATTAAAAGAATGGAATTAATAAATATTAAAGGCAAATCGATAAGTAGAAAAATAAAAATAAGGTAATTTAAAATTGAAGTTAAGCTTA